>OBLT010002724.1_pt1 | contig 10892 bp, 13 predicted proteins | sample 1518721 | NCBI WGS metagenome assembly OBLT01 (sample SAMEA3539307, study PRJEB22396) | soil metagenome | biome: tundra; feature: field; material: soil | place: USA | collected 2010-05 | depth 0.15 m | reverse complement strand
CCGGCGCGTCCCGCGCGCTGCCAACTGGAAGCGATGGTGCCGGCGTAGCCCGCCATGACCACGGCATCCAGCGAGCCGATGTCGATGCCGAGTTCGAGCGCATTGGTGGCCACCACGGCGCGGATCTTGCCGTCGCGCAGGCTCTGTTCGATCTCGCGCCGTTCGCGCGGCAGATAGCCGCCGCGATAGCCGCGCACGGTCTCACTGGGGACGGGACCGCGGTCGCAGGCGTCCTTCAAATACTTGACGAGCACCTCGGTGGCCAGCCGGTTGTTGGCGAAGACCAGCGTCTGCAGGTTGTTCTCGATGAACTTGAGCGCCATGCGCCGCGTCTCGGCGATGTAGCTGCGCCGGATGCCGAGTTGCCGGTTCACCACCGGCGGATTGTAGAAGATGAAAAACTTCTCGCCGCGCGGCGCGCCGTTGCGCTCCAGCAGTTCGAAAGGTTCGCCGGTGAGCGCCTCGGCCAGTTCGCGCGGGTTGGCGATGGTGGCCGAGCAGCAGATGAATTGCGGCTTGGAATTGTAGAACTCGCAGATGCGCTTCAGGCGGCGCAGCAGGTTCGCCAGGTGGCTGCCGTAGACGCCGCGATAGTAGTGCAGCTCGTCGATCACGATGTAGCGCAGGTTCTCGAAATAGCGCGCCCATTTGGTGTGGTGGGGCAGGATGCCGGAGTGCAGCATGTCGGGATTGGTGAGCACCACGTTGGCGCGCTGCCGGATGGCGCGGCGGGCGTCCTGCGGGGTGTCGCCATCGTAGGTGAAGGCGCGGATATCGCTGCCCATTTCCTCCACCGCGCGCTGAAACTCGTGAAGCTGATCCTCGGCCAGCGCCTTGGTGGGGAACAGGTACATGGCGCGCGCGCCCTCGTCGCGCATCAGCAGGTTGAGCACGGGGAGGTTGTAGCACAGCGTCTTGCCGCTGGCGGTCGGGGTGACGATGACCACGTGCTTGCCGGCCTGAACTGCCGCGAAGGCGTCGGCCTGGTGGCAGTACAGGCGGGAAATCCCGCGCTTCTCCAGTGCCGCGCGCAATCTGGCATCCACCAGGGCCGGCATATCGGCGAAGGTTCCTTCGGCGGCGGGTTGATGATGGATCGCACGCACCGCCGAATCCGCCTCCAGATGCTTGGCTCGGAAGTAAGACACCACTGCTTCCAGCGATTGCTTAGGGGAGATCGTAGTCGATAACGACAGTTCCCGGGAAAGATCGGGAAAACCAAGGGAATAGTTCATTGCACGCTTTCGCCTTTTCTTTGCTACCTTACAACGAAAGCGCCCCGCGACACAAGCGGGAGCGGAGTAGGTGTTACAGGGAGGCGGCGCGGCCGCGGATGAACTCGTAGCGTTCCAACGTGGCGGCAATCTGAAAACTGGTGTTTGCCTCATCCGGGGTGACGCCAACCCGGTCGGCGCGCAAGACCTTCCCCATGCAACGCAGGCTGACCGACTGCGGGCCCTCGCGGTTCAGGATAATCAAGTATTCAATGGGGCCGCCGAGATCCGGCTCTCCATTCATAGTGAACAGAACTCCACTGGAACTGATGTTCTTGGTAAAACCAGGAAGTATCACGCGTCCGGCGCCGGAACGGGTGATGGAAAGTGGGAGTTGGAGTTGGAAACGCCGGGCTTGTCGCTGTTCCATGGTATCGGTGATTTCGATGTTAGGTGCAATACCCGCCAAGGTCAATAGAACTGGTTTCCCTTTATGGTCCAAAGGTACTATGCGAAGCCACAAAAACAGTACGGCGAGGAGCTCTCGGGCGAGGAAAGTGGGACAGACGATCGCCCGTTGTCGACCGTCAACCAGCCCGCGATTTTACGAGCCGTGACAGACCACGCAAGCGATAGTCCGTCCCACCGGGAAGGGATGCTCAGGCTACCTTTACGAAAATGATGACCATGACGTAGAGCGCCAGCGATTCGATCAGCACCAGGCCCAGCAGCAGGGCGAAGCGGATGGCGGCGGACGCTCCGGGATTGCGCGCCATACCTTCGGCGGCGGCGGCCACGGCTTTGGCCTGCGCCAGTCCGCACATGCCGGAAGCAATCGCCATGGAGAAACCGGCGGTGATCGCTACCCAGTGTCCATTGGCGGTCTGGTTGCCCGGCGTCTGGCCGAACAGCGGGCATGCGATCATCAGCACTGCCATCAGAAACAGCATCTTCCACATCATCTTCTTTGTCATACGTACTCTCCTAAGAAATCGCCCCCAGGAGGTGGTCCCCGTCATCCTCGTGCAGCCGGGCTCACGCTGAAAGGGCGGCATAATGCCGGAATTAGTGTTCGTGCGAAACCGCTCCGGCCACGTACATCATGGTGAGGAGCATAAAAATATATGCCTGCAGGATGGAAACGAAAATGTGCAGGCCCATGAAGATCGCCGGGAACAAAAACAACGTCAGCCTGAGAAACACCATGGTCACCTGCTCGCCCGCGTACATATTGGCGAAGAGACGGATGGTGAGCGAAAGCGGGCGCGCCAGGTGGCTCACCAGCTCGATTGGAATCATCAGGGGCGCCAGGAAAGGCATCGGGCCGGCGAAGTGCGCCAGGTACTTCAAGATGCCGTTGGCCTGCACGCCCACGATGTTGTAGTAGAAAAACGTGGCGATGGCGCAACCCGCCGGAACCGAAGGCACCATAGTGGGCGACTCCATGCCCGGGATGACGCCGATCAGGTTGCAAAACAGAATGAAGATGAATAAGGTTCCGAAATACGCGACGTACTGGCGGCTGGCGTGCCCCACCTGATCGTGCGCCTGCTCCCGCACGAAGTCGTAGATCAGTTCGAAGCAGTGCTGCAGCTTTCCCGGGCTGTCGGCGGAGAGCCGCGACTTCAGAACGGCGAACAGCACGACGATAATCGCCGCCACCAGCAATTGCATGGTCACGAAGTTGGCCCAGGGGCGCGCCTGGTTGGCCATGCCGGCAATTCCTGTCAGCGTGTTGCCAACGCCGGCAAGATAATCGTTGAACAGCTTAGTGATCCACAGTTCCGTTTCGTGCATACGCCAGTTCGAGGAGGATTTCGAGAATAACCGCCGCAACCGAGACAAACAGGCCCGAAAGTGCGGCCGGCAGGCTGATTGCCGAAAATCTCAATATAACATAGGCGCCCCCGCCCAACAGCACGTAACGCATGCCCAGGAACACCGCTTTGCGGGGCTTGCCAGCCGTCCCGCCGATGCCATCCACCAGTTGCTTCAGCCACCGGAAGTTGAGCGCGGATACCGCCGTCCCGATCAACCATCCGGCACCCCACCACCAACCCCGCCAGGCCAGCAGCGCGACGGCCCCGCCGGCGCCGATCGCCCAGATCAGCTTCCAGATGCGCGCCACGGCGCGATCCATCCACAATTCGTCTGCGGTGGCCGGATGCGTCTCACCGGTCATCGCTTGTGTCCCGCATGAGTTGCCGGATGAGCTGCACGAGCCCGGCGGCAATCCCCAGGATCAGCCCCGGAATATAGAGCCAGGTAGTCCCGAATTCCTTGTCCAGCAGGTATCCGAGTCCATAGCCGAGCAGAGCCGACACGGGCATCATGAACGCCAGCGACGTGTATTCGCCTACCATCACCGGCCACGGTTTCTTCGCCACACGTACAGTCTACTGCGTGGCGCGCTCCGCCGCCTCTCTTACCAGAAGGCCCATCTTTGGATGGGAAGGCTCCATCAAGGGATGGATGCCGAACTCCTCGAGAGCTTCCGTAGTGGCCGGTCCGATGGAACATACCAGGCAGCGGCGCAGATTGCCGAGTGCGGCGTCCTCGATTCCGAGTTCGCGGGCCACGCGCGCCAGGTGCATGATTTGGATGGCGGTGGTGAACAGCGCCACGTCGAAGGCGCCTGCCGCCAGCCGGCGCGCCGCTTCGCGCAGCGGTTCCACATTCTCCGGCAGATCCCACTGGTAGACGCGCACCGCCGTCACTGCGGCGCCCCGCGCCCGCAACCCCTCCAGCAGTTCGGTGTTGGGCCGGCCGTACTCCTGCACCGCAATCCGCCGCTCCGGCCGTCCTTCGGTCGCCGCCAGAAGTTCCCGCCAGGTGTTGGGTTCGGGCGCCACGATGGCCGCATTCAGTCCCATTTCGCGCAGCGCCGCGACGGGCTTCGGCCCGCGCGCCACCAGCGTCACGCGCCGTAGAGCGTCGGCGAACGCCGGCTCGGGAAAACGCGTGGCCAGCAGGCGATTCAACTGGCGCGTACCGACTCCCGTGAGCAGGACCACCATCTCAAACTCGCCGGCGAACAGGCGCTCCGCGAAGGCGAACGCCGCGGAGTTTTCCGCCAGCGGGGCCTCGCGCATGGAGGGAGCCACGAACGGGTCGCCATCCTGCTTGCGGATCAACTGTTCCATCTCCGCCGCACGCCGGCTTTCCAGCGCGAGCACGCGTAATCCGCCAAACCCCATGTCGCGATTATAGTGGCAATCCGGGTATACGCGTTCCCCGAAGAGGGACGCCCGGGCGCGCGGGCATCGCCCGGCCGTCTGGCCCGCTCTCACGTTGCGGCGGAGGGTCCATTGTGTTATTTATGGGTTCAAGCCGAAAGAATCCAACGAAAAACCGCGCCGCTGAAGCGAGTAGCGACGGCCAGTCATAATCTGATCAAAGGATGGCATCCCGTGGAAGCTGTCAATCGCAAACTTATCCGTCCGTCATTGAACGAAATTAAAGAACAGATCGCTCCTCCGCGCCGCGCACCGTTGCAGAAGAAACCGGTTCCGCCGGATCAGACCAACGCTGAGAATTTCTATTACGTGAAGCAAATGCAGGCCAAAACACCGATGGTCTTCGTGTTGCGGGATGGCGAAACACTACACGGCGTGATTGAGTGGTACGATCGGTGCTGTCTCAAAGTGAACCGCAGCGAAGGGCCGAATATCCTGCTCTATAAGCCGGCCATCAAGTACATGTACAAGGAGAACTGACCGCTAGGCTTTCAGGCGATTGCGCATCGCCAGGCGGTATTCCCGCCGTTCTCCGGCTTGCCGGTACCGGCGTATCTCGTCTTCTGTTTCGGGAATTGCCGGCGGTACGGCAATTGATTTCCCGTCCCGGTCGATTGCCACAAAAGTCAGGTAGGCCGAGCAGGTGTGCAGTCGCACCCCCGTCAGCAACTTCTCAGTCATCACCTTGACCCCGACTTCCATGGAGGAGCGAAACACGCGGTTCACCGAAGAGCGCAGCATGATGAGCTCGCCGATGTGTACCGGATGCAGGAAGTGAAGGCTGTCCACCGAAGCCGTGACCACCGGGTTGTGCGCGTGCCGCATGGCAGCCATGGCACCCGCCAGATCCACCAGGTGCATCACCTTGCCTCCCAGCACGTTGCCGAAGCCGTTGCTGTCGTTGGGTAAGGCCAGTTCCGAGTACTCCGAGGCCGATTCCCGCACCGCTTTTCCTTCCATCAAGACTCCTCCTTGCGCCGCAAATAGCTCACCACGTATGCCTCCGCCTGACGCGCCAGGGCGGCGGCTTCGGGTGGCGCCACGAAGGCGGACGCCGTCAGGGAATACTCCAGCCGCCCGTGGGCGAACGGATGGTGATCGCGCTCCACCACGTAGTAGATGCAAATCGTCGCGTTTTCGTGGCTGGAAATTGTGAATCGGACGGCATCCGGCCCCTCGCCTTGAGGAAATCTGGCGCAGGCGCCGCGCGCATAGCCAAAGTTGCAGCCAGTGTCGCAGAAACTGCCGCCGGCGGCTCCCGTTTCGGCCAGGGGCGCGCCGGGCACGGCGAGACAAACGCCCTTCCACCAGTCGCCCAGGGGGAGCATGGCGCTTCCGGGACGCGCTTCCACCGGGTAAAAGTAGGGACAGGCCATTTTGCAGGGTATAGTAACACAAGCATGGCAAGCACCCGTCTGGACACCCTGAAAAGCATGGTGGAGCAGAACCCCACCGACAGTTTCGCGCGCTACGGTCTGGCAATGGAGTATCGCAATACGGGAGACCTGGAAGCCGCCCTGGGGGAATTCCACGCCCTCATGGCGGTCAACCCGGACTACGCCCCCGCCTACTTTCACGGTGGCCAGACGCTGGAACGCCTGGGCCGGATCGACGAGGCCCGCGAGGTATATCTGCAAGGCATCGAAGTGACGGCGCGGGGGGGCGACCAGCACGCCAGAAGCGAGATGCAGGGCGCGCTGGACCTGCTCGAGTAGGCCGCGCCGACCGGCGGGAAACATCCGCGGAGTGGACGGCGCCTCAGGATTATTTCGGGCTTCCGGCTACAGTTTACGCACGCAACGACCGATCTGATAGCTGAAAGATTGTTGCTCAAATGAACTGCACTGCAAAGCGGGCTGCGCGAATTCGCCGAGTCTCTTCATTCGTCGTCCTGGCATCGTTTCGGGTGTTCAAGCCTGGCGCGAATCTCGCCTATTCTGTTGCTTCAGTCATCTGCTTTCCCCCTGCTGATCTTCATCTCCACCGTCGGACAGGGTTCGCGTCGTCCGCTTCCCGGTAGGTGCAGATTCAAGAGTCCCGGCCGAAATTCCCAATCTGCCCGTCCGTCCCCAATGCCCCCCATAAAGTCTTCCCAGACAACTGCCGATAAGTAACGCGTATGAAGACGTATGGCTTGAGAACGGTGGTTTTGGCGGGGCTGACCCTCCTGGGCGCCGAAACGTTACGGGCACAGCCGACAGCGAATCCCACCTCGTTCAGTTTCAGCTACCAGGTGAACAGCACGACGCTCCCGGCCGCGGGCAAGCTCACGGCCACGCTGTCGAAATCGACGGTCGCGGGCTACACGCTGACGGCATCCGTATCGCCGCCGATGCAGTGGCTGACGGTCACGCCGGGTGCCGGCGCCTCGCCCCTGGCCCTCACCGTAACAGTGAATCCCACCGGTCTGAGTCCGGGAAGCTACAGCGGCACCATCACTTTGGGGACCAACCCCGGAACCAGCACCACGCTGGTTCCCGTGACGCTTTCGATTTCCAATCCGCCATCTTCGTTGTCGGTAACCCCGGGGACGGGCGTGACCAATTACACCCCGGGCGTGTCTGGCGCGAATCCGGTTTTGGCCTATAACTACACCACCGGGAATGCCGGGGCATCGCCCGTCGACGCGGAACTCGACGTGGCATCCAACGGCGGCACCATTCCGTTCACTGTGGCGGCTGCCTCGGGAAACAAAACTTCCAACTGGCTCAAATTCAGCGTGTCCAACCAACTGCTTACGCAGACCAGCAACGTGGCACTCTCCGGCAACTACGTGCCCATCCTCATTGTGATCGACCCCGACGTGCTGACCACGCTCGATGTAGGGCCATACGCCGGGACCATCACGTTCACCAACCTTTCGAGCGGCGTAGTGGCCGCGGTGATCAGCGTCAGCCTGAATGTCTCCGCCGGGCCTCCCTCCATAACATCCATTTTCCCCAGCAGCGTCACGGCTGCCGCGGTCAGCGGCCGCGTGCCGCCCGTGATCACCATCTACGGCGACAATTTCTTCAACAACTCGTCGGTGCAGCTCACGCCCGATGGGTCACCGCCATTGCCGGCTCTGAAGCCGACCTTGCTCAGCCGCCAGGTTCTGCAAGCCACGCTCAATCCCAGCTATCTCACCAAGCCTGGTACCTTCACGCTTACCGTGGCCAATCCGAGCACGCTGAGCAACCCGACTCCGCAGGAGTCCTCGGTGGCGTTCGCGGTGACTGACGGGACCGTTCCGGCGATCAGCGCGATTCTCAATGCGGCGAGCTATCTGAATTCCGCGACGTGGAAGGGGACCGCGGGGTTAGATCCGGTGCCCGCCCAAACGGCTCCCGGCGGTTCGGCTGTTTCCCCCCGCGAACTGGTCGCGATTTTTGGTCAGAGCATCGGGCCCGGTTCAGTGGTCCCGGCGCAGGCTTCCGCCACCTTCCCCTCTACCTTCCCTCCGGAGATTACGTTTCCGTATGTGGCCACGACCCCTCCTACCACCTCCGGCGGTACAACCTATCAGGTGATGTTCAGATTTGTCAACCATGACCCGAGCATATTGGATCCGGTCACCGGCTTGCAGGCAGCGTTCGTCTCGGTGCCGGCGCCGATCATCATGGCTTCGAGCAATCAGATCAATGCGGTGGTACCGGTTCTAACCCCCGCTCCACCGCTACTCACGCCACCGGCAACCCTGGTGCCGAACGCGTGGGTACAGGTGGTGGAAACTACGGGAACCGGCCCAACCGTGGTCACCACCGACTGGTTTCCCGTCACGTATGTTCCGGAGGTTCCCGGCATCTTCACCTTTGGCGGCCTCGGTTTGGGGCAAGCGGCCGTGCTCAACTACGACGCCACCGTGGGCTACACCATCAATTCGGCCAAAAACCCCGCGGCGAAGGGTTCTTCCATCAGCTTGTACGTCACCGGAATGGGCGACCTCACCGCCGGATCTACCATCACCGTCACCGATAGCTCCAACCCGAAGGCGTCGGCCTCAAAGGTCTTTCCCCTGATTATCAGCCCCACGCCGGCGGTCACCACCACCCTCACTCCCACGGTAGTGCCCATCGCCGCCGTGCAAAACACATTTTCCGTAAGCGGGCTGCAGGCCGTGGGCGGAACGCCGCCCTACACCTGGAGCGTGACCTCCGGGCTGCCCACCGGCATGGCGTTTAGCTCTTTCGGTGTGTTGAGCGGCACCCCAACCACCGCCGGAGTCTTCTCTCTGCTGGCCGCCGTCACCGATAGCACCCCCACCACGCCGCTTATCGCCACAGCCACCTATACGGTCACCGTGACCGCTCCCACCGTAAGGGTCGCCACCGCCGGGCTGCTTCCGGGAGTGCAGGCTGTGGCTTACCCCTCAACCACGCTCACAGCCACTGGAGGGAAAGGGCCTTACACCTGGACTTCCACCGGGCTGGCGGCGACGGGATTGAGCCTGAGCGCCTCGGGAGTCCTGACGGGCACGCCAAACGGCGGCGCCTACCCGCTGACGTTTACCGCCGCGGATAGCTCCGGGGTGGCGTCGGCGGCCGCCCCACTCACTCTGAACATCCTTCTCAGCGGCATGACGGTCATCACCCCGTCACTGCCCAACGGGGTCGTCAATGTGCCGTATGTCTCGACCACCCTGCAGCAACAGGGCGGTACTGCACCCATCGTCTGGAGCCTTGGGGCGCCGCTGCCCGCCGGCCTGAGCCTGTCGGCTGCCGGCGTCTTAAGCGGCACGCCAACCTCGGCCGGCGCGGCGAACATTTTCATTCTCGTGACGGACAGCACCAGCGGCCCGCCAAATACGGCAACCTTCACCTATACAGTGAACATCGCCCCGTCCGTGAGTATCGGTACCGCGGCGCTGCCCAGCGGTACGCAGACCGTCACCTATCCGGCGCTCGCGATGCAGGCTTTAGGCGGGACTCCGCCCTTTACGTGGGCAGCAATCGGCCTCCCACTCGGGATGACACTGTCGTCCTCAGGGATGCTGAGCGGGGTTCCTACAACACCGTTCTATCTTCCGTTGCCCGATGGAGCTGTCGCGCTGGGCGCGGTCTATGTGGCGGACAACACCTACCGGGTGGAAATCAATGGACAGGCGGCGGTCACCAGCTATGCCGGAGCGTCGCAAGGTTCGGTTGCCGGGCTTACCCAGATCAACGCGATTGTGCCCCCGACCGCGCCAACCGGTCCGGCCATTCCCCTGATCGTTTATATCGGGAAAGCCGACCGTGCCAGAGCCAGCCAGTTGAGCGTAACGCTAGCCGTTCAGTAACACGTTTTGCAAAAACGGGCGGCGAGGCGGGTTACTTCTGCTTCGCCGCCATTTTCTTTTCGAGCGCCTTCATGAGGCGGCTCTCCACGTCGGGCGGAATCGGGTAGGGCTCCATGCCCTTGTAGATCTGAATCGTCTTTCTCGTGGTGTCGGCGATCACCCAGCAGTTGGGGCACTCGGTGATGTGACGCTCCAACTTGCTCCGCAACTCGGCGTCGATTGTCTCGTCGAGATATTCGCTCAGCTCGCTCAGAAAATCTTTACATGTAAGCAAAAGCGTCGTCTCCCTTACGCTTGAAGAAGCGGGTCAGCTTCTCCCGCAGTTGCAGTCTGGCCCTCAATAATCTGCTCTTCACCGCCGGGACCGAAAGGCCAAGCGCTTCGGCCGTTTCTTCCGTCGATAGCTCTTCGATGTCGCGCAAGACGAAAACGCTTCGATAAAGCGGTTCCAGACTCTGGATCGCCGTATCCAGAATACTCCCCAGTTCCTCCCGCGAGAGTTGCTGCTCGGGATCCTCGCCCCACGCCGCAATCTCACGCACCACCATATCCTCGCCGGTATCGATCGTCTCATCCAGCGAGACCGATTTGTCGGTCTTCCGCCGGCGCAACTTCATCAGCGCCTGGTTGACCGCGATCCGCACGATCCAGGTATAGAATTTGGAATCGCCCTTGAATTGGTCCAGGTGTTCATAGGCCTTCATGAACGTTTCCTGCAGCACATCCTCCGCATCCTCGCGGTTTTGGGTGACGTGCTGCGCCAAACGGAAGATCTTTCCCTCGTAGCGGCGGACCAGTTCGCCGAAGGCTGTGGTATCGCCCTCGCGCGCCTGCGCCACCACCGCGGATTCGTCGATTCCTGCCAGGCTGGAGACTGCCATGTCGAACCTTTGTCATTCTATGATAACGCACAAGCCCGGCGCGCCCTCGCGGCGCGTGCTACGCTGAAAATTCCCTATGAGTCACATCGAAATTACCCTGCCCGACGGGAGTAAACAGTCCGTCGCGGCAGAGACGCGTCCTATCGATATCGCCAGGACCATCAGTCCGCGCCTGGCAGACGCCGCCATTGCGGCCAAGGTCAACGGCGAGATGTTCGACCTCACCCGCCCTATCGAGCAGAACGCCACGCTGCAGATCCTCACCGCCAGGGACCCCGAGTCGCTCGAGGTCTACCGCCACTCC
>OBLT010002722.1_pt1 | contig 10894 bp, 9 predicted proteins | sample 1518721 | NCBI WGS metagenome assembly OBLT01 (sample SAMEA3539307, study PRJEB22396) | soil metagenome | biome: tundra; feature: field; material: soil | place: USA | collected 2010-05 | depth 0.15 m | reverse complement strand
GACGTTGGCGTCGGGCCGGTAGTACACGGTCAGCTTGTAGTCGCTGCGGACGGGGGCGTTCACCTGCCAGCTCGCGCTGTACTGGGTCTGCCCATCCACGGCCAACACCGCCGTCCCCACCGTGTCCAGCCAGTTGCCGTTCCCGTCGACGAGCCACAGGTTGAAGGCACCCACGGAGACGGGAGCTGAAATGTCCCAGGTGAGGTCATGGGTGCTGCCGGGGGCCCAACTCTCCGAGCCGTTGGGCGAGGTCACGGTGAGAGTCGAGGAGGAGATGCTGGTGACGGCGAAGTCGTTGTCGCTGAGGTCGTTCAAGGTCCAGCCACCCCAGACGTTGGCATCGGGCCGGTAGTAGACGGTGAGCTTGTAGTCGCTGCGGGCGGGGACGTCGATCTGCCAACTAGCGGTATAGTGGGTCTGTCCATCCACGGCCGGCACCGCCGCGCCCACCGTGTCCAGCCAGTTTCCGGCCCCATCGACAACCCACAGGTTGAAGGCGCCCCCGGAAACGGGGACCGAGATGTCCCAGATGAGGTCGTGGGTGGTGCCGTTGGCCCAGCTCTCGGAGCCGTTCGGCGACGCCACGGTGAGGGTCGAGGCCTTCGGGGTGATGGCAAAGTCGCCATCGCTCGTATCGTTTGCCGTCCAGCCACCCCAGACGTTGGCGTCGGGTCGGTAGTACACGTAGAGCCTGTAGTCGCTTCGGGCCGGGGCGTTCACCAACCAGCTGACGCTGTACTGGGTCTGCCCATCCACGGCCAACACCGCCGCACCCACCGTGTCTAGCCAGTTTCCGCTCCCGTCGACAACCCACAGGTTGAAGGCGCCCCCTGAGACCGGGCTTGAGATGTCCCAAGTGAGGTCATGGGTGGTGCCGTTGGCCCAGCTTTCGGAGCTGTTGGGCGATGTCACCGTAAGGGTGAGCGCGGGGGCGGCAGGAGCAACCCGGTAGTGTGGGCTGGGAGTTCCGAGCGCGACGCTGTTATCTTTTGCTGTCGGTCCACAGCCGAACACCAAGGCGGCAAGCGAAAAGCCGAACGCACCGACCAAGTAGGGACGCAAACAATTTGTCCGCTTCATCTTCTTCCTCCATCCATTCTTTTGGCAATGAGACCTTAACTGCTTCGAACCTTCGTCGCATCATAGTACAGTGCCCAAGCCGGTGTCACCCCCTTTGTCGAGTGCCTAGTGGAAGCGCCCGTGGAGAGCATCTCGCGGTCGGGGGTTGTGCAGATGAGCGTGTGGGACACAGGCCCATCAGGGCCGCATGGCGACACGCGGTTGACGGCCTAGTGCGGCACCGCGAAGTCGTTGTCGCTGATGTCACCTGCCGTCCAGCCGCTCCAGACGTTGGCGTCGGGCCGGTAGTAGACCGTCAGCTCGTAGTCGCTGCGCGCGGAGACGTTCACCTGCCAGCTCGGGGCATCCTGGGTCTTCCCGGACTCGGCCCACACTGCGCCCACCGTGTTTATGTGTTAGAAACCCGCCTGGCTCAAGGGCGTTGGCGACTCAATTCTCAAATTGAGTCTCGACGAGCCGAGCAGCTGAATCGCTTAAGTGAACAACAAGGTGCAGTGGAACACCAGAATGCAGCTCTTCCAGGACCTATCGCGGCGAATCCGCAGCTCATGTCATGTAGCACTGGCACGCTACGCGGAGATTTCGTTTGCGCAGGAAGGGGAGGATCGGGTGGCCATGAGACTTCTCAACTGTCCGTCGAGGGGGATGTTCGTAGATGTTGGTGCCCACCATCCATTTCGCTTCTCGAACACCTACGCGTTCTATCTGCGTGGCTGGAGGGGACTAAACATTGACGCCACGCCCGGCGCCATGCGCAAGTTCCGCCGCTGGCGTCCGGGGGACACCAACCTCGAATGCGGAATCGGAAATGCCCCTGGAGAGTTCGAGTTCTACCAGTTCGCTGAGCCTGCCCTTAACACGTTTGACCCCGCGCTGGCCCAAACCTATAGGGAGGCCGGCCATGCGCAGGTTGGCAAGACCTCCATTCGATGCCGAACCCTGGTGGATGTCTTGGCGGAGCACTTGGCTGGACGTGTTATCGACTCCCTTACGGGTGACGTTGAGGGTCGTGACATGGAGGTACTGCTCTCCAACAACCGTCTTCTACATGACCGACGATTGGAGCGGGAGGCGTTAGCATATTGACCTGGGAGGAGGCTGTCCTTTGGCTCAGAGCGCGGGCGGACCAGAAGGAATTGGTGCGCGCTTGTTATTACGACGACCCACTTCGATCCGCAGCCGAACGTTACTTTCTTTCGACTGAATGGTCAGAGATTCGGCGACACCTTCCCAAGTCGTCAGGATCAGCTTTGGATCTAGGTGCCGGAAGAGGGATAGCATCCTATGCTCTCGCACGGGAGGGGTGGCGGGTCGTAGCACTTGAGCCTGACGGCAGCGGCATCGTGGGGGCCGAGGCGATTCGAATGCTCGCTCTTGAGACCGGTCTGGATATTCAGGTGCGACAGGAGTGGGGGGAGCGCCTCCCGTTCTCGGACGGCAGTTTTGATCTGGTATTCGGTCGGGCGGTTCTACACCACGCTCGCAATCTTAGACATCTTTGCGCCGAAGCCCGTCGCGTGCTCCGTCTCGGGGGCACCTTCATTGCCGTGCGCGAGCATGTCATCTCGAACAGAGGCGACCTTCAGCGCTTCCTGGATGCGCACCCACTTCACCGGCACTACGGCGGGGAGAATGCGTATCTTCTCTCGGAATACACAGAAGCCATCAAAGAATCGGGCATTCGATTGACGAAGGTCATCAATCCCTGCGAGTCCAACATCAATCTGTATCCGGACACCGTTGAGGAACTAACTGCACGTTTTGCAGCGAAATTGCGACTTGCTTCTCCACAGCTTGTTCCAAGCTACGTACCTGCCCTGTGGGGAGCGATCATACAGACGCCTGGCAGGCTATTTAGTTTTGTCGGGGAGGCATCCACGTGATCGTTCTGGTATCAGGCATGATCGCCATTGCCGCCGGGCACGCATCCCCGGCCTGCTCAGTCGTGAATGGCGGAACTGTGGCCGACCCCAGCCTTGCACGCGCGTGGGGATGGCAGCCTCGAATCGCCTGGCGAGAAGGAATCCTCGCCTACTGCGATTGGTACAGGCGGGGCAAGACATGACCCGCGTTGCATTCCCTTTCGCGGGAGGAAATGCCTGGCTAGGTGGAGTGAGCTACTTCGCCAACCTCCTAACGGCGCTCACGGAAACGCCATCATGCGGCATCGAGCCAGTCATCGTTACCGGCTCGAGGATGGCAGCGAAGCTGCCGCCAACCTGGCCAACGGTCGAGATACTTCAAACCCGCACCTTCGATGCCCGGACACCCTATTGGGCTGCCCGTGGAACTCTCAAACGTCTCGTCGGAACGGACGTTCTCTTGCAAATGCTTCTCTTGAGGGCCCGGATTGAAGTAGTCTCACATAGTGCCCCGCTCGGGCGTCTATCGGTCATTCCAGGGTTGAGCTGGATACCCGACCTCCAGCATCGCCGCCTGCCCCATTTCTTCGCAGCGTCGGACCGAGAAAGACTCGACCGCAGTTTCGCAGAGGCCTGTCGTCTTGCCAGTCTTGTTATCGCGAGCAGCGAAAATGCCCGCGAGGACATCGAGAAGTTCTTCCCCGACGCGCGAGGCAAGGTTCGTGTCCTGCGCTTCGTCGCCTGCGCCTCGAATACGGCAGAAGGCGCCGACCAGGAAATCATTCTCTCACGGCTCGGGCTCAAAGCACCTTACGTACTTCTCCCCAATCAGTTCTGGGCCCACAAGAATCATGGCCTCGTTGTGGATGCATTGCGCATCCTGAAGGCAAGCGGCCGTCAGGTGCATGTTGTTTGTACCGGCAATACTCATGATGATCGCCAGCCAGGCTACTTCGATGAGATCATGCGTCGTGTGGTGGACGCGGGTGTGATGCCTGCCTTCACTGTACTCGGGATGGTGTCCTATGCCGATCTCGCGAGCATGATGCGATTGGCCACCGCAGTCCTCAATCCGTCCCTTTTCGAAGGATGGAGCACAAGCGTCGAGGAGGCAAAGTCACTCGGGAAGAGCATTCTCCTTTCTGACATTCCGGTTCATCGCGAGCAGGCCCCGGCACGGGGAGTCTACTTCGATCCACACGACGCCGAGGCACTCGCGAATGCGCTTTGGGCGACGGTGACCTCGTTTGATCCGGCCAAGGAACGAGCCTGGAACGAGCGAGCATCCGCCGAGCTGCTCTCGCGTCGGCAGACCTTTGCGCTAGAGTATTCAAAGATTGTCCACGAAGCACTTCGGACCAACACCTCAAACCGACGAGTCCAACTTGCACAGCGGGTCCTGTTTCACTGAGGTGTCCACATGCCTCCGAAAATTTCGATAGTTACGCCAAGTTTCAACCAAGCGCCATTTCTCGAAAGGACCATCAGGTCTGTCCTCGACCAGGGCTACGAGAACCTCGAATACATCATTATCGATGGCGGGTCGAATGACGGCAGCATCGACATCATTCGAAAGTATTCGAACCACCTTGCCCACTGGGTCAGCGAACAGGATCGCGGGCAACCGGATGCCATCAACAAGGGGTTACGGCGTGCCACCGGCGATTGGCTGGCATGGCAGAATTCGGACGACGTCTATTACCCCGGCACCTTCTCTAGCCTTGCACACGCGGCTGCTGAGCATCCGCATGTGAACTTGATTACGGGGAACATGGCGGCAATCGACCCTGAAGGCAGGCGACTGCGAGTGCAGCGCTATGTTCGCCCAACCTACGGGGCCGTACGCGCTGAAGGGATGATTCTGACGAATCAGGCGGCGTTCTGGCGCAAGAGCGTCCACGATAGCATCGGCTATGTAAATGAGTCGCTGACTTGCGCCTTCGATTACGAATGGTTTCTGCGCGTGACCGAGCGATTCGAGGCGTGGCACGTGCCCGAAATTTGGGGTGGGTTGCGAATATATGATGCTACGAAGACCGTGCAAATGGCCCAACGCTTTGCTGAAGAAATCGCTTTGGTGCGCAGTGAACGACCGTTTCCGCGCTGGAAAATCCCCCTATATCGACTTCGACGTGTAGCACTGATGCTAGTGCAGGGGGAGGGGCGTTATGTCATGGCCGGTGTGGCCAATCGGATCAGGGATGCGCTGCACGACGGAACGAGAATGCGAGGATGCAAATAGATGTTCGAATCCCTGATCATCGCAACAGCCTTACTGTGCTTGGCAGCGATCCTGGTTGGCAGTAGGTATTATCGCGACACGTTTCATCCCCTCGTGTACATCGGAGCCCTGCTTGGAGTATTGTATGTGCTGTATCCAGCATACTTGCTGTGGGAAGGAGATCTCTGGTTGTTCCTGAGCGCGAATGATCTGGTGGAGATTCAGGGGATCTATCTCGTTGGAGTTGCGGCGCTCTTACTAGGAATTGCGAATGGGGCAGGCAGGCGCGTAAATCCCGAAGCATTTAGATCAACTTATGGGCTGGAACGCCTAAAGTGGCTGCGCGGCGCGGCTATTGCACTCGGCTTGGCGGGGGTTGCTGGCTATGCTTACTGTATCGTCAATGTGGGTGGTATAGAAGCGGCGTTTAGCGAGAGCTACGGGGGCGGATTCGACGCCAGTGGATATGTGCGAGAGATCTTCCTGCTCACCTTGCCAGCCCTCCTTTGGTTGATGGTCGCGTACGAGTCTAGGAGGCCGAGCTTGCTCGTTTGGGGATTGATCGTGCTCATAGCATCTCCCTTCTTGACGCTGGGACTACTTGGGGCACGTCGAGGACCGACGTTCATGGCGGTAGTTGGGTTGGGCGTGGGATGGTACCTTATGCGTCACAGACGACCGCGCCTGCTGACCGTACTGGGCGGTGGAACTTTGGTGGGCGGGCTGTTGCTATTCATAGTCACTAATCGAAGCTCAATCTACCTTGGTTCGGAATTTCAACTGGAATATAGACCGCTGCAGTATATTGGGGCTGGAATTGGTAATGAGTACCTCTACGGTGGAGCACTCATTCTGCATGCCGAGGAGCAGGGAGGATACTACTGGGGAGGTCGCTACTTGCAGTTGTTCTTCGTACGCCCAATTCCCAGAGCGTTGTGGCCGTCGAAGTATGATGATGCAAGTCATGCCCTCGGTGTGCCCAGCGTGGACGGAGGGAACGCCGGCCTCGCAACTACCGATCTCAGGTACACTGTGGGTTGGTCCGGAGGAGCAGGCGCCACCCCAGGGATTGTGGCTGATTTATGGGTGGAATTTTGGTGGCTTGGCCTAGCAGGTCTGTTTGGAATCGGGTGGGTCTACGGTCGCGCTTGGCGAAAGGGGGTAACGCGAGGGGGGCCCTGGGTTCCATGTTTCGGTATTCTGACTTCCTTGTCGATCTATTTGGTAATGCAAAGTATGGAGGCAATGGGATTTCGCGCCCTTTTGATGTTGGCAGGAAGCATAGTCGTTTGGCACTTTGGCAAGCATGGCGGGTATGAAACCAGCAGTCACCAGAGTGTCTTGAGCATGGTAACAAAGTAGCAGCGGTCGCAGGTTGCCCAAGAATCTATTCTGCTAGTTGGTAGCGCGGTAGTAGCGACCGTAGGATGCGTAGTAGCCGTAACCATAGCCGTACCTGCTGCCCTTGCGATCCGTCTGATTGATCACCAGGCCCAGGATGCGGGCGCCGGCGTCCCCCAATTGACGGCGTGCGAATTGGGTCGCCTCGCGGGTGGTGTGGCCCGCGCGTAGAACCAGCACCACGCCGTCGGTCGCGCCACCAATGATGGCAGGATCGGTGACGGGTCCAATGGGGGGAGAGTCCAGAACGACTCGGTCGTAGATACCGCGGCACTCGGCCAGGATCTGGCGAAACCGCTCGGTGTGTAGGAGCTCGGCTGGATTGGGCGGCATGGGACCGCAGGGCAGGACGTCTAGGTTGGGAACCTCGGATTTGTGGATGGCGTCCTTCAATGGGACGTCGCCCGCTATCACACTTGAGATTCCCTGATCCGACTTCAGACCAAAGGACCTGTGAATGCGCGGTCTGCGCATATCCGCGTCGACAAGCAGAATCCTTCCGCCGGCCTGGGCCATGGTGACCGCCAAGTTGATCGCCACCGTAGTCTTGCCGTCTTGAGGGCCGGGGCTGGTGACCGAGAAAAGCGAAAACTCCTTCTGAGCAGAGATGAACAGCATGTTGGTCCGGATCGATCGGCAGGCTTCGGCGGCCAAGCACGTGGGATCCTTGAACACGGTCAAGTCCCGCTCGGGCGCGTCGGCAATGGAGTGCTGACGCGACTGCGAGAGCATGGGAACGACGCCCAGCAGGGGAGCGCCGACAAGCTCTTCGGCGGCCTCGGGGCTCTTGACCGTGTTGTCCAGGGACTCGATGGTGAAGGCAAGCAAGAGACCAAAGATTAGTCCGGCGACGGCGCCAATCGGCAGGTTCACGGCTAAGATTGGACTGACCGGGGAACGAGGTGGGGTAGCGCGATCCATAATGCGCACGTTGTTGGCCTTCAGCATGCCGGTCAGGTTGATTTCCTTTTGGCGCTGATTGATCTGCGAGTAGACCTTGCCGTTGTTCTCGGCGTCGCGAGCCAGTGGGCGGTACTCGGTTTCCAGCTTGGCCAGTTCCAGAGCTTGTTGCTTTTCATGGACCATCCACTTGAGCAGGGAATTCTCGGTCTCGACCAGGGCTTCATAGCGCTTGTCAAAGGCGCGTAGGACATCGCCCAACTCCTTGGCATAGTCGCGTTGGACCGAGGCCATCTGGTGCTCGATGGTCTCGATTTTGGGGTGCTTTTCGCCATAGCGCGATTCCAGGTCGGCCCTGATTTTCAGGAGATCCAAATAGTTCTCCCGCAGCTTTTGTACTACAAGGTTATCGCGGATTTCGGGCAGGCTCTCCCGCTCGCTGATGTTGTTCTTGGCTGCGAGAATCAGCTTTCGGATGGATTCCAGCTCGATGCGCTTGGCCTTGACGTCCGTGATCTTGCTGTTGAGGCTTTGCAGGTTCTGCCGTGTCATGCCCTGTTTGTCGTCTAGATTGATGTCCAGCAGGTTTCGCTCTTTGCGAAACTTGTACAGTTCCATCTCGGAGTCCTCAAGCTTTTTGCGCAGGTCCACGGTCTGTTCGCCCAGCCAGGTCCCGGCCGAGCGGGCGCCTTCGAGTTTGAAATCGAGGTTCTGTTCGATGTAGGTGTCGGCGAAGGCATTGGCGATGCGCGTGGCGCGCTCGGGATCCAAGTCGCGCACTTCGATGTTGGCGATGCGCGACTCGCGAATACCGACGACTCTGACTTTCTTGAGCAATCTTTCCACCATCAAATCGCGGTCGGACTGCTTGGAAGATTCGACTGGCCCGAAATAGCTGGCATCGCTGGCCAGGCCCAGCCGATCGATGACCTGTTGGGCAACCTCGTGCGAACGGATAATGCGGTACTGGGTGGTGTAGAACTCGCGCGTGGACGCGGCCATCTCGATGACTTCCTTGACGCCTTCAAGTACCTGGGGTGCCGACGATTCGATGACCAGCGAGCACGTCGCCTCGTAGATCTTGGGAGCCCGGATCGTGTAGAGGAATGCGACGGCCAAGCTGACGACAAGAACTGTCGTCACGACTCGCCACCGCTTGCGCAGCAGGTTCAGGTAGTGCTGCAGCTCCCGGGAAGGCCCTGGGATCTTCGACGTTGAGACTGGTGCGGACTCCATGCAGGGTCGACGCTAGCCCCAAAATGGAGTGCGCGCAATGATGCGGGGCGGACTTCGCTGCGGCTAGGAATGGTGCTAGCGTCTGTCCCAGTGGCCCAATCCCCAGTCAAAACCAGACAGCACATCTGTCCCCGTTGTGGCTCTCGGCTGTCGCGAGAGGAACACGCTGGGGCGATCACCCGCTTTTTTCTCCTCCGTGCCCTCAGGTGCACCACGGAATGTGGGTGGCACGGTCTCCGATTCTCGCGCAGCCGGTTACGCCAGCAAAGGAAGCGGCTAAGGGTCGCCTTGGTGGTCGCGGTATTCATTCTGATGGCGGCGGCGACCGTGCGCTATATGCTGTCGCGCGGTGGCTCGCGCTCGGGGAGCACAGGCGACGAAGGCATCGGGGAGGTGGACCCGTAGGGGGAGGCCCTCACCGCCCCTGACCCTAGCCCTCTCAGCCGAAGGCACTTCGGGTCCACCCCACCCATCTCCACCCCCGCGGCTTCGCCGCGCCCTCGCACGCGCGGACGCGGGGCGAGGGGACCGGATCGGGGAGGGGACTGAAGCTACCCGGCGGCGGTTTCTTTGGGGCGGGCTACTCGGGATTCCAGCTCTTTGCCGAAAATTCTGGTGCACGCGCTCTCTGTGGCTTGCCTAATGCTCTCCACGGTGGCCACGCTCTGCTCGCGCGCGCAGAGGAACTCGACCTTGACGGCGGTCACGTCGGCGTTGAAGTCGAAAGCGCCGGGGATGCAGGCTGGCTCGTCCCAGTTCCCGTGCTCGCGCTGGATGGCCACGGAATCGCTCTCGCTGCGGTAGATTAGCGAGAGGCGGATCGCGGCCATCGCGAAGGCTTGGGTCACGCCCTTAAGCTCGAGCCACAGGCGCTCTTCGTCGGTGGCGCCGGAAAGGCGGTCGAGTTGCCTGCGAGCATTGAGGTCGGCCTGCGAGGCAGCGGCACGTCGGATCTGGCCATAACCCAGCTTTCTGATGGCGGCAAAGCCGAGCACGGCCATGGCCGTTAGGATTGCTGCGGACTGCAGGCTACTAGCCACCGTGAGCAGCAAGGCGGTGCCGCCGAGCAGGATGCTGGCGCCGTACAGGATGAGCACGGCCTGCTTCTGGGTCAGACCGAGGTCGATCAATTTGTGATGGATGTGCGCGCGGTCGGCGCTGAACATTGGCCGGTGGCGGACGGCGCGGCGGATCATCGCTAGCAGGGTGTCGGCGATAGGCACACCAAGCGCCACGACAGGAATCAGGATGGCCACGGCGGTGGACGACTTCTGGCTGGTCTGGATCGAGCCCACGGCCAGGACGTAGCCGATGAACATGGAGCCGGTGTCGCCCATGAAGATCGACGCCGGACTGAAATTGTAGACGAGGAAACCGAGCAGCGATCCGCCCAGGCCGGCCATGAATAGCATCATGATGCCATCGCCGCGCGATGCCGCCATCACGAAGGTGGTGGCGACTCCGAACAGGCCCACGCCAGCAGCTAGGCCGTCGAGCCCGTCGATGAGGTTCATCGCGTTGATCACGCCGACGATCCAGAGCAGAGTGAACACCAAGCTGAGTGGGCCCAGACTGACCACGCCGACGAAGGGCAGGGACAGAACGTCGATCCTGAAGCCGACGTAGTAAAGCGCCCCGGCGATGGCGAATTGGGCCAGGAACTTCTTACCCGCGCCTGAGCCGCGGATATCATCGAAAAGCCCGAGAGCGCAGATTGCGAGGCCACCGAGCAGAAAAGCGCTGGCCTTGCGCGAGCTGGCGTAGAACTGTCCGCCCACGCCGCTGGCTTCGATCAGAAGAGCCAAGAGCGGGGTAAAGAAGCCCGCGGCGATGGCGATGCCGCCCAGGCGCGGGATCGGTCGGCCGTGGATCTTGCGGGCGGCCACGTGGTCGTCGAATAGGCGGTGCCTGAGGGCAAAGCGCCGCACCACTGGGGTCAGGAGGCCAGACACCAGGCAAGCTAAGACAAAGGCAACGCCGGCCGTTCGCATGGTGAATTTTTGTTTCTAACTACCGGTCTTCCACACCAGTAAGGGTAGGTAAGATACTATTTACTTCAAGAAGCTTCTTGTCGACTTGGATTCTGGCCAGCGCGGTTTGAGCTTCTTGGTTGGTCGGATCGCGTCAGCGGACGGCATTATACGCGTCAGCGGCGGTCGTGGCGCTAGGGATTTCCTTTGCGGCTCGTGAGTCG
>OBLT010002719.1_pt1 | contig 10898 bp, 11 predicted proteins | sample 1518721 | NCBI WGS metagenome assembly OBLT01 (sample SAMEA3539307, study PRJEB22396) | soil metagenome | biome: tundra; feature: field; material: soil | place: USA | collected 2010-05 | depth 0.15 m | reverse complement strand
TGGCACACAGCTCCAATCCAAGTTTCATTATTGACTGCCCTAAACCAGTCATAGGAATTTTAACTTCCAAGGACAGCTGGCTAATTTGAAAATACTTGCCTTAGTTCCTGAATGACGTGCTTGGAAAAGTCGGGATTTAAGTTATCTAGTGCCATGGTCACCAGAAACGCAACAATTACGGGTTGAACTATAAAAAAAGCAGCGATGGCGGATATCTCGATAAAGAGCCTCAAAATCCTTCCTGATTGATATAAACGCATCAGCCGTGTTCTGATTCTTGATGCAAGTTTCCGCATTGCTGCAATTTCAATGACTATAAGGAAAAGAGATAGGACGACACCAGCCATGAAGACAAGCAAGAGTTCTGTTTTCATCTCGGGTATCGACGATGTAGAAAAAGTGTTTTCATACCCGCATCCTGCCGTGAAACAAATGGATTATCAAGTTGAAGTTCCGGAATTGGCACTGAGTTGCCCTTCATGTCTCGTAATATACCGCCCTAAAGCCGCCACTGGCAAAATACATTTCCATTGCCGCAAAGCAGAAGGTGGCCATGGTCAGCTCACGACACTTTTGAGTCATTCAGGTTTCCCGATAGCGGACGCTCAAAAACAAACTGCTAGGGTCGTATAATCTGATAAAAGAAAACAATCAATTTATCTTGCGGAATGAGGTTTGACTGTGAAAACTCAATAGTTGTAGGACTTGTTTTCAACGGCTTCCCAGGGAAACACAGTGACACTATGTCGTCAGGGGTGCCATCGTTAAATTGTGAATGAGTTACGATATCAAAATACTTTGAATTATTTACCGACTCGAACTTAATATCAAAGCTTTGTGGCAATTTATTAACATTTTTACAGACACCACAATTACACAACATGAGATTGATACAGCAATGGAGAGATTGAACAACCGACCCAGAAAACGACTTGGATACCAGACACCCAATCAGGTATTCTTCAAGTCAGGCGTTGCACTTCAAATTTGAACCCGCGTATTATTTCAAAGGGTAAGTGCTGCATAAATCAAAAGCATTTTTTCAGGTAAGGATTTAACATGATTGACTACCATATAGTTCCTCGCACCGAATATTCTAGAGACATACTCGTCTGCCTTGGGGTCGAGACCAATACAATAAGTATGTATGCCACTTTGTTGAGCTTCAATGACCGCATGCTTCAGGTCATAGCGCAGGTAATGCCGGTCAGGCATATCGATGTCCGCTGGTGCGCCGTCAGTTATGGTCATTAATAGCTTCTTGCTAGATTTCTGCTCATTGAGGTAGTAAGTGGCGTGGCGAATCGCTGCACCCATACGAGTTGAACGATCACCGGTCATGCCAGCGATTTTGGCTTTCGAAACGTCGTCATAGGGCTGATCGAAATCCTTGAATCTGAAATAATCGACATCCTGCCGACCCCTGGAATTGAAACCGTGAATGGCTAGCGGATCCCCGACTTTTTCGATCGCATCTGCAAATAGAACGCATACTTTCTGGGTAAGCTGTAGCACGGTATAGTCTTGCCCATGAATCTTTTGATTCGCCGAACCTGACAGGTCCAGGAGTACAAGCACTGAAATGTCGCGAGTCTTTCGTAATGAGCTCATCATAATTCTGTCATCTGGCAATATGCCCAGTCTGATATCTATCATGGCGAGTATCGCCGCATTGATATCTATTTCATCACCTTCTTCTTGTTTCCGGATGCGTCGCACACCTCTATATTGAATGGCAAGGAGAAGATTCTTCATACGCGTTATGAGATGCTTGTTCTGCGCGGTAATATCTTCGATGATTTTCAGATCGCCGGTCTTGGGACTCCTCTCCCGTAAAGTCACCCAAGAAGGGGTGTTGATTTGGGTACGGTAATCCCATTCTGAATAATCGTATGTATCTGAAGCGGCCGCACTTTCTATTCGCATTTGCATTGAGGGTCGTTTTTTGTCTTCCTCAGTGCCCGACACTGTGTTGTTTGTTGAGAGAAATTTTAACCAGGGAATGTCTATTGGCTCTATAAAATCCGAATGTTCTGATGCCCATAAATGGCGGTTGTCGTCACGGTAGGGCGCGCTTGGTTTGCCCGAAAGGCTATCGAACTTGATTTTCTTGTTCTGGAACGCATGCTCAAGCGTCAAACCAATGTTCCAGGAAAAATCGTCTACCTCCAGATCGTGCGCAGCCATGAACAGTGACCGGCCTCGGCTAATCCAGGGATCGTCATCCTGGTAGTTCTCATCCAGCAACGCGCGTGCAAGGCGGTTGAGATAATCGTCAGCGGTCTGATTGTGCGATGGGGTAGCGCTATGCTGCCTAGTCCAGCGTTGCTTGAGGCCGGGGAATTTGCGTATCGACAAGGTTTCTACTCGCGCATCCTCAATTGTGGCGATTACCGCACGCTGCCATTTATTGACCAATTTATCGGAGAAATGTTGCCTCGAGTAAATGATGTGCGATGCAGCATGAGTGGCAGCTGCACGATAGACTTCCAGACCGGTGACGTGCATGACGCCATCCAATATGAAATCGTAATTATAATTGGGCAGATGGATGAAGGATTTCTTGATGAAAGGTTGGCGTGTTTCGCGATTTTCGAGATCGTTACCAATCGACTTGATGACGAAATCGCAGCCCCATAAGGCATGCAGATATATTCTGATGCGCCGCTGAACGTCGATCAATTGAGTTTTCTTGGGCGATCCCTGCAAGTCAACCGAGGATTCCTTGGCTGCTCGGCCGAGATAATTTTGCAACTCGCCTACGAGGCGATCGAAGATATACTTCATAGCAAAATCACAGTCCAACGTGTCAACAGGCAGGATGTGCAGAACTTGAAAATCACAAATTCTCCATCATTGAGTTGCGCTTTTGGCTTTGATTGAGTGCATCTTGTTTACATTAGCCAAAAAACGTTGTCACCGCCGCATCAAGCGCATCGCGCATATCCGGATCGTCGGTAATCGGGGACACAAGGGCGACGCGGCAAGCCCGTTTCGCTTCGACATTCTTTGCCATAAGGTTACCTGCGTAAATCAGCATCCGAGTTGAAATGCCTTCATCTAGGCCGTGACCTTTGAGGTTGCGCGACATTTTCGCAATCGAAACCAGTTTCTCCGCGATTTCCCTGGCAATACCGGTTTCATGGGAAACGATTTCTTCTTCAATCGCATGTTCAGGATAATTGAAGTCGAGCGCACCGAAGCGCTGCTTGGTTGACTGTTTCAGATCCTTCATCACGCTTTGGTAGCCGGGGTTATAGGAAATCACGAGTTGGAAATCGGGATGCGCTTGCACCAGTTCATTGGTTTTTTCCAATGGAAGCACTCTTCGGTTGTCAGTAAGAGGATGAATAACCACGGTAGTATCCTGGCGCGCTTCCACAACCTCATCGAGATAGCAGATAGCACCGAAACGAGCCGCGATGGCGAGCGGCCCATCCTGCCAGCGCGTGCCATTGGCGTCGAGTAGGAAACGGCCCACCAGATCGGAAGCGGTCATATCTTCGTTGCATGCGACGGTAATCAATGGCCGCTGGAGCTTCCATGCCATATATTCGATGAACCGTGTTTTTCCGCAGCCTGTCGGGCCCTTTAACATCATGGGCATGCGCGTGGAATAAGCTGCTTCATAAACAGCCATTTCGTCCGATATTACTCGGTAGTAAGGCTCCTTTTCGATCCGGTATTGGCTGATGGTGTCTCTCATTTCTGCTCCTCTTCACAATTGAAATTGCAAACCATGAAAGGGCCTCACTCAATGCCCGTTCATTTTTTGCCATGTTAATTTTGAGTGTATTGATTATTTCGCTCAATTCTATCTTTAGTTAAAGAAATTCACGTCTCTGTGAGGCCTGATTATGCTTCCACTCAAGGGCGCTTGCCCGTGTTGTGTGAGCTGAGCGCTTCGGCAAATGCCGTATATTTCCTTACACATTGTCGCCATGTGTCACTGGCAATATTGGCCGGATCTAGTTGCAAGCTACAGTCGCATTTACATGCTGATGCGCGGTAACATCCTTCCATGCTGACTCCCTTGCAGGAAGATATATATGTGGCGCACTGACTATTACATACACGCGCGATCAGTTGGATCTTCTGCGTCTCTTCCGGCGACATTTGAGGTTGTACCGGTTCTTGCGTCACGATTCCCCACACCATCATGACGCATCCCGAAATAAAAATTGTACCAATCAGCCAGTTGAGGCGGGAGAATACTTCTCTGAGTTTCTGTCTCCACGTTGTATCACCCCCTTTTTTTCCGATCTCGAAACGCAGCAATCCTCCAATTCCTGATTTCTCATGAAGATGATCACACGCATCAATACATTCACCACAACCGATACATGGGTCGATTATTTTTATATTGGTCGGCTGGATGGAAGTAACACAGGATGTCGCACAGTAATTGCACTTGGTGCAATCCGATGAACGCGATGCATCGTAGGTCACATGCAGGGCATCTTGAGTCTTGAAAAGCATATGCCCGATGCGATAAAAGCAGGCATAGTCACAAAAGAAATAGCGGACAAATGCAATATCGATAAATATAAGGAACACCATAAAGAAATATGGAAATTTAATGGAGTTGGATATTTGTTGGTTGCCACTGAAGGTAACGAAAGCCCATACGTCACCACGCGGCAAGAAAAGCAGCATCGGAATGAGTGCCAGAACCATCGCTGCGACCAGAAAGACTGTTCCGAGAATCAGCCAATTGATAGCCTTGTTTTTGGCAGCCGCAACAACCATTCCTTTGCCATCCACACGCACGTCGGCACGCTTGCCCAGAAATTTATAGGTCAGGCTATTTGCCCATTCCGAGAGCAGATTCTGCGGGCAAGCCCATCCGCACCAGACAGCACCTATCGTAATATAGGTGATGATAGGGATTGTTGCGAGTACTAACGCCAGTCCAAATATGAAGGCAAAATTTGACCACCATATCTGATGATCAAGCACATGGAAACTGGCCGAAGCCAAGTCAACCTGAAATATCCCAAGGGTCGGAATCAGCGAAATCATCAGGAGCGTAGCGACCTGGACAGCACGTCTAGGCAAATGATATTTTGTCTTCGACATATTTATCATCTTGACCGTATATATTCTTTCAAACGAATAATCTGGATATGGAATTGATTCATATGCTTGATCAGCGTACTCGCAGATCATGAACCCTTTGGACAATGCACGCTTCACCCTTGTCAAAAATCAGTTTTTGTATTGAGTGTAGATCGCAGCAACGCAAACAGATTTGCAAATCGACTTCCTCTCTTCTAAAACGTGCTATGTAAGTTTTCAACCAGTGGAATCTCCGGTTCGTCAGATTTTATCGCGTTGCTATATGCTTAATAAATTATCATTGACTTGACGTATTGAGCCGCTCTGTCTCAAACAGCCATATCACACAACATCGGCTTAATTCTGGCCTTCCGCAATTGGCACAAAGTGACCGCCTAGCGAAGACACTAGATAGCGGACATCCAGATGCTTGAGGAATTTACCATATAACGTCCGCTTTAGTTTAGAACCTGACCGTCCATATCTCGGCCAAACCGGACTGTGGCGATCTTATGAAAAGGCCGTCGGTATGGCCTGCTGGAACGTCCGGTTCCAAGTTTTTCGAAGAGTCACTGTCGACCCAAACCTGTTCAAACAAACGCACTGATATTACAAAACATTGTTAGTAGATTTACTCTTGCAAGTGGCACTTGTAATTCCACCACATAGTCTTGCTAATGCCTGAGCAGCAATCCATTCCTCATTCTGAGTGTTATCGCTTCACCGTAGCAAGGGGCGTGTGGCTACTTATTTTCCGTGGAGTTCTTCTCCAGGTATTCCTGCCGTAGACTCCGCTATTTTTTGTTCCTGTTAACTTGCATAAAACAATATGTAGAACTACATATGTACATCTCGTGTCAAAAGTAGTATAAATTATGTAGCTACTGTCTGTTGCCAGATTAGCTACTCTTGACATTAGTAGTTCTTACTAATGTCAAAAAAGGAGACGATCATGCACTCCATTCATTTACACGATGCTCATTTACCCAAAGGCCCGAACTTATTTGTTTTGTCCGTTGGAGAAGTAATCTGGTTTTCCATTGCCCTTTTCTGCCCTTTTCTTCTTTTTTGTATCTTGGATAGTTGGCGGGGACGAATTCAAGGACTCTATTGGCGGAAATATAGGGTTAGCAGGATTACTGGCAGGATTAGCAATTGGCGCAATCTTATGTGCCATTACCAAACCTAATAAATAGGTTAAAAGGTGTAGCCTCGAATGATTAGACCGTGTTCGGCCGCCTGGTTGACATTGGCTAATTAATAAGGAGAGTCAAAATGTCTACTCTAGAAAATATTCCACCTGAAGACGATGCAAATTTAAAAAATCGTGAACTTGTATACGTGGCTGCTTTAATCATGTTAGGGGTAGTATTTGCTTTTTTGATTTTGTCAGGGGTAATGTTTTAATAATAAGAAATGCGTTTGGTTAAACTGAATGCTACCTCCCGTATGAGATTTTCTGATGGATTATAGCGGTATAGATGGTTGCAGCTTTTCCACGCCCACGAATGTCGGCTTGTGGCACATTGTGATCCCCTGGCGAAGACACCACATAGCGGGCATCCAGATACCGTTTGAATTTACCATACAACGACCGCTTAAGTTTAGAACCTGACAGTCATTATCTCTGCCATTGCTGCCGTTCGCATGTCGGCTCACGAACGTCCGGAATGCACGTTGTGACCAGCCATTAGCAGGCGGCGTGTGCCGACCGTCCGCGTTCAGCCACGCCGAACGCATACCCCGACCTAAAAGCGGAAATCGTGAGTTGAACCCAACTGCCACATAGCAAACGTTATAACCGCAAGATTCGTGCCGCCGTTGGAGGACCTAAGTGCCAGACTATAAGAGTCACCACTACGTCCCGCGTTTCTACCTGCGTAACTTTTCGCGATCAGGAAAGAGTGTCGATCTTTTCAACATCGACAGCCAAAGGTTAATCAAGAATGCGCCGATAAAAGGACAGTGCTGCCGGGACTACTTCTACGGAAAGAATCCCGAGAACGAGAAGAGTCTTTCCGCCGTAGAAGGCGAAGTGGCCCAACTATTCCGGCTCAGCAACGAGCAGGTAGCGGACTTATCTCGGACATTTACTACAGAGGCTTTCTGAAATGAAATGTGAATATTGCACCCGAGAAAAAAACAAATACGTACAGTTAAAAAAGATTGATCGCCGAAACGAATTGACTGAGCTGGATGAAGATGCTACTGATGGGCAAATGGCAGATTATTTGGGCGCTGAGCTTTCAGGAGAAAATGGTGCCTGGAACCTTGGAATTGTCGAATACGAGTGTCCAGAGTGCAAAAGGATATATCAAACAATGGGTGACCAATTATATGACTATCGGGCTTTAATTTTCGCCTGGCACATGAAGGCAGCACGGGAAGATGATTATTTTTCCATGTATGTTTTTGAGTACTTGGCGTTCATTGCCTATCTGAAGAATGTTCTATTCTGGAATGCGCCAAATGACAGAATGGCGATCCAGCGTCTTAAACAAAGTAAAGATCAAGCAAAAAGCTACCTGGAATTGCTGGAAAATGATCGGTCATTATCTGAACCATGGGTGGCTTTAATCCAAGAGCTAGGTCTATGCCCACTTTATAACACTTCACGTGATTACGATACTCCCGAGATTGACGACTGGTGGAATAATTCAAATGATAAGTGTGATAGAAACCAAAAGTCCCAGAAAGGTATAGTCAGATCACTGGATGACTGGGAAAACATGGTTGAATTTTGGTATGCAGTAAGAAATAACTTATTTCATGGCGGGAAAGATCCCAGTATCGAGCGTGATCGTTTTCTTGTTGAGCATGCGTACCGGACCATGACAGTATTTATGGCAAACGAGATCAAGAAGCTGTAAATAATTATCATCAGATGTAGATATTTGCTAGAACTCACACGGTGAAGACATGCCATTATCACTAATTCAAATGCTCAAGGATGTTGGCTCAATGTTATGCATCACATCAACACAGTCTTAGGCCAACCCTCGCGCTCTAGTTGTAGCGAGAGAGCAATCGTTTCAACAAAAGGGACCGAACCAGATGAGACCATTCAAGCTCACCGAGCTGAAGAAAATCAATGAACTCCCGAAGGAAGATTCGCAGAGTTGGTTGGTTAACGCCGAAGGTTCCATTGACTTCTTGAGACTCAATTCAATGAGTGACGAAGTTGTTATATACGCCAGCGGTAGCAGCGTTCTGATTCACGGCGTTCTGGCACCAACGGACAAGGTCAGTCCGCCAGATGGCAAGGACTTGCAAGACAGCAACATTCCAATGCCGGATGACAGTTGGAGCATTCAGCAAGTCTGGGGCGGTAGCGAAGGTCATCGCATGTACCTTGAGGCGCCACTGAATTCCAGCAGCAAGTCGTTCCAAGGGGGAGAGAAGCTAATCTTTCGACGAAGCTTCACCGGCGTCGCTGAAGGCCCGTCCACGATTGAGCTGAGTCAGAAGCTAGTACACAGTCTTGACCTGCACTACGTGCCAGAACGGTCCGCATATTGTCGACTTGATTCCAGAGGCGATATTGAAGACGTTATCAAGGTCACTCAACTAAACATAGGGAGCACGTGGGACTACCTCAATGTAGTTACCATACGACATAAGGATCTCGACGCCTTCATGGCACTCTCGGGCACCTGCCTTGTGCTGAGGTTTGACTTCACGCGAGTCAGGTGGGGCAGCTTTGGCGGCTGGGGTGAGATTAATCGCTACAGCCGCGAAGCGAATGATCTTTTCTATCACGGAGGCACGAACGGGCAAGGCAGCTACTGCAATGGCGCCTTCATAGTGCGTCCCGGCGTAACCGTAGACGACTTGGTGCAAGCATGGAAGGACGAAGAAAGCGACACCAACCGCAGTTATGCCAAGTTCAAGATCTACGATCGAAAAAACGACGTGAACGTCGAAACATCGTGCGGTCCAGAGTTCATCTCCAATTACTTCCAGAAGTCTGAACTTCCGTGGGAGATATCGCCGGCATTCTTTCGACCAGAAGTGCTGCATCGATTCAAGGCCGATCCAGAAAAGTACACGCTCGAAGACAGGAGCATCAGTTGCCGAAATGCTTGGTACCTAAAGACCTACGACATTAACGAGGCAGGACAGGTGCACACCTATATCGGGTACCTCGCAAACCTACCCTATGAGGAACAGCTCTATTGGCAAGCCTTCAACGAGTGGCCAAAGGGTCCAATCTCTGCGAGAGCACACCAGACCGACATAGTCGGCGACTGGCATCAAGAATACGAGCCCCTAGGCGCTTTGAAGCACACAGTTTCCTTGATGGATAAGTCCCCACCTTCTTGGTGGAAATCTCGCGGGGACACCCTGAGCGACGCGGTCCGCTATCCCGCGACAGACTCAGTGAAGGAGTGGGGTGACGAGGTACTCGCCCTTGATCAGTACCTCGTCGAAGGGTTCCTACTCAAACCGCTCCGTGAAATTGCTGTGGCCGGCGGCCGACCTGTAGAACAGAAGTGGGCGCCGCTGCGCGTTTTGCAAGAAGTCCTTTCAGTCAAGGGATGCACTGAGGATGAGGCTAAGTCACTCGTGCTACCGATACAAAGGCTTCATGCCCTGCGGACTGAGGTGCGAGGCCATGCAACAACAGACAAGAAGAGGAAAGCCGAATCCGAGGCGAGAACGAAATTCGGCACGTTGCGTGCGCACTTCACCCAGCTTGTCACTGACTGCGACAAGGCGCTGACTGAAATCCTTCGCAGGCTAGAAGTCAACCTGAAGTCGTAAACTCAACCATCAGCGCAATACGGCCCAACTTTAGCGTTGAACTTCCACTGTGTCTCGGAAGTAACGGTTAGGAAAAGTCGGAAGCAGTCATTCCGGTAAGCCAGACCGACACTATTTACAGAAAACCGCCAATGTCTCCTAAGGCCCCGAGAAAATGACAGTCAGGTTCTAAACTCAAGCGGACAGTGACATGTTAAATTCCACTAACTCTGAATGCCTGCTTTGTGGTGCTTTGGCTAAAGGACACTTTGTGCCACGAGCGGTCACTCATGACAGTTGCCGTAGCGGAAGTTCGCGCGGGTGGGCAACCTTAAGGAACGCCAATTGTCTAAGGAATCGGTCAGTATTCATGGTTTGAGCCATGTACTTGTCATCCATCGGAGAACTAAAATGGTCAGCAAGAACACGATTTGTCTCTGGTTCAACGGCACCGCAGTAGAAGCCGCGCAGTTCTACGCCGAGACGTTTCCGGACAGCGCGGTGAGAACGATCCATCGCGCGCCCGGCGACTATCCCGCTGGCAAGCAGGGCGACGTCTTGATGGTCGAGTTCAACGTGATTGGCATCCCTTGTATCGGTCTGAACGGGGGCCCAGCGTTCAAGCACAACGAGGCTTTCTCCTTCCTGGTTGCGACCGACGACCAGGCCGAAACCGACCGCTTGTGGAATGCGATTGTCAGAAATGGCGGCCAGGAAAGCGAATGCGGCTGGTGCAAGGACAAGTGGGGCCTGTCGTGGCAGATCATACCACGCGCCCTCACTGCCGCGATCGCCGATCCCGATCGCGCGGCGGCTAAGCGCGCTTTCGAGGCGTTGATGCAGATGGGAAAGATCGACATCGCTGCTATCGAAGCGGCCCGGCGCGGTTGACGCTTATTGATCGTCCTTTTCTGCTGGCCGTGAACGGCAGCTTTGGGTCGAAAGTGCCCCCTCGAAATTTTCGGAAGCAGACACCCAAACAGGCAGTACCGGCAGCCTTTTCAAAAAATCGCCAAGGTCCGCAAAGGCCTGCGGATTCAAGCGGTCGATGCAACACATGCGTTAAATCGTTCTGCCGGTGTTTCGAAATCCAGGGT
>OBLT010002718.1_pt1 | contig 10899 bp, 15 predicted proteins | sample 1518721 | NCBI WGS metagenome assembly OBLT01 (sample SAMEA3539307, study PRJEB22396) | soil metagenome | biome: tundra; feature: field; material: soil | place: USA | collected 2010-05 | depth 0.15 m | reverse complement strand
CTCTTCCGATCTGCCCCTTTTCGCCTCTATAAGCAACAGCCCCATCATGGCTCGCCAGCTTTCTCCGTCGGTGGCTGGCTTGGTGGGACGGTGGACTTGCCATCCCGCGATTCGCCGTAGTCGGGATGCACCTTGCCCAAGTTGCGCGGGAGCCGCGAAAGGTGCGGCAGGGCCGCCGCCACCCTTTGGGCCGTCTCTATGACGGCTTGGCGCTGCGCGGGGCTGTGAAAGTGCTGGGCGCGGTCATGCTGGGCGATGGCCCACACCAAGTGCTCGGGCGTGGCCGAGGCCAACTGGAGAACGGCACCGAAGGTGCAAACGCGGTGGTAGGCCCCCCGCCGTTTTTCGCGCATTGGCTCTCGGCACAGCGGGCAGGTGGGCCACACCGGCTTGACCATCGGTTACTCGACCTTGCGTTCCTTCGCGGGCAGCCACCATTCCGTGCGGGGCAAGGGCAAAAACCCGCCCTGCAGCGCCGCCAGGTCGCGCAGCTCCTCCGCGAGGGCGGGATCCCGCTTCTCAACCGCCAGCGACATCGACAGCACCAAACGTTGTTCTGGCGTGATGTTGTTCCAAGCCGGTTCACGCCACTTCGTCTTGCGTGCCTCGGCCTCTTCGCGTTCCTTGCGCTCGGCCTCGGCCTTCGCGTCCTTCTCGGCCTGGTGAGCAGCGCGGATCTCGTCCCGCGTTTTCAAGATCTGGCGGCGTCTAGACAATTCCAGCTCTGGCGATGCGCCCCCCCGCAGAAGTTCCACCGCCGTTTCGACTGGGAACCCCAGTTGCTCGGCCGCAAGCCAACTCATCAGTCGCTCGCCGGGTTCCGGGGCAACAACAAAGGCGCCGTCGCCTGTAGAAATCCAAAGCCGGGGCACGTCGAGGAGTAACACGAGCTCGCCGCTCTCGGCGTCCAGCGCAATTCGACGTTGCCACGACGGCATGGCGGCAGCTTCGGGGCCGATCACGCCGGCCAGCGCTTCGATGCATTTCGGCATCGCAGCGTCAGACGGTCGGACGAAGTTGGCGGTACCGCGTTCCCCGTCGGGCAGGCGGCGTGGGTTCCACGTGAGCGTCGGTTCGTTCATGGCTTCATCCTTCCCGCGCGTGACAGTGGATTGTCGCGCCCGCGGGCGGGGTCCGACGCCGGGAGCTTGTGGGCGACTTGCTGTGGAACTGCCGTTGATGGATGATTGTAATCCGGCTTGCGCGGGTCTTGCCTTGCCGGGATCGGATCTTTCGGCGTGCCGCTCGCGGGAAAATTCCATGGTGCCTTGCTGTTGTCTTTGGTCACGGGCTTGAAATAGCTCATTGGTTTGTGTCCTTTCGTTGTGAAGTGGAATTAGCCGAGGGCGCCACGCAGGCGAGCGGCTTCCTGCTGCTTGTATCGCGCCAGCAACACGACCTCAGCCGAGCCAACCTCCGCCTTCAATTGAGCCAATCGAACCGCGCTAAGTGTCGGGACGATTCGCATCCATTCTGCTTTCGCCTCGGCGACGATGGTGCTCGCATCGGCCTGGCGGTCGTTGCCCATTCGGTTGATCGTCGCCTGCGCGTCGGCGAGGGTCGAGCTGAGCGTTGTTGGGCCGCTCAGTTTTGCGAATTCGGCCTCGATTGCGGCGCCCGCGCGCAAGGCGGCCGTGGGCGATGCGCTCATGAGGTGGGTGAGCTTCGCGGTCAGCTCGCCCAGTTTGATCGTGTCCTGAATGCTGGTGTTGGTGTACATTGTGTCTCTTTCTGTTCTGTGTTGTTGTTGTTCAATTGAAGCCGGCCCAATTGCCGGCGTTCTATTGAGTCTTTTTCTTCACTGTGTCCGTAAACACTATCGAAATCTGCTGCTCGCCCGCGACTGCGGAGCCGACGTAGGAGCGCGGTGGGTACAGGGAGTGGCTGAAAGCTTCGAGGGCCATTGAGTAGGCCGGGTTGGCCGAGTCGCTCTCTGGAATGTGCCGGCCCATGTAGTCGATGCTCCGCGCGTCGCGCGGTGCCGCGGAAAGGTTTGCGTACCAGGCCTTGAATTCCGGAGTGGAAAGCTGCTCTTCAGTGGGTAGGGTGGGCATGGGTTAGATCCTTTCTCGGGGTAGAATTGGCGCTGTTTGGCAACTGTGGGCCGCGCTCGTCTGTGCATTCACCGACGGTGGCTGGCGCCGTGAGACGGTGGATGTGCAGTCCAGGGTGCGCATGGTCAGTTCCTTTCTCGTGGGTGGCAGGGGCGTGGCGCTGACAACTCGGCCAGGACCAATTCAATGCGGTGCTGGTAATTCAGATCGACCGGGACGTCGAGCCCGGGCATGAAGCGATCCACGCCGTCGACACTGGTCGTCACTGTGGCGCCGAGCGCCTGCGCGAGGTCGATATTGTGCCGACGGCAAAACGCTTCCAGCGCCGAGGTCAGCGCCCCCAGGCGCGCCTCTGCGGCCCGGGCGAGTTTGCGATACCTACGATTCGCGATCACATCGCCCCGCCGGTTGGCCTCGGTGGCACGCCAGAGCAGGGCGATCGATTCGCATTGCTCGCGCCAGTACATCCCCGACCAACAGCCGATGGCGACGAGTGCGTTCATGCGAATTTTACCTCGTCCGTCTCCGAGGCCGTCTCAGAGGCCGTCAGCTCGGCCTTGACGTTGATGCCCGACGCGCGAGCTGCATCATCGAACGCTCGGCCCGCCGCCACGGCTGCCAGCCACACGACACCATCACGCCGTTCGACGGCGTCGACCAGAGCAATCCGTCGTTCCGGTAGCACATTGTCGCCAAGGAATTCCATGACCAACAACCGAAGGGCTTGGCGCTCCACCGGATCCACCGGCAAATCGGGCGCGTCCAGATCCGGCTCGGGCGGCTCGGGCGGCGCCGGCATCGATTCGCGAATCCGGGCAAGCTGCGAACGGAGACTCGAAACGGTTATGGTCATAGCGCTCCGTGCCTCTCGCTCCAAGGCAGAGCCCACCACCGCGCATCGTCGACGGCGCGCTTGTCCAGCATGGTGATCATCTCGTCGAGTTCGCGATACACGTCCGGGTCTACCGGGTACCGGGGCGCGTCCGCTGGAAGATTCGCAACGTGGGCAAGGATGCGGTCGAGTTCTTGGCGATTCTCGGCGGTCGTTGGTTTCCTTCGCCAAGGTGTGGGACGCAGGCGGAGTTTGGCGAGCTGGCTTCTGATGGTTTGCAGTTGCATAGCTAGAATCTCCTGGCTTGGTTGCCGGGCACGGTGGCGAGCTGTTGCTGAATCTCGGCGAGCTGCTGTTGAAGGTCGGCCAGCTCGCACAACTTGACAGCGCCCTCGGTGACTGCTCTGCATGCACTCACGCGCGCGGCGTCCGCCTCGGCCGCGCCGCTCGCCATCTCGACAAGTCCCGTCGCGGCCTTCGCCATGCCGGAAGCCAGAATGCTGCGACCGACAGCGATGTTCTCGGACAGTCGCGCGCGGATTGCCTCGATGATCTCGGGCTTCTTTCGCCAGCGTCGACCACTGCGATCTGACAGTCCTATCTCGTTGGCCGCCTCCGATGGGCTGCGCCCTACCGACAACGCATTGACGAAGCGGATTTCTCGTGGAGAAAGCGCCCTCTCACCTGGCTCGGCAGGGGCCCGGAACTGGCCAATTTCGGCCACGTCACTCACGGCAGGATTCTCCCCAGCGTCTCCCTCGGTGTGCGCGCCGCTAGCGTCCTTGGTCGCATCCAGAGTTCAAGCTGGCGCTTCCCCTCAGCTGTGGGAGGCATTGCCACAGCAGGCGCGCGACCCTGCCAACAGATCTGGCAAACCAGCCGGCCAGCCGTGTAGTGGGCGGATGTCCACTCTCGATCGCCGCAGAACGCACAGGGTTCTCGTTCAGCAGTCATGGGCTAGGTTCCTCCATGGTCGAATAGTTCCCTGCAGACTGGTCGGGCCGAAACTCGCGAGGACCGAAAAGGAGTTACCCCCCGCGTTGCTCCAAAGGAGCCCGGGAACCACTCCGGCGACGCCGACCAGTCTGCAGAAAAAATGCCGCCCCGACGGTGCCCGCGTGAAGGAAAGGACACACGCGGCCCGCCGGAGCGGTGAATAATTTTCGCAGCCGGCGGGCCGAAACCGAGAGCGCGAAAAAACTCCCGGTTGCGCGCATAACGCGCCAGTGAAAGGTGGAGGTCGACCGGGCCGGCTGCGAAATCTTTGAAAAGTCCCTGCCCTCGACCATGTCGAGTGTTTGCCCGCTTGACAGAGCCCCTGTGGCGAATTGACTCACCACAGGCAGGGCAGGGGGAAATCTTGTCGGCGATCATTGGGCGCCTCCTTTGCGGCTTCCGAACTCGGTCAGGATGGCCTGCTCCCACGCCAGCAGCTTTTGCAACAGCACGCCTGGCGCCACCTCACCTCGCAGGCACCTCCCGGCCGCACGCCCGGCGCTGGATTCCAAGCGCCGCAGGGCTCGGGCCCGGGTAGGGCGGTCATGCTCAAGGACGGCGAGGCGAACCTCGAGGTCGGGGAAGGCGGCTCGCAACCCGGCCCAGCTTGCCTTCCACAGCGACAAGACGGCGTGCTTGGATGCTAACTCCGCCGTCCCGCCGCCCATCTCACCGTCGGTGCTGGCGCAAGGCGAGTCGACTGCGTGTTGCTTGTCGGTGCACGAAGTGGCGGTCATGGTGACGGCCTCCGTCGCATCTCGGCTGCCAGGAAGTCGCCCACGGTCGGAGCTGGCGCGGCCTTCCAGTAGCTCCAAAGGCGCTGCCCGGCTGCCTCTGACTGCCCGTTCAGGCCCGAAAAATGCTTGGTCAGGGCTTGCTTGTCCGCGTCGTTCGCCGTGGTTCCGGGCTTCGCCCGGATGCAGTGGCCGATCAGGGCGATTGGGTCGGGTGCGTCCGTTCCGGTGGTCAGGTGGTCAGGTGGTGGACAGGTTTTCCCCCTATCCTTCATAGAACAATCTTCTCGCGGAAGAGATAGGGGGTTTTGCTGACCACTCCTGACCACCTGACCACCGTCCGTCAGGAGTCCGATCCCATGCCAGCCCCGGACAGATTCCCCGGATACCTTCATTTTCGCGTCGGCGATGCCGCGCCGCTTGAGGTGGTCGCCAAACTCGCGGGCGTGCATCGGGTGCTCGCCCTCGCGGGCGCACCATGCCTCATAGCTGGCGCGGAGAGCGGAGCGCGACACGCGCGCGTCCGGCGCCAGTAAGCAGCACTCGCCGAGGTACGGGGCCAGCCGGTCGGACTCCTCGCGATACTCGGCCGTGGCCGCGACGATGGACGCGCACGCCGATTCGAGACACTGGGGATCCTGCTGCCAGGCCGCGCAGCCTTCGATCGCCCAATTCAGGATCCCGGGTAGCTCCGCGCGCAGCTTTGCCGGCAGATCGAGGTCGCGCCTCTCCGGCGGGATCACTCGCTCGAAGGGAATCAGCTTCAGGCGTCGCCAGATTCCCTCATCCTGGCCGCGCACGATGGGCTTGTGGTTTCCGGTGAGCACAACTTTGTGGGTTGGCCTCCAGGTAACGGGCCCCTCGAACAGGTTGCGGGCCGTCATGGTGTCCGCGCTGGCGAATGCCTTCACCCGCGGCTCGTCGAATTTGCCGGCCGGCAACTCGGGGAAGAGTGCCCAACGAGCCCCGCGCAACGGCATGATTTCGCACGCATGCCCCTGGTACTCTTTCGCCATGAGCACCGAGGCGGGCAGCACGGCCGCGTAGTCGCCCAACAACGCCCCCACCGTTTCGCACAGCACTGACTTGCCGTTGGCGCCAAGACCGAACAGGAACACCACCACGTGGTTCTTCGTGGAACCAGTCAGGCAGAAGCCGACGAATCGCTGGACGAAGGCGATTGTCTCGCGGTCGGGTAACACCTCGATCAAGAACTGGTCCAAGCGCTCACACTTCGCCGCCGGATCGTGTTCGACTGGCGCAAGCTTTGTGATCTTGTGGGTTGGACTGTGTGGCAGCAATTGCCGCGTCCGCAAGTCGACTGTGCCATTTGCGCAATTGAGCAACCAGGGGTCGGCGTCGAATTGCGCGGCCGTGGTGGTCAGATCGAGGTTCTCGGCGGTGGCTCCCTCGATCAGCTTTCTCCGACCGGCCACTGTGTTGTAGCGCTTGGCGATTGCGAGGCGGGCCTTGTATTGCTGGCCAAGAGGATCATTGAGCGCGTCTCGCAAATACGCCTTCGCCACCTCGATGGCCTCGCCGAGTAGCCAGCACTCGCCCGAGTCGCGCACCCACCTGGCGCCGTCGTACCGATACCAGGCGAGCGCGTCTGTGGCGTAGAGGGCGCGCCCTCGAATCAGATCGGCAAACCGCTGTGTGGCCAGCGCGTCCTCGAGCACGCCGTCGTAGGATCGCTTGGCGCCGTCGATCGCGATTGACGGATCGTCGGCCGTCACCACCTCGCTCGGTGCCGCCTTCGCCGCGGGCCGTGCTGGCGCTGTCCACTCTGGCGCCGCCGCTACCAGGGCGCGCAACTCCTCGACGCTGTGCCCGGCGGCCAGGTAGTCGCTGACATCGCCCTTGGGCGGCAGGCCTGGCAACAGCACGACCTTGACTGACGTTGCGATCCCGCGCAGTGACCGCGCCACATCCTCGGCGTGCTTGCGGCCGGGCTCGTCGTTGTCGGGCAGCACGACCACGTGACGGCCCCGCAGTGCCTCGCTGTACTCTGGCCGCCACTTGCCCGCACCTTGGGGATTCGTGGTTGCGAGTTCTCCCCGCGCTCGCAGGTTGTCCGCGTCCTTTTCCCCCTCGACTGCGTGCACGATCCGATCTGGACTCGCCGCCATGAGCTCGGGCAGGCGATAGAGCACGCGACGTGTGCCCTGTAGATTCCAGAGCCAGCCTTTGCCATTGGGGCCTGGCCGACGCTGGCGGAAGGTCTTTCCATCGGCCGTCGGGATGCGCACCGCCTGGTAGAGCAGCTTGCCGTGCTCGTCCTGATAGTCGTAGATCGTCCACCTCTCCGTCGGCGCTTGCGCGGGCCGCTCGTCGGCGAACAGATCGCGCTCGGTGAGCCCCACGGCGGCCAGTACGTCCGCAGTCCCGCATCCGGCGTGACAGTGCAGGACCGTGCGCCCGTCGCTGCCGCGCGAAATGGACAGGCTCGGGCTGCTGTCCTCATGTGCGGGACAGGGTGCGGTGGCCTTGCCCTCGCCGATCTGACGAGCGCCGGGGAATCGGGCCACCACCTCGTCGAAGGTCACGACTGCCCCCTGGACTGGCAACACGAGTCGTTCAGCCTCTCATGATCCACCGACGGTGCCGACTGATCTGCGACGGCGGATGTCATCTCCGCGCCTCTCTGGCAAAGCGCGAAACCTGCTCTGCCGCCGCCGGCCGCAGTGATGCCGCATCGACCAGCCACCGTCGACCCACGCGCCGCCCGACGATCTCCCCGCGGACGATCGCGGCCGTGATGGTCCGAGGGTCGCAGCCCATGCGCTCGGCCGCATCGGCGAGTGATATCCATTGCGATGGTAGGCTGGCCAAAACCCGATCCAGCTTCGCGTCGAGGTCGACGAGCTTGCGCTCGAGGGCGGCTACGTGGTCCACGGTTGCGAGCTCGGCGGCGGTCATGGCGTGGTCTCCGGCTGCGGCTCGAGACCACTCAGCGCTAGCCTCAGAACCACGGCGCTGCCGTGGAGAATGGGCCGGCCAGCCAGTACGCTGCGCATGGTCCGCTCGGACGAGCGCAGCTCGACACACGCCGTGCGCCAACCTGCACGGCCAATGTACGCGCGGAGTGCCGCCGCGGTCGACGGGTCGAGGATTTCACCTCGTGTTTTGGTCTGCGTGCGCGTCTGCGAGTGCATATGACGGTGATACGGCACCGCCTAGACACCGTCACGCGACCGCGGACAGATACCCCATCTGTCCGCGGGTGGTCGGCTACCGTTTCTCGCGCTTCCGCTCGGCGTCGAAGAGTCGGCGCTTGTTCCCGCAGGATCGAGCGCAGGCAGTTACCACGGCTTGGGCGTCGATGTTCCCGCCTTCGCTGTTCTCCCGGAGTCGCCCGATCGCAGCGGCGAACATTGCGATCCGCTCGTCGAAGGTTCCGTTGTGGGGCAGGACTTGCAGGCTACCCACGTCGACGAGTACCCTACGCAGCCCTTCGACAACCAAGGCGAGCTCCGACGGAGCGACCTTGCCCGCTTTGATGTGCTCGGCCGCCCCATCACGAAGGGCGCGGGCCCCCTCGTAGATTCGAGTGGTGTCGCTCGGATAGCGCCCCTGGCCCTTGACGGGCATTCCAAACTGCTCGGCCAGCGTCCGCAGCTCATTGGCCACCCTGTTAAGACCGGCGCCCAAGGTGTCGTTGGGCTGCTGTCTCCACTCCTCGCGCGACATCGTGCGCACCCATCCGCCGATGCAGTGCCGCAGCCCTTCGACCACTCGGGCCGCCGCCAGCCATTCGTCGACCCTGAAACGCTCGCCGTGGCGAGCGAGCGCGTATTCGAGCCGACCGGCCAGGTCGTCAATCTCCACGTAGGGGCTCGCCGGCTGCGTCGCCCCGTGCGCCGCCGCTCGTTCCGAGGGAGGCCCGGCCTCTCGCACCGCCGGGGCGGCTATCGCGCTCCCGGCGCGCGCTCGTTTCGTTGTCGCTCCCATCGAACCGCCGTCACTTCCCAGCCGCAGCCTTCGAGCCGACTTGCAACGAACAAAGGCGGTCGGCGACCAGACGAAGCGCAAAGGCTAATCCCTGAAGCCAATCTGAGTGCGCGCGCCAGTGATCTAAGTCAAACCGTGAGATCGCCGAACCCTCGCGTTTCGGCTCCGGAAGCCAGAAATCCTTGATGTCGGGAGGAGGGTCCTTGCCGATGCCGGGACTAGGCTTCTTGGCATCGCAGGTCAGCTTGTGTCGCAAGGCAGCCTCAAGGAGGAGCAGGTTTTGTTCCCTCCACTTGCTGCAATCCGAAAGGGCTTCGGATAATTGGCCTTCAAGACGCTCCTGTTCCTCCTGTGCTCGCGTCGAAACAGTTGCCGAGCCCTGATCTGTGATCCGCCCGTTCTCGGCAACGATCTCGAACCAGAGATCTTTCGCGTACCCTGCCGCTTTGTCGAGAAGCTTGGCGCCGTCTTCGTACCGTTTACCGTAGTCGGTCTCGTCCATGGTTCATTCCCTTTGCATCCCAGAAGAAGAACCGCGGGCTGGGCCGGCGGGGAATGCGCGCCAGCCCGCCAAGCGGTGATCAAGCCGCTCGGCCGCCCACGGATTAGTCTACAGCAGTCTGTTGCCAGTCGGTGGCTTATTGCACCGATTTGGTGCTTTTCTATGACTCAAGCAACAACAGCGGCCACAGTGGCGGCCCCTTGTTTTGTAGGTGTTTGCTTGTATGAGCAACATGGCGACACAGTAAAGGAGGGATTCAAAATCCACCGTCCTTACGGACTTGAGGGTTCGAGTCCCTCCCCCGGTACTGAGCGAGAATTGTTCTAAACGCAAGTTCCGCCGTAGTAAGCGGTGCGCTGGAAATGGCCAGACTGATTCAGTTAGGTTGGCAGACAGATCTCTTCGTGGTGTAGCCAGTCAGCGTGAGCTGGAAGTTTGAATCGAGCGCATGTCTGTTCGCCCCGAAGATGGCGATTTCGTAGACCTTGCCGGTGTTCAGACCAAGCGCGACGGCTCTTTGTCGGAAGTCGTTCCCCGAAACCGGGGCCGGAGGGGTGGAATTCGTGGGCGTACACCCGCCCCCGGTCGCCGAATAGGTCGCTGCGGTTGGCGGGGGAAGGTTGCCATTCCGGTCGAGACAGCCACCTTCAATGATGGTTGCGGTGCCTGGGTCGCCCGTAACCGTGACCTTGCCTGGGAGCTGTTGGTGAACGCCGCCAAGGTCCAAAACCAGCTTGCCATTGATGAAGATGAAGAGATCGTCGTTGCCGAAGAACTGCAGGGTGATACCCGCCGTGCCGTCGTAAACGAAGTAGTAGCGTGTTTCTGTCGTGAAGTAGAAATCATGCTTCACACCCGGAGTGTTTGTGACCCAGCATCCATTGCTGAGAGGGTTCTGGTTCGGACAATCCGACTGAATCACTCGGGGAGGCCAGAAGTATTGGTCCCCGGTGCAGGTGGTCCAGATGGGAGATCCGTTGGCGCGATTCCAGTAGGGCCAAAGGTTGCACAGCGTGGCCTGCGTGGGGTTCAGGCTGTCGAGAGGGAAGAACCCAGCGTTGGGACCTGCAAGGTGCGTCTTGCTGGCGTATTGGTAAATGTTCGTCCCTATCGCTGGCAGTTCAAGAACGCCGGTGAAGGTCTTATTCACGGTGCTGTCGTCATTGAACCACTGCCCAAAGCTGTTCGCGTCCTTGACGATAGGCACGGTTCCCTTCCAGATCGGCCCACCCGGCGAGCTTGCGGTGTATCCGGTGATGGTTCCTGTTTCACTGCCGGAAGGATTGGTCGCGTTGAGTGCGGTGCCGGCGGTGAGGAAACCGGCGGAAAGGGGACTGTCGGTCTGGACATACCCACCGGGGATGTGGCTTGAATTCCCAATGTTCCAGTCGCTGAACTGACATGCACACTGGTTGTTGGCTCGCGCCGAGTTGTACACCGGCTTGCCATTGACCAAATCTGGAGCGGCGATGTCCCAGCAGCGCGCGGTCGAATCGTTTCCTCTTGCTGGCCCGCCAGAATTGGGGACGCAGAAGCTCGTGGGAGAGCTGGCCCCGCCAGCCTTCGTACCCAGGAAGTAGAAGTCCGGATGGCCACCCGAGGTGACATTTTCGGGCTGGAAGTCGCGATAAATCATGGGCAGCTCAAGGCACTGGCCAGAGCCCGATTGACAGGTCGAGAAGTCCTGCACGGTCTTGGTCGAGCAAGTGAAGCCACCCTCGATCTTGCAGCTCGACGAGCAACCATCGCCGTCGAGCACGTTTGCATCGTCGCACTCTTCGCCTGGATCGAGGTTTCCATCACCGCAGACCGTGGTGCACGCCTGGGTCT
>OBLT010002717.1_pt1 | contig 10899 bp, 10 predicted proteins | sample 1518721 | NCBI WGS metagenome assembly OBLT01 (sample SAMEA3539307, study PRJEB22396) | soil metagenome | biome: tundra; feature: field; material: soil | place: USA | collected 2010-05 | depth 0.15 m | reverse complement strand
CACGCAGAAGCGTCGTTCTGTGTGGCGCGCTCGACCCATGGCGGGCTGGCGTTGCCACGGGAGAAATCCGCAGCTCGGGGCTTGCCGAGCGCCTGTGACAGCGCCTACCTGCCTGGGGTCGCCCAGGATGACTTGGCCACGATGCCATGCTCTGGCAGCCAGCCATCGGCGCGACGCTACCAAGCGTATCCAGGATCTGCCCAGCGGTTCGATGGGTCTGCAATCTGCGGAGCGAAGACGTGTATGGGGCTGGCACGCAGTATACGCCGGCCATTTGCCGTGGCGTCACGGCAGCGAACGAGTCGAGCGTTCTTGTGATCGTCCGCCGGATGTCATGAAACGGTGTCGCTTCACTACTGCGCGTGTTGAAGGCGCAAGTCGGGGTCGGGTGCGACTCGCACGTAACTGGCGCGCGCAAGGGCCGTGAGCAGATCCTTCATGCGAAATGGCTTGCAGAGAACGGCCTTGGCTCCCTGCTTGACCGCGCTCAGTACCAAGCGATGCGAACGATAGCTCGTGATGAGGATCGTCTTTGGCGCAGGCTTCACGCCTCCAATCTCATGCAGAAGATCCAACCCAGGCAGGTCGCAGATGTCCATGTCCGAAACGACAATGTGGACGACACCCGATTGGATCACCACGACCCCATCACGTCCAGTCATCGCGAGAAGTGCAACATAGCCGGCTCGCCTAAGTTCCTTCAAGAGCCACTCACTCATGGCCAGATCGTCCTCGATCACGAGCAAGCGCTCTCTGCGGAAGATCCGCGCCGATTCGCTTGGATCCTCGTGCCATTCCGGCCTTCCACGATCTTCTTTCAGTGACTCTCGCCAGAACTCGGACGCTTGCTCTCTGTAGATCATACCTTCGGTCTTCGTTTCACCACCCTGACCGTGCCTTCCACTCGTCATGGCTTCCTCTCCGAGAGCTAAGTGATCGGGCAGGCGAGAGGTTCAGCTGCGCACCCCTTCGCCTACCCGATCTCCCCCCTCCCCCATCCCCCAAGCTAATAACGACCTGTCGTCGATACCAGAACGGCTTCCCTGCAGTGACAGGAGCTTGCGATTCTGCTGGGGCCGTCCTAATCCAAGGCCCTATTGAATGAGAAACGCAGCGATTTGCGTATCAGGAGGGCTATGTATTTCGCATCAGGGGTACCCCTTCGCTCGGTCGCCCCATTCGCAAACGGCGCTCACGATCCGCCGCACGTCCTTGGAGAGTAAGAACTATCACTCGACGTGAATAGCGTTACCGTGCCCCAGCCCATGGCAAGAGAACTGGAACAGTCTTGCGACCACTTCCGGGTAGTTCGCACAGCCCGTTTTCGTGCTCACACGCGCGAGTTTGGCGTAGACCGCTTGCATTGAGCAGCCAAACTCCACGGCAATCTGCTTGGGACTGATGCCATTGGCCACCCGATCCAAGCATTCGAATTCCTTGCTCGTCAGCCGGAAGTGCCTGGCGAAACGCCTAAGCGTGCAGTGGGCGTTTCCTCGGGCAGCCATACGCAGGATCGCGGCTAGAGCGAACGCGGACGTCGTTCCTGGAGCCCAAGCTGCTCGGTACCAGGTCGCCTCCGGTCGCAACCCGTTGGCGTGCGTACTGAGAATGACCATCGCGGGTTGATTGGGAAGGCCTTCGACGACGGCCAGGAGCTCTTCGCATTTCTCATCGCGTGGATCGGAATCCAACAACACGGCGTCCACCACCGCGCCGGTGTCGTTCAGGAAACGCAGCGCAGAGGAGACATCCTCCGCAAGACGGATGTCTATTCCGTATTCGCAGAGCACCTCGGTTACCTCGACCGCTCTCGGCTTGGCGTCTCCGACCAGCAGCACTTGGATCCGTCCGTCGCTCTCCTCTTGATCGATGCCATCTCCATCTCGTGCAACCGACACCGTGTCCGGTCTTGTGAGCATGTCGATCTCCCCCCATCGCGGAAGCGCCACCCTGGAACTGGCTCGTGCGGGTGTGTGTCCGCCGCAGGAGCGCGAAGACCTCTCGATACTTCCCATGCGAATCCGTGTCAAGTGGAAAGCCGCACCGTCTCGCAACACTTCCCCGCTCGCGCTGATCTTGCTATCGCGTAGTGCCACGCCGCCTGGGCGTCAAGAATCTCTCCAGAATAGTAGAGCAGCGTTTTGCTCTCAAGCACGACGACGGTCAGGCGGCGCCCGGTCCCGGTACTCCTCCGGAGTTCATGGATGCCCCATGGATATGGAAATTTTCAACGTTCCCACAGCGCGAATTCTGGATGAGGGTGCGGGCAGCTCCGACAACGTGCTCGTAGCCGAAATGGGAAGAGGAGGAGGTGGTGGAATCATGACGGCACACGGATGACGTAGGAATTTTCGAGGTTCCCAAGGCACGAGGCTTTGGGTAACAGCAGGTTGTGCACATTGGGTTGTGTCGCACCCGAAAAGCGAGAAGTTGAAACACGTCAAGTGAAGTTGCTTCTCTCTTCGTATGAAGAGGTACCTATCTTTCACAGGAGACTTTCAATGAAGACCAAGGTCCTAATGGCTCCAGCAGTTTGCTGTTCGTTGTTGTTTGCCGCGAATGCCTTCGCGGCTGACGTCGTATTCTCCCCCAGCACGCCTTCGACCACGTTCAAGGCGATCAATCAGACAATCGCCGCCAACAGCTCGATCGACATTTCCCAGCTGGGGGTAATATCCCAGCTGGCGATCAGCGGCAGCGTCGCGCTCGCCAGCGACAAGGGGTACGTCCGCGTCGTCCTGGCAACCACCAGCGGGGACGAGTACTTGGTGCTCGAGACCAACCCCTTGCTTGCGAAAGGAAAGAAGCTGGTTCTCGACGAGTACAGCGAGGAGACCAAGAAGCTCGGCAATGTCACGCCCTCGCTTCTGAAGATCGAAATGAAGAACGCCTCGCTCATGCTCACCTCGGTTTCGGTATCGGGACCAGCCGCAGCGATGGCGGCGGCGCCCGTTACTGTTGCGTCGAGCAGCGACCGCGATGCTCAGCTTGCCGAGAAATTGCTGGCGGTTCGCTTCTCGATCAAGCAGAAGGGTTTGCACTGGGTCGCGGGTGATACACCGGTTGCGCGCAAGACTTACGCCGAGAAGAAGCGGTTCTTCGGCGGAAGAGTGCCAAACCTGTCCGGCCTCGAGTACTACATCGGTGGCATCTTCGAGATTCCCTCTTCGAAGGCGAGCGCTGCAGCTTCGACCTCTGCCGGGGCGTCACCCTATGTCCCCGACTTTTCATGGCGCAACAAGCATGGCCAGAGCTGGCTAACGGGCGTGCGCGATCAGGGCGGTTGCGGAAGCTGCTGGGCCTTCGGGGCAACCGGGGCGACTGAGCTCCTGACGAATCTCTATTTCAATCGACACATTGACTTAGACCTCGCGGAGCAGGAAGCCCTTTCTTGCATGAGCGGGGGCACATGCGCGGGTGGAGCGCCTGAGCCGGTCCTCGACTACATCCAGCAAAACGGGATTTTCGAGGAGTCCTGCTTCCCGTACACGGCCAGCGATCAGGTGTGCTCGAATGAGTGCGCGAATCCCGTCGAGAACGTCAAGATTGGCGGGAGGACGCCCTTCAACGACGACGCCGAGGATACCCTGAAGTCCATGATCCTCACCAGCTCAGTGAGCATGGGTATCTCCGACTGGTGGCACGTGCTGACCCTGGCCGGATACCGCACGCTCAAAGTGGGGGATTCCTTCTACATTCGGGACACCACTGGAAGTACCTACTGGATCACCATCACCGTGGCCGACACGAACCTCATCGGAAAGACCGTGTGGGAATTCAAGAACAGTTGGGGCCCGTCGTGGGGCAGCGACGGCTACGTTTGGGTGCTCACCGACCTCAGCAACATCTACCTGACCGACAAACTGCTCCCTCCGGTCACGCGAAGTGGCCATACGGACGCCGAAATCGTCTGCGTCGACGCGGACGGGGACGGCTACTACGCTTGGGGGGTCGGTCCGAAGCCGGCCCAATGCCCTGCCAATAGCCCCGCGCAACCGGATGGAGATGATTCCGACAGATGCAAGGGTCCGATGGATCAATACGGCTATATGACCAATCTCTGCCCTACGGTGAATGCGGACTTCATGGCGAGCAACCTTTCCCCCTGCATCGGCAATTCGACCACCTTCACCGATCAATCCACGGGTAGCGTGACCTCTTGGAGCTGGAACTTCGGCTCGGGCGCGTCACCGGCCATCGCCTCAGGGAAGGGGCCCTTCAATGTGACGTACTCGACCGCGGGAGCCAAGACGGTCACATTGAGCGTAACTGGTCCGAGCGGCGCCCACGATTCGGAAATCAAAGCCAGCTACATCACGGTTCCGTCCATCTGCAATGCCGTCCATCTCGAGGTCTATGCGAAGAACGAAGGGTGCACCGAGACCAATGAGACCAAGCCTCGCACCTATATCGCCAATATGGGCAGTGCGGCGCTCAGCAACTTCACGATGGTCTACAAGTTCACCACCAATGGCAAGACACCGAAACTCGAAGACTGGTACTCGCCTTACGACACGCCAACCCTTCAGAGAGTGTCGGGGAACACCTATAAGGTGGTGTACAACTTCTCTGGGTATACGCTGAATCCTGGTGCCGTGGTGCCGGACACGTCCGGCGACGTGATCGGGCTCCACTACACCGACTGGTCGACCTTTACCATCACCACCAACTTCAGGCCTGGTTGCTCGTTCGCGCTCAACACGGACCTCGGCGTCTACGACAGGAACGGCACCCTAGTCTATGGAACGCCACAATAGCCTGCGCCGTCCTTCGTAGACGGGTATTGACCCCTTCCGGGGTCACAACGGCGACCTGCTTCGTTCTCCGCTCGGACGCATTGAGCGGGAGGAGGCAGGTCGCCTTTCTGCGGTCACCGACACCTCGGAGGCAACCGAGTCGTTTGCAGTCGCGAACCGACTCAATTCTACCTCGACATGCATCCTGTGTTCATGGAGAAACACTGGCCGGTTGGACAAGTGCAAACCGCGACACTGTGGCTGCCGCTCGGCGCACAACCACAGGCGCCGCCCTGGCATGAATCCGGGAAATCGCTGGAGCTGGTACAGCACGATCCACTGCTGATTTGTCCACCGCTGGAAGTACACAACGCCGACAAGCCCTGGGCGTCGGGGCTCACCTGGACATCCACGGCTCCTCCATCGGTGCCGATGGTTCCACCGGTGCCCCTGGTTCCACCGGCGCCGGTGTTTCCACCGGTGCCCCTGGTTCCACCACTACCTACCGCCCCGCCCGCGCCGCCCATGCCGCCCTTTCCGCCAGTGCCGCTGTTACCGCCAGCGCCCACTGCACCGTCATTTCCAAGCGCGCTGCATCCGACGTCAGGCGAGAAGCAACCGTTGTTCGGGCAAGCGCACCTGACCACAGTGTGACTGCTGGCCGGCGAACAACTACAAGCGCCGGCCAAGCACGTATTCGGGAAATCACCGACGCTGCTGCAACATAGCCCGGTGTCCACCTGTCCTCCGGTCGAGGTGCACAGCGCCGTCATGTCATGCGCGTCCGTCGCCAGCGGAACGTCCGTCGCTCCGTCGGCGGCGGCATCGGCACCCTTCTGTCCACCGGTGCCAGATCCACCGGTGCCGATCATGCCGCCGGTGCCGGTCATACCACCGGTGCCGGTTTTGCCGCCGGCGCCAGTCATGCCGCCGTACCCAGGCGCGCCACCGTTGCCCGTCACGCCGCCCGAAGCGTTGGTAGGACCGGTCCCACTGCCCCCCCCGGTGCCTGTGCTCGTGCCAGAGCCGCCACTTCCACCGTGCCCCAGCTTTCCGATCGAATCCGATGTGCAGGACGTCAGCCCCACAACCAGCGGGAAGGCGATGAGAATCGTGCAAAGTCTGTGGGAGAAAGAATGTGCGAGTAAAGTCATGTTGGTCTCCTTATTTGGGATTTTGGCCAGAGCCTTTCTGCGACAAACTCCTGGTGACAGATCCGCAACGCACCTTTCAGGGGCATTTCGCGAGCGCAAGGGAGGCCCGCCTGCCCAGGTCATCGGCGGTTGTGTCGATCACCACACGAGAAAGATCCGCGCGCGCTTCTCGGCACCGGCCAGCTTGAGAGCGCAGCTCGCCGCGCAGGGTCTGCAGCTCGCGTGCGCGCGGCAGGCTGGCCACGCTCAGCGAATCGAGCACCACCAGCGCCTGATCGCTGCGCCCGAGGACGAGCAGAATCTCGGCCCGTGCCACCTTGGCTTCGACCGAGAGGGCACCGTTCACAAAGTGGTGCTCATGCGCACCCAGCAAGGCCAACGCCGCCTCCGCGTTGCCGTCGCGACGCCAGCGCGCCAGTGCATCGGCCAAGGATCGCGCTTCAACCGATACAGAGGACTCGACCACTGCACCCTCGGAAAAGGCGGAGGCTGGCCGTTTGGGTTCCTGACGAGGCAATCGCCGCGCGGCGACCGATGGACATGCCCCCGGCGCAGGTGCGGACGCGCAAACGGATGACAGTGGGGATTCCGCCGCGGTCGGCGCATGGCTGGCCATTTGTACGGCCCTGATGATCGGGCGCGCTTGCGCCGGTCGCGGAGGCGGCGGAGAGGCTCTTCGTTCGAGGGAAGGCAGCAGCGGGCGCCAAACGCCGACCAGCGCAATCGCGCTGCCCGCGGCGAGCAGCACGGCGATGGCAGGGAGCGGGGGCCAAAGACGAACACCCTGTCGGGCGTATTCTCGATGCATGAGGCGCCGCTCGATCGCTCCAATCTCCGCGTCGGTCAACCGAACCGTGATGCGAGCCTCGCCCAGAAATACCCCGGCCCGCGCCTGGAGCGACGAAAGATTTTCGCCGCCTTTCCCGAGTCGCTGCATGCCTTTCTCGTCAACCTGCATGGCCGTCCTCCCGTTGCCTGACCCTTACCTCCGGTGAGTGACGGCTTGGGCTCGAACCTTTCGCTTGTAATGGTACGCGGCCAGCAAAGCTGGACGGCTCCCAACGCGACTATGGCGCCCACAATAGCCCCAACCCGACCCCGGCATCCCAATGCGGCAGATCGGCGGTGGCCACGTCATCGTCTAGCTCCAACTGCTGCCGGCCAAACCAGTAACTGCCAGTCGCGATGATGAACGGCGAGAATTGTTCCCCTGCCAAAACCAGGCGCAAGTTGGACGCCATGCCAGCAGCGGCGTGCATCTTGCGGTAGGTGACCGGCATGTCCTTGCCGCGTAGGACCACAATGCCAAGCCGAGCCGAGGCACCGATCTCTGCTTGCACGCGGCCGTGCAGAAACCGGAGCGCCGGGCCCATCTCGAGAGCGGGGCGCGTATAGCCGCCGAACGCCGGCCCGACGCCGCGATCGCGCTCGCTCGTCGAGGTCAACCCGACCCCTGCACGCCAAGGGCCGACCAGCCGTCGCCGCACCTCGATGGCAACGCCCCATGCGGCAGCATTGCCGTCGTGGGCGCCGGTGAGGGCAAGCCCGACTTCGGTCCGTCGCCCAGGCGCCGTCGGGGCGGGTGCAGTGACGGGCGGAGGAGGAGACTGCGTTACGACTGGCGGTGGCGGTGGGCCCACTGGCTTCGGACCTTCGGGCCAGATCCCCATCCACGTGGCCACCAACACCGCTGCCACGGTGGCGCGCTCGTGACACCTGGCCGGCGCTTCGACCTCGCGGCTGCCGACCGTCGCCCCATCGCGCCCGTGCAGAACGACGCGCATCCGGTCGCCCTCGAAGGAGATCTCGGGATGCGAGCCCTGCTCGGCGCCGAGTCGAAACAGCTCAGCCGCGACCTCGGCCTCGGACGGACAGGACGCGCTGTCCGTCTCTGGTGGCGGTCCGGCCCCCACACTGGCAGCCAAGCCTGTGACAACGCCCAAGGCGAACCCACCCCACATTGTGGCGCCGACAATACAAGGGCCTTCTGCTGAAGGCAAACGGCAGGTCTGCGAGCGACACAAACCAGAGGGAACCCCGGACCATGGGGGGACGATCTCGCGTCTTGGAGCATGCGGATGGTTGTCCGTTGGCGGGGGGCGGATAGGTCGGCCGGCAGGGCTCGATCAGAGTGGGTGGCCTCGAGGGACGCATCCGGTCTTGGTCGAGAAACAGCCGTGGTTCGGGCACGCGCAGATGGCGACGCTGTGGCTGTTGCTTGGCGAGCAACCACAGGCGCCGGTCAAGCACGAGTCCGGAAAATCGCCGGAACTCCTACAGCACATGGCGGTCTCGATTCGTCCTCCGGTCGATGTACATAGAGCCGCTAAACCCTGGGCGTCGGGGCTCACCGGAACGTCCGATGTGCGCTGCACGCAGCCGCTCGTGAGTGCGAGCGACGCCCGCTTGCCCAATTCGTCGGCTGCTGGGTCGAGCAGCACCTGCGAGAGATCCACGCGTGCCTCCCGGCAGCGGCCGGCCTGGGCACGCAGCTCGCCGCGTATGGTTTGCAGCTCCCTCGCGCGAGGAAGGCCCGACAGACTCAGGGAATCGAGCACGAGCAACGCCTGATCCCGGCGTGCAAGGGCAAGCAGGATTTCGGCTCGCGCCACCTTGGACTCGACGGACAGCGCGCCGTGGGGAAAGCGGCGCTCGTGCGCACCAAGTAACGCCAAGGCTGCCTGGGCATTGCCATCGCGACGCCAGCGCGCGAGCGCACCGGCCAGAAAACGCGCCTCGGCCGACAGAGCGCCCTCGCCCGGTGCCCTATCAAACGGTTCCTGGCGAGGCGATGGCCGCAGGACGACCGACGGGCGCGTATCGGGCACAGGCGCGGGTGCAATCGCGGGAGACGGTGGGGCTCTTTCCAGCATGGGTGCGTCGCTTGCCCCTTCTACGACCTGGACGGTCGAGCCCGCCTTCGCCGGGCGCGGGGGCGGCGCTGCGGCCGTTGTGCGGCCGAGGGAGGGCAGCTGCGGGCGCCACCTGCCGACAAGCGCCATTACGCTGCCACCGGCAACCAGCAGCGCAAGAGCGGCAAATGCGGCAAACACGGCTGAACGGCCGATGCCTCGCCGGACGCCACCCCAATGCAATAGGCGCCTCTCTATCGCGCCAATCTCCACGTCGGACAAGCCCACGGTCGGGCGCGCCTGGAACAGAAACGCACCCGCGCGCGCCTCGAGCGAGGAAGGATTCTCGCCGCCGTGTCCGAGTCGCTGTATCCTCTTCTCCTCAGCTTGCATGGCCGTGCCTCCCGTTGAGGTTTGCCATGGTGCCGGTCGCACCAACCCCTGCTTCGGATTCTCGAAACGCCTTGAGAAACCGTGCGCGTGCGCGGTGCATGCGCAGCCACACGTTTTCGACCTTGATCCCCAGCAAAGCCGCGATGCGATCGCCCGGCAGCTCTTCCAGCTCGAATAGAATCAGAATCTCTCGATCCCGCTCGGAAAGCCGGTCGAAGACCCGATACACGCACGCTGTGCGCTCTTGTTGCTCGAGCCGCTCGTGCTGGTTCGGCCCTGGGGCCGGCAGGTGCCTGGCGGCGTCGCTTGCCGACCCCACCAGCCAATGGCGCAGGCGATCCTTCCGTCGGTGGTGGCGCACGACCTTCTCGGTGATGCCGAAGAGCCAGGTCGACACGCTGGAATCGCCGCGAAAGGAGGGCAGACGGCGTTGCGCGATCTCGAAGACCTCGTGGACCAAGTCGGGCAAGTCGAAGCCCGGACCAGCCAGGCGCTCAGCCCAGCGAGCGACATTCCGAACGTGAGCTCGGTAGATGGACGACAGGTCCAGGATATCGGTGCGCGTCTGCATCCGTGCTACCCCTAGTGACGGCTGGAGCTCGAACCTTTCAGTCCGAAGCGCCGCACCCACCCAGTGCTGTTCGGAAACTCGTGACCGAGGCGAGGCTCATGCGGCCTCGCGGGAGCAATAGTTCGGCACGCGACCGAGACGTGAGCCGTTGTCATTCGTCGGACCAACCTGTTTTCTGATGAGCTAGCCACCAAGGCCCTGGTGGAACCGCTCCGTCAGTATGCCGCGCGCCTTGCGTGGCTGTTCGGTCTCGCGTCGAGAGCTGTCGTACTTCCGTGCAGCCAAGTCTCGAAACCAGGCCAGGATCCTCGCTGGCTTCACAATCTGGCAGCACTTCCGTCGTTCTTGGGCGGTGGGGTAAGGCTGTAGAGGTCGTCGACCAACGTGAAGCCCGTAGTGGAGAGCCTGATTTATTGTGTGAGTGGGCAGCGTCGTGTGCCGGCCACGGCTCGGCCTCCTGAACTGTGCTCCGTTCCCGAGGCCGCGTGAGCCGTGCCAATGGATTGCTGGACACTACATGATTACAATTTTACGTGTTGTCCATCCGGAAGTTCCGCAAACCGTCGACTCAGCTCTTGTGGCGACATAGTACATGCCGCTCCCAACTGCGCCGACCTGCCAAACCAGCATATTGAAGCTGGGATTCGAAGCATGAGATTCGCTTCGGCTGTACACCAGCTGCCCAGCTGCGTTCGTAACCTGCGATACAATCGTAGCCGGGTAGAGCTGGCCATCAGTTCCAAGTACAAAAAGGTTCATGTTCTCCCTTACGGCGGTGCCTGGGTGCGCCGGGTTGGGGAACGGGTTACCTGAGGCGAACTGGAACGCCCAGCAGCCCACTGCTGCTGGACTTGCGTCGCCCTCCGGATCGGCGTCCGCACGAAGCAGGGAGTACTCCGAGAGAGTTCCGCGGCAAATGATGTGCCCGCTACGCCGATGTTCCTCGCCGATTCTGTGGGCTACTGCTCACTTCAGCAAGAACGCCGAAGCCAGATTGTCATGGATGGAACTCTCTACGCTTGCGACGATGTAGACAACTTTAATAATTCAACCCCCCGATTCTTCGCCGCGTCGTCATCCGCCCGCTTGATGACCCACGGTGGCTACTTGCAGCGTCTGGCGGAAATCCCAGCGCCTGGCCGTGCGACTCGAGCGCGGGTTTCGCGCGGACGTCGCGCGGCCCGAGGGCAAAC
>OBLT010002715.1_pt1 | contig 10909 bp, 9 predicted proteins | sample 1518721 | NCBI WGS metagenome assembly OBLT01 (sample SAMEA3539307, study PRJEB22396) | soil metagenome | biome: tundra; feature: field; material: soil | place: USA | collected 2010-05 | depth 0.15 m | reverse complement strand
AATGCAGGTCGCCAGTGTATTTGATGGAGACGTTGACCATGAGATGATTATGCGGTGTAATCCGCAGCCTGTCATCCTGAACGGAGTGAAGGATCACGCACTCGGAGTGTGGAGCTTTCTTAGGCCAATGGAGATCAAAGAGTTTGTGTGAGATCCCTCGCTCCGCTCGGCATGACACGAGGAAAACGCTAGAGCTAACGCGCCGGAACAATCGGCGATTCTTGAATCTTGTCCGCGTGCTGCGCGAATTCCTCGCGAAAGACGCGGGTGAGATTGGCATCGTGCGTAATGATCAGGTCGGAATCGTATTTTTTGTGATTGTCGTTCTGCCAGCCTTCATTCCACCAACAGAAACCGATAATGGCCGGCCATCGATCTGAGAACAATTCGTCCAGAGCCGCTTTGGCCCAATGCGCCGCGTTGACATGCCGGTTGTGCAAATCGCAGCCGAACTCCGCCACGATGATCGGCTTGCCCGGCGCAATTTTCGTCAGGCGCGGATAAGCTTCGCGCAGCTCAAAAGAAAAGCTCTCTGTTTCATTCTCAGTTAAAGGAGTTGTTGGTCCATAAGCGCTCAGTGCCACCCAGTCGCAATAGGTGTCGCCCGGAAAATAGTTCTCGAATCGATTCCATTTCGCTTCCGGTTCGTCGGACCAGTTCGCATGCCAAACCCATTGCAGATTATCCGCGCCTTCCGCGCGCATCACATCAACAATGTGCCGGTAAGAGGCAATGTAGCGCTTGGGGCCTTCGCCCGCGCCGCCATTCCATTTGCCGTTCCAACTGAACCAGTCTCCGTTCGGTTCGGTTCCCCATTCAATTAGGATGGGCGAGCCAAACTCCTTTGCTTCGCGCGCCCAGGCACGAAGATCGACGTCGAATTCGCCAGCGATGATTTTTCGAAGCGAAAACCTTTTCTCGACACGATTTTGATCGACATCGGAGCGAAGCATCAAGCGCACGTACGCGACTTTCCCAAGATCCCGGATCCATCCGCACATCGCGCCGGGAAATTTTCTCGATTCGAACCAGTTGTTTGAAAAATAAACCCACGCAGTCTTTTGGCCGATCGCGTCCTCATAACGCGCAACGTCTGCCGGCGTCACGTCGTGCTCGGTTGGATCGTGCGTATCGGTTCCGACTCCGTCCCAATAGAAGCCGTGATAAAGTTTTCCCGCCGACGGGGCCGCAATACCCTGCAATTCAGCGTGCAAATGCGCGGCGGACAGCAACCCGAGCAAAGATAGACACACGAAGTTTTTCATTCTGTTGCCGACCACAAACAGGATACGACGATCATAGAACGCCGCTACCAGAAGACGATCCGCGCAGGTTGCGACGACTTTGTTTCGGATTAGCCTGATATATGCACAAGAACGTTACCGGCAAAGATTTGACGAAGGAAGCACCGCGCAGTCCGCGTATTCGCATTGGCGGTTACGCCATCCTCGGACGGACGATCGACAAATGCCGCGCGCTGATCGCGGGAAACATTGGCGAATATCACTTCGATTGTCCGCTCGATAACATGCTCTTTGGATTCAAGGGTGTGAAGGGCGACGACTTCAAGGCGCAGATCGAGAACGGCGCGAGCGATCAACAGATGGCGGAGTGGCTCGATCAAAACGGCGAGAAAAAAACGCCCGATGAGATCAAGCATTGGAGCGATGAAGTGGAGACAGACAGCCCGTACAACAATCCGGAACGCCGCGATTGGTTCATCGAGCAAACGAAACCACTCGGCCTCGATCCAGCGAAGACGACGTTGTTCGATTGGCTGGAAGCTGACGACAAGGCAAGTTACGCGAAGGCGTCCTAATCGCGCTGATAAATTCTGGCAAAACGAAAAGGGCGTTTCGTTAAGCCATTTTGAAGAAGATCGTCTCCTGTCGGCGTAATCTAAGCTACGGCTCGATTGGCGGCAGAGTATTCTCCGTCTCGCCAGTGTCGATGCCACGGCGCAGTTTACTGTGGCGGACGCTGTAGAGGAAATAAATCACCAACCCAATCACGAGCCAGACAAAGAAACGCACCCACGTTTCAATCGGCAAGCTCAGCATGAGCGCTCCGCAAAGAATGATCCCAAGGATTGGGAAGATCGGCACCAGCGGAACACGAAATGGGCGCGGACGATTGCGATCAGTCCGGCGGAGAACAATCACGCCGAGACAAACCAAAACGAAAGCGAAAAGCGTTCCGATATTTGTCAAATCGGCCAGCGATCCGATGTCGGTAAACATCGCCACGCCACCAACGGCGATGCCGGTCCAAATTGTGGTGATATAGGGCGTACGAAAACGCGAATGAATCCGCGCGAAATATTCCGGCAGCAAACCATCGCGCGCCATGGCCATAAAAATGCGCGGCTGCCCCAGTTGAAAAACAAGCAGCACCGAAGTGAGGCCCGCGAGTGCGCCCGCGCTGATGAGAGCCTGTGCCCACGGTTTCCCAGCAAACGCAGTTGCGACCGCTGCTGAATCCCCGAGGTAAACTGTGTATTTCCTGATTCCAGTGAGAACCCCGGACATCAGCACGTAAAGAAGCGTACAAATAATCAGGCTCGCGATCATGCCGATGGGCAAATCGCGTTGCGGATTTTTGGTTTCTTCCGCCGTGGTCGAAACCGCATCGAACCCAATGAAGGCGAAGAAGACAATCGCCGCCCCACTCATTACCCCACCGAAACCGTTCGGAACAAACGGGTGCCAGTTCGTCGGATGAACCATGAAAGCGCCAAAGGAAATAAAGAACACTACGACCGCAACTTTAATAATAACGATCGTGCTGTTCGTCCGTGCACTTTCGCGAATGCCGTAGATTAAAAGAACGGTCACCGCCGCCACGATCAGAAATGCCGGAAGATTTACGGCAATCGGATGTCCAGCGATAACTGGCAAGGTAGTGGAAGAATAATCGCGCAATGCGTCCCCGCCTTTAGCGATGATACCAGTCGCCGTGGTGTGATCGTTGACCAGCCAAAGCGGAAATTTGAGTCCGAGCAGGCTGCTACACAGTTGCACGAAATAACCCGACCAACCGACCGCCACGGCCATATTGCCGACCGCGTATTCCAAAATCAAATCCCAGCCGATGATCCATGCGATGATTTCACCCAGGGTCGCGTAGGAATAAGTGTAAGCAGAGCCCGAGACCGGAATCATCGACGCCAACTCCGCATAACAAAGCGCGGCAAAACCGCATGCGATAGCCGCAACCACAAAAGAGAAAACCACCGCCGGACCCGCCCCCGGTCGCCCGAAGACAACGTCGGCATGAGTCATCCATGATTGAATGAAATTGAGCACCGGTGTTTTCCAAATCGATGAAACCGCCTGTGCCTGTTCACCGGCTGCGGCGGTGCCGGCGAGCGCGAAAATTCCCGCCCCTATAATCGCGCCAATGCCAAGACAGGTGAGATCGAACGCGGTAAGCGAGCGCTTCATCAAGCGATCCGGCGCTTGCGCCTCCCGAATCAGATGGTCGGGATTCTTGGTTCTGAAAAGTTGCGAAGCCATTCGTTCAAGATCGTGTCACCACAGCCTTTTCGAGGTCAATCCTAAGTTTCGATGTCGATCTTGGCGTTGTAGCTGAAGGTGGATCGAGCAGTCCCTTGCTCGATGTTAATTAGGCGGCAAAGCCGCATATATTTCTAGCATCGCCCGGCGGAGCGGCCGATCCACCTCGTCTTGGCGCGGCTCTAGCTGCTCGAAAACGATATGCCCGACGTGATGTCCCAGATGAGCGGCGCAAATCTGATCGGCAATCTGCTCTTCGGTTCGATCGGCTTCGTGGCCTTCGTCTATGGCAAAAGGATGACCGCCTGGAAAATGATGTTCTGCGGCCTGGCCATGATGGCTGTGCCCTACTTTATTGCGGACACAGCGATCATGTACGCATTCGGCGCGATCGGCACCGGAGCTCTCTTCTTCTTGCGTGATTGACTGCGAGCGCAATTCATCTTCGCCGTCGCTTGAAAACAAAAATGCGGAGCTTGCCCAGGCAAACTCCGCATTTTGTGATTCGCCTAAATTATCTCGCGTGACCGATGCCCAATTCGGTGTCGTTAATCGCGCGATCGACATGTTCAATTGCGCGAACACGCCAGCCACCTTTGTTATGCTCAGCCATTCTGAGCTCGGCCCGCGCGGCGCGCAGATGCTCAAGGGCGGCCTGCATATGCGGTTGGTCGGCCTGCACCGAGTTCAGCCCCATCGCGATAACTGCCACAACGATAATAAAACTAGCTCTCAATGTTTTCATAGATCACGATGTAATCAGTCGTTCGCTTAAGGTCAAGCCTCTGCGCTCCTGTGCGGCTTATGGATAGACGCGCACGCGGCAATTTCTTAGAGTGGGCGCGATGTCCGACGAGCCGGCAAAATTCATCCTGGGTGACACTGTTATAGCCGCGGGCGGGGAACAACCCGACGGAAAAAGGGGATTCTTCGGCCGTCGCAGACGGCGGCGGCAGGCGCCTCTGACGCATTGCGAGAATTGCGGCGCGCAATTGATTGGACGCTACTGCGCACAATGCGGACAACCGGCGATCGATTATCGGCGCTCGTTTCGACACGTGCTCGTCGATATCCTCGATTCGTTTCTCAATTGGGACTCGAAGTTTTTTGCCACGATCGGATTGTGCATCGCACGCCCGTGGTATCTGACCAATGAGTTTTTGGCCGGCCGCCGCGTGCGTTACTTGAATCCGCTCCGGCTTTACCTGCTCGCCAGCATTCTATTTTTCTTTGCCGTAAGTTATTTGGCGAAATCGATGCACGTAGATCCCGGGCAACCTTTGTCGCCTGCGGTGCGCACAAAAATTGAAGAACGATTAAAGCGCGAAGATTTGAAACCGGATGAGCGGGCCCGCTTGGAAAAGAAATTGAAACGCGAGAATTTGCCGCCGGAAGCGGCTGCCAAATTAGAAGAGGCGCTGAAGAGCAAAAATTTGCCACCGGTAGCTCGCGCTGAAATGGAGAAGGCGCTTAAAGACACTCCGGCCAATGACGACAACCGCGTATTTCAATTCGGGAACGATTCAACTCCACCGACTGATCCGGTCGGCAAATGGCTCCAAGCCCGCGCCAAGGAAAAACTGGGCGAACATGGCTCAAACACTCAATTGTTCCTGCTCGCGCTCTTCAACAATCTTCCCTACATGATGCTTTGCTGCATCCCGCTCTTCGCCTTCGTCCTCAAAATCCTCTATATACGGCGGCATATTTTTTACATCGATCATCTGATCTACGCGCTGCATATTCACACGTTCGTGTTCGTGGCGATTATGCTGATTGTCGGCGCCACCATGGGCTTGACTCGCATCGCTCCAGGTTGGCTCGCGGGATGGATTATTGGCCTTCTCTGGACGACTTTCGCAGTCCAGATTTTCTTGTCGATCCGCCGCGTTTATCGGCAAAGTTGGTTTTTCAGCACCTTCAAATTTTTCGTCGGCGGATATATTTATCTCATCGTTCTTTGCGTCGCGCTCGCAGCCACTTTCCTGATCACGCTGGCGTTGCCATGAAGAAGGGCGCAAAGTAACCACGATGAAAACTTGGCGACTAATTCTGGCTTTAGTGTTTGCCTGCACAGTTTTTGCCGCGGCCGGCGAACGCAAGATCGCTTTCGAACGCAACGACGCCGTCTGGATCGCCAAGCTCGACGGCACCGGCGAGAAGAAAATCGCCGACGGAATTTTTCCCTCCATCTCGCCGGACGGTACGCGCGTGGCGTTTACCACCTCAGAAAAATCCGGCACGACCTACGTTCGGCACATCGCTGTCATCGAGATCGAATCGGGCAGCATGAAAGTATTCAAGGATGTGCCGAGCGATAACTCCTATTACCCGAGCTGGTCGCCCGACGGGAAACACATTCTCTTTACCTTGCGGCAAAATGAAGTTTGGGATCTCGCGACCATCGCGCCAGACGGCACCGATTTTCAGATCGTGAAAAAAGGCGCACAAAATGAGGTCACCCTTTATTCGCCGTGCTGGGCGCATGACGCAGGCTCAATCTTTTGCCAGGACATGACCAATATTTACCAAATCGGCCTCGACGGTCACGAACTCGCAAAATGGCCGATCGACAAAGCGATTCCAAATGGGGGGACGAGCGGCGATGGCCGCGTCGATGTGTCGCCCGATGGTAAGCGGCTCCTTCTCTCCATCGACATGGGCGAGGAGGCGAAGCGCAAAGATTGGGATGGACCGCTCCCGGCGTTGTGGACATTCGAAATCGCAACGCAAAAGGCCGTTCGGATCACGTCGAGATCGCTTTTCGGTTGGGACGGCTGCTGGATGGACGACGAGAACGTTTTATTTCTAAGCCAGGCTACCGGCGAAAAATCTGCGTCGATTTATCGCATCTCGACCAGCGGAAAAATTTCCAAGCGCCTCATCAAAGACGCGCGTTTTCCGAGCGTCTCACATTAGCTGGCTCCGTACAAAACCGCGGGAAACTGTTCGTGTTTAAAAGAGGCAGACGCCAGTCCTTCTTTTCCGTCGTCATTGCGAGCTACAACTCGGCGGCATGGATCAAACACACCATCCGCTCCGTGCTCGAGCAGACTTATCGAAACTTCGAAGTCATTGTCGTGGGAGATGGTTGCACAGACGGAACCGAAGAGCTTCTAAAAACCAAATTCGGCAAGCGGATTCGCTGGAAGAACTTGCCGAGTAATTCTGGCAGCCAATCAGCGCCGAACAATGAAGGTATTCGCGTCGCGCACGGATCGCACATCGCCTACTTGGGTCACGACGATATCTGGTCGCGTTATCATCTGGAATTGTTGGACGGAGTGGTGCGTGAACAGGATCCGGATTTCGCGGTCAGCGGTGCCGTTTATCATGGGCCACCCGGCTCGATGTTCTATCAAATCGCTGGAATTTTCGACGATCCGGACATGGTCAGACGAGAATTTTTTCCACCTTCCTCTTTCGCGCACAAACGAGCTGCGCCCGCCTCCCGATTGCGAGTTTCTGTTGCGCGCGGCGGACCATGCGTGCCGCTTTGTATCGACGAAAACGATCTCCGTTCACAAATTCGCGGCTGGTCACCGCTATCTTTCCTACCGCTTCCCGCGCGGCGACGAACAGAAACACCTGCTACAGCGCCTGCAGGCGTCCGATGGAGACGCAACGGTGTTGACAGAGATCATCGCGGATTTGGTTAATGGCGCGAGTGCTCCCGCCGTTAAACAAATGGATTTTGACCAGTTTCCTCCAGGTGATCTCTACAGGGACAATCGCCACAACAAAGGTCTCGACCACTCTGCTTCACTCACAATTGAAAAACGCGAAGTCTTAACGATCGAATCGCTGCCGACCGCGCTCGATTGGCACGAACTTGCGCAACATCCCGTGCACGGTCCGTTTCGCTGGTCGGGGCCAAATCCGAATCCGAGACACTTCCTCAGCATTCGCACCACTGGGCCCGTTCAACTTCGTATTCATGTCATCGCCTTTGCCGCAGAAGATCTCGCCCATTCGCTGCGGATCGACATCGACGATCGCGAGGCTGACTTCGTGTGCGAACGGAGTTCCGACGGCACATACATTTTCTCCGGCCAGTTTTCCACGGCCGTGAACGATGGCTTGGCACTGCGTTTCCGAATGCCGCGCAGCGTCCCGATAGCGACAGATTTCGGGACTCGGCGAGCCGGTCTCGCTCTTAGTCGAGTCGAAATTACGCTGGGCCGCGACTAATGACGACCGAACAGCTTTGCCAATTGTAGGGAATCAATCGTCCTGCGGCTTCAGAGTCCCAGGGCAAATCCAGCGCGTCCGGTCTCTCGTAATCATACATTCGGTCAGGCATGTTGATGATCGTCGCTTCGGTCGTGCCGATATTTTTCCAGCCGTGATAAAGATTTGGAGGAATCACCAGAAGTCCCGGGTTCTTGTCGCTGACAGTAAATTCGTTGATCTGGCCAAAGCTGGGAGAATCTTTCCGGCCATCGAACACCACTATTCTCACCAGGCCCGACACCACAAAAAGCCGATCGCTCCCCCGCTGGTGCAATCCCCAGGCGCGGACTCGTCCGGAAAAAGTTGTGGTGACATGAACTTGCACCACCGGTGTTTCCAATATTTCCCAACTCGCGCGCGCGACCTCTGTGACGTGCCCATCCTCATGTGGTACTGGCCGCGTCGGACGAAATTTCACGCCTTCAATTGAAACGCGCGCGAGTTGACCTTTCTCATCAACCGCCGATTTCTTGGCCGCCAATTCAGCCGCTCCCACAACATTTGGCGTCATTTCGTTGCTCCGATCCCTCATGCTAATAAACGTTTCGCTTTTGCCAAAGCTTCTTCAAGTTTTGCCGGATCGTTGCCCGCGCCTTGCGCGTTTTCCGGCCGCCCACCGCCCTTGCCGCCAACAAACGGCGCGATCTCTTGAATCAGTTTGTTCGCCTGAAATTTTGCGGTGAGTTCTTTCGGCACCGATGCGATCAACGCAACACGTCCATCTGATGCGCCGGCCAGGAAAATCGGGCCGTTGAATTTCGTCTTGAGCGCATCGACCACAGCTTGAAGTAATTTCCCGTCGGCATTCGGCACTTCAGTCACCAGAAAATCTTTCCCGGCATGCGACACCGCAAGTTCGTTTGCAATACTCGCCGCACGACTTTGTAATTCCGCCTCCGCGCTCTTCGCGTGTTGTTTTTCCCAATCGCGAACTTCGGCTTCAAGTTTTTCCAGATGTGCTACGCGCGCATCGATTTGCTTCAACATTTCCGCCGTCCGTGCGTCGTCCGCGAAAACTGGCAACGCCGCGATGTCCGATTTCTTGCGCGCTAACGTCTCAAACTTTTCCTGTTGGCGAACCGCTTCATGCTGCGCCCATTCACGAGCAGCACCGCCGGCGACCGCTTCGATCCGACGAATCCCCGCCGCGATCGCTTCTTCTTTCACGATGCGAAACGTTTCAATATCACCAGTCGCGTGCACATGCGTGCCGCCGCACAACTCCATCGAATAACCATTCAACGCCCTCGCATCGCCGCCGATCTGCACCACGCGCACCGTATCGCCATACTTGTCACCAAAGAATTGCTGAATGTCCGAACGCTTCTTCGCCTCCGCATGTGGGATCTCCGTCCAAGAGACCCGCGCGTTCTCCGCAATCTTCTCATTTACCAATTTCTCTACATCGTGCTTTTGCTCTCGCGTAAGCGCCGCGCTCGAAAAGTCGAACGTTAGCTTGTCCGGGCCCACATAACTCCCCTTCTGCGCCGCATCCCGACTAACAACTTCGTGCAGCGCCCAATGTAAAATGTGGGTCACGGTGTGATGTCGCTCGATCGCGCGACGACGATGGATGTCTACCCTCAATGTTCCGATCCATTTTTCTGGTAGTGAATTAGTATCAATCCGGTTTCCGATCTCGAGGAAAAACGTTTGATCCTGTTTGAACGTGCGACTAATCGGAATTTGCTGGATCCCAATCTCCAGCACACCAGTATCTCCTACCTGACCACCCATTTCCGCATACAGCGGAGAACGTAGGACCGTTATAAAATCTCGGACAGATTGACCTTGGCAGATGGTATCGATTTCTGTTTCTGAGGTATCCGTTTCATAACCGACAAATTCCGTCGGCTTGTATTCGCCAATCGGCGATTCAAGGATGCTTATCGTTTCTCTTTTCTGCGTTTTCCGCCCGCGCTCGCGTTGATCCGCCATCAAGATGTCGAACTTCTCCCGATTAACCTTCAAGCCGCGTTCGCGAGCCATCAATTCGGTTAGGTCAATGGGAAATCCGTACGTGTCGTAAAGCTTGAAAGCATCCTCTCCCCGAATAGTCGGCTCAAATTTTGGACGGGTGTGAAATGGACCCTCGTGCGTAAGAGTTGTGCGGTTACACGCCTCCTCGAATAGCGTCAATCCTATATCCAGCGTGCGATTAAACGCCTCCTCTTCACGCTTGATCGTTTCTTTTATGTGCGATTGATCCGCGCGGACTTCGGGAAAGACGTCGCCCATGGTTTTCGCGACGACATCGACAAATTTGAAGAAGAATGGTTCGTGGAATTCAAGCGTGCGACCGTAGCGGACTGCGCGACGGAGAATTCGGCGTAAGACGTAACCGCGGCCTTCGTTTGATGGAACGATTCCGTCGGCGATGGCGAAACTCAGCGTGCGGATGTGATCGGCGAGGACACGAAATGCGATGTCGATCTTTTCTTGTTCGCTCCGCTTTTGTAGGGCGGCTGTGTCAGCCGCCGGCGTCTCACAGGGCCGCCCTACAATTGGCACGGTCGATCCGTATTGCTTGCTACTGAGCTTTTCCAATTCGTCGAAGATCGGGCGGAAGATATCTGTCTCGTAGTTCGAGATCGTGCCGGAGAAATCTGAGAAGTTTTTTGTGCCTTGGATGATCGCGGTGACGCGTTCGAAACCCATTCCGGTATCGACGTGACGCTGCGCGAGTGGGACGTATTCGATGCGACCGGGGTCAGCGACCCCGGCTACAGGCTGCGCGTTGAATTGGATGAAAACCAAATTCCAAATCTCGATGCAACGCGGATCGTCTTTGTTCACGAGCGCGCCGCGGGTGTCGCCATCCGGGGTAAGATCGACATGCAACTCCGAGCACGGGCCGCACGGGCCGGTGTCGCCCATCATCCAAAAATTGTCGGCCTTGCCGCCGTTGACGATGTGGATCGCCGGATCGAGATCGGCTTCGCGAAATAATCGCGCCCAATGATCGTGCGCTTCCTGATCGAACTCGCTCGGCTCGCCCGGCCCTGGTTGGTAAACGGTTGCGTAAAGCCTTTCCGGCGGAAATTTCCAACGCTCGACCACTAGCTCCCAAGCCCACTCAATCGCTTCCTTCTTGAAGTAATCACCGAAGCTCCAGTTGCCGAGCATTTCGAAGAAGGTGTGATGATAAGTGTCGAGACCGA
>OBLT010002713.1_pt1 | contig 10910 bp, 10 predicted proteins | sample 1518721 | NCBI WGS metagenome assembly OBLT01 (sample SAMEA3539307, study PRJEB22396) | soil metagenome | biome: tundra; feature: field; material: soil | place: USA | collected 2010-05 | depth 0.15 m | reverse complement strand
TTTGCCTTGGTCAGCGTTAGGGTTCAACGGTGATCGCAGCTTCCTCTTCAGATGCCCCGGCCGAAGGACTGCTGCCGGGCACGCGCCGGGCGCTCCTGCACCGCGTGGCCGTCGGTCAGGCCCACGGCCGGACGCCGTCGCTGGTCGGGGCGGTCGTGCGGGATGGACGCCAGCTATGGTGCGGTGCGCGCAGCATGCTGGAGGGGCACGAGCCCGACGCCAACACCCAGTACCGCATCGGCTCGCTGACCAAGACGTTCGTGGCGGTGCTGGTCATGCGGCTACGCGACGAGGGCCGGCTGGACCTAGCCGATCCGCTGGCCAAGTACCTAGATGCGGGGCCGGCGGAAGGCGCGACGATCGCCCAGCTGCTGTCGCACACGGCCGGGCTGGCGTCGGAGACCCACGGCCCGTGGTGGGAACGGACCCTCGGTGACTTGCGGCCCGGACTCGCCGACGTCCTGGGGCCTGAGCCCCAGCGGCATCCGGCGGGACGGCTGTTCCACTACTCCAATCCCGGCTATGCGCTGCTCGGCGCGCTCGTGGGCCAGCTCCGCGGGCAGGCCTGGTCCGAGGTGCTCCGCCAGGAGATCCTGGAACCGCTGGGCATGGCCCGTACCACCACGGCGCCGCAGTCACCGCATGCGCGTGGTTTCGCGGTGCATCCATGGGCCGATGTCATGCAGCTAGAACCAGCCGACGGCACCGGGTTGATGGCCCCGGCGGGGGAGCTGTGGTCGACCGCGGAAGACCTGTGCCGTTTCGCCGCGTTCCTGCTCGACGGGGATGACCGGGTGCTGGCCCCGAGCACGCTCGCCGAGATGCGGGTCCCGGCCTCACCGCCCGGGGACGATGCCTGGGCCGGCGGCTACGGGCTCGGCCTGCAGCTGTTCCGCCGGGACGGGCGCGTGGTCTACGGACACTCCGGATCCATGCCCGGCTTCGTCGCCACCTTGTGCGTCAGCCCGGACGATGGCATCGGCGGGATCGCCCTGGCCAACGCCACCTCAGGACCTGACATCGGCACGATCGCCATCGACCTGGTGAGGATCGTGGCGGATAACGAGCCGCGGCTTCCGGCCCGCTGGCAGCCACTGCCCGAGGTTGATCATGACCTGCTCGCGCTGACCGGCCTGTGGTACTGGGGTCCCCGCCCCTACGTGCTGCGGCTGCACGCCGATCGTGCCCTGGCGCTATCGCCGGTGGCCGGAAGCGGCCGTGCTTCCCGCTTCCGTGCCGAGCCCGACGGTACCTGGACCGGCCTCGACGGCTACTACGCGGGCGAGACCCTGCGCGTCATGCGCGGCCCGGACGGTGCGGTCGACCACCTTGACCTGGGAACGTTCGTCTTCACCAGGGAACCCTACGACCCTGATGCCCCGCTGGCCGCGCGCCCGGATCCCGAGGGCTGGCGAGCCGGCTAGCTATCATCGCAACACTATCGGAACTGGCTGGTACCGGAATTTAAGGCCGCAGGCCCATGGTGGCATTCAGCCAAGCTCAAGCGCCCGCAGCGGGCAACGACGGCTCTGGAATGCGGCGACTGGCGTCACCGGACTTCGCGCAGGCTACCTGTTGCCACGTCGAAGACGAAGCCGCGGACCTGGTGGGTGTGATTGAGGAACGGGCACGCCTGCACCCGGGCAATAGCCTTCCGGAGGTCTTCATCCACGTCGGTGAAGGCCAGTGAGGCCCAGTGCGGCTTGTGGCCGGTCTCGGCCGCGAGTTCGGCCTTGAATTCCTTGTTCGAGAACGTCTGCATGCCGCACTGGGCGTGGTGGATCAGGATGATCTCCGTCGTGCCCAGCTCATGCTGGCTGATGGTCAGCGACCGGAGCATGTCCTCGGTCACCTCGCCGCCGGCGTTGCGCATCACGTGCGCCTGGCCGGGGGTCAGGCCCAGCAAGGCATACACGTCCATCCTGGCGTCCATGCAGGCGACTACGGCGACGCCCAGCGACGGTAGGCCGGGCACTGGGCCGGGAAACGCCTCGGCATACCGCTGATTGTTCGCCAGCAGCCCGTCCGTCGCCGACATAACAGCCGTCCTCTCGTATCGCTCCGCGCGAGCGACAGCCTCACCGGTGCGGATTAAGTCCAGATCTTTGGCAGGATTGTATTCGGGGGATTGGCGGCTTAAGTGGCCGCCTCTCCACGGGGCATCGGTTATCCGGCCGGAGGGTCGCCGTCGATGAGGTTCAGGAGTGCGCGGGCGATCTGGTCGGGTGCGGGCGGGCAGCCGGGGATGAGCAAGTCGACGGGCAGGATGTCGCTGACGGGCCCGGCGAGACTCTCGGCCGTTCCGATGACGTCGCAGCCGAGGGCGCAGTTGCCGAGGGCGGCAACTTTGCGGGGCTCGGGCATGGCATGGTAGGCGGTCAGCAGCGGCCCGCGCATCCGGGTGGTGACGGTCCCGGTGACCAGGAGGACGTCGGCGTGCCGGGGCGAGGCCACGACGCTGAGGCCGAATCGCTGCAGGTCGTAATGCGGTCCGGAGACGAGGGTGAGCTCGTGCTCGCAGCCGTTGCACGAGCCGGCGTCGACGTGCCGGATGGCCAGGCTCCGGGCCCGGTCCGGCCGCGGCAGCGCCAGGTCGCGGCGCAGGCGGCGAAGGTCGCGCAGCATGGTGAGCATCAGCGGTCCGCGCAGGCGTAGCAGAGCTCGAAGCTCTTGTTGATCAGCGGGAAGTCGGGCAGCAGGCTGCCGGCCGCGGCGTGCGCGACGGCGGGCCAGTTGGCGTAGGAGGCGGTGCGCAGCCGGACACGCCGGACTGCGTCGCCGGCCCGCTCGATGATGCAGCTGGTTGCGCCGCGCGGGCTCTCGGCCAGTCCGATGCCGGCCGGTCTTGCGGCGTCGCCGGCCACGGCTGTTGCGGGCGAGACCGGACCTTGGTCGAGCAGCCTGTCGAGGATGCCGAATGCCTGGCGCAGCTCGGGCATGCGCTGCCCGAGCCGGTCCCTGACATCGCCGGCCGCGGTGACCGGCGTCACCGGGAGGAAGCCGTCGTAGCCGGGGTACGGCGACGCGGTGCGCGCGTCCTCGGCCAGGCCCGCCGCCCGTGCCGCCGGGCCGACGATACCCAGGCGGGTGCAGGCGTCGGCGTCAACGACGCCGACGCCGCCGAGCCGGTCCTGGAACGAGGCGTTGAACGCGAGCTCGCGCCAGCCGGTCTCGGCAGCCGCGCGCAGCCCGGCCAGCTCGCTCGCGCACCTGCCGGCGGCATCGGCGTCGAGGGTCAGCGTGCTGCCGCCGACCTGCACGCTGCCGAACAGGAAGCGGTGGCCGGCGACGCTCGCGTTCAGCCGCCTGGCCCGCTCGGTCAGCGCGAGGAACCAGGCGTTGCCGGCGGCCATGCCCACGCCCGCGCAGACCGCCGCGATGTCGTTGAGGTGGTTCCAGACCCGCTCCAGCTCGAGCAGCAGCGTCCGCGCCCGGGCGAGCTGCGGGGCCGGCCGCAGCCCGAGTGCCTGCTCGGCCGCCGTCGCGTACGCGACGCCGTTCGCCACCGCGCAGGCGGCGCAGGCACGCGAGACGACGGCGAGCGCCGGGGCGACCGCCATGCCCTCGGCGGCCCGTTCCAGGCCCCGGTGCTTGTAGAACAGCCGGGCGTCCAGGTGCAGGATCCGGTCACCGACGACGTGGAAGCGGAAGTGGCCGGACTCGATGACGCCGGCATGTACCGGGCCGACCGCGACCTGGTACGGGTCGTGGCCGCGGACGGGGACGGTCCAGTCAGCCAGCGGCGCCGCGTGGTTGAGCAGCGGCCGCATCGGCTCGTGGCCGGTGAAGGTGATGCCATGCAGGTCGTGTGCCTCGCGCTCGTCCCATCCCATCGCGGGCGCCAGGTCGGCGATCGACGGCACGGCCCCGTCGGGGCCGACCGCCACCGCCTCGATCCGGGTGCGCCCGTCTGGCGCAGTCAGGGCAATGCGAACCGACTGGCTGTCGGCGGCGGCGTAGAGGCTGCGGGCCTGCCACCCCTCGGACAGCGCGGCTGCGACTTCAGCGCGGAAGCCGGACGCGGCCGTAACTGTCATGGCACGCCTCTCTCCAGCGCGGCGACGAAGCCGGTGCCAGCCAGCCACGGTGCGACCGCGGCGAGCCCCAGCAGGAAGATGACGGACACCCCGGCTAGCGCGGCGACCGGGCGGAGGCCGGGCAGCCGCGCGCCGTCACGGCCGTGTGCCTTGCCCGCCACCGTCTCGATGGCCGCATGCGCCAGCCCGAGGAAACCGAGGGCGAGCAGGACCGCGGCTGCGGCAGCCGCCCACGACCGGCCCGAGCTGAACCCGCCGGCCAGGATCAGCACCTCGCTGACGAACAGCGGCGACGGCGGCAGCCCGGACAAGGCCCCGAGCGACACTCCGATGGCGGCGCCGAGCGCGGGCGCCGTGCGGCCGATGCCGGTCACCGGATGGGAGGCCGCGCGCGGCTCATGCGCCAGCAGCGGGGTGGCGCAGTGGAATCCGAGTGCCTTCGCGGCGGCGTGCCCGGCGATGTGCACGGCCACGCCGGCGAGCGCGAGCGGCGTGCCGAAGCCGACGCCGAGCGCTATGACGCCCATGTGCTCGAGGCTGGAGTAGGCGAGCAGCCGCTTGAACGGCATCGGCCGCGACAAGAACGGCACCGCGACAGCCAGGGACGCCAGCCCGAACCCGATCAGCACCCGCTGCGCCGGGTGCAGGCCGATCACCGGCGCCAGCGCGCGCTCGCTGCGCCAGGCGATGAGCAGCACCGCCGGGAGCAGCGCGCCGGACAGCAGCGCCGACACCGGCGGCGGCGCCTCTGAATGGGCGTCGGGCAGCCAGTTGTGCACCGGCGCCCAGCCGATCTTCGCGGCAAGGCCGGTGAGCAGCAGCAGGTAGGCAGACACCGCGGCCGGCCGTCCCGAGCCGAACGTGGCCAGCTGCTGCCAGGCGAGCCCGCCGGCGCCACCTGGCAGCCCGGCGGCGAGGATCGCGATGCCGAGCAGCGCCACGCCCAGACCCAGCGAAGTCAGGATCAGGTATTTCCAGCCCGCCTCCAGCGCGTGCCGCCGCCCGCTGAAGCCGACCAGCACCGCCGAGGCCGCGGTCGTGGCCTCGACCAGCAGCCAGGCCGCGCCCAGGTTACCTGCCAGCGGCACGGCCAGCAGCACCGCCCAGAAGACCAGCAGGACCGCGTAGTAGACCCGGTCGCGTCGCCGGCCGGCGACCAACGAGCCGGACGAGCCGCGCAGCCAGGCCGGCGACAGCAGCACGCTCGTCAGGCCGGTCACCGCGATGACGGCCAGCAGCAGGCCGCCTGCGGCATCGATGACGATCCAGCGGCCGGTCACGGGGTGAGCGGCATCAGCCACGGCGAGACCAGCCAGCGAGAGGGCGAGGACCGCCGTCGGCACGGCGCCTGCCACCGCCGTGCGGGCCACCCAGCGGGCGGGAACCAGCGCCGCCAGCACCGCCGTCACGATCGGTGCCGCAACCGTCGCGGCGGCCAGGACCTGGATGCTAGTCACGAAGGCCCCGCAGCGCTCCGCTGTCGCCCGCGCCCAGCTCGCTGAATATCCGCAGGTGGAACAGGGCCGCCACCACGGCGATCAGCGTCAGGTCCAGCGTCACGCCAAGCTCGATGACAAGAGAGGAGGCATGCGGCGACATGAGCGCGGCCAGCGCCAGCCCGTTCTCCACCAGGACGATCCCCAGGACCTGGAACAAGGTGGCACGGCGGGTGGCCACGCACGTCAGGCCGGTCCCGACGAGCGCGAGCACCGCGCGGCCCGCCACTGGCGATGTGAGGCCGAACGGCGGCACCAGGCCGGTCAGCACCAGGATCAGCACCACGGCGATCCCCGCCCGCAGCGCCGGCGCGAGGTGCGCGCGCACCGGCTGCTGCTCCCGGCTGCGTGCCACCGCGAACAGGAACAGCGCACCCAGCCCGAGCGCCCGGGCCGCCAGCGCGAGCGCCACCACCACATCGCTGCTGGTGCCGGCCCGGTGCAGCGCGAGACCGGCGAGCACCAGCGCCTGCACCGTCACCAGGCCGGTCGCCACCGACCGCCGCCGTACCACGATGACACCGAGCCCGAGGCCAACAACAAGCCACGCCTCCAGCCCGGTCACGAGACACCTGCCTGCCGCGCCACGACGCCAAGCAGCGCGACGACCGCCGCGACACCCAGCAGCCGGGGCGCCAGCAGCACGCGCATCTTCACCACCAGCGTCTCGGCGACGGCCAGCGCGCCGCACATGGCCGTGATCTCGGCCGGGAGCAGCGCCAGCTGCGCCCAGGCGTCATGCGGATGCGGGAGGAACAGGCCGGCCGCGAGGACCAGCATCAGCCAGTGCCGCGCCGCACTGGCCCACTGCAGGTAGGCAAGATCGCGGCCGGCGTACTCCAGCAGCGGGCCCTCATGGATCATCGTCAGCTCAAGGTGGGTGTCGGGATTGTCGAATGGCTGCCTGCCGGTCTCGGCGACCACGACCAGCGCGAACGCGACCGCACCCAGCGGCAGCGCCGGCCCGGACCAGGCGTGCCCGCCGGCCGTGCCCGCGATCATGCCGGTCAGGCCGGTGGTGCCGGTGACGATGGCGGCGACGGCGAGGGACAGCAGCAGCGTCACCTCGCCGAACACCGAGATGGTCAGGTCGCGGCTGGCGCCCATGAGCGAGAACCCGCTGCCGGTGTCCCACGCGCTGGCCGCCATCACGAACCGGGCCAGGGCGAGGAACCCGACCAGCGCGATGACGTCGTGGCCGACGCCGAGATCCGGCGCGACGCCGGCGACCGGGACGATCGCGACCGCGCCGAGCAGGCTGGCGGCCGCCACCGACGGAGCCAGCCGGTAGACGGCCGTGGTGCCGGCGACGTCGACGGTGCTCTTGCGCCAGAGCCGGCGCAGCTCCCGGTAGGGCTGCAGCGGTGAGGGCCCCGGCCGGCCCTGCAGCCGCGCTTTCCAGTGCTGGATGAGACCAGGCAGCAGCGGCGACAATGCGATGCCGCCGGCCAGCTGGACCGCGGCGCTGATGCCGGCCAGGCCGGTCATCCGAGCAGCCCGATCCGGCCGGCCAGAAGGACAGCCACCACCAGGGCGATGAGGTAGCAGACATAGACCGCGAGGCTGCCGGTCTGCAGGCGGCGCATGTGCGCGGCGGCTGCGAGCGACCGCCGTGCGACCGGGCGGTAGACTCGCTCATCGATGAGGTTGGGTACCTGGCCCTGGTAGGCGATCTCGGTGACCACGCCGCCGCGCTCCTGCACGCCGATCTCCCGGCGCGGGCGCAGCACAGCCTCCAGGACCAGCCGCAGCGGCTTGGTGAAGCCGGCCCCTGACCAGCCGAGCTGAGGGACGACCGGCTGGCCGCATGCCCATGCCGGAGCGGGCGCCGCGGCGCGCCGCCCGCGGATCCTTGCCAGTACCGCGGTCCCGGCGGCGAGCACTATGGCGATGCCGATCGTCGGCAGCGCGCCGGTCCCGGGCAGGCGAAAGCCGGGAGATGCCGTGACGTGAGAGTTCCACGGCGCCAGCGCGACCAGCGGGTGCAGCAGCAGGCCGGGAACAAGGCCCAGCACCACGCAGGCCGCGGCGAGCAGGGTGACGGCGGCTCGCATCGGCATCGCGACCTCGACCGCGTCGCGGGCCGCGCCACGCCGCGGCGGTCCCAGCAGCACCAGCCCGGTGACCTTGACGAAGCAGAACACCGCGAGCGCGGCGGTCGCGCCGAGGGCGGCCAGCGCGATCGCGCCGGCCACGCCGTCGCCCGCCCCGCCCTGCATGGCCGTGTGCAGCAGGGCCTGCAGCGTCAGCCACTCCGAGGCGAAGCCGTTGAGCGGCGGCAGGCCCGCGATCGCCATCGCCCCGACGAGGAACGCCCAGCCCGTCCACGGCATCCGCCGCAGCAGCCCGCCGAGCCGGTCCAGCCGCAGCGAGCCCGCCGCGTGCTCGATCGAGCCGGCGCCGAGGAACAGCAGCGCCTTGAAGACAGCGTGGTTGAGGGTGTGCAGCAAGGCGGCCGCCAGCGCGAGCCCGGCCCAGAACTGGTCGCCGCGGGCACGCAGGACCAGGCACGCGCCGAGGCCGAGCATGATGATGCCGACGTTCTCGATCGAGTGCAATGCCAGCAGCCGCTTCAGCTCGTGCTCGAACAGGGCATAGGTGACGCCGCCGACGGCGGACACCGCGCCGGCGGCCAGGACCAGGACGCCGAACCAGGCCGGCAGCACGCCGAGCCAGCCGATGAAGACGCGGATCATCGCGTAGATGGCCAGCTTGATCATGACCCCGCTCATCAGCGCCGACACCGGCGCCGGCGCGATCGGGTGCGCGCGCGGCAGCCACGAGTGCAGCGGCACGACGCCCGCCTTGGTGCCCATCCCCAGCAGCGCGGCGAGGCCGATCACGGCCTGCAGCCCGGAACCGGACGCGATCACACCGGACGTGCCGAACGCCCCGGCCTTGGCCAGCAGCAGGACCGCCACCCAGGTGCCGGCACCGCCGAGGTGGGTGATGGCCAGGTAGGTGAACACAGTGCGCCGGGACTCGCGGTCGGCGGCGCGGTAGACCAGGATGATCGCCGCCGGCACCAGGGTCATCACCTCCCAGCTGCCCAGGAAGGTGACCGGGTCACGCGCGCACAGCAACGCTGCCATGACCAGGACGAATACTCCGGTCAGCGCCGCGACCACCCGGCCGGGCCGCGAGTCGTCCAGGTAACGGGAGGAGTAGCCGAGCGCCGGAGCGGCGACCAGGCCCAGGGTGCCCAGGAAGAACCCGCTCAGGCCGTCGACGCCGAAATGCGGCGTCAGGTGGCTGGTGAACGCGGACCCGACAGGGTGGCCGGCGATGAGCGCGGCGAACCCGGCCACAGCGAGCGTGGCGGCTCCCGCTGCCTGCAGCGCGAGACCGCGGCGCCATTGCCGGCGCGCCAGGGTCAGCGCCGCTCCGGCCGCAAGCCCCCCGGCCGCGGCGCACAGGAGTGCTGCGATCACGAGCGACCGAGCTCGCGGAGGATCGACTGCTGCCCGGCAAGCTGGCGCGTGATGATGTCGCGGCCCGCCGCCAGCAGGTCGAACACCCGGTCATCGCCGGTCCGGTACAAGACCGTCGTCCCCTCGCGCCGCGATTCCACCAGGCCGGCCCGCCGCAGCGCCGCCAGGTGCTGAGACGTGCCGCCCGAGTCCAGGCCCAGCTCTGCCTGCAGAGCGCCGACCGAGCGCTCGCCGTCGCGCAGCAGCTCCAGGATCCGGATCCGGGCAGGGGGCAGGTATTGCACGGTTGATGAAGTTATCATGTCGTCAGGCAGTCGCCGGGCGCGGGGCAGGGAACTGACCAGGCATGATCCCCTGACCTGCTGGCGGCGCGTGCCTGCCGGTCAAGGCAAGGGAGCGAACTGGCATGTCACCGACTTCGGGTCGCGCGCTGCCTGCGCGCGGCAGTACCGCCGCGCGGTGCATGCTGGCCGACGGCGGCCCTAGCCGGTCGGCGGGGCCGCGTGCCTGAGCTGCTCAGCGCGGATGACCTGGTCGACGAGGGGCTTGCTGCCGCGCTCGGGCCAGTCGACCAGGTCACCGGCAGCGCGATCGCCGGGATCTGCAACGACGCGCTCCGGGACGTCCTCGGGCCGACCCTGGTCACGGCCTTGCGCGCGGATCGCCGCCTGCTTCCCCTCACTGCGCCGTGGGTGTGGGATCTCGCCCGGGGCCTGCAATTCCAAAGCCAGCGCGGGGCTCCCGAGCCTGCCACGGGCGAGCTGCTCGCCTGCCTCGGCGGGCGCAAGCTCGCAGGCAAGGACGCCGGCCGGCTCGCCGAGTCAGTAGACCTGGCGGCGGTGCTTACCCTCGACCGGGTCCTGGAGCAGGTTCTCGGGCCGGGTGCCAGCGCACGCGACCCGAGGACGAACGAGGCCGCCGCGCCCTGGCTGGCCGGGCTCAAACTCGGCTCCCGGATCCACCTCGTCCAGGAGCTGCTACGGCTGCTGCCCCCAGGGGAGATCACCGGCGCCTGCTGACGGTGTGTCCGGCACCGAAGAGTGCCCGGCGCATACCTGCTGCCGGTCCGCCGCCCGCCGATGGGTCAGCCGCCGGCGACCGCCAGCAAGCCCCGGCGGTCCTGCTGGCAGGCCTGGCAGCCGCGTCGCCGGGATCTGCGGCGAGCAAGTCATCCGCCCACCGGGGCCAGGCGCTGAAGCTCCCGGAATGGTGCGCCGGATGGTGACCGTCAGCGGCCAGCCGGGCGCCACCGTCCAGCTCGCGGTCACCCGCCGGCATGGCCTTGTCTCCTCGCAAGCAGTCCCCATTCCCGGGCGCATGCCGCGATCACGGCCGCCGGGCCGGGGTTTAAGCCTGCTGCCTGGAGCGCGGACATGCCGGATATCCGTCATGCGGCCGGGCACATGCGCAGAACCCAGGCTTTCCCTGAGCGCGGCCGCGGCGCGGGCCGCGCTGCTCACAAGTCGTGCCAGCCCGGCAGGCTGCGAGGCCGGACCCGGGAGCCGGGATTCTGTGATCACGCCCGCGCCCGCGCCGTCCGCCTGCGACGTGCGCCGACCCCGCAGGGAGCGGAGACGTCCGGCATCACGACGGCGGTCAGGCGCTCCCTGTCCGGCGAGGGGAGCGTCCTGGCGCTCCTGATGCCGACTGCCGGAGCTCGGCGAGCAGCTGGCTGGACTCGGCGAGGGAGCTGGTAAGGATCGCCCGCGCAACCTCGAGGAGCTCGAAAATCCGCGGATCGGTCACCGAGTAACGCACGGCCCCGCCGTCCCGCCGCACCTGCAGGATGTTCGCCCGGCGCAATATCCCGAGCTGCTGGGAAAGGTGGGAGGGCTCGATGCCGACGCCGGGGATGAGCTGGGCCACCGAACACTCGCCGTCGCGCAGCAGCTCCAGGATCCGAATGCGGGCAGGGTGAGCGAGAGTCTTGAAGAACTCCGCCTTCA
>OBLT010002712.1_pt1 | contig 10912 bp, 12 predicted proteins | sample 1518721 | NCBI WGS metagenome assembly OBLT01 (sample SAMEA3539307, study PRJEB22396) | soil metagenome | biome: tundra; feature: field; material: soil | place: USA | collected 2010-05 | depth 0.15 m | reverse complement strand
TGCTGTGCGATACCGGCGTCCTGCTGGCCGCGGGCAACATCAAGGATCACGCCCGCTCGGCATGCCACCGCCTCCTTCCGCATGCCGAAGGCCCGCTGCTGGTGCCCTCGCCGGTCCTGGGCGAGATCGGGTACCTCCTCCAGCCGCGGGCGGGACCGCAGGCTGAGGTGACCTTCCTGCGGTCGTTCGAGGGTGACGGGTTCAAGGTCGCCGGACTCCAGGGCACCGACATCGGCCCCATGGCCGAACTCGTGGAAACGTATCTTGATCTTCCGCCTGGCATCGTCGATGCCGCCGTGGCGGTCATCGCCGGGCGCCTCGGGCTGACCGAGATCGCCACGTTTGACCACCGGCACGTCACGGTCATCAGGCTCCGCCACGTGCAGGCATTCACGCTCCTGCGAGGTCCCGGGCATGCCCTGAGCTGACAGCAACGCCGTGCTGTTCTTGCCGCCGGCAGGAAACCCGGCCACATCAGGCACTGCCGGAGTGTCATCACGCAGCGCGGCAAGAAGACCATAGGCAGCGAGCGCGAGGCTTCGATATGGGCGGCTTCCTCTGTATGGCAGAACCGTTAGCGATCGGCGCAGAACTGCGTGATCTGTGCGCGGTCGGCCTGGTCGCGAGTCTCATCGGCGGTTGACTGTGCGGTCGTGCTTTGTGGCTGCGGGCTGGCGGGCCTGCGCCTGGGATCACCGGGCAGCGCCGGTGCCCGGCGGCGAGAGGTGCTTGCTGCGGCTGGCGGTGGCCTGGAGTTCGCGGAGAAGTTCGCGTACCGCTATCGATGAGGCGGTGGCGCGGGTGGTGACGGAGACGATCCTGAGGACGGGTGGCGCGTCGCCGAGGCTGGTGACCGTGACGCCGACGGGCGGGTCGGCGAGGGTGAGCCGGGGCAGGATGGCGATGCCGAGTCCCTGGGCCACCATGGACAGCACCACGCCGTCGTCGTCGGCGTTGATAGTCGCGGCCGGAAGCCATTGCTGGCGTGCCCACCAGGCGCGGGTGTAGGAGGAGCAGTTCTCGGGCCAGTCGATCAGCGGCAGGGCCCGCGGGTCAGGGTGGTCGGCGGGGGCGGCGAGCAGGAACGGCTCGCGTAGTAGTTCCCGGGTCACCAGCCCCGGCAGGGCCTTGTCGTCGGTGGCGAGGGTCGATATGGCCAGGTCGGCGTGCCCGTCAGCGACCTCGCCCGCGGCGCCGCGGCCGAGTTCGGGCACAATGAGGACCTGCGGCCTGAGCGCGGGGTAGCGGGCAGCCAGCCGGGCCAGCGCCGGGGTCAGCAGCTGCGCGGCGGCGCGGCGGAACGCCGCGATCTGCAGCGTCCCGGACAGTGACCCCGCGGCGGCGCCGCGGGCTTCGGCACCGAGCAGGTCGAGCTGCCGCAGGATCTGCCGGGCATGGACGAGGGCGACCTGCCCCGCTGCGGTCGGGCATGCCCCGGTGCGGCTGCGCTCGAACAAGACGGCGCCGGCCTTGCGCTCGCATTCGCGTACGGAGCGGGAGACCGCAGACTGCGTTATGCCCAGGGACTGAGCGGCCGCGGTGAAACTGCCGGTGCTGTCGACGGCGAGCAGCAGCCGCAGATCCTGCGGGCTCAGCGCCCGTGAACCGCTGTCTGAAGGCCGGCCGGTCACCGGGCCAGGGTACCTGTTATCCATGAGCGTGACTCATGGATAACAGTGATCCAGCAGGCTGTGCATCTGCCGGACCGCCGGCGCCGGGGCCTACCGTGACCGCATGACACACGCTGTCGCTTCCCCCGGCACCCCGGTTCCGTGGTGGATGCGTCGATCTCGGTCCGCCAGATCTGCCGCCCGCGCAGCGTCCCCGCTCGCCACGGTCGGCGAGCCGACCGGCCGTTGAGCTTGCCCGCAAGCGCCGAGCAGGGGCGTTCCTGTATCCCGATGACCGTCAGGCGAATGCATGACTAACTTCCTCATGCGGGCGCCTGACACGGGCCGCCCTGCGCCCGGCCCCGGCCGTGATTTCTCGTTTCTGGTCGGTGCGTACGCGATCCAGACGCTCGGCGAGGGCGTGCTCATCGCCGCGCTGCCCCTGCTCGCCAGCCACCTGACTCGCAACCCGAGGCTGGTCTCGTGGGTGGCCCTCGCCCAGGAGCTGCCGTGGCTGCTGCTCGCGCTGCCGGGCGTGGTGGTCATAGACAGGTACAACCGGCGCAGGCTGATGCTCGGTACCCAGGCACTGCAGGCCATGTTGCTTGCGGTCACGGGGCTGCTGGTGATCTTCGGCACTGCCCGTCTGTGGATGCTGTACCTGCTCGCCTTCGGGCTCGGCTCCGGTGACATCTTGTTCACCGGCTCCAGCCGCGCGGTCGTCTCGGCCGTCGTGCGGCCGGACCAGGTGGACACTGCGATGGGGAGGGAAGCCACGGCCGAGGCGCTGGGCCGCCAGTTCCTGGGGCCGCCGCTGGGCTCCGCGCTTTTCGCCTTCTTGCTGCCGCTGCCGTTCTGGTTCGACGCAGTCACCTACACGCTCTCACTCCTGCTGATCTACCGCATTCGCGACACGGCCGGGCGCTTCCAGCCCCAGCGGCCGGTGCGCGACCCAGGTGCCGCTCCGGCGAGGCGGGCACTGCTTGCCGAGGCAACCGAGGGCTTGCGCTACATGGCGCGCCACCGGGTGTTGCGCGTCATCGTGGCTCTAGCCGCGACGAGCAACTTCGCGGTGTACATGGCGCTGTCCGTCCTGGTCCTGTACGCCGAGGAGGTGTTGCGGGTCGGCAGCAGAGGCTATGGCGTGCTGGTGGCCGCGATGGCCGTTGGCGGCGTGCTCGGGGCGCTGGTCAGCCGCCGGGTCGTGGTCAGTCTGGGGCCGCGTGTGGTGGCCATCGGTGTCTCGCTGGCCAGCGCCCTCAGCCTGATAGCCATCGGCCTGTTCGGCCACAGTCCGGTGACCGTGGCCGCGCTGTTCTGCATCTGGTCCGCCGGGCTGTCGATATGGAACGTGATGGCCCAGACCCTCAGCCTGCAGCTGGTCCCCGACGAATTGCGCGGCAGGGTCACCTCCGGCAGCCGGATGGCCGCCTTCGGTGCCCTGCCGCTGGGTGCCCTCGCCGGCGGATTCGTCGCAGGAGCCTACGGCCTCAGGGCACCGTGGCTCGTCGGAGGCCTAGTCCACCTGACCGTCGCATTGATCTTCCTGCCGGCGCTGTTGCGCTTGCCGCAGGTCACCCCAGTACGAGCAAGCGAGAGCGAGGCGAGCGACTGATGCTGACGGTCCGATCCATAGTCCAGACCGCGCGGCCAAGCGGCTTCCCCGATCCGGCACAGTTCGCGATCGTCGAGCACCAGCTCGGCATGCCCGACGGCGGTGCCCTCGTGGAGAACCTCTACCTCTCGGTCGACCCGTACATGCGTCAGCTGATGGATGGCGGCTGGCCGCTCAACGAGCCGCTCGGGGAGGGGCGGGCGATCGGCCGCGTCATCGCGACGAACAGCCAGCAGTTCCGCGAGGGCACGCTCGTTTACCATACCGAGGGGTGGAGCACCCACGCCGCGCTCGTCGCCGGGCAGGACAGCGTACGCGGGCTGGAGCCCGCCGACGGCATCCCGCTCACCAACTACCTATCGGTTCTCGGCGGCACCGGCCTGACCGCGTACGTCGGTGTCCGCGAGATCCTGCGGCTGCGCGAGGGCGAGACAGTGTTCATCACCGCGGCTGCGGGCGCGGTCGGCGGCGTGGCCGGGCAGATCTGCCGGCTACTCGGTGCCGGGCGGGTGATCGGCAGTGCGGGCAGCGCCGCCAAGGTCCGGCACGTGACGCACCGGCTCGGATTCGATGCGGCCTTCGATTACCACGACGGCCCGGTCGCGAAACTGCTGGCCGAGAACGCGCCGGGGGGAATCGATGCGACGCTCGACGGAGTCGGCGGCGACCACCTGGAGGCCGCGATCGAGTCGTCTCGTGAGTTCGGCCGGATCGCCTGGGTGGGCGGCATCTCCTATTACAACCAGTATCCCGACATGGAGTACAGGGACGTCCAGGGCCCCGACAACACGGACGGCATTACCCTGGGCCAGCCGCCCGCGCCGCGTAACCTCTACGCGGTCCACTACAAGAGCCTCACGCTGCGCGGATACATGGTCCGCCACCATGTACACCTGCGGGAAGAGGCGCATGCATGGCTCATCCCCCACCTGCGCTCCGGTGCGCTCAGAGCCGACGAGCAACTCGTAGACGGGTTCGAACATACCGTCGGGGCATTCCTCGGCGTGCTGCGCGGCGACAACGTCGGAAAGACGATCGTCCAGATCGCGAACGCCCCATCTCACCACCCTGACCCCGGCCGGTCTGACGCTGCGGCACTCGCCGCTCCCCGGGAAATGTCCTCCTCCGCCGCGCCCAGGGCGCGCAGAACCGGGCAATCGGCTGGCGGGCATGCGCACTGCCGACACAATTACGACACCGTTCGTAATCGGCAGGGAGACTGTGGGTAGTGCTTCCGGCCCTACTTCCGTGGTTTTGACCTGGTGCGGGCGTAAGGTCTGAGGCCTGGGTCCCGGCCTGACCTCCAGATTAGAGCCGCAACCTGCGCCTGCCCTGGATCCCTACGCTCGTGTCGCACACCCGCTGTGAACTGGTGTTACCGGATCGGTCGGCTTACTGTGAAACCTCATCGTGTCGCTGGGGCCTCGGCTGGCCCAGCTTGCGGGGTCTCAGCTCGAGTCCCCGGAGGTGCCGATGGCCACCACGATTCTGTCCGCTGCTCTCGTCCCGGTCGCGCCGGTGTTCAGTAACAGCGAGCGGCTGGCGTTAGCCGGGTTCCTGGCTGGGTATAGCGGCCTGACCCAGCAGGCTTACGAGCTGGACCTACGCCAGTATGCCAGCTGGTGCCAGCAGCACCAGGTGCGCCTCTTCGCCGCCCGCAGCGCGGACATCGAGTGCTTCGCTCGGGACCTGGAAGCCCGCGGCAGAGCCCCGGGCCACCATCACCCGGCGCCTGTGCACGGTCGCGGGGCTCTACCGGTACGCGGTGGAAGAAGAACTGCTCGATCACTCCCCGGCCGCGCACGTCCGCCGACCGCGCCTGGACTACGAGTCCCATGCCACCGGCCTGGACCGTAACGAGCTCGGTGCTCTGCTGGTTGCCGCCGGGCTCGGCCTGCCCGCAGAGCATGCGCTCATCTCGCTACTGGTCCTGAACGGGCTGCGTGTGTCGGAAGCTACCGGTGCGGACATCGAGGCCCTGGGCATCGAGCGCGGGCATCGCACCCTGGTGGTCACCCATTAGGGCGGCAAGGTCGTGACCGTCCCGCTTGCCCCGCGCACCGCGCGGGCGATCGACCTGGCCGTCGGCGAGCGCAGCGAAGGACCGATCTTCCTGGCTGCGGCCGAGCGGCGGCTGGACCGGCACGGCGCGGCCCGCATCGTCCGCCGCGCCGCCCGACAAGCCGGGATCGCCAAGACAGTCGGGCCGCACACGCTGCGGCACGCGTTCATCACCAGTTTCGACGCCGGGGTGCCGCTGCGGGATGTGCAGGAAGCGGCCTCGCACGCCGACCCGCGTACCACCATGCGTTATGACCGGGCGCGCACCTCGATGGACCGGCATGCTACCTATATCGTCGCCGCCTATGTCGCTGGAGCCGCCCGGTAATACCCGGCAGATGACTCACCCGCCTGGCCGCCCGCCGGCCAGGCGGATGACGCGCTTGGGACCGCCGCCGTCACAGAAGGCGATATCGGCGGGGTGCGCGCGTACCCGCCTGATTGACCGGGCGCCCCGGCGGTTGAGGCAGCTATGCGTGTCGCGCCCGATTGGCCCGCCGCGGACACAAAGTGGTGGTCGTAGGCAGATCGCCCGGGGAAGGCCCGCGCCATCGCCGAGGAGGCCGACGCCGGATACCACGTCGCGGACTTCGCCCTCTCGGTCAGGTTCGCGACCTGGCGGCCGCGCTACAGGCCCGGCACCCCCGGATCGATGTCCTGATCAACAACGCCGGGCTCATCGCCGGCGGCCGCCGCACCGTCACCGCCGACGAGCACGAGCTCACCTTCCAGGTAAACCACCTGGCCCCGTTCCCGCTGACCATGCTCCTCAAGGACTGCCTGCTCAGAGCCAGCCAGTTAGCCGTTCTCAAGCGCCAGCGGGTAATAGGAGCCGGCGAGCCGGTCGTGGTCACCGAGTTCGGCTTGCGCACCTACCGCCGCGCGGGCGCCTGCGAGCCGCGGGAATCCGGCGGCTGACAACCAGCTATCCCAGAGGCCGGACCACTTCATCCCTGACGAGCAGCCCGCACAGCTATGGCGGCACATCCAGGAGTTCATCACTGGCGGTTCCTTACTGCCACGTCCCGAGACCGATAAGGGCCTAATGGGCGGCACGGACACGCGTCCCGCAAATGAAGAAATGCCGGGGTCCGATATTCGGCTTACCGGCGCCGTAGGCATTCCAGGGAACGGCTCTATTCGGCCAACTGACTCGTGGTGACCGCTACGTGGCCACCACGACTGGGGCGCTCAGCCGTAGGTCTTGCTGAAGTCCGCGGTCAGCCAGTGCTCGGGCGTCATCCTGATCATGACCTGCGTCCCGCCGGGGTTGCCCGCGATGTAAGCGTCGCCGGCCTCGGCGCCGAGGAACCTGCGGGCCAGGTCTAGCCGCTCGGCCTGGCTGGCCTCCTCGATGGCGACCGGACCCTCGACGATGACGTAGTTATAGGGCGCCGCTCGTCCTGAGCGCACAGGCTGAACCTGCCGGCCGCCTCGATGGCCCTGGCCTTGCGGGTGCCACGGCCCGTACTCACGTTCACGGTGCCGCCGGGCTGGTAGCTGTACCAGACCGGGATGGTCAGCGGACCGCTGCTGTCACCCGACGCGACGCCGAGCACTCCCACATGCACGCCGGCGAGGAACTCCTCCCGCTCTGCCGGCTCATATTCTGCGACACGGCATCTCCCGTCAGCTCAGCCCGGTGCGTACAGTCCAGTGGTATACGAAGGACCTGATGCGCCGAGCGGTGGCATACTCCGGCAGGCATAAATACGGCTGCCCTCCGGGCCTGTCCGGAGGGCAGCCAGATGAGGTCAGCTAAACTGCAGGATCACCGCGACCACGCGGAGCCAGGGGTAATTTCTGGCGTGCGTGAAGCCGCCCGCCAGCACCTGCGTGGTGCCGGGGATGCGGGTAACCGACTCGACGTTGATGAGCTGCGCGCTGGTCGGCAGCTTGGCCGTGGTGAGCTTGCCCGCGGCGTAGTGCAGCAGGTACGACGGCGCGCCGAGGAGGCCGGGCATCGGCAGCCACAGGCCGCCGTGGCCATCCGGGGTGATCTGCTGGCTCGGCAGCGTGCCGTACCCGAAGCTGCCTTCTGCGACCTTGCTCCACTTGTGGCCGTTGTAGTGCAGCACTACGGTCGGGCCGCCCTCATCCTGACGGTTGCCGTTGCCGATCGCGTACACGCTGTCCGCCGACTCCGCGTAGATCCCGGTCACGGCCGGGAAGTTGAGCATCTGCTTCCGCGGCAGCAGGCTTTCGACCGAGGTGCTGGCCCACCTGCGGCCGTTCCAGTGGGTTACATCCGTACCGCTGAACGCCCAGACGTCGTTCGGAGCCAGCGCGCTGCCGCCATCGATGTTCTTCTCCACCCGCGACCATGTATGCCCGTTGTAGTGCCAGGCGCCCAACTGCTCGATGATCCCAGGCTGGCCAAACACCCAGACGTCGTTGCTGGCGAGGACGGCCGTCCCGCCGATCGGCTCCGGGAACGTAGTCACGACCGACCAGTTGTGCCCGTTCCAGCGCAGCACCCGCGACCCTGCCCCGACATCGGTGAACGCCCACACGTCCGACGGTGACGTCGCGACGGCCGCGACGACGCTCTCGCCGCGCTTACCCGGGAATCTCACCTCAGTCCAGGTGCTTCCGTGGCGCTGCCACGCGGTCGGCCCGTTGATCCCGTCAAACGCCCAGCCAGTCGGGCACCGAGCGGAAGTCCCGCGACCAGCTCGCTGCGCCACGCGGAGATGACCTCGGGCGCTTGGCCCCGGGATCCTCATCCCTCTGGGCCCAACCGGAGCGCGCACAAATAAAGGAGTGTCGTTGTCCGATGTTCGGCTTATCGACAACGTAGGTCTTCTCAGTCGCGGTGAGGATTGCTCCCGCCTTCGATGTAGTCGGTGCGGACGTGCTGCGGGTCCGGCTCAGGCAGGTTGTGTCCCGGTTGGGGGAGATCGGCGTTTACCGCATAACGCGATGCGCGTCGGGCGGGGTATGTCGATGACCAGGTTGCCCCCGTGTGTCTGATTGATCCGCCTCCGTTGCGCCAGAATTCAGCCATTCACGTCTGCCCTCGCCTCGCCGTCAACCCTGCGACCGCGGTCTGCCCCATTAAGATCACTATGCTGTCGGGTACTCCAGGAGAGCTCGGGTGCCTCAGGAGAGGAAGGAACGGTGATGGCACAGCAGCCCTCTGCCGCGGACGAGCATCGCGTTCAGTTCGACTTCGAGATCGACTTTTCCAACGGCGGGGGCATCCAGGGCCAGGACTTCCGGCTTGACATCGACGGCGTCGATATCTCTGATGAGGAACTTGCCGTCTCTATCATCCGGGACCTGCGGCTGCTGATGGTCGGTGAAGTGCGGATCCTGAACAAGCGGATCATCCGCGAGCCTCACAAGCGTTCCCGCGGTACCGGGCAGGCAGGTCAGGGGAACGGGCGTGAAAGCATCGACCTCAGCCACATCGTCGAAGACGGGATGGTCACCTATCCGGGGCTTCCCGCACCCGTCGTCTGCGACTTCCTCAGCCGCGAGCAGAGCCGTGCGCGCTACGCTCCGGGCACGGAATTCCAGATCGGCATGATCGAGCTTTGCGGGAATACCGGCACCTACCTCGACAGCCCCTTCCATCGTTATGCGGACGGGACCGACCTCGCCGGCCTGCCGCTTGAGTACCTTGCCGAGATTGACGCCGTCGTCGTCAACGTCAGCGGGCAAACCGGGCGGGCGGTCGACCGGAACCAGTTGCTCCCCTACGACGTCCGCGGCAAGGCGGTGCTCGTCCGCACCGAATGGGACCGCCACTGGCGCACCGATGCCTACTTCCACGGCCATCCGTTCTTGACCGCCGCCGCCGCGGAGCACCTCGCTGCCGAGGGGGCCACGTTGGTCGGCATCGACTCGCTGAACATCGACGACACCAGCGGGGGCGAGCGGCCGGCTCACTCGGCCCTGCTCGCGGCGGGCATCCCGATCTGCGAGCACCTCACCAACCTCGCCGCACTCCCGGTCAATGGGTCCCGCTTCACCGCCGTCCCGGTCAAGGTCCACGGCATGGGGACGTTCCCCGTCCGCGCCTACGCGACTATCCGCGCGGGCGACCAGGGCTAGCGGGCAAGGCAGCGCAGAAAGAGCGGCCCTTTGCCCACCCGGCAGTCTGTGGTACCTGCCGCGGCCAGACGGTACTGGCTAATGGATGCACATGATCGCAGGTACGGGGTTCAGCACAGCGCATTCGTGAACGTGAGCGCCTCCGCCGCGAGTCGTTACGGGTTAAGTAAGGTGAGACACCAAGGTATTTCCCGGCCGGACGGCCGCCCGGCACCGCGCGGCCCGGCCGCCCAGCGGATCGAGGATCGCCTGATACTGGTCGCGCGGCAAGGGGATCTGGCTGGCGCCCGAGCCGCTGAGCCGGTACTTCCCGGCGCGGAAGATCACCTGGCTCCCTCGTGGTGGACAGCATCACGTAGCGCCCGTTGCGGTGTCCGAGCCTCCGACCCCCTAGCCGGATCGCCTGGCTCAAGTCCGGCCTGGCGACCCTGGCCGGAACCGGCTTGAGCGAGACGGAGAAGCTGTCCACCATCTTGCTCGTCGGCGGGTTCGTTCGCAGCGAGGCGCCGCTCGTCACCGACGTCAACGCGACCTTCCGCGCTGCGGGCGCCACCCCGGTGCAGGCGCGCCTGGGACCGAGTGCAGCTCAAGACCTACCTCCGCGGCCCTGAAAAGAATGCGCCGCCTGGCGGCCGGACGTCCACCCCCGGACGGGGCTCGGCGCCGGTGGCGTCGCCCGGGCAGCGGACGCCCTGCCAGTGCGGGCCGTGGGTCCACCCGGTCGGCGAAGCGACCGCCTGGGCGATGAGGTAGCCGCAGTTCTTACAGCGCGGCAAGGCGCGCCGGGACCGCCGCCCGTAGCGGGTCAGTGTGCGCCACAGGCGGACCACCGCCGGGGCCGATACCAGGCCAGGGTCGTAGCTCGCTACTTCAGAAGAGCGGTGCAGCCGCCTGCGGACCCAATCGGTCAGCATGGTGCCGTCGGACATCGGCGTCTCCCAGGAACCAGGCGTTTCGTCCGGATACATCTCAAGCCGGCGGCCGGATGCCCGCTCATCAAGTGAAGGATTAGCACGGCCAGATCTACGCGAGCTGAGGTGCGGCAGGCCCCTGCGCCTACTGTATCGGCGACTCGGTCGGGGGTCGTGAAGGATCAGCTGGTAATGGCCGTCCGCCACGGGGACCAGTCGTCCGCACCGGGCGAAGGCGAAGCCCGGCGGGCGCTACCGCGTCGGCCACGGCATGATCGAGATCGAATCGGCTGAGCTCGTCCCCTTCTCACCGATTGACGACGCCGACGTCCGCCTGTCCGGCGAAACGGACCTGGAATCCCTTCGCCGCCGGACAGCCCACGCAGGCCCCATCCACGACGACACGCTCGTGTACCGGATCGAGTTCCATGTCGTCGCAGCGTTAACCTGCTAATTGCCCGCGACCCTCACGTCGGGCCGTACGGGAAGGCGCGGATCATCCACGCAGCGGCCATGAATGTCACAATCCAGCAACGGGCTTGCCGGCGCCGTTGCGCGTCCTATGCCGCCTGAACAGCGGAAACCGGCAACCGTGCCGCCCGGCAGCCCCTGAGCTGACAGCAACGCCGTTCTGTTCTTGCCGTCAGCAAGGAACC
>OBLT010002709.1_pt1 | contig 10919 bp, 13 predicted proteins | sample 1518721 | NCBI WGS metagenome assembly OBLT01 (sample SAMEA3539307, study PRJEB22396) | soil metagenome | biome: tundra; feature: field; material: soil | place: USA | collected 2010-05 | depth 0.15 m | reverse complement strand
GTTCGTACCGGCTGCAGACCGCCGCTCAGCAATTTATCCAATTGCTGCTGCTCCGGCTTGGACAACCGAACCTGAACTCTTCTGCGGTCTTCCATGTCCCAGCAATACGCTCGGACATCTTCGCCGACAAGTATCTACATGTATTACTCTCTATGTGGTCATAGTACTAGTGCCCCCCTCTCGACGATCAAGATCGCAAGCTAGAACTCAGCGACCAGACCAGGCCTCAAGTCTTTGCGCGAATCGAAGGACTCTGGGTTCTCGGTCCCGCCCACACTTTGGGAAGTTACTTATTCTTGGCGTTCTTGATTGGGCACATCTACCTGGCAACCACCGGGCCCACACCGGGTAGTCTTCTCCGCGCAATGATCACGGGCTATCATATACAGGAGGAATGAGTGCGATAGAGTAGCCCGCATCAAGGAGGCGCAAATGAAGAAGCGCAACGGCAACCGCCAACTGGAAGAGGAACTCTATGAAAGGCGGGCCGGCATCTGCAAGGCTTTCGCGAACCCGGTCCGCCTTAAGATTCTTGATCTGGTCGCCAAGCGGGCCTGCCCCGTTGCCGAACTCCACCAGCAGTTAGGAATCTCCTTAGCCAACCGCTCTCAGCACCTCGCGGTTTTGAAAGCGGCGGGCGTGGTGGGGACACGCCGCACTGGGAAGCAGGTTCACTGCTATCTCGCAATTTCAGAGGTAAAGCAAGCCTGTGCCCTCCTTTGCGATGTACTTCGCGCTCAGGTCAAGAACGGCCAGCGGCTTGGCATCTGATCGACTTGCGTATTCCTAATTCAAGCGCAAACTCTATGGTCGTCGACAGTGTGGTTTTTAGACACTTGGACGGGGGCTTCGAGCGACGCAAATGCGGAGGGCAGCCTGCTTCGGAGTTCTTTTAGGCAATGCCCTGCCAGCCAGGTAAGAATACCGATATGGAGAATTTCCGACTTAAAGTCTTTCGAGCTGTGGCCAAACACTTGAACTTCCGGAGAGCAGCGGAGGAACTCTGCCTCACACAGCCTGCCGTTACCCTGCAGATCAAGGCTTTAGAACAGCGCCTCGGAGTGCAACTATTCGATCGCAGCGGCTCGCATCTCGCTTACCCCTGCGGGCACCATGCTCCTGAAATATGCCGGCAAAATCGACAAGTTGGAAACAGCGGCGATGGCAGCTTTATCACAGTTTGCTGACGGGCAACGGGGCGGGTTGCGGATCGGTGCATCGTTGACGATTGCGCAGTACATCCTGCCTCATCTCTTAGGAGCGTTCCAGCAGCAGCACCCTCAAGTCCGGCCTTACGTCACCACATGCAATACAGAGCAAGTGTTGGAAGCGTTGGTGGCGCGCGAAGTTTCGCTTGGATTCATTGAAGGTCCGACCCTGCGTCGAGATGTGCGGACCGAAGTTTTCCTCGAAGATGAGATTGTCCTGATGGTGCCCCCAGCCCACGAATGGAGCGAACGTGGCTTCGTTGAGCCTGAGGAATTGAAGCAAGAGCGGCTCGTCATGCGGGAGCGTGGCTCAGGGACACGCCGCGTCGTCGAAATGGCTCTACAGAAGCGTGGCGTTAAAACCAAGCAGTTGAATCTTGCGATGGAGTTCGACTCTACTGAAGGCATCATTACTGCTGTTGAAGCTGGCCTTGGAATCGGATTTGCATCACTCTGGTCCATCAGCAAAGCGCTGCAACTTGGTTCTCTTCGAGTTGTGCCGATGCATGGAGTTCGGATCACACGGCCACTCAGCGTGGCGTATGCCCTTGGCCAAGAGCCGCAAGGGACTACACTGGCATTCCTCCATTTCCTGCGATCTCGCCACGATGTGATGAGCCCAACGCGGTCAAAGGACCGACCCCTCGCCCGATCATCAGAAGTCTAAATCTCCTCCCGCCAACGATAACTGGCCAAGGGCTCGTGAGCCCGCGACGGCATTGTCAGGCGATAAGTCGCGCGCATGAGCAATAAGAATTACTGCTTGGACAGGCAGGTATCAGTGCAGCGAGACTGAATGCTTGACGAACACCAAGAACATCTTCTTCGTCGGCCTTGTCGTAGCTGCCAGTGGCCTCATCTCGACCCCATTGGCACTGCTGGCCGGGCTGATCTACGGCATGTCGTTCCCGCACCCTTATCACCTCGACGCTAAGAAGCTCTCCGCGTTCCTCTTGCAGGCATCCATCGTTGGACTGGGCTTCGGAATGAACCTGCACGAAGTCGTGCGGGCGGGCCGGACCGGTTTCTTATACACCGCGCTCAGCATAAGCTTCGCCATGCTCCTCGGTCTCGGAATTGGACATTTGTTCAAGGTGCAACGGATACCTTCGCTCCTGATCAGTACGGGCACCGCCATCTGCGGTGGAAGTGCGATCGCCGCCGTTGGGCCCGTTCTGAACGCAGGAGAAGAGGAGATGGCCGTCTCGCTCGGAACTGTGTTCGTGCTGAATTCGGTTGCCTTGTTTCTCTTCCCACTCGTCGGGTACGCTCTTCACCTCACACAATCTCAATTCGGATTGTGGTCTGCCCTCGCCATCCACGACACCAGTTCAGTGGTGGGCGCAACCGCAAAATACGGCTCCCAAGCGTTAATGATCGGAACTACGATCAACCTGGCAAGAGCCCTGTGGATCGTTCCTGTGGCGTTCGCAGTGGCAATCTTGAAAAAGAGCAAGTCCCGGATCAAGTGGCCGTGGTTCATCTTGCTCTTCTGCCTGGCCGCTGTTGCCGGTACGTATTTGCCCTTATTCGGCTCGATGTATCCCAAACTCAGCACGCTGGGAAAAACCGGGCTGACGGTTACGCTTTATCTGATCGGCACAGGGATTTCGAGATCGACATTGAAACAAGTAGGCGTGCGTCCGCTACTGCAGGGAATCTTGCTTTGGGCGATTGTGGCGATCTGTTCCCTCGCTCTCATCCGCTTCGGGTTCATCTCAACCTGATCGACGCCCCAAGCAGAACTAAAATTACCAGTCCGGCTTGCAGTAGCCCAGAATGCCCCCGAGTAGGTTTTGTGAGATCCCCCTGAACTACTGGAAGGAAGGGCGGGAACGACAGGCGTCTGCGTTTGGTCGGGAACCGGGCCAAGCTCTCTCTTGCGGGCCCGGCAATCAACCGCTGATAATGCTATAGGAGTCCCAACCCGGAAGACTGTTTGCAGTTGGTGTCGTTGGATCGCATTGCGTTCGAGCCGGAGGCAGTACAGAAAATTCGCGAGCACTAGGAATTGTTCGGAGTGAACCTGGATGAAGGAAAGGCTGACGAGCTGGGAGTGGTGACAGAGTCCGCCATGTTTAAAGATGAGACCCGTCGCATTCGCTGCGGCCTCTGAGCGGCCAGCTGCCCCGTTGGCACCATCACTACGGAGTCTTCCAACACGGCAGAACCGACGAGATTGATTTCGATCGAAGCTTTGGATGGGCCCTTTCGGCACAAAGCGACAGCGCCGGCAGTTGCAGGCCCGAGGTAAATATGTCTGAGGAAAAACAAAATGTGCCCGCGTCACCACGCAAAGAGTTGGACCGGCGTGCTTTCTTCGTGAAGCTGGGATTGGGATCGTTGAGCATTACTACCGCGGGTACCATGGTTTTCGCGTATGAGTTCCTCTCCCCCAATGTGCTGTACGAGCCATCCCCCACTGTTAACGCCGGCAAGCCCGAAGGCTATCCCGAGGATTCCGTAACCCTCGATGTGAACTCAGCAATCTACCTCATCCACACCAAGGAAGGGTTCTTCGCGCTGAGCGCCATCTGTACCCACCTCGGCTGCATGACCGCCTGGAAGCCCGAGTTGGGCATCATCGCCTGCCCTTGTCATGGCAGCAAGTTCAACCGCGACGGAGAGGTGATCGCCGGGCCGGCCCCCAGACCGCTGCCCTGGCTGCGGACCTGGGTCAGTGATGACGGCGATCTGATGGTAGATCGCTCCACAGATATCCGTCCCATGCAGTTTGTGAGGGTTTGAGCATGGCGTGGAGGGCGCCTGGATTACGCTACTCTTCGTTCCCCGGACAATTGTTTTCTTCACACTTGTCCGCCGCCACTACCACTCCGTGAAACTGCTCACAACCTGCAAGGTTCCCGTCGACGCGGCTGGTCTGAGCCAGCATCCCATTGCGGTCATTGCCATCGACCACTGGAGCAACCTCACCCGCCAGGGAATTGAATTTGCCGTCCGGCTTTCCCCGGAAGTGATCGCCTTGCACGTCGAACCCAACAAGCATTCCGAATTACTTCAAGATGACTGGGAACAATACGTTGAGCTACCCTTCCGCGCTGCAGGCATGGAGCCGCCCGTGCTTCACGTCCTGCCTTCTCCCTACCGTTTTATCATCATTCCCATCGTTCAGTTCATTCTCGACCTTTCGAAGAGACATCCCGATCGCAGCATCATTGTGGTCATACCCGAACTCGTGGAAGACAAATGGTATGAATATTTCCTTCACAATCAGGGCGGACGGCTTCTGGAGTGGGTGCTTCTCGTCCGCGGCAATGAGCGTGTCTTCACGGTAACTGCGCCCTGGTATGTCGGGGAACGAAACTGATTCCGTCTTGAGCGGAGGAGGATGATCAAGAAGGTCTCGGGGGAATGTTGTACCAGAAATCGGCCGTCACATGCTGTTCTCAGACACTCGGACATCCTAAACAATCTGAAGAAGTGAGCAACTTTGAACAGTCACGCCATTTGTGGGAACAGTAGCCTAACATCTCCTTCAACGCGGCAGCCCCCTATGAATCTATGAAGGCGGACAGCCCTTTAGGGTGGTCATGGGTTAGCGACAGGTGATTAACATTCGGACCCTCACGACCGCCCCTTTTCAACTTGTAAGGATTCTCCGGACGCATTTTGGCATGACAACATGACCCTCCCCTGGAGGGCACCTAAATCACTGATGTTTTAAAAGGAGCGATATGGAGAGCCCCCGGCCAGCTTTCGGGTCGGGATGGCTCTTCGTTCATTCTGGCAAGGTCACTATAGGCAGCTACGTGATGACTTACACAGCATTTTCGCCGCGGGGCCCGCGGATCGCCCGGGCAATTTCGCAAGACCTCTTCCATTGGCAGCGCCTGGGGCTGTCGACCTTTCCTCCGTATCATGAGGAGACTTGACTTTCGTGAAACCCAGATTTAGTTGAGCCCCTTGAAGGGAACTGCGAGCGACCTCTATCTGCGCCTCTGCAGCTTTCACGGCTGCTAGCGAATGGTCGTATTTCCCCTTCGCGGCGACAACCGAAGCTTCATTCGCGAGGTTCGACTGAACGGCATCGTCCATCTCCTGCTGGCTCACCGTGCCGTCCTTTACCAGAGGCGAATAGCGTTTGACATCTAACTGGGATTTCACTTGGGCTGCTTCAGCGCGGTCGATCTCGGCTTTGGCCGCTTCCACATCCGCTTTGGCCTGAGTCAGTTGCGCGGTTGCAACATTGAATTGAGCATTCGCCTGATCCACGACCGCCTGGAACGGTCGCGGATCAACCTCGAAAAGAAGGTCGCCAGTGCTGACCAAGGATCCTTCTTTATAGTTTTGAGCCAGGATATAGCCGGTGACCTTGGAATGGATTTGGGCGTCAATATATCCGACCGTAGTACCGATCCATTCTGAATAGACAGGAACATCTCTGCGAAGCGGCTTTGCTACTTCCACCACGGTTAGTGGAGTCTTCGCTTTATGGGCGCACCCCGGCGAACTCAGAACCACCGCGCAGGCGGCGATCCAAAGGGTTACTCGGCAGTGGCGATTGCCCAATGCCAGATGCGGATTCTGAAGAAGCATATTTGGCGGTGTCCAGAGCGGGCATCAGTCCGCTCGAGCGAGTGCAGCGACTGAATCCTTCACTTGGTTTTCTGGTCGCTAGCTGTCTCCTCCTGCTGCTCTTCAGCCTTTTGCCAACTGGAATTGGGGTTGCATTCCTTCAGGCCTTTGGCGACAACAGCGGTCTTCTTGCCGAGATCCTTCTCATACACGATTCCATCCTCGTTAACGATGAATGTCATCACGCCGGACGACCTGTATTCCGCTGGATAGGCCACAAATGCAAACCCGCCGGTCATTTTGCCGTTTACGACGTAACTCTTTGCGCCGCTTGGGCCGTCTTTCCCCCGACGAGTTAGGATGTGAAAATAGTAACCCTGATAGGGAGTCGGAGCACCCGCCTGGCCCTTGGCGTAGCCCTCTGCAACTGCCGCTGCTACCAGCGGTCCGATGGGGCTTTCGGGGGCGCCATCCGCAGCTTTCCAATAAAGCCCGTTGTGCTGCCCTTCATCGCTGAAGATCGCCTGGGCGTACTCGCTGTGCTGTGCTGCGTAGTATTCCTTTTGCGCCGCTACGAGTTCCTGGCAAACGCGAATGGTCGATATTTCGTTCTGGCCGATTCGCCTGTACAGGATCTCTTTCCTGCCCGCCTCGGTGTCGAAATACCACGACTTCCCTTGGTTCACGAGCGGTATGGGTGTGGGCCAGTTCTCCGCTCCTAGATATAAGGTGGTGGTTCCATCCGGTTCTTTCACCAGACGATGCATTTCCTGATATTTCTCCACAAAATTAGCGCGGCCGTTGGCGTCCTCGGTTTCGTCTCCCGACGAGACAATTTGCTTCCCATCTGGTCCAAGGATATCGAGCATCGCCTTCTCGTCGTTGCTCTGCGCTGCTGTGAGAAGTGCGTGGCTTGCGTCTTCCGGCGATGAAAATGTCTTTTGGCCCGATTGCTTCGCCATGGAGCGGGTGGGAAACCACACCGTCAAAAGGAGAGCGACCGCCACCAGTTTAGGAAAATCGGCCCAATGAAATTTGTCGAAATTAAGTTTTGCTCGTCGCATACGGCTTCTCTCCATTTCTAACTCTTACAAGCTAATAGGGACGTAGTAACACCTCGATTATCGATGCCCGCCGCCACCGTGCCCGCCACCACCGAAGCCTCCGCCCCGCGCGCCTCCGCCCATGCTCACGCTTCCGCGTGACGAAGAGCTTCTCGCCTGTCCGCCACGCTGGTAGCCGCTGAACGCGCCCGAACGAACGCCGCTCTGTCCGCGAGGTGCGGCGTATCCTCGGGCCGCCCGCCTGTTTCCGTTGAAAGCCCTGCTGGTTGCGCCGGAGCGGGCGTTCGCTCCGCCGCGCGCGCCGTCAAATCCGCCGCGGTTGCCGTTCGCTCCGCCGCGATTGCCGTTCATTCCGCGCTGCACGTTCCTTGCTACGCCCCGCTCGCCTCCTCCCCGGTAGTAGTTGCTCCGATTGTAAAACGTGTTGCTGCGGGAGTAGTACCGGCCGCCGCCGTACCTCGCGTATCCGCCACCCCAGTTGAATCCCCAGTTATTCCAGCCCCATCCGAAACCGCCGTACCGGCCAATCCCGAACCCCATTCCGAACGAGAGGTAAGGGCCGCCAAACCAGATTCCGGGATATGGATACCATCCCGGCCACGCCATTACAGGCCCTCCATAAACCGCCCACGGATCGTACGCAGGGATGTAAACCTCATCCGGGTCGGACGGCGCAATGCTGATGTCAGAGTCCTGCGTCGCCACGGTTTGCTGCGGCGTGGTCTTAAGATTGCCCGCTTCTTGCGCCCGCCGGCGCATTAGCTGTACCGCATTCATAACGTCCGCCTGCTGGTTGTAGTATGCGTCGCCCAGAGACGAAGCCCAGGAGAGGTTCTTGTCCATATTTCCCAGAACGGATGGAAATGCAGCCAGCGCCTTGACGCTCGGGTCCCAGGGTTGTTGGTCCACAGCTTTACCTAAATCGGCGCCCTTCAAATCAGGATGCGCTTGCACCCATCGGTCGGCCTCGACGACTTGCTCGGGAAAGGTCGACGCCGCCAGAATCTGCGCCACCAGCGAATCCGGATACAGCGCAATCGGCGCGACCAACTGCTGCAACTGGTCGGGAGTCTGTTGGGCGTAGGGCGGCGCCTGCGCGCCCTGCTGGTCTTGTGGCGGCGCCGGGGCTTGCGCGCCTTGGTCTTGATCGGCAAACAGGTTTTGAGGCCAAGCCACGAAGCACAGAGCTAACGACAAGATACAAACCAGACTCCGATTGCCCAATCGAAACCTTGAAAAGCCTGCGACATGTTTGAAAATGTTCATGTTCCTGAACCTCCTCTGTACTTTCATTGCTCGGGTGGCGCAAGTTCTCGGTGCGCGGCCATAGTCGGGTTGTTCCGGGCCTCCGGCGGAAGGGAAAGATTGGCGTATAAGGGCATTCTGATTCGCTGGTCGTACGCGGCCCTGACCTCGACTACCGTGTTGTTCTTGTCGATGGTGATCTTCGCGGCCTGACCGAGGTCGGAAATTTGTATGTTCTTCAGCTGGATGTCGAGGCCGCCGGTGATAGCTTTGCCCCCAGTGAGGACGGCAATACCCTGCAACATACTCTTGCGCTGATCCCCAAAGCCGGGTGCCCTGACGGCCGCAACTTGCAGCGGGCCACGCAGCTTCTTCACGACGAGAGTAGCCAGCGCCTCGCCCCCAACATCCCCTGCGATTATGACCAGCGGCTTGCCACTGTTTGTGATCTGCTCAAGTAGCGGAAGCAGGTCCTGCTTAGAACCGATTTGTTTTTCGTGAATGAGGATGTAGGCGTTCTCGAAGGCAACTTCCATGCGTTCGGGATCTGTGACGAAGTAAGGTGAGAGGTACCCGGAGTCGAATTGCGTAAAGCCACCCTGCAGCTTGTCGCTAGCGCTGCGGGGAGCGATGCTCCCTCCGCCCATGGCGCCAGCTGCTTCAACACCCTCCAGAATCTGGTCGTCTACGGTAGCAAGTTTGGCTGTCATGCTTGCAGAATCTCCGTGAGCAGTGCCTCAGGAAATGCTCTTCCGAGAGCGAGATGAAGGGTTCAGTTCTTGGTTGCGACGTGCCAGGTTCTTTTATCAATCGCGGATGACCGTTTTGTTTTCGCTATTAGTTCCTTCGACTGCTGAATGATTTCCGCTTCTTTAGCATTCGCACGACCGGCTATCTCTCGTCTTTCAGTTGTGTTTGGCATTGCTTACGAGTATGTCCGATTTCAACTTTGCAATATGGTCAGTTTTGTACACTCTGGAAATAAACCACGGGCGACTTCATGGTGCGCAAACTTGTCGGATTAGGGTGTAATCATGACCTTCATGACGCTATCGAATCGCGCTCGAACAACTTTTACGCTTTCGCGATGTTTTCTAGCGTAAATGTATAGGTGAGGATCACCTTCATTGCTCACCGGGAGGTGAGGTTCATTCTTTGGTCGTCCTGGGAGCGTGCGGTTGCGGCTACCCTAGTGACCAGGTGGACCCGATAAGGCTGTAAGCCAAAACTAAGAGCACGATGGACGCGACGACGACGTACATGCGGTCTCGCTCCCCTGCAAATCCAAAGATTCGAAAAGGCGACACGGGCGACCGGCGTCGCGATGAGGAACAGCAGTCCTAGCTGGATGATGCCCCTGCCCTGCAACGCTAGCGCATCACGGAGGATGCCCCTGACGCTGCGAAGGTCTGAAGGCTCGCCACGGAACACCTGGTAATCAGTGGGCGAGCGGCCATGCCGCACCAAATAAATGACGGCACCAAACAATACAATGAGCGCAGAGAGCACCACCCCAGAGCGGAGCAGGTTGCCAATAACCAGGTCCATCCGTCTATCGGTCCATCCTCGGTCACTGGCCATATCAAATCCTCCCCGAAAGCCCCTTGTAGAGCATCTCAATTCCTAGAACCACAATTACGATGCTGAACACCCGACGCAACCACTTGGTGTCCGCTTTGACGAGAACCCGCGTGCCCAGCAGCGATCCGGCAAGAACGCCCAGCACCACCGGCATGGAAAGACCAGGATCGATATAGCCGCGGGCGAGATAAACCCCTGCGCTGGCCGCCGCTGTGACTCCGATCATAAAATTGCTGGTCGTAGTTGATACTTTGAAAGGGATCTTCATCGCCTGATCCATGGCTAGAACTTTCATCGCTCCCGAACCGATGCCGAGCAAGCCCGATAAGGTTCCAGCGTTCCCGGGCACGTCCGCCTCAGACGCTATGTCCCGAACTTTAATGGCTCCTTGTTGGTATCGCCGTGCGAGCATCATCATCGCCTGCAATGCGTACAGTCCTTTTTGAGAGATTTTCAATCCCACCTCATCGTTGCAATCGGTAACGCTTTCAGACCACAGTCCTCCACACAACTCCCGCTGCTTCCCCAATGTGAGTTAGCTCGCAATCTCACCTGCTTCCTTCTGCTTAGTATGTCCCCTTAAATCTGGAATAGCGCGAATCCGATTTCTCTGGTGGAGCAAGCTGTAGATCAGAACCAGCAAGGATACAGCCGTAAAGACGAAGATACATCCGGTCTCGCTCCATCGTGAATTCCACGATGGACACAATCAATACTGCAAGAAATAGCACTCGTTTCATTTAAACCTCCGAAGAATCCATTCAGCGGTCCCGTTTCAGGTGCAACTCGGCGCAACGCATCGAACCAGCGGACAAAACTGCGCCAAAGAGTCCAAATCAGACTGGGGCAGAACCGAAGCTCAGCAGGACGGAGGAGGTCGATCAAAAGGACGCTGTTGCAGCAGGACGCTTGGGAACCCATCGGGATGAGCCGCAGGAATGTGGAAAGGATGGACGTGCAGAATCGCAGCGGGCAGAACGGGAACAACCCAAGATTGGGCATCCCGCTCCAAGTGCTGCCGCATCCCCTGAGTGGAACCCGACGCTACAGTAGCGGAGTGTGAGATCTTGAGACGGAACGTACGCGTTCCCACATTTACGGCTAGAACAGAAATGACGAGTCCGACCAGGAAAAGCCGGCGACGGGAAACTATCCTAGCGCCCGGGCCCGAATTAGAACCATTCGCCATTTTGAAGCCAAATTACAAAATCACTATATCGCAAGTCCCATCGTCTCGCGTGTAACTTCTGTTCGTTCACGGAAACAATGAGCCAGGTACAGAACA
>OBLT010002708.1_pt1 | contig 10920 bp, 8 predicted proteins | sample 1518721 | NCBI WGS metagenome assembly OBLT01 (sample SAMEA3539307, study PRJEB22396) | soil metagenome | biome: tundra; feature: field; material: soil | place: USA | collected 2010-05 | depth 0.15 m | reverse complement strand
ATACGAGATGACAAGGTGACTGGAGTTCAGACGTGTGCTCTTCCGATCTGGTCGGCATGTGCCGGATGTGCCTTGTCGAGGTCTCAGGTCCCCGCGGCCCGAGCCTCCAACCAGCGTGCTTCGTCGAGGTTTCCGATGGCCAGGAGATCTTCACCGAGTCCGAGGCGGCCCGTAAGGCCCAGGAGGGCGTGCTCGAGTTCCTGCTCCTCAACCACCCCCTGGACTGCCCCGTCTGCGACAAGGGCGGTGAGTGCCCCCTTCAGGACCAGGCGGTGTCCCACGGGCCTGGGGAGAGCCGGTTCGTCGAAGAGAAACGGCACTGGGCCAAGCCCATCGAGATCGGCCCACTTGTGCTGCTCGATAGAGAGCGTTGCATCCAGTGCGCACGCTGCACCCGTTTTGCGGAAGAGGTGGCGGGCGAGCCCTTCATCGACTTCGCGGAACGTGGGGACAGGATCGAGGTCGCGATCTTCCCCGGTGAGCCCTTCACGTCCTACTTCGGCGGCAACACGATCCAGATCTGCCCGGTCGGCGCGCTCACGGCGACGCCGTACCGCTTCAAGTCGCGCCCGTGGGACCTCGAGCAGGTCGAGACGACGTGCACGACCTGCTCGGTCGGCTGCCGCATGGTTGCCCAGTCATCGGCAGGCGCGCTCGTCCGGTACCTCGGCGTCGACTCAGAACCCGTGAACCAGAGTTGGCTGTGCGACCGGGGTCGCTTCGGCTTCGAGGCGGTGGAGGCGCCCGAGCGTCTCAGCCAGCCGCTCGTGCGCTCCGAGACCGGTCTCGTTCAGGCCACCTGGAACGAAGCGCTCAGCGATGTCGCTGACAGGATTCTCCAGACGCTCGAGGGTTCCGGCCCCGGGTCGGTGGGCGTGATCGGCGGCTCCAGGCTCGCGAACGAGGACGCCTATGCATGGGTGAGACTCGTGAAAGGTGTCATTGGCACCGATAATTTCGACGCTCAGCTCGGGGACGGACTGCCTCCCGAGCTCGTGGCGAGCCTGCCGCGCGCGACGATCGAGGAAACGGTCGCGGCGACCACCGTCATCCTGCTTGCCGGCGATCTGCGCGAGGAGCTACCGGTTCTGCACCTGCGACTGCGCCAGGCTGCAGCGAACGACGGGCTGCGGATCGTCGACTGCTCGCCGGTTGCGACCGGCCTGAGCCCGGTGGCCACCTGGCTCCCGTACCGGCCCGGTGAAGCGAGTGAGCTCGCGCGGGCCCTGGTCGCCACAGAGCCCGGTGACGGAGTCGTCATCGTGCTCGGGCGTCCGTCACTGGCCGAGTCGGCGGCCGAGATCGTTGCGGCGGCGGGCGTGTTCGCCGCCGCGTGGCCCTCCGCCCGTTTCCTTTCGGCGCTCCGGCGCGCCAATGTGCATGGTGCGATCGATCTCGGGTGTGCTCCGGGCCTGCTCCCCGGTCGGGTGACCCTCGATGAGGGACGCGCCTTCTTCGGCGAGCAGTGGGGCTCGGTGCCAACGAGACGCGGGCTCGACACTGCTGGGATGCTCGAGGCTGCGGCGTCCGGTGAGCTCAACACGCTCGTGCTCCTTGGTGCGGACCCGCTGTCGGATTTCCCCGATCGCGACCTCGCCACCCGAGCGCTCGAGCGTGTCGACTTCCTCGTGGCAGTAGACACCGCGCTCAACGCCTCGTCGATGCTCGCGGACGTCGTGCTGCCCGCGGCGGGGTACGCGGAGCGTGGAGGCACCACCACGAACCTCGAAGGCCGAGTTACGCGGCTCGCGGCCAAGGTGGTGCCACCCGGCGTGTCCCGTGCAGATTGGGTGATCGCAACCGAGCTGGCGGATCGTCTGGGAGTCAACCTCGGTTTCGAGTCTCTGGACGGAATCTGGGCCGAGATCGAGAGGGTCGCCCCGGCACATTCCGGGTGCACGGTCACGGCGCTCGCGGCGTCCGGGGCGGCAGACGGCATAGTCATCCCGCTCAGGGCAGCGTCCGTGCAGCTCACACGGCGCCCGCGGAGGCTCGACCCGATCGCGACACCCGGCATCGACTCGGTCTCCGAGCAGGGTGCGCCGTTCGCCGCGGGTGCGGCGATGTCACCGGGCGTCGAGCCGGGGGCGGATGAGGAGACCCTCGAGGACGAGGAGAGCCTCGAGGACGAGGCCGCACCTGTCGCTGCCGAGGTGCCCGGCGGCAACCGGCAGCCCAGCCTTCTCCGGTTCGACCCGGGCGCGTGGACAGCCTCCGTGCCGCTCCCGCCCGCAGATGAGAACTCCTGGCGTCTCGTGGTCCGGCGCGGGCTGTACGACCACGGAACGCTCGTCCAGTCGGCCGAGTCGCTCGCGCCACTGGCCCGGCGCCAGGAGCTGCGTCTAGCCCCGCATGCGATGAGCAAGCTCGGCGTCGAGCCCGGTGACGACGTGCGTGTGCGCTCGCCTCGTGGCGAGCTTGTGGTCGCTGCCGTGGGCGACGCCGGCGTCCCGAGCGGCGTCGCTCTCCTTCAGTTCAACGCGGCTCCTGTCCATGAGACGGGTGCCTCCGCGCTCCTCGATTTCTCTCTCGCGGTGGTCGAGGTCGACGTGGAGAAGGTGACCTGATGCCCGATCCGCTCTTCGCTCACGGAGTCGATCTCGGCGCGGTGATCATCGTCGCGGTCAAGGTCATCGTCGCGTTCGGTGTGCTCCTCGTCGCGGTGATGTTGGCGATCTGGTTCGAGCGCAAGGTCATCTCCGACATGCAGAACCGGGTCGGACCGAACCGTGCCGGTCCCTACGGCATTCTCCAGACGCTCGCTGACGGCATCAAGCTGTTCTTCAAGGAGGACCTGCTGCCGGACCAGGCGGACCGTTTCGTGTTCAGGCTCGCGCCGTACCTGGCCCTGTTGCCGGCCCTCCTCATCTTCACGATCGTCCCGGTGGGCGGCGTGGTGACGATCGCCCACCACGCGGTGGAGCTGCAGGTGGCCGATCCGTCGATCGGCATATTGTTCCTGCTCGCGTTGTCGTCCGTGTCGGTATACGGGACGATGCTGGCGGGCTGGTCGTCCGGCTCGAAGTACCCGCTCCTCGGATCGATCCGGGCATCCGCGCAGATGATCTCGTACGAGGCCGCCATGGGTCTGACCATCGCCATGGTGGTCATCGTCACGCACTCGCTGTCGACGCGGGCGATCGTGGACGCCCAGGCGGTCAGCTTCTTGCACTGGAACATCTTCCGCCTCGGCATCTTGCCCTTCCCGCTGTTCGCGGTGGCCGTGACCGCGGAGCTCAACCGCCCGCCCTTCGACCTGACCGAGGGTGAGCAGGAGCTCGTGGGTGGGTTCCATACCGAGTACTCGTCGCTGCGTTTCGCCCTGTTCTACCTGGCCGAGTTCATGAACACGATCACGATGTCGGCCGTGATGGTGACGCTGTTCTTCGGTGGCCCGGATGGCCCCGGCTTCCACTTCGTGCGTTGGCTGTGGCCGATCCTGTGGTTCGCCGGCAAGACGGTTGTATTCATGTACATCTACGTCTGGATACGCGCGGCCCTGCCCCGGCTCCGCTACGACCAGCTCATGGAGCTCGGCTGGAAGGTCCTGATCCCGCTCTCGCTCGGATGGCTTCTCGTCGTGGCGGCTTTTCGGGTCGGAACGATCTGGGGCCTTGCGGTCTTCTTCGGTGGTGCCATCGTGGGGAGCGCCCTCTGGCAGGCGGTCCTCGTCGGGCGGGGGCGCCGCGAGGCGCTGGAGGAGAGCACACCTGGACGGCGGACTGCGACCGATTCCTATCTGCGGGCGGTTCGCGAGCCCGACGGAGGTGGATGATGACGCGAGAGCCGCGGAAGAAGATGTCGCTCGGGTTCCTCGGTGGTTTCGCTGTGACCTTGAAGCAGGTCGGCGAACCGAGGGTCACGACGCCTTACCCGGACGAGAAGGTGGCCAAGCCACCTCGCCTTCATGGTCGTCACGTCCTCAACCGCTACGAGGACGGGATGGAGAAGTGCATCGGCTGCGAGTTGTGCGCGGCTGTCTGCCCGGCGGACTGCATCTACGTGCGCGGTCTTGACAATCCGCCCGACGCACCGGTGTCGCCGGGCGAGCGGTACGGGTTCGTCTACGAGATCAACTATCTGCGCTGCATCCATTGCGACCTGTGCGTCGAGGCTTGCCCGACCGAAGCGATCACCGAGTCGAAGATGTTCGAGTTCTCCTTCACGAACCGCTCCGACGCCATCTACACCAAAGATGAGCTGGTGGTCGATGACGACGGCCTCCCACGTCAGCTCCCGTGGGAGGACTGGCGCCCGGGCGAGGGCGATAACACGTCTGGCTGGATGCGGGCGACCTCGCCGTCGGGCGCGGTCGAATACGAAGGCGAAGTGCAGTGGTCGGGTGAGCTCGGCTATGGAGTCCGTCCGCCGGAGGGCGGCCAGAGCGGCAACCGAGACGACGAGGCCACGGGGAACATCTCAATCCGGACGGTCGAGCGGGACAAGATCTCGCGGCGTTTCGGGGGCAAGGTGCGAGGCACGTGACCTACGTTCTCGCTGCCACCATCCCCGATGCGATCACTTTCGTGATAGCAGCCGCCATTTGTGTCGTGGGCGCGCTCGGCGTGGTGTTGGCACGCAACCCGGTTCACTCCGCCCTCATGCTGGTGATGACGCTGTTCGGCGTGGCGGTGCTGTTCGTCGAGGAGGACGCGCAGTTCCTCGCCGCGGTACAGGTCATCGTCTATGCCGGTGCGATCGTTGTGTTGTTCCTGTTCGTCATCATGTTGCTCGGTGTCGACCAGAGAGAGGCCATTCAGCGAGATCCGCTCCCGGCTCAGCGCCCCGTCGCCATCTGCCTCGGGATCCTCGGGCTCGCGGAGGTGCTCCTACTGGCGCGAGGCCGGTGGCCGAGCGGCGCGCGTTCGGTGAGTGGGGCGATCGGCAGTCCGGCCGGCAACGTGGGGCTGATAGGGCGTTCGATCTTCACGACATACCTGCTGGCCTTCGAGGTGACTTCCGCCCTGCTTGTCGTCGCCGTCGTCGGCGCGGTCGTGCTGGCGCGGCGACCCCGTCAGCCGGTCGGCGAGAATGGTGCGTCGACCGGACCGGTCGCGGAACCCGACGACGCGCCCTACGGCCCAGAGGCCACGGAGGCGGACGACGCCGAAGAGGGGACTGTGGACACGGGGACCGCCGGTGGCGAGCCAGGCCTTGGCGAGCCAGGCGGCGACCTCGCCGATTCGGAGGTCACCGGGCCATGAGCGTCTCAGCCTCCTGGTACCTGACACTTGGGGCCGTACTGTTCACCATCGGCGCGGTCGGGCTGCTCATTCGCCGAAACGTGCTCGTGATGTTCATGTGCGTCGAGCTGATGCTGAACGCCGCGAACCTCACGTTCGTGACCTTCGCTCGGCGGCTGAACGACATCGCCGGTCAGACGGCGGTCTTCTTCGTGCTTGTCGTGGCGGCCGCCGAGGTGGTCGTGGGCCTTGGGATCATCGTCTCGATTTACCGGCGACGCCCGGGGGCGACGGCGGATGACGTCCACGGACTGAAGGGCTGATCGCTCCCGTGCTCCGCGTCGCGTTCCTCGTCCCGCTGCTCCCGCTCGCGGGCTTCGTGATCCTGCTGCTGTCGGGGCGCAAGCTCGGTAACCCGCGCGCCGGCTGGCTCGCGACCTTGATGGTGGCTACTTCGTTCGTCGTCACAGTCGTCGTGTTCATCGGCTTGTTCCGGTTGCCGGCGAACGGCCGGTCGTACACCCAGACCTGGTTCACTTGGATCTCCGCGGGCCACCTGCACGTCAACATGGGCCTGCTCGTCGACCCACTGTCGATGACCATGGCGGCGTTCGTGACGGGGGTGAGCGCCCTCATCCACCTCTACTCGATCGGCTACATGGAGCACGACGAGGACTTCCCGAAGTTCTTCCTGTACTTGAACCTGTTCGTGGCCGCGATGTTGCTGCTTGTGCTCGCGGACAACTTCTTGTTGCTGTTCCTCGGCTGGGAGGGCGTGGGCGTCTGCTCGTACTTCCTCATCGGATTCTGGTTCGAACGCGACAGCGCGTCGAGCGCCGCCAAGAAGGCGATGATCTTCAACCGCATAGGGGACGCTGCGTTCCTCGTCGCGTTGTTCCTCATCTACGAGCGCACCGGGAGCCTCGACTACCACACAGTCTTCGCCCACCTCGGGAATGTCGGAGAGCCCTCGCTAGTCGCCATCGGGCTCCTCTTGTTCGCGGGCGCTGTCGGCAAGTCCGCCCAGATCCCGCTTTATCCGTGGCTCGCCGACGCGATGGAGGGCCCGACACCGGTCTCGGCGCTCATCCACGCCGCGACGATGGTGACTGCGGGCGTCTACCTCATGTGCCGGATCAATCCGATCCTCTACCGGGCGCCAGACGCGGCGCACGTCGTCGCGATCATCGGCGCTGCGACGGCGCTGCTCGGGGCGACGATCGCCTGCGCGCAGAACGACATCAAGAAGATCCTTGCGTACTCGACGATCTCGCAGTTGGGCTACATGTTCCTGGCAGCAGGCATTGGCGCCTACGACGCCGCGATCTTCCTCATGCTCACGCACGCGTTCTACAAGGCCCTCCTGTTCTTGGGAGCCGGCTCGGTGATACACGCGATGAACGACGATCAGGACGTGAAGACGATGGGGGCCCTCGCGCGGCTGATGCCGATCACCGCGGTGACGTTCTTCATCGGGTGGCTCTCGATCGGTGGGGTCCCGGTGCTCTCAGGCTTCTGGGCCAAGGGCGACGTTCTCTTGAACGGATACGCGTTCAGCCCGGCCTTGTGGGTGGTTGGTGCGCTGACGGCCGTGCTTACGGCTTACTACCTGGGGCGCGCCTATCTGCTGGTGTTCCGGGGCCAGCAGCGGTGGGTGGAGGCCAGGGAGACCGGTGACGCGGCCGGCCGCAACCCGCACGACCCATCCTGGGTGATGTCGCTGCCCTTGGTAGTGCTCGGGTTCCTGTCGGCGGTTGGAGGGCTCATCAATCTGCCGATCCATCCGGACCTCGACTTCTTGGACCGGTGGCTGAGCCCGGTGTTCGCCTCGCGTCTGCTCCAGCACCACTGGGGCCTCGGAGGCGTATGGGCGTTCGCGTTGGTTGACGCGGCCCTCGCGCTGCTCGGAGTCGGCCTAGCGGTCGCTGTCTGGGGTCGCACGTCCGAGCACCCCGCATTCGAGCCGGTCTTCCTTCGGCGCGCGTGGTACATCGACTGGGCCTATGACCGGTTCATCGCACGCGCCTCGACCGGCGTCGCGATCGAGACATCGTCGGTCGTCGAGGCGAAGGGGATCGATGGCGCCGTGAACGGGTTCGCCTGGCTCGTGCGCTCCACGGGTCGCCACGTGCGAAAGGTTCAGACCGGTTACGTCCGCAACTACGCGCTCGGGCTGGCTGCAGGCCTCGTGCTGGTCCTCGCCTACGTGTTGACGAGGGCGTCATGACAAGCACATTCCCCTACCTCACGACACTCATCCTGTTACCGGCCGGGGCGGCGGTTGTCGTCGCCCTGGTCCCGAGCGCCCAGCGTCGAGCGGTGCAAGTGGTCGGCTTCGTCGCTTCGCTCGCGGTGCTCGGCATCGCGTCGGCGGCGACCGTGGCCTTCACATCCGGCTACGGCGGCTACCAGTTCGTCTCCAGCCATCAGTGGATCTCTGCGTTCGGGATCTCCTGGAGCCTCGGGATGGACGGCATCTCGCTCTTCCTCGTGCTGATGACCGGGCTGCTGTTCCCGATCGCTCTCGCGGCTTCCGGAGACAGAGCGGGGGACAAGTCGTTCGTCGCCTGGATCCTCGTGCTCGAAGCCGGGTGCCTCGGGGGTTTCCTCGCCCTCGACCTGCTGCTCTTCTTCCTGTTCTTCGAGCTCACTCTCGTGCCGGTGTACTTCTTGATTGCCGGGTGGGGCCACGAGCGGCGCGGGTACGCGGCCGGCAAGTTCTTCCTTTACACCCTCGCTGCGTCCGCCTTCTTGTTCGTCGGCATCCTGGCGCTCGTCGCAATCCACGCCTCGCAGACCGGAGTGACGACCTTCGACGTGCGCGCGCTGACCGACACACACCTGTCGGGGACCGCCGGTGTCCTCCTGTTCCTGGCGTTCACTGCCGCCTTCGCAGTGAAGATGCCCCTCTTCCCGTTCCATACATGGTCGCCGGATGCCTACCGCGAGGCGCCCGCGGCGGGCTCGCTACTTCTCGCCGGGGTCATGGCCAAGCTCGGCGCTTACGGCATCATCCGTTTCGACCTCGCCCTGTTCCCGAGGGCAGTCGTCACCCTGGCGCCCTTGTTGCTCACGCTCGGGGCGATCGGCATTATCTACGGCGCCATCGTGGCGGCGGTGGAGCGTGACTTGAAGCGCCTCGTCGCGTACTCGTCGCTGGCACACCTCGGCTTCATCGTGATCGGCGCGTTCGCCCTCAGCCGCGAGGCGCTCACCGGCGCGGTCCTGCAGATGGTCAACCATGGCCTGTACACGGCGGCGCTGTTCATCCTCATTGCGGTGCTCTACAAGCGTCTCGGCACCTTCTCGGTCAGCGACATGCGCGGCCTGCAGCGTCGCGTGCCGGTGCTGGCGGGAGTGTTCACGGTCGTGATGCTCGCTTCGATCGGTGTGCCGGGGTTGAACGGCTTCGTGGGGGAGTTCCTGATCCTCGCTGGGACGTTCCTCACCCACCGCTGGTGGGCCGTGGTGGCAACTGCGGGTGTCGTCCTCGCGGCCGTCTATCTCCTGTGGGCTTACCAGCAGGCCTTCCAAGGCAAGCCCACTATCGAGCCGGGCGCGATCCGTGACCTCTCCTGGCGTGAGGGGCTCACCCTGGCTCCGCTCGTCATCTTGATAGTGCTGCTGGGCATCTTCCCGGGGCCGCTGCTGAATCGCATCGGCCCATCGGTCACCCAGGTCGTCACACACGTCGAGGTCGTGGCGCACCAGCGTCCGCCGCAGGTCGGAGCGCCTGGTGTAGCCGTGCGGTCGAGCGGAGCGGAGCAATGAGCCTGGTCGCCGCTTTGTCGATCCTGTCCAGCCTGGCTGTCCCGGCGACCTTTATCACGCCTCACGTGAACTACGTGGCGATTCTCCCCGAGCTGATCCTCATAGGCGGAGCGCTCCTATTGCTCGTCTCCGGCCAGCTCGTCTTCGCGAAGGTGCCGACAGCCTTCTACTCGGTCGGCTCCGGAGTGATCGCGGCTGGTGCGCTCGTCGCCTCACTCGTGATATGGCATGACGTGCAGGCACGTGGACCGTTCACGACGATCGCGGACTCCGTGGCGGTCGACGGCTTCGCGATCGTGTTCTTGGTGCTCGTGTCGTGCATCTTGATCCTCGGGTCGGCGATCGCCAACGACTTCCTGGTCCGTGAAGAGATAGAGGGGCCCGAGTACCACGTGCTGGCGCTGTTGGCAGGCTCGGGTGCAATGCTCATGGCCTCGGCCAACGACCTGATCCTCATCTTCGTCGCCCTCGAGATCATGTCGATCCCGCTGTACATCCTCGCCGGAATGGACCTGAGGCGCCGCGAGTCGGGCGAGGCCGCCATGAAGTACTTCGTCCTCGGCGCGTTCTCCTCGGCCATCTTCGTCTACGGGATCGCACTCGTGTACGGGGCAACAGGGTCGACCAACCTCCCCCAGATAGCGGCCTACCTGAGCACCAACATCGTCACTTCCAACGGCGTCCTCCTCGCCGGGCTGGGCTTGTTGCTCGTCGGCTTCGGCTTCAAGGTGTCGGCCGTGCCGTTCCACATGTGGACGCCGGACGTCTACCAGGGCGCCCCCACGCCCGCGACCGGGTTCATGACCGCTCTCGCCAAGGCCGGTGGCTTCGCGGCGCTGCTACGCGTCTTCTTCTCCACTTTCGGAGTGCTTCGAACGGACTGGCAGCCGCTGCTGTGGGCGATGGCGATCGTCACGTTGCTGCTCGGTGCGATCCTCGGTCTCGTGCAACGTGATGTGAAGCGGATGCTCGCGTACTCCTCGATCAATCACGCCGGATTCATCCTCGTCGGCCTTGCGGCTGCGACCAGCCAGGGGATCTCCGGAAGTGTCTATTACGTCTTCGTGTACGCGTTGCTGGTGCTCGGGAGCTTCGCGGTCATCACCGTCGTCGGCGGCAGGGGCGATCGCGATCACGACCTCGATGCTTATCGCGGCCTCGGTCGACGCCAGCCGGTGCTTGCCCTCGCGTTCGCCGTGCTGCTTCTCGGCCAGACCGGGATCCCGTTCACGACCGGCTTCCTGGCCAAGCTGTATGTCGTGTCGGCCGCGGTGCGGGCCCACTCGTACGCGCTGGCCATCATCGCCATGCTGTCGGCGACCATCGCCGCTGCGTTCTACCTGCGCCTCATCTTCCTCATGTACGGTGTCAAGCTCCCGCTCGGGACCGGGAGCGATGATGGCGCGCTGTCGTTGCCGATCAAGGGTGATCCGCCTGACGAGTTGGAGCCGGCCGGGGCGGCGCCGCGGGCCGTGAACCTCGGGCCGGTGAGCGTGCCGGGCCCGACGGCGGTCGCGATCTTCGTCACCGTCGCGGTCACGATCGTGTTCGGTATCTGGCCGGCCCCGCTCGTCGACTTCGTGCGCGCCGCTGGCTTCCTCTTCTGAGGCCTTCCGGGGCGTCGGGCTCGCCGTCAGGCCCCCAACCACCGCGTCAAGCCGAGCGGTGACCCGCCGGCGTTGAGCGCGTCTCGCGGGGCGCGGGCACGCCGAGCTTCTCGGCGCCGCTGTCGGCGCCCGGAGGTTGGAAGAACCTCCCGATCAGCGGAAGCTCCCAGAACGACTCAGCGCGGGCGATGGCCAGTGCCATCGGCAGCGTGTTCTCGGCCGCGTCCCACACCACGTAGCGCGGCAGCCATTCGGGCCCGAACTTGGCGTTGAAGCGCCAGAGCGACTCGATAGATCGAAAGAACACACGTCTGAACTCCAGTCACCTTGTAATCTCGTATGCCGTCTTCTGCTTGAAA
>OBLT010002705.1_pt1 | contig 10924 bp, 13 predicted proteins | sample 1518721 | NCBI WGS metagenome assembly OBLT01 (sample SAMEA3539307, study PRJEB22396) | soil metagenome | biome: tundra; feature: field; material: soil | place: USA | collected 2010-05 | depth 0.15 m | reverse complement strand
CCTTGATTATAAGTGCGGACAATTTTGAGGACTCTGAGCTGCTGGTCCCCTACTACCGGCTGAAGGAGGCGGGCATCGAAGTGGCAGTTGCCTCCATAAGCCGCGAAGCCATCAAGGGCATGCACGGTTATGAAGTGGCCGTGGACAAGACCCTTAATGAGGTTAACCCTGACGACTATGCAATCCTGATCCTGCCCGGAGGAAAGGCGCCGTCGTTAGTGAGAAAAGAGCCGCAGGCGCTGGAGATCGCCCGGAGTTTTTTTGCTTCCGGCAAACCGGTTGCCGCCATCTGTCATGGACCGCAGATCTTGATCAGTTCTGGCCTATTGCAGGGGCGACATGCCACCTGCTACAAGTCGGTGGCAGATGAACTGAAAGGTGCCGGTGCACTCTATGAGGACCAGGAGGTGGTTGTTGACGCCAATCTGGTCACGTCCCGGCAACCGGCCGATCTGCCTGCTTTCATGCGAGAGACAATGAAACAGCTCCGGCTTTAGCGTTCCTTTCCTGCCAATAATAGAGATAGATGATATGAAAAAACAGCATGGGTTAATCAGGATGCGTGGATTAGTTGGGGCTCTGTATTGATGATGTGTACCGTTTTGCCAACAACGGTAAAGTGGAAGCCGATGATTCGGCAGGATTAACTGAAAACAATATATAGCAGGAGGCCATTAAAGCATGTCCGGTCTCTTGCATTCAGTGGCAGTAATGAACGAAAGGGAAATAACTATGAATATTTTCGATTGTGCAATCAAGATGGAACAAGAAGCTAGGATCCATTACGAAAAACTGTCTGATTCCGCAACCATTCCGGAAATGAAAAATCTTTTTACCCTGCTGGCAGAATCCGAACAGGAACATTACGATGCCTTGGTAAAAATAAAAGAGAGTCCCGATTCCTTGGATGCCACATTCAAGGAATTTCCAGAGAGAGTCAGCATGCCTTTTCAAACCTCTTCTGGCAAAACGTGACCTAGTAGTCTAACTGATTAAACAATCTGATGCTTACCAGAATATCGTATCGGGTGAGGAGAATGACGTCAGTTTCTACGAGGATCTGGCAACACAGACAAAGGATGAAAAAGTCCGCAAGATCCTGTTCAAGATTGCCAAAGAGGAACGAAAACATCTGAGCATCGTCAAAAACATATACTCCTTCGTTGAGTCGCCGAAAAACTTCCTTGCGTCGGCCGAATTCAGCAATCTCAAAGAGTTCTGACGTGCCAAGTGACTTTGCATGAGAGAAGCACAAAACTACTTTGCCAGGAATATACCGCAGCCAGTCCGATGCATGTGACATTGTGAGAATTATAGTCGTTTGTCCTATTATTACGATCTGACCATTGTGTTTCTTTAAAGTGATATGAATCTCATCAACTGGAGGTGTTGCTATGAAAGGTTTTGTTAAGAATATCGAGGAGATATCCGTTAAGAATGAAGATTTTCGTCGAGTGCTTTACACCGCTAAGAACTGTCAGCTTGTAGTCATGGCGTTGAAACCCACGCAGGAGATCGGGATGGAAGTACACAAGCTCGATCAGTTCTTTCGCGTGGAGGAAGGAACCGGGGAGGCCGTTATCAATGACGTTCGTATGTCGATCAGCTCGGGCTTCGCCGTACTTGTTCCTGCGGGGACGAATCACAACATCATAAATACCGGCACTGTTCCACTGAAACTTTACACGCTTTATGCGCCTCCGAATCATCGGGACGGTGTTGTCCACCATACCCGAGACGAGGCGGAGGCCGATAACGAGCACTTCGACGGCAAAACGACAGAATAGAGATATGACGAGTCGCAAGTGTGTGTTTCCGTGGTTGGATTAATTCCCCTTATTCTTTGCGCTGTTTTTTAAGTACTTATAAGATTTGGGAAAGAAGAAACGTTGATAAACAACTGGAGATGAGGAGAGGATTGAAGGGGCTTTTTGAACCAAAACAAAGGAGATTTTATATGAACGAGCGATTCGAGATCACAGCAAATGAATTAAAAACTCGCTTGGAAAACGGTGATGAACTTTTTTTTGTCAACATACGCCATCACCAGGACTGGGACCTTGCTGACATGAAAGTCCGAGGCGCATTACGGGTAAACGACGATGAAGTTGAGAAGCATTTGGAACAAATTCCCCGTGACCGGACAATCATCGTCTATTCGACCTGCCCTGGTAATGAGCCAAGCATTCGTACGGTAAAGCTGCTCCAGCAGCAAGGCTTCAGTGATGTTCACTTCCTGGTTGGCGGGTTCAAAGCCTATTGCCAGGAAGGGCTACCGGTCGAGGAAATAGGTGAAGGAAATGACACGAGAAGAATCATGTTGCTCTGAGAAATGAGACGGATGGAGTTTTCGGTTGTGTCGGTTGTGGCGCATACGCGGCAGCCTGCCTGAAGGTTCTGCCTATCTTTAGTGTGTCAACAGTCCAATAGAGTATGGTATAATTCAATCGAATAAAATGCAGATAAGGACACCTTGGGGACAGTACTTGTATTAATTGACTCCCCAGTGCGGACAAATGTGGGCACTGGGTAGAGGAGCTATTACAATAACGGTTCACCGGTTGCCGTAGTCAACCCGATGCGATGAGGTTAGGCTGAGTATTGCGCATGAAGCCGGTCCACCGCACTCACGCAGTCCGAATGCTTGAGGCGCCTTTTCTTGAGTTGACTTATTCTCTATCGACCTTTCCCTGCCAACAGTCACTGCACATGGCTACTTCTTCATCATAATCGCCCTCATTGACAAAATGACCTATTTCTCCGCAAAATTTCAGCTCTGTTCCACAGATAGGGCATTGCTTTGAATGCTGTTTCAATTTTTGGTTCTCGCACTCCGGACAATCATAGTATTTTTCACGTATATCTTCCATTTGTTACGCTCCCTTAGTCGTCTGACTTCGATTTGATAGCAGCATTTGTTGTCATCGAAACAAGACCATTATTTTACTCATATAATTATACCAGTGTCTTCTAAAATACCAAGCCAGGGGGGGGCTGAACTCCCCTACTTTTCAAAACAGAATAAGGAGGCATCATTGACCAATCACAGTGCGTATCTCCAAAGCCGAGAAACAGTAATCATCATATCTTAAGCTAGAGGATAAATATATGCATAAATCATAATAGATTAAATCCAAATCAGTAATTAAAGTAATTTCAGTCGACCACCAACCATCTATACCTCAATGTTGGACAAAATTGTTTACAATGCAAATGGAGCAGCAGGAATTCTGGAAAAGCTTATCGTTCAATAACACCCGAATTCAATTGTGACGCCGAACTGCTCGACTACATTGCCGGCATACCCGCTTACTGCTTTGTTCTATCCCTTAAATGACTACATCAACGTGGTCCGTCATATATGGCAGTTATGTTGAATATGACGGTTGCTGTTGACGGATTTCCACACGATCGATCATCATAAACATAACTTTACCAGTTAAATCAAAATCTTGCATACACAATACTCCCAAGACTTGTCTGGCACGTAAGTTGCGATTCATTAACAGAGTAGTAGTATGTCCGTATTCTGCTAAAGATGAGTTGTTATTCAAAGAAGACAACCGCAGGAAATTGTTAACCGTATGACCGTTGAGTAGACGAAACAAATGCTCAATGAATTGAGTTTGAGTTGCAGTACCGGAGAGGCAAATGTCCGTTGAATTCAAGAACTACTATGACGTTCTCGGCGTGGCTAAAGATGCGAGTGATGCGGATATCAAGAAGGCATTCCGGAAACTGGCCCGCAAATATCACCCCGATGTCGCAAAAGACAAGTCTAGTTCTGAAATCAGGTTCAAGGAAATAAACGAGGCCAATGAAGTTCTCAGTGACCCGGATAAGCGGCGCAAATATGATGAACTGGGAGCGAACTGGAATCAAACCGATCGGCCGACGACGCAGCGGTCGGGCGGATTTCGGGGAGGTGCGGAACAGGGTACCGAATTCCATTTTGACGGCACGGGTTTCAGTGATTTCTTTGAGCAGTTTTTCGGTAGTCGAGGTCGCTCCGCCGGTGGTTTCGGTCGAACAGGTGGTGATGGCATGGGAGGCGGACCTATTGCCCAGCGGGGGCAGGATATCGAGAGCGATATTCTGGTGACGCTTGACGAAATCATGCACGGTTCCACGCGCACGATCAATCTGCAACAGATCGATTCGCGCACCGGACAATCGACAATACAGACCTTGCGGGTGAAAATCCCACCCGGCGTACGGGAAGCGCAGCTCATCCGTCTTGCGGGCAAAGGCCAGGAAGGCATTGGCGGGGGTGAGTCGGGTAACCTTTACTTGCGAGTGCAGTTCGCCAAACACCCGGATTTCAGGGTCCAGGGTGCCAACCTGTATTACGATCTGGAACTGTCCCCATGGGAAGCGGTGCTTGGTGCCACCGTCCACATTCCAACGCTTGATGGAAAGGTGGCCCTGAAAGTTCCGCCGGGCACCACTGCTGAACGGGAATTCCGTCTGCGCGGCAAGGGATTGCCCTCAGGCAGAGAAAAGCGGGGAGACCTGCATGCAATTGTCAGTATCCAGGTTCCGTCGCTTCTTACGTCGGAAGAAAAAGCCCTATGGGAACAGTTGGCCAAAATATCGACCTTCAACCCGAGGAGAACACCATGAGCATACAGTTTAATCCTGGCTCCCGGCCGCATTTTGCTCTGGAGCAGTATCAGCCCAAGCCAAACGTCCTGTACAGCCGCGATGTGGCCGCATACATAGCGGGTGTTCCCCGCCGTTCTATTTTGATCTATTGTCGTGCCGGTTTCGTTCGGGCTGTCTTCCAGCCGCCGCATGGAGTCATGGCATTCACGGAAGAGGCAATCCATGCCGTGCGGCGCATAGAACATGTGCGGGCCATGCATGGTCCTGACCTGACGTTGCTTAAGACTTTGTTCGATCTGGTCGAGGAGGTGGAGAATCTCCGCGCTGAGCTGCGTTTCCTGCGTCAACATTGAATGGGTGAGTATCTTTCAAGGGAAAAGGAACTATGCCTTGGCAGTGCAGACCCGGTTTTAGTGTTCTCAAGAAAATGCACTTTTGATTAAGAATAATTTTAACCCAAATAACGAAAAGGAGGACCACACGTCATGAGTAAAGTAATCGGAATCGATTTGGGAACAACCAACTCCTGCGTCTCGATCATGGAGGGCGGTGAGCCGGTAGTCATCGCCAACTCTGAAGGGAGCCGAACAACTCCTTCTATGGTGGCAATTTCAGAGAACGGGGAACGTCTGGTGGGGCAGCAGGCCAAACGCCAGGCGGTCACCAATCCGGAAAACACGTTGTATTCAATCAAGCGTCTGATCGGACGCAAGTTTGATACGGAGGCGGTCAAAAAAGACATTGCCATCTCTCCTTTCAAGATCATCAAGGCAGATAACGGCGATGCCTGGGTTGAGGTTCGCGGCAAGCGCTATTCCGCACCGGAGATTTCGGCCATGGTCCTGCAGAAGATGAAAAAGACCGCCGAGGATTACCTGGGAACCAGCGTTACCGACGCGGTCATTACAGTCCCGGCCTATTTTGACGATTCCCAGCGGCAGGCAACCAAGGATGCCGGCAAGATTGCCGGATTAAACGTCCTGCGCATCATCAACGAGCCGACGGCAGCAGCTCTGGCCTACGGTCTTGATAAAAATAAGGATGAGAAGATCGCTGTCTTCGACTTGGGCGGGGGTACCTTCGACGTTTCTATTCTGGAGTTGGGTGACGGCGTATTCGAAGTCAAATCCACCAATGGTGACACGTTCCTGGGCGGAGAGGATTTCGATCAGCTGGTCATTGACTGGATCGCCGCCGAATTCAAGAAAGACCAGGGTATCGATCTGCGCGGTGACAAGATGGCGCTGCAACGCCTGAAGGAAGCAGCGGAAAAGGCCAAATGCGAGCTTTCGACCTCAGTGGAGACCGACATCAATCTGCCCTTCGTAACAGCAGACGCCTCAGGACCGAAGCACCTGATCCTTAAACTATCCCGCGCCAAGCTGGAGTCGATCTGTGCCGAGCTATTGGCTAAGCTGAGTGCTCCCTGCCGTACTGCACTCAAGGATGCCGGACTATCTGCCAGCGATATTGACGAGGTCCTTCTGGTAGGCGGTATGACTCGCATGCCGGCCGTTCAGAAAATTGTCGAGGAGATCTTCGGTAAGATCCCCAACAAAGGTGTCAACCCCGACGAGGTGGTCGCCATCGGTGCGGGTATCCAGGGCGGCGTTCTTCTAGGCGACGTCAAGGGCGTCCTGCTGCTGGATGTGACCCCGCTCTCGCTCGGTATCGAGACCCTGGGCGGCGTCATGACCAAGTTGATCGAGAAGAACACCACCATCCCCTGTCGCAAGAGTCAAACTTTCTCCACAGCCGCCGACAACCAGGCTGCGGTTTCAATCCACGTCCTGCAGGGTGAGCGCGAAATGTCACGAGACAACAAGACTCTCGGCAACTTCGAACTGACCGGCATCCCGGCAGCCGCACGCGGTGTGCCGCAGATCGAAGTGACTTTCGACATCGACGCTAACGGTATCGTGCACGTTTCCGCCAAGGATCTCGGCACCGGCAAGGAGCAGTCGATCAGCATCACCGCATCGTCCGGCCTGTCCAAGGAAGAGATAAACAAGATGGTCCGAGACGCCGAGGCCCATTCCGATGAGGATAAAAAGAAACGCGAGGCGATCGAGGCCCGCAATCATGCCGACAGCATTGTCTACAGCACCGAGAAGTCACTCAAGGAGTTTGGCGACAAGATCAGCGCGGTTGAAAAGGGCACCATTGAAAACAAGATAACCGAACTGAAAAAACTCATGGAAAGTGAGGACGCCGAAGCTATCAAAAAATGCAGCGATGATCTTGCCCAACTGGCCCATAAACTGGCCGAGGCCATTTATGCCAAGGCACCGGGGAGTGCGGGAGAAACTGGAGGTGCCGCAGATCAGGCGGGAACATCAAAACCAAAGGAAGACAACGTGGTAGATGCTGAATTTGATGAAGTCAAAAGCGACAAGAAGTAGTTGCAGATAAATCCGGCATGGTCCCAGGCATCTGCAGCCTGTGAAGGCCAACAATGCACCACATAACAAGGAGACAGAGTATGAAACGTATCATCGCATCAATGAGTGCCCTCATAGCACTGTCACTTCCAGTACTTGCCGCTGCTGCAACCTGGAACATCGACCCCGATCATTCGAACATCAGCTTCAAGGTAAAACACTTAATGGTATCGAATGTAAAGGGGAACTTTGATAAACATACGGGAACTGTTGAGATCAATGACAAGGATATCACCAAGTCCAAGGTACAAGTTACCATTGACACCAATTCAATCAACACCAGTGTCCAGAAACGCGACGAACATCTGCGCAGTGCCGATTTCTTTGATGTTGCCAAATACCCGACCATGACTTTCGTATCGAAAGAGGTGGCCAAGGCCGGAAATGACAAGCTGAAAGTTACGGGAGATCTAACCATTCACGGCATAACAAAAGAGGTGGTTCTGGATGTTGACCCCATTTCAAACGAAAGTAAGGATCCATGGGGAAGTATCCGTCGCGGAACCTCGGCCAGCACCAAGATCAATCGTAAGGATTTCGGGCTGGTCTGGAACAAGGCGCTGGAAACAGGTGGTGTGGTTGTCGGCGATGAAATCACAATCAACCTGGAAATTGAAATGGTAAAAGCACAGCCGAAATAGATAGTTACAGTAAGTGTTTGTGGATAACAATGTGCCAGTATTTGAGCCATTGAGTCTTGAAGGTATGTGCCACCGGGTTGGGGAGTTCAAGTGCTGCCATGCTGGGCCTTGATCAAAATCATGTTCGATTTGATTGACGAAGTGGAGCGCCTGCGCTCGGAGCTCCATTTTTTGCGTCACCATTGAAAGGCGAGCATAGCTCAGTCTTCCGGTAAAAATCGATAACTCATTGTTTCATCATCTATGGGAGTGGTTTGTTTTTGATTCCCGATAGCCAATTCATGCAATGGAAAAGGAAATTAATGGTGGATAGAGTTAGAATTGGCTGCAACTACGTAAATCAACCTCTTTGGAAAGTAATCTTCGCTGTTCCGCTTGTCTATCTGCCAATAATTACGACCGTGCCGTTCGTAGTGATAGGAGTTTTTCTGATTAAAACGCATCTGAAATATATCGGCGGCATGGACATCAAATCCTATTGGGAATTTGTTCCAGCCTGGGTTTCCCATCGTTATGAAAATGACCGGCAGCCAACCATAAACATTCCTTGGTATCATCCTGCGCATTACCGGATATTCTGGATTCTGAACTGCAAACATTATTGTCCGTTGAGTGTCGCACTCTTCAGATACGCCACATATCTGGTTATGATTGTGGAAAACTGGTGGTGTCCATTTGCCCATGACCAGAAACAGGAATATGCAGTAGGGGCTATCGACAAGTCTTTTTGGCATGTGGATCCGGAGGAACTCAAAAAGCTGGATACTGAAGATAAACGAAACAAGATCTGGAATGAGAATGGAAAGTAATCCAGGCTTGCTAAAAGGAGATTTTATTGGTGGTACATATTCACAAGGAGTCCCACAAATCAGGCCGGATCGGCTGGCTTCGTGCTGCTGTGCTTGGTGCAAATGACGGAACCATCTCGGTAGCAAGCCTTATCGTTGGGGTGGCAGCTGCAGGTGCTCCTCAGGGCAGTATATTGTTGACAGGTGTGGCAGGACTGGTTGCCGGCGCCATGTCTATGGCTGCTGGCGAATACGTATCGGTTCAGTCGCAAGCCGACACCGAAAATGCGGACATCGAGAAAGAAACGCACGAGCTAAAAACCGAACCAGAACGCGAACTGGCGGAGCTGACTTCTATTTATGTTAGCCGAGGACTTGATCAACCGCTGGCACGACTTGTTGCAGAAAAACTTATGTCGAGTGATGCTCTTGGAACTCATGCACGTGATGAACTTGGCATTACTGAGACTCTGCGGGCACGGCCAATCCAAGCTGCATTAGCCTCGGCAGTATCTTTTGTCGTGGGAGCGATTATTCCGATTACAGCAGCGTTGCTGGCGCCTTCAGCCAGAGTTGCCTCAGTTTCATCCATAACAGCTCTCGTTTCTTTAGTTATCCTTGGAGGGACCGCAGCGTATGCAGGCGGTGCATCTATTGCCAGAGGTGTACTTCGCGTTGCTTTTTGGGGTGCATTTGCAATGGGGCTCACAGCAGGCGTTGGCAGACTCTTTGGAGGAGTTAATTAGGTGAAGTGACCTAAGATAGCAAGCCATTCTGCTCGGTAGAAGAAGCAATGAACCACTGTTGTTGTCGGCAAATAACAAAGTTCGATGAAAAGCCGGTCACCTTAGACGTCATATTTTGGGTAAAGGTAAACCGTATCAACAACCTGCAGACAAAGGAGGATGTAGCGATGAAAGCCTTGGTATATAACGGTCCAGGTAAACGAGCCTATGAAGAAATGCCAAAACCAACCCTCAGGGAAGCGACCGATGCCATAGTGAGAATAACTAAAACGACCATTTGTGGAACCGATCTGCATATTCTGAAAGGCGATGTTCCAACGGTAAGTGAGGGGCGTATTTTGGGGCATGAAGGAGTCGGTGTTGTTGAAGAGGTGGGCTCCAGTGTTTCGAATTTCCACATAAACGACAGGGTCCTGATTTCATGCATAACCTCGTGCGGCAAGTGTCATTATTGCAAGAGAGGAATGTATTCACACTGTGAAAACGGGGGATGGATTCTGGGGAATACGATAGACGGGACCCAGGCGGAGTATGTAAGAATTCCGTATGCGGATACCAGCCTGTACCATATTCCTGATGGCGCTGATGAGGAAGCGCTGACGATGCTGAGCGACATTCTGCCGACTGGATATGAATGTGGCGTTCTCAATGGCAGGGTAAAGCCCGGAGATACAGTGGCGATAGTCGGTGCTGGTCCGATCGGTCTTGCCGCACTCTTGACAGCCCAATTTTATAGTCCTGCCGAAATAATCATGATTGATCTGGACGATAACCGCCTAAAAGTATCCCAGAAGTTCGGAGCTACGAAAGTCGTCAACAGCAGTGACGGAAAAGGTGTAGATAAGGTTATGGATTTGACCATGAACAGAGGGGTTGATGTGGCGATAGAAGCTGTTGGGGTTCCGGCAACTTTCGATATTTGCCAGGCTATCGTGACGGCCGGTGGTCATATTGCCAACATAGGGGTGCACGGGAAAAGCGTTGAACTGCGAATGGATAAGCTCTGGTCACATAATATCACCCTCACAACGCGGCTTGTAGATACAGTAACAACATCTCTTCTGTTAAAAACCGTCATGTCGGGCAGGCTCCAAGCGAAGCAGTTGATAACGCACCACTTTAGGTTGGCTGATATTATGAAAGCATATGACACTTTTGGTAATGCGGCGAAAGAACAAGCGTTGAAAGTGATAGTGACGAACGAGTAGTTAACTGAGGAGTAAAAGCGATGGTGAAACTGGTTCTGCTGCGCCACGGTGAGAGTATCTGGAACAGGGAGAACAGGTTTACGGGGTGGACGGACGTGGACCTCTCTGAACAAGGCAGACAGGAAGCACGGCGTGCGGCTGTCGTGCTAAAGGCGCAAGACTTTTCCTTTGATGTTGCCTACACCTCGGTACTTAAGCGCTCCATCAGGACATTGTGGATCGTTCTCGACGAGTTGGATCTTATGTGGATTCCGGTGCACTGTTCCTGGCGGCTGAATGAACGACACTATGGAGCATTGCAAGGACTCAATAAACGGGATACAGCAGAGAAATACGGCCTGGAGCAAGTGCAACGATGGCGGCGCAGCTATGATGTCCACCCTCCTGCCTTGGCAAAAACAGACTGCCAGAAATTAAGATCAGATCCACGATATACTCATCTCAAGGATGATGAGTTGCCATCTGCCGAATCTCTTGAGGATACACTCAACCGTG
>OBLT010002704.1_pt1 | contig 10932 bp, 6 predicted proteins | sample 1518721 | NCBI WGS metagenome assembly OBLT01 (sample SAMEA3539307, study PRJEB22396) | soil metagenome | biome: tundra; feature: field; material: soil | place: USA | collected 2010-05 | depth 0.15 m | reverse complement strand
GCAGGATAGTTCGGGGTCAAGCTGATGTTGTAACCGCCGTAGCCCGTGAGCAGCGTAGGGTGGCTGCCATCAAGCTTCAGGCCCTTGCGATGGATGATATTCAGCGGAACCTTCGTGCCATCTTTCTCGACCGCGAAACGGCGCGTCAACACGAACCCATCCAGAGGAACAGGCGGCGGTGTGCGCAGGGCAGTAGGCGTGAGCTTGCGCGACCTCGGGTCGAAGCGGAAGAAGCCGCCGGGATCGAGGTAACTGCCCACATAACAGATCGGTCCGGCGCCATCCAGATTGCCGCAATCCACGCTGGAGACAGGAGGCACATGCACCTTCACCGGATTTCCGTCGCCCGGCAGGAATCGCACCTCGGACGGGCCGCCCGCCAATTCATTGACCAGGGGGCCATCCCTCGTGGGCGCCACGGACTGGATCACCGCAGCGGATTCCGGCACGATCACGGTGGCCTGATCGACGGTCTCCGCCACATCCATGTGCAAGACCTTGCCGCGCGGGGCGCCATGCTTCGAGAGCAGATAGATATCCTTTTTGTACCCGAAGGCGATCTGCTTAACCTCATCGGCAACACTGGCAAGCGGCCGCCAGGGGCGGCCGGGCGCCAACAGCCAATACTCATGATCTCCGCCATCGCCGAAGGCCACGCTGACCCCGATATACCGGCCGTCGCTCGAAGCGGCGAATGCGATTTCCGCAATCCGGGGAAAGTCCTTGCCGATTTCATAAGTATCGTTCTCGGGCTTGTCGCCCAGCTTGTGAAAGTAGACTTGCTGATAGAAATGCATGTCGGCCGCCGCCCGCTCGCCATCGCGCGGATAGCGGGTGTAGTAGAAGCCGGAGCTATCCATGTTCCAGGCCAGGCCGCCGCCCGCCGTGGCGTAGTTCACGCGCTGGATCGCGTCCGGAAGCGGCTGGCCGGTGGCGGTTTCGTACACGTGTACGTCTCCGCTTTCGCTGCCGCCGGTGGACAACGACGCCGCCAGATAGCGGCCATCCACCGAGGACACTGCAAAGTCGATTTCGGTGAGATGCTGGGCGTCGATGGCGCTGGGATCGAGGACCGTGCGCTCAGAGGCTAGATCGTCGAGTGATGCCAGGGTCACCACGATCTGATGCTGATGCTGTTGATCGCTCTTCATGGCGAAGATTTTGCCGCCGCGTTGCTCGATGGGGAAGTAGCGCGCTTTGGCCGGCTGCAAGACCTGGCGGAGCTCGTGCGAGAGGGCGTCGCGATCCGGAAGCGCTTCGAGAAAGGAGCGGGCGGCGGCGTTCTGTGCGCCGGCCCACTGTTTCACGGCCGGATCGTCGAAGTTTTCCAGCCAGCGGTAATCGTCGGTGACAGTGACCTTGCCGTAGGTGTCGGTGACCGGCTTCTTGGGAGTCTGCGCCAGCAGCGAGCAGACCGTAACAGCCAAAAGGAAAGCGCTTCGCAACATGCAGCCAATGTACCAAAGTGGGGCAGACCTCCAGGTCTGCGCGGGTCCTCCAGGACCCGCTCTTCGTGCAGAGGAATTCCCGAACAGGCCGGCGTGGACGCCGGCCGCAGGACTGGAGTCCTGCCCCACGCATACTTGACATCGCCACAAGAATACGAAATTCTGCCAGGAACGCTGGATCTGCTAATCCTGCGAACCCTGGTCCCCGGACAGATGCACGGCTATGGCATCGCGCAGCGGCTCAGGCAGGTTTCAGACGATGTGCTCCAGGTGGGCGAGAGCTCGCTCTACCCCGCCCTGCAACGGCTGCTGCTCAATGGCTGGGTCAAAGCGGTGTGGGGCGCTTCAGAGAATAACCGGCGTGCACGCTACTATACCTTGACCGCCGCAGGCCGGAAGCAACTCGCCTCGGAGCGCGCGGAATTCGCCCGCGTCGTGGGCGCAATTGAAAAAGTCCTCAACATGGCATGAGCCCGGACGTTTACACACCGGATCGTCTTTCGCTGGCGGCGCACGGAGCTCGACCACGATCTGGCGGAGGAACTCGAATTCCACCTTGCGCTGAAGGAGCAGCCCGCCGGCGAGCTGAGCCTATACAGATGGGCAATATCACCATAGCGGCGGAGGCGTGCCGGGATATGTGGAGTTTCCTGAGATTGGAAAGGGTGTTACGAGACATCCGTTACGCCACGCGTATGTTCCGGAGGACGCCGGGCTTTACTGCCATCGCGGTTCCTCTCGCTAGCCGCCGGAATCGACGGGAACGGCGCCATGTTCACCCTGGTGAACACGCTTCTGGTTCGCCCGCTGCCGTATCACCGGACGATGGAGGTCGCCGTCGTCAGCCCCGGCTCCGAATACGACCTTACCGGACAGGGTGAAGCCATCCGCATCGTCGGCAGCGCCACTTCAGCGAACTTCATAACTTACTCATTCGATCATTTATGTTTACGCTACTTGGCTTTGCTCGTTCATTTTCGGTATCCCGGCCAAGCGGCAATCATTGAAATTGATGCACAATTCTGCACAACTTTGCATAACAACCCATGAAAATTACGAAGCGAACCCAAAAAATGCGGGTAATACAGCGAACACAAAGGCGAAGCAGACAAAACCACCAGCCACCAGCCACTAACCACCAGCCACGGCGAGCTATCGCTCGCCCCCGGCGGCCGAAGGACGCCTGACCACCGTCAGCGTGATCTGCGACGGATGCTCCTTCGAATGACGCACCACGTTATGCGCCACCACACCCTTGACCTCGTCGTAAGTATTCCCGCCGGTATTGAAATTCCGGTCGAAGCGCGGGAAATTACTGCTGGATACCTCGATCCGAATCCTATGCTCGGCCGCGAAGTAGTTGCTCGTGGTCATGGGCTGCAGAGTCACCTTGTACACCTTGCCCGGCTCCATCCACACCGGCGGCTTCTCGTACCCCTCGCGATAGCGAACGCGCTGAATCGTCTCGTCCAGGTTGTAGGCCGTACCGTCCGGATAGACGTCGATCGCCTTCACGGTGAAATCCGTGTCCTTCGCGTCCGACGATACGTACAGCGTCGCTTCCATGGGGCCGCTCACTTCGACTCCTTCTTTCAGCGGCTCCGAAGTGTAGACCAGAATATCGGCCCGCGCTTCCATCTTGCGTTGATCGAAAGCGCCGCCCGACACTGCATTACCGGTGCAGCAGACGTTGCCCCCGTAAGATGGCACCGGATTCGTGGGATCGTATACGAATCCGTCGGGCGAGTCCGCCTCGGGTGCCGCGGCAGCCAGCGCGCCATCGCCATACAAGCTGTTCGCCTTCCCGCCGCTCGCCAGAAACAAGGTCATCGGCTGCGCCCCCGTCGGCGGCCATGTGTCCGATGTCTGCCACTTGTTCAGCCCCATGGTGAAGTAGCGCACTTTGGGCGTCTTCTCCGGAAAGTGGTTGTCTTCTCCCTTCAGGAAATGATCGAACCACCCATAGGTGAGGGCGTCATAGTCCAGACGCGCGTCGCCCATGTCCCGCTCGCCGACCACGGTGTGCTCCGTCGCCCGCTTGTACGAACAGTGCAGCGTCGGCGCAATCACGGCATATTGTTGATTGGCGATCTCCGGCTTCGCCGTCCTGCGGACATAGTTATAAGCGGCCAGGTTCGGCCCCACCGATACGTCGTACCAGGACATGAACCAGAATCCCGGCACGTTGATGGTCTTGTCGTCGTGCCACAGCCCGCCGCGATACCATGCCGGATCGTTCGGAGTCCGCTTGATCATCGCCCCGCCGCTGGAGACTTCCTCCCGGTCGGCGAAGATGCCGTGCGGTCCGTCAACCGCCTTGATAATGTCCATCTCCGGAAGGTGCTGCAGCGCCTTCGACCAGTCCACCGGCGGCAACTGCTGCGCCAGATCGAACGACTTCGCCGCGCGCACCAGATCTTCCGCCGGTGTGTTGGGCGGAAACATCGGCCGCACCTGGTTCTGCTCTCCATAGAGCCAGGTGATGAACAGCATCTGCACCGCTCCCCCGCGATACCAGTTGCCCTGCTCGTAATACGGCCCCACGCGCCCCACGCCTGCGCCGAAGCCCTGCGGGATCATAGCCGCAAATGCCGGATTCCCCTGCGCCGCGACGCCCAGTTGCCATTCGGCCGTCGACGAGCACCCGATAGTGCCCACCTTGCCGTTGGACCAGGGTTGCGACGACATCCAGGTAATGGCGTCGTAACCGTCCGTCAGCGGCGGGCCCAGAATATCGTAGCTTCCCTCGGAGAAGAAGTGCCCGCGCTCATTCATCTCGACGAATGCGTAGCCGCGCTTGACGGCCTCCAAAGGCGTCTTCATATCGGCCGGCGCGCCGTTTCTCACATCCCAATAGTTGAAGTTGTACGGCGTGCGCACAAAGATGGCCGGATACTTCTTCGAAGTGTCCTTCGGACGGTAGATGTCGGCGGCCATGCGCTTGCCGTCGCGCATAGGCACCATCACCTTGCGCTCGACAATCGCCACCGACTCCATCTCGTCCTCCAACGCCTTTCGCGCTTCGGCGAGTTGCGCCGGCCCTTGCGGCGGCTGCGCGGAAGCCATGCGTGGAGCGCAGGCGGCAATGCCCGCCATCAGGAGAATTCGTTGCAAAGCAAATCGTGTGGGTTGCATGGTGAATACGAATTATACGCCGGTCGGGGATGCAGTGAAGATCAAGCTCATGCACGTGACCCCCGCTTCCGCTTTCTGCAATTCCGAGACGTCGATCGCGAGCACTCGCCAGCCGGCACGGTCCAGGATGCGCGCGGTCTCCGGGAACGATGCCGGAATGATCGCGGTATCGCCGATCGCCAGCACGTCCGCCGCGGCCGGTTCCCCCGCCGCCACCTCGATCACCCGCGCATTCCCGAACGGTCCCAGGTCCACCCAGTCGCGATTCGCCAGCAGCGTGTCCCGTCCCAGATATGTGCAAGCCGATTTGAGATGCAAACAACTTCGTATTTCAACGGCCCGCACCGCACATCCGAGCGGCGCCAGCTCGCGCGCCAACTGGGCAATGCCCGCGTCGTTGCTGCGTGCGGATCTCCCCACGAACAGCGTGGAACCGATCCGCACCACGTCGCCGCCTTCGAGCGTTCCCGGCTCCGTGATCCAGCGCAGCGGACGGAACCGCGCGATGGCCTCGGCCAGGCTCGCCGATTCGCCCCGCCGGGACTCCGCGCCCATGCGCGTCATGATGGCGATCTCATCCAGTACGATGGCGGGGTCTTCGACAAAGACCGCATCCGGCAGGTTCGGCACGGCCGGCAGCGAAACCACGGCGATTCCCAGCGATGCCAGGCAAGTTTCGTATTGGTCGTGTTGCGCGATCGCTTTGCCGATATCGATGGGCTGTCGCTCCACAAAGGCCAGTTGGCAATCGTTCATGGATGCGCTAACAGCACGGCTGATGGCAGTAAGCGGCATGGAACCTATCTTAGCGGCTCGAGCGAAAGAGCGATCGCACAGGGAAACTGGCCATCAACAGAAGGAGAGCATAAAGACTGTTGCGCCGATCGCTCACCACCGCGCCCGCCAAAAACGCGAGGCTGCCAGCCAGTGTCAGGAGCGTCAGCGCGGGGTAGCCGAAAACGCGGAACGGCCTCTGGGCGGCGGGCTGAGTGCGGCGTAGCACGATTAGCGAAATGTAAGCCGAACAGTAGCTGGCGACGTAGAAGAATCCCGCCATGGCGATCAATCGATCGACGGTCCCGCTCAGCACCAGGCCAACCACGGCGAGCGTAGCCAGGGCCAACGCCGGCCGTGGTGTGCCGTTCCCCGCGACCAGGGCGGCGCGCCGCCAGAACAGGCCATCGCGGCTGACGGCGAACAAGATGCGCGTCGAGCTCATCAGCACGCTGTTGAGCAGCGTCAGTAAGATGACCACAGCGATTGCCGCGATGACGATCTCGCTGGCGCGTCCGAAGATCAGCCTGGCGGCGTCTGCGGCGGCGAATTTTGAAGCGGCTAGGCCCGCCGGCCCGAGGGCGCGCAGGAAGGCTCCATTCAGGAGTAAATAAATGCCTGCGACGAGGGCGAGTCCGCCAAACATCGCCCGCGGGAGCTGCCGGGTCGGATGGCGAGTCTCTTCCGCGAAATAGATGGGTGCGTACCAGCCGTCGTAAGTCACCACGATGGACTGAATCGCCAGCACCAACGCCGCTATGAAACTTGCCGGAGCGGGTGGAGCGGGCTGCGTGTTGGCTGGCGCGGGCGCCATGAAACAGGCCAGCACCAGGCCAAAAAGGGCGATGGCGGCGATGGCGGATGCGGCTTGCTGCACGCCCGCGCTCAGGCGAACGCCGAACCATTGCATGCCGGCGAACGCCAGGATCGTGCCCGCCGCCACTACTTGGGCGAATGGTTCGATCCGGGGAATCAAGCGCTCTAGAAACTCGACCGCGGCCATCGCCGCGTAGGCGGTGGCGGCCACGTTGCCCAGAAAATCGGACCAGCCGACGGCGAATCCGGCATAGTCGCCCATGGCTTCGCGGGCGTAAACATAAAAGCCGCCGGCCCGCGGAATCATGGTGGCCAGTTCCGAAACGTTGGAAGCGCCGCAAGCCGAGTAAATAGCTCCGGCAAACCACATCAGCATGATCAGCCAGGGCTGGCGAAGGTAGGAGGCCACCGGTCCCGGCTGGCGCAGGATGCCCACGCCGAGCGTGCTTCCGAGGGCCACCGCAATGCCGAAGAAGAGTCCCAGCACGGGAAGCAGCGAGGTGCGCGCGGCAGCATGATCGGTACCAGAGGACGCCATGGAACGTCCGACTGTATCACATCCATCGCACGTCAGTCTCCCTACGTCGCGCCCCGCCTTCCCGCGGCAAGCACCCGCATTAACTTCAGACAGTATTGCGTTTTGCGCTTATCGGCGCCTAGACTTTGCCTGAGACGGAGCACTCCAAAGTGAGTTTCAGACGAGGCATCCGAGCCGTACTGATCGGGGCGATCGCCTTTATCGTCGCTCTGATTTATGTGCCCAGTCCAAAGTGCGGATCTATGCAGACAACCCTGACACGGTCAGCCTTGGCTTAGCCGCGGTAATGACTTTCTTTGCCTATCGTCTCAAATAAGGTCCCCGCGGGCTGACGCGTGACCGGGCTGTCACAATGGGAGTGGGCTCCGAATGGGCCAGCCGGCGCGCACTGGTGGATATCGAGCGTCTGTAACCCGTTGGGGGTGTACGGCAGGCTACAATCCGGTGCTGTCAGTCCGAAGCATTCTCGAAGATGCGCCCCAGAATGCCGATGCAAGGGTCGGGCGCGCGATTACCCTCCATCTCTTACCGCGGCGCGGACCGTTGCAGATGACCATGCACTAAACTAAAAACGCAGCCGGATCTGAGGCGGCTGGTAGTCTGCCTTCCGGTGGCGCTGAGGCTGATCCGGTGGCGATAGACTTCCTGCCTGGAGCTGCCTGAGGCAGCGGCGATCCGGCCCTTGGGCGGGATTTCGGGCGTTGAGGCTCCGAGTGGTGTTGTCCGCCATCGGCGGCTGCGGAGATTTGGCCAGCTTTCCCGTTTCGTTTTAGTTCGGCGTAGTGACCTGCGCCGTAGCCGACATGGGCGAGACGTCTCCGCCGGTGTCAACCGCTTCTATCGCGTAGTAGTACGTGGTGTTCGGAGAAGCCCCGGTGTCGACAAATGGAGGCGTCGACCGGCTGGTCAGTTTGGTCAGGCCAGTGGGCGACGTGCCCCGGAAGATATTGTAGTACTGAATCGGCAGACCATTAGTCGGGATGCTTTCGGACCAAGTTACCGTGTCTGCTGTGCTGGAGTTTGCCGTTGCCACGACGTTGGCGGGCGCGGCGGGCATCGGAGGCGTAGTGACCTGCGCCGTAGCCGACATGGGCGAGACATCATAGCTGGTGTCAATCGCTTCTATCGCGTAGTAGTAAGTGGTGTTCGGAGAATCCCCGGTGTCGACAAATGGAGACGCCGTCCGGGTGGCCAGTTTGGTGAGGCCAGTGGGCGACGTTCCCCGAAAGATGTAGTAGTACTTAATCGGCAGACCATTGGTCGGGATGTTTTCGGACCAGGTTACCGTGACTTCTGTGCTGGAGTTTACGGTTGGCACGACGTTGACCGGCGCGGCGGGCAGCGGAAGCGTAGTGACCTGCGCCGGCGGAGCCGACATGGGCGAGACGCCGTGGCCGGTGTCATTCGCTTCTATTCCGTAGTAGTAAGTGGTGTTCGGAGGAGCTCCGGTGTCGATAAATGGAGACGCCGTCCGGGTGGTCAGTTTGGTGAGGCCAGCCGGCGAGGTCCCCCGGAAGATAGTGTAGTTCTGAATCGGCAGACCATAAGGCGGGATGTTTTCGGACCAGGTCACCGTGACTTGTGTGCTGGAGCTTGCCGTTGCCCCGACGTTGACCGGCGCGGCGGGCAGCGGAGGCGTAGTGACGTTCACCGTAGCCGACATGGGCGAGACGTTGTAGCTGGTGTCAATCGCTTCTATCGCGTAGTAGTACGTCGTGCTCGGAGAAAGTCCGGTGTCGATAAATGGAGATGCCGTCCGAGTGGCCAGATTGGTGAGGCCAGTGGGCGACGTCCCCCGGAAGATGTAGTAGTACTTAATCGGCAGACCATTGGTCGGGATGATTTCGGACCAGGTTACCGTGACTTGTGTGCTGGAGTTTGCCGTTGGTACGACGTTAACCGGCGCCGCGGGCATCGGCAGCGTAGTGACGGATATCTGGTCGGAGGGCGCCGAATCGTCGTAGCGCGTGTCAATCGCCACGATCTCGAAGTAATAGGTTGTATTGGCGCTTAGGGATCTCGCCGTATAGGTGGTGGCCGTCGTCGTGGCGAGTTTGGTCAGTTGGCCGGCCGTGGTGCCCTCGAAGATCTGGTACATATTGACCGGTAAGCCACCAGGCTGGGGGTTCTCCTGCCAGGTCAGAGCGATCGTAGTGGGGGTAGGCGCCGCCGCTACGTTGGGTGGGTTGGGCAGCGGCAGCGTAACGGCATAGGCGCCCGGAGACATCGCGGCGTCAATCGCCTGTTCCACGGCTACGATGCCATAATAATAGGTGGTTCCCGGGGCCAGGGGCATATTCTTGTAAGTAGTCGTGGTGGACCCCGCGACCGCGATCTGCTGGAGATTAGAGGCTGAGGTCCCGCTAAAAACCAGATACTTGCCCAAGCCGCTAGGGTTCGAGGGGGGAGACCAGCTCAGGTCGATCTCCTGGGGCGAGACCGCCGTTGCCACTAGATTTGTTGCGGAGTCTGCCGACGTTCTGTATGTCTGTAAACTCAGCGTTGTCGAAAGCGGCGAATCGTTGTTGGCCAAATCGAATGCTTGGACCTGGTAGTTATACAGCGTGCCGCTCGTCAGTGCGGAGTCGGTGAAAAACGTTAACGGCGGTGTCCCGGCCGTATTGGCGATCAAGATACCCGCACAGGGTTGGCCGGACCCCGGCGGTGTGCAGCGATACACGTTGTAACCCGCTACTCCGATGTTGTCGGTAGAGGCGGTCCATGAGAAGTTCGCCCCGATTGTGCCGGCCGTGCCAGTCAGGTTGGTCGGGACAGACGGCGGAATGGTGTCGGGCGGCGTGACCAGTTGGTCGTAGTAACTAAACGCGGTAGTGGTGAACGCGGGCAGCGATTCGGCCGTACTCGCCAGCGAATTCTCGGTCTGCATGATCTCGTAGGCCGAGCAACTCGTGGTTGTGCACGTGCAGTTTGCGGCTCCGCCATTGGCGCCGGTTCCGCCATATGTCTGGTACGCGAAGAAGTAAGCCGACCCTTCCGCCACGAGATAGAGCATCTGCGTGTAGTTCCCCAGAGCTTGCATGGTCTGCAGGAAATAGGCGTCGAGAGGAGCCCAGAAGCTGAAAGGCTGGCGGGCGCGGATCGTGTCGACGGAGAGAACATCCCATTCGCTGGCCGTCGCCTTCGACAGCCAAGCCTGGCTTATTGCGACCGGCTTGCCGGCGGCTGCGGCCATACTGGCGACGGTCAGCGAGTTACCGATGAAATTGTTCTGCTGCGGCGTCGTAGTGATCGGAATAATATGGATATCGATGTAGTCCAGGGGCAGGGCAACGTAGGCGTTGATGTAGTCCAGCAGGCTAGGGGACCCGGAAACCGGCAGCCAAGTGCCAAAGCCGGCGCCTAGCTTGGGGACGTTGGTCAAGTTCAGCAACTGCACGGCCGCGATCTGTCCCGCGATCATTAACGCGGCGTCCGCCGGGTTGTTCAAATTCTGCTGGCCTGTCTGCGTGGCTTCCGTATCGGGTTCGTTCGCGAGGACGATATAATCCGGCTGCATCGTCTGTGCGATCGTGGCGGCCATTTGGGCGCGCGCCAACATGTATTGCGGCCAGGTGAGCGTGCCGTAGAACGTGTTCATGTTGGTCCAACCGGCCGCTATGTCATTGGAAAACAGGGCCTCATCGTCCACAATGAGTTTGAGACCGGCGGCCCGGACAGCCTGGGCCACCTGCGAATAGAAGTCCAAGTACGGTTGGAGGGCGGTCTGGCTGCCATAAAAAGGCTCATAAAGAACAGGAAACAGGACCGCTACCGACACGGCCTGTACACCCAAAGCTTTCAACTCCTGCAACTGGGTCAGAACAATTTGCAAATAGTTGGGGCCGGATATCGACGGACCCACGTTGCTATTGGCCGACTGCAGATTGGCGCTGTACAGCGTGGGACCGCCCGGTATCGGCGTCCAGGTGGGAGGGGCCGCCAGTTGGGTGTTAAACGCCTGCAGATCGCCGTTTAGCTCGCTATAGATGGAGTTGCAGTAACCCGCAGGTACGGCTGGCGGCGCCGGCGGTGTCGGAACGTCTGCCTTGCAGGGCGCATAAACGAGCACCGTCAAGGCCGCCAAAACATTAAGAGCGAGCCGGTGAAGTGGCAGCGTCTCTCCTTGTAGAAAAGCAATCTCGAAATGATGTTAGGTTGACTTTACTTTCGAATCAATACTCTCAATGGCAAATACACCAAAGATAGGCGTGTGACAGAATG
>OBLT010002703.1_pt1 | contig 10934 bp, 10 predicted proteins | sample 1518721 | NCBI WGS metagenome assembly OBLT01 (sample SAMEA3539307, study PRJEB22396) | soil metagenome | biome: tundra; feature: field; material: soil | place: USA | collected 2010-05 | depth 0.15 m | reverse complement strand
GGGTCGGGGTGGCCGGATTTGAACCGGCGGCCTCTTCGTCCCGAACGAAGCGCGCTGCCAAGCTGCGCCACACCCCGCCCGCGCGGAACCTCAGCGGTGCCGCGCGAGACTTGGACAGTCTAGCGGAAAGGAGGACCCGCTCGGGACCGGCTGCCAACAGCGGCCCGCGGAACGGGATGAGGCTCTGATCGATCAGCTGGAATCGCGCGGTACCAGGGTGAGCAGGCTGGCCTCCGGGCGGCACGCGAACCGGGCCGGAGCCCACGGCGAGGTGCCGAGGCCGGCGGATACATGCAGCCAGGCGTCCCCGCCGACGGGGTGCCGGTGCAGCCCGCGGGCCCGCTCCCGGTCAAGCTCGCAGTTGGTCACGAGGGTCCCGTAGAACGGCAGGCGCAGCTGGCCGCCATGGGTGTGCCCGGCCAGCAGGAGCTCATAGCCGTCGGCGGTGAACCGGTCGAGTATCCGCGGTTCCGGCGAGTGCATGACCGCGACCCGGAGGGCAGCGGCCGGATCGGCCGGGCCCGCCACTTGCTCATAGCGGTCCCGGTCGATGTGCGCATCATGCACGCCTCCGAACGCGATGTCGAGTCCGCCCGCGGTCAGCTGGCCGCGCTGGTTGTTCAGATCTAGCCAGCCGGCCGCGACCATGCCGTCTCGGAGCTTTTCCCAGGGCAGGTCGATGCATTTGCCGCGGTGCCCGCGGCTGCCTCTCGGCCGCAGGTACAGCAGCGGATTCAGCGGCTTGGGCGCGTACAGGTCGTTGGAGCCGAAAACGAAGACGCCGGGCCGGTCGAGCAACGGTCCGAGGGAGTCAAGGAAGCACCGGATCGCCTCGGGGTGCGCGATGCAGTCCCCGGTGTTGACGATCAGGTGCGGATCGAGGTCGTCGAGGTCCCGCATCCAGGACATGAGCCGCTTGCGGCCGGGAGTCAGATGCGCGTCCGAGATATGCAGCACACGCAACGGCGCAGCGCCTGGTGGCAAGACGGGAATCTCGAACCGGCGCAAGGCGAACCAGTTCCGCTCGACCACGGTGGCGTAGCCGGCAGCGGCGGCGCCGACGGCAGCGGTGACTGGTATGAGGGTTCGCAATCGCACTCATCCATGGTGCCATGACCCCAGGTATGCCGCCGCCCGCCCGCGATCGGTGTCCGCTTCCTAGGATGGGCATGTGGCTGAACTCAAGGAGCGGTTGCGCGCGGACCTGAACGCCGCGATGCGGGCGCGGGACCAGGTGCGGATGCGCACCCTGCGAATGGCACTGAGCTCTATTACGAATGAGGAGGTGGCCGGGACCTCGGCTCGTGCCCTCAGCGACGAGGAGGTCATGAAGGTACTCACCCGTGAGGCCAGGAAGCGCAGGGAAGCCGCCGAGGCGTTCGGCGCCGCCGGGCGTGCCGAACAGGCCGCGGCCGAGCGGGCCGAGGGAGAGGTCCTGGCTGGCTATCTGCCGGCCCAGCTGACCGACGAGGAGCTGTCCGCTCTGGTCACCGCGGCGATCGCCGACACCGGAGCGAGCGGCATGCCAGGCATGGGTCCGGTCATGAAGACGCTGACGCCCAGGGTCGCGGGCCGGGCCGACGGGGCACGTGTCGCGGCCGAGGTCCGCCGCCGCCTCACCGCCGGCTGAAGGCCAAGCCTGGCCGGCTCAGCCCGGCCGGCTCAGCACCCTCCGGTCAGAAGCGGCCGCCGGCGATACGGCGGTCACGCTGGGTCTGGCCGCGCTCTCCGTAGGGGTAATCGGGAGCGCCCGGGTCGCTGGCCGCGTCGAGGAGCCGGGTTTCGTCGTCGTTCAGCTTGAGGTCGCCCGCGGTCAGGTTGCCGTCGAGCTGGTCCAGGGTACGAGCGCCCAGGATCACCGAACTCACCGCCGGCCGGGCGAGCACCCAGGCGATCGCCACCTTTGACATGGAAGCCCCGTGGCTGTCGGCGACCTTGCGCACCGCGTCGATCACCTGCCAGGTACGTTCCAGGTGTCCGCGCTCATTCCAGATGCGCATGCCCTGGTCCATCTGATCCGACAGCCGGGTCCCCTCACCGGGTGCCTCATCTCGCCGGTACTTGCCGGTCAGCCAGCCGCTGGCCAGCGGCGACCAGGGCAGCAGGCCCAGTCCCTCGGCCCGGCACGCCGGGACGATTTCCCACTCGATGGCCCGGGCCAGCAGGCTGTACTGGGGCTGCACGGTCACCGGGCTGATCAGGCCGTGCCCTCCGGCCAGGTCGACGTACTTCTGGATCTGGTAGCCGAGGAAATTCGACAGGCCGACATAGTTGATCTTGCCTGCCTGGGCGGCGTCATCGAGGAACCGCAGTGTCTCCTCGATCGGCGTCAGCGGATCCCAGCCGTGCAGCTGGTACAGGTCGATGGTCTCGACGCCAAGCCGTCGCAACGACGCGTCGAGAGCGCCGGCCAGATGGCGGCGGGATAGCCCATGTCCGTTCGGGCTGTCGCTGGTGGGGAAGCGGGCCTTGGTCGCGATGACCACGAGGTCACGCGCCTGCGCCCGGCTGGCCAGCCAGCGGCCGATGATCTGCTCGGCCCGGCCATCCGCGTATACATCGGCGGTGTCGATCAGCGTTCCGCCCGCCGACGTGAACCGGTCAAGCTGCGCGAATGAGTCGGCCTCGCTGGTCTCGTTACCGAACGTCAGCGTGCCGAGGGCGAGCGCGGAGACCGCGCATCCGCTGCGCCCGAGCAGCCTGTACTCCATCACCCCTCCGTAGGTACCCCTAGGTCCTGGATCTCAGCGTCGCGTCGCCTAGACGGCCATGGGTCGGCGTGGGTCATTTCGTGGGAGCCGGGGTTGGGTTACCGCCGTTACCGCCGTTACCGCCGTTACCGCCGGTGCCGTTACCGCCGTTACCGCCGGTGCCGCCGTTGCCGTTGCCCCCGTTCCCGCCGGTGACCTTCTTCGGCTTGGGCGGCTGGATCACGACCGTGCCATCACCCATGCTGAGGAACGGGCTGGTGGGCGAGACAGGCACGAAATACGTGACCTTGCCGAGATCGGCCTGATCGAACGACATGTGCCAGGTGGATCCGGGCGCGTCTGCCCCGAACATCTCACCCGGGCAGCTCAGGCCGCCGCTTTCCAGCCGGTAGCAGCTGTTCTGCCCGCCCATGGTGTCGCTGGTCGGGGAGTACGGGTTGAACACCGAGACGTAACCCGCCAGGCTCGGCGTGTAGCCCGCGAAGGCGGCGTACGGGGTGCCGTTGTTGTTGGCCACGTTGGAGGTGCCGGTCTTGCCAGCCGCCTCGCGGCCGCTCAGTCCGCCGATGCCGATCGCGGTCCCGGTTGTCAGCACGCCCTGCAGGATGTAGTTCACGGCGTCGGCGACGTCGGTGGACAGCACCCGGTAGCAGTTCGCCGAGGGCACCGCCAAGGTGCCGCCACTCCCGGTGACGACCTTGGTCATGACGACCGGCGAGCAGTGCATGCCACGGGCCGCCACCGTGGCGTACGCGGCCGCCATGGACAGCGGCGAGACGTTGACCGAGCCCAGGGTGAAGGACGGGAAATCGTCTGCGGGCGGCACGTTCTTACCATCCCAGTTGAGCAGTGGGGTTCCGTCGGCTCTCGTCATTCCCAGGTCGACCGCGGTGTGGACGACGTTGCACAGGCCGACCTTCTGCTCCAGCTCGGCGTAGAACACGTTAATCGAGTTCGTCGTTCCGGTGTACAGCGAGTCTGTTGTCTTTCCAGGTCCTTCCGAGTTCGACACGTCGTATCCCAAGACGCCTGAACTGGTCGTCCCGGTCGGGTCGCCTTCGCAGTTGGTGTAGCCGGTGACGGTGGTGGTGCCAGGTACGGTCAGCTGGAAGCCGAATGGGATGCCCTGCTTAAGCGCGGTGATGAGCGTGAACAGCTTGGATGAGGAGCCGGTCTGGACCCCGGTACTGCCGCCGTAGGGGGTATTCACCGCGTAGTTGATCTCGGTCTGGCCGCGGCCGGTCCCGTACGACCGGTCCTCGGCCATCGCCTCGATCTGGCCGGTGCCCGGCTGCACGACGGCCTCGGTGTCCGCGTTGTGGCCTGGGTTGAAATAGCCGCTGCTGGAGGGCACGACGTAGTTCACTGCGTTGTTCGCGGCCTGCTGGTCCTTCGGGTTGAGCGTGGTGTAGATCTTCAGGCCGCCGGTGGACAGCAGCTTGGCCCGGGCCATCGGCGTCTTGCCGTAGGCCGGGTCGTTCAGGAAGACCTCCTCCACGTACTGGCAGAAGAAGCCCGCCGAGCCCACCGAACTGGACTGGCAGCCGCTCTGCGGCACCGCGACGTGCAGGCCGAGCGGCTTGGCCTCGTCGACCTTGGCCTGCGCGGCGGTGAGCCCGTTAGCGGTCTGCCACATCCGGGCCAGCACGGTGTTGCGCCGTATGACAGCCGTCCCGGGGTGGGCGATCGGGTCGTACGCCGTCGGGTTCTCCACGATCCCGGCCAGGGTGGCGGCCTGGGTCACGGTCAGCTTCGCCGCGCTGGTGCCGAAGTACGTCTCGGCGGCGGTCTCGATCCCGTAAGCGTTGTTGCCGTAGAAGGCGTCGTTGAGATATCCGGCCACGATGTCCTGCTTGGACTGCTGGTGCTCGGCGGCCACGGCCATCCGCAGCTCGTTCAGCTTGCGGCTCAGCGTCGCCGCGTTCGCGGCGTGCTCGGCCGTATTGTTCTGCGCCTCCTCGGCCTCGAGCAGCAGGACGTTCTTCACGTACTGCTGCGCGATCGTGGAACCGCCCTGGACCGGCTGGTGCTGCAGGTCGTTCACCGCCGCCCGGATGGTGCCGCGCAGGTCGATCGCACCGTGCACCCAGTACCTGGAGTCCTCGATGGCCACCAGCGCGTTCACCATGTTCGGCGCGATCTGCTGGTAGGTCACCGGCTGCCGGTCCCAGCCGAAATACTGGACCACGCCCGCCTTGGTGGCAGTGCTGTAATACGGCACGTCGACGCCGTACACGTACGCCAGCAGGCTGCCGTTGCTGTCCAGGATCTCGGACCGCTGAGGGAGGCCCTGGGCGGTCAGCGACAAGGTGGTGAACTTGTTCGCCTCGTTCCTGACCAGGACTCCGGTCGTGGCTACGATCGGGAGGACCATGGCCGCGGCCAGGACCCCGCCAATCGCGGCGAAGGTGACGAGGCGCCCGAGTACGCTCGTCCGGGTAACAATCTCTCCGAGCTGCACGCGACTTAGGGTACGCCGTCATGTCCAGTAGCTAGTGCGCTTGTACCGGACATGGCGGGGCAGGAGACACGTAGAGTTGCATGGATCAGCTAAAGTGTAAGCAAAACGGAATTCGTGTCCCAAGTCGCCAGCGTGGGTCATCGAAGCGGTCGAGGTCACAAGTGGAGCTGGACCGCACCCGGAGAGTGACTATTTACCGGATTCCATATAGTCCATGAGAACTATTTAGTAAATGACCATGCCGGGGTCTTGGCATCCTGGCCGGACTTCCGTAAGTTGCTGGATCACGAACAGATAACCGTGGCAGGGCGGCCGCACGCACCTGACCCCGGGGATCTAACCCCATCGAGACGACCGTCTGAGAGTTCGTGCTCGACGATCAAGAGGAGTGGGCACATGTGGATCACTGACTGGACCACACGCGCCGCATGCAAGGGAACCGACCCTGACGAGTTGTTTGTCCAGGGCGCAGCGCAGAACCGTGCCAAGCTGATCTGCCGGGGCTGCCCGGTTCGCACAGAGTGCCTTGCGGATGCGCTCGACAACGGGATCGAGTTCGGTGTCTGGGGCGGGATGACCGAGCGGGAGCGGCGCGCGCTGCTGCGCAGGCGCCCCGAAGTAACCTCATGGCGCGAACTGCTTGAGCGTGCGCGCGACGAGTACGAGCGGCAGTCCATTGAGTACGAGCGGCAGTCCATCGACGAGCTCGTGGCCAGCTAGGCACTCTAGCGCGGCCTGCTGAGCACCGTCGCTCAGCACTATGACTCAGCAGAACGATGACTCAGTGAGCGGCCAGGCAACGTAGCTAGCCGCACGTCAGCCAGCGAAAACTGATCAAAGAGTTCTCATGCTGTCCCGGCCGGGTTTACCGGCCCGACCGGGACAGTATTGCGCCGATGACCCGCAACCCGTCGAGGTCGTGCACGTCCTCGGGCTGCGCGGCCACCTCGGCGACGGGGATCGCCGGGTGCGCCGAGGTGAAATGCTCGGCCAGCCGGCGTTCTCTTTTGCTGAGGTGCATCCGCTCGGCGTGCATCCGCAACGCCGCCGCGGCGATCGCGTATCGCGGCGGAGTCACCTCAGGGCCGTTCGGACGATCTTGCATGTCCAGGGTCTCGGCGGCGGCCAGGCTCCGGGCGGCGCTCAGCCGGCCGGCCGGTGAGGTGTGCACGCGGTTGAGGATCAGGCCGGCCAACGGCATGCGCTCGGCGTCGAGGCGCTCGACGAAGTAGGACGCCTCCCGCAGCGCGTCCGGTTCCGGCGCCGCGACCACGAGGAACGCGGTCCCCGGCGCCTGCAGCAGCCGGTATGTCCCCTCGGCCCGCTCGCGGAAGCCGCCGAACATAGTGTCAAGGGCGGTGACGAACGTCTGCGCGTCCTTGAGCACCTGCGCCCCGAGGATCTTGGTCAGCGCGCCCGTCATGATGGCGAACCCGGCGTTCAGCACCTTCATGTAGGACATGCCGGCCTTAGCCGGGACGGTCAGCAGCCGGATCAGCCTGCCGTCCAGGAACCGGCCGAGCCGCTGCGGCGCGTCGAGGAAATCGAGGGCGGAACGGCTCGGCGGGGTGTCGACCACGATCAGGTCCCACTCGTCGGCGTGCCTGAGCTGACCGAGCTTCTCCATGGCCATGTACTCCTGCGTCCCGGCGAAGCTGGAGGACAGCGACTGGTAGAAGGGGTTGGCCAGGATCTGCGCGGCCCGGTCCGGGTCGGCGTGCGCCTCCACGATCTCGTCGAAGGTCCGCTTCATGTCGAGCATCATCGCGTGCAGGCTGCCGCCGTTCTCGCTCTGCACCCCGTCGACCTGGCGTGGGGTGTTGTCCAGCGAGGTCAGGCCCATCGACTGGGCCAGCCGCCGGGCCGGGTCGACGGTGAGCACGCATGCCTGCCTGCCGCGTTCGGCGGCGCGCAGGCCGATCGCGGCCGCCGCCGTGGTCTTGCCGACACCGCCGGAACCGCAGCAGACGATGATCCTCGTCCGCCGGTCATCGATGATCCGGTCCATGTCCAGCCGCACCGGTGTCACGCTCACGCTGCTCCCTGCTTCCTGAGCGTGGCGGCTAGCTGGTACAGGCTGGCCAGGTCGATCCCCTCGGGGATCATCGGCAGCTCGTACGTCGGGCGGGCCGCTGTTTTCAGCTCCTCCCGCTCCCTGTCCTGCAGCGCCACCTGCAACGCGTGCTCCCTGAGTTCGGTGGCCAGATCGGCGGCCAGCCCGTGGTTGTCGCTGATCCCGGCCGCCCTCAGGCCGAGGGCGAGCTCGGTGACGTCGAGGGATCCGCTGGCGGCCGCGGCCAGGTCCGCGCGGTCGAGCATGGCCGGGCGGACCATGTTGATGAAGACCCCGCCTGGCCGGATGGCGTCGCCGGTCAGCTCACGCAGCTCGGCGAGGCCGTCCAGGGTTTCCTGGACCGGCATCTCCTCCAGCGTTGTGACGAAGTGCACAGCCGTCTGCGGCGACCGGATCACCCGGCCCACCGTGTCCGCGTGCGTCTTGATCGGACCCATCTTGGCCAGCCCGGAGACCTCGGTGCTGACATTCAGGAAACGGCTGATCCGGCCGGTCGGCGGGGCATCCATCACCACCGCGTGGTAGACGTGCGTGTCGTCGCGTCGGCCGGCCCGGCGCCGGGCCGCCTCGGTGGCCTTGCCGGTGACCAGCACGTCGGATAGGCCGGGAGCGATGGTGGTGGCGAAATCCACCACGCCGAGCCTGGTCAGCGCCTTTCCTGTGCGGCGCAGGTGGTAGAACATCTCCAGGTAGTCCAGCAGGGCGCCTTCCGGGTCAACGGCGAGCGCGTACACGTCACCGCCCTGCCCGCCCCCCTGAGCGCTCTGCGGGGGCATCGGGGCCAGGCCGATTGCGACCTTCCGCTCCTCGTACGGCAGCGGAGGACAGTCGAAGAGCCTGGCGATGCCCTGCCTGCCCTCGACTTCGATCAGCAGGACCTTACGGCCCGCCGTGGCCAGGGCGAGTGCCATGGCCGCTGCCACCGTGGTCTTGCCGGTGCCGCCTTTGCCGGTGACCACGTGCAGCCGCACGCCGTCCCAGTCGGTATCCCTCGTGGTCATCCCGTTGCTGCCTCCGCTTGTTCCTCCCACGGAGGCTATCTCCGCGCGAATACCTTATGGTTCGATGTCCGCGGCTGGAATGTGATCCTTATGTCACTACGCTGGGGTCTAGGAAGAGAGGTGATCCCGGTGGGCGCAGTTGTAGCTGTCATCGTGATCCTGGTCATACTCGGGATTATTACGGCGGCGCGCACATTCAAGGTGGTGCAGCAGTACGAGAAAGGCATCATCTACCGGTTCGGCCGGGTCCTGCCGGAGATACGCGGCCCCGGGCTGACCATCATCCGTCCGGTCGGCGACCGGATGGCCAAGGTCAACATGCAGATCGTCGCCATGGCCGTGCCCGCCCAGGACGGCATCACCCGGGACAACGTGACCGTCCGGGTGGACGCGGTGGTGTATTTCCGGGTGGTGGATCCGATCAAGGCCACCGTGAACGTGCAGAACTACATGTTCGCCATCTCCCAGCAGGCGCAGACCTCGCTGCGGTCGATCATCGGCCAGTCCGAGATGGACCAGCTGCTAGCCGAGCGGGAGACGGTCAACCGGGAACTCCGCCGGATCATCGACGAGCCGACGGAAGGCCCGTGGGGTATCCGGGTCGAGCGGGTGGAGATCAAGGACGTGTCGCTGCCCGAGAGCATGAAGCGCTCCATGTCCCGGCAGGCCGAGGCCGAGCGGGAACGGCGGGCCCGGATCATCACCGCGGACGGTGAGTACCAGGCGTCCAAGCGGCTGGCCGCGGCCGCGAACGTGATGTCACGGGACCCCGCCGCCCTGCAGCTGCGACTGCTGCAGACCGTGGTCGAGGTGGCGGGCGAGCGGAACAGCACGCTGGTCATGCCGGTCCCCGTCGAGCTGCTGAGGTTCTTCGAGAAGATGGCGCCCGGTCCGGCCGCGCCCGCGCCTGAGCCAGCCGGCGAGCTTGATGACCTCGGTGACGCGGAGGTGGCGGCGGCCGAGGCGGGCATCACCAACGTGAAGGTGCCCGAGCTTGAGGAATCGTCCATCCCGCCGGTGCCCGAGGTGCCCCAGGTTCCCCTGGTCGAAGACGCCGTTACCCCTGGGGTGCGGGAGGTTACTGCCCCCGACGTGGCCCAGGACGACGAGGCGTAAGGTCGGTCCATGCCAAAATGGGAGTACGTAACGGTGCCGTTGCTCGTGCACGCGACCAAGCAGATCCTCGACAACTGGGGTGACGACGGGTGGGAGCTGGTCACGGTGGTGCCAGGCCCCAACTCTGAGCAGCTGGTGGCCTACATGAAAAGAGAAAAATCTTGACCAGCCCGGCCGGGCGGCTGGCCGCGCTCGGGCTGACGCTGCCGTCGGTGGCGGCCCCGGTCGCCGCGTACGTGCCTGCGGTGCGCACCGGCGGGTTCGTGTACACCTCCGGTCAGCTCCCCACCGTGGACGGCAAGCTCCCCGCGGTCGGCAAGGTGGGGGCTGAGGTCAGCGCGGCGGACGCGGCCGGGATGGCCCGCACCTGCGCGCTGAACGCGCTCGCCGCCGCCGCGTCCGCGGCCGGCGGGCTCGACGCGATCGGCCGGATCGTCAAGATCACCGGCTTCGTGGCCAGCGCGCCGGGCTTCAGCGGCCAGCCGCAGGTGGTGAACGGGGCGAGTGAGCTGCTGATCGAGGTGTTCGGCCAGGACGGCAGGCACGCCCGCAGCGCGGTCGGAGTGGCCGAGCTGCCGCTGAACGCGCCGGTGGAGGTCGAGTTGATCGCCGAGCTTCGCAGCTGAGCCGCCCGGTTGAACAAGCCGCCCGGTTGAACAAGCCGCCCATGAACGAGCCGCCATGAGCGAGGACCCGTGACTGAGCCCCAGATGGTCGCCTCCGTCGCCGTGCCGAGAGAGCTCGCCGAGCGCGCGCGCGAGATCGCCGCTGGGCGGCTCTCGCCCGTGGTCCCCCGGGACGCCGCGACCGTCATGCTCCTCCGGGAGCGGGCCGGGGTCGAGGCGTACCTGCTGCGGCGCACCAGAGAGCTGGATTTCGCGCCGGGGGCCTGCGTGTTCCCCGGCGGGTCGGTCGACGAGCGCGACGCCGACCCGGAGATCGGGTGGGCCGGCCCCTCGCCGGCCGAGGTCGCGGACCAGCTGGGCGCGTCGCCGGCCCGGGCCCGGGCGCTGGTCTGCGCGGCGGTCAGGGAAACCTTCGAGGAGTCGGGCGTGCTGCTGGCCGGCTCCTTGCCGACGGAGCTGGTGGGCGACAGCGCCGCCCTGGCCCAGGACCGGCACGCGCTGCTCGCGGGGACGGTGTCCTTCGGTGAGCTGCTCGGCCGCCTGGGCCTGATGCTGCGGGCCGACCTGCTGATCCCGTGGGCCCGCTGGATCACCCCCGAGGCCGCGCCCCGCCGGTTCGACACCTGGTTTTTCGCCGCGGCCCTGCCGCCCGGGCAGACGGCCTCGCTGACGGCGCCCGCGGAGCAGGCCGGCCAGGCCGGCCGGACGGGGCCGGGGGAATCGGACGCCGGGATCTGGCTGCGGCCGGCCGAGGCGCTCGAGTCGGCCCGGACCGGTCAGATCACCCTGGTGCCGCCGACCGCGGTGACCCTGGGCGAGCTCGCCGGGCACGAGAACGTGGCCGGCGTCCTGGCCCAGCACCGGGTGATGACGCTGCGGATGCCCACGGTGATGGTCACCGAGCACGAGACGTGGCTGGCCATGCCCCCGCTCGACCAGCCCCCG
>OBLT010002702.1_pt1 | contig 10936 bp, 10 predicted proteins | sample 1518721 | NCBI WGS metagenome assembly OBLT01 (sample SAMEA3539307, study PRJEB22396) | soil metagenome | biome: tundra; feature: field; material: soil | place: USA | collected 2010-05 | depth 0.15 m | reverse complement strand
TGACCGAAGAGAACCAGATGATCGCGCACATCACCACGGTGAAGGAAGAAGTGGTCGTGGCTCCGGAAGTGGTGGCGGATGCGGCGGCAACTCCGGCTGAACCCGAAGTCATTAAGAAGGGTAAGCAGGAGACCGAGGGTGAAGAGGCCGAAGGCGATGCCAAGGCCAAGGCCAAGCCCGAAAAGGCAGAGAAAGCCGAGAAGAAAGACAAGAAATAGCTACTGGCTGCTGGCTTCTAGCTTTTAGCTAAGAGCCAGCAGCCAAGAGCCAAGAGCGAATCTGCGTGAAACTGATCATCGGTTTAGGCAACCCAGGAATCGAGTACCAGTTCACGCCGCACAATCTCGGGTTCTTGACGATCGATCGGATTGCCAACGGCCTCGGGATTGAAGTCAGAAACCGCCAGTGCCGAGCGCTAACGGCGCGGGCAACGATCGCCGGTGAGCCGGCGGTCCTGGCGAAACCGGAAACCTACATGAACCTGAGTGGGCTTTCGGTGCGGGAACTGGTGGTGGAACATCAGATCGATGTGCTGCGCGATCTGATTGTGATTTACGACGAACTCGACCTGCCGCTGGGCACGATTCGCATAAGGCAGCGGGGCAGTTCGGCGGGGCACAACGGGATGGAATCCATCCTCGGCGCCCTGGGTACAGACGAGTTCTTGCGGGTTCGTCTGGGAATTGCGCCCGACCGCAAAGTCGCGGACAGCGTGAAATATGTGCTGACGCCGTTCCGCAAGGCGCAGGAAAGAGTAGTGGACGAAGTTCTCGACACGGCAGTGCAGGCGGTCGAGGTGATTTTGAAAGAAGGGCCGGCAGCAGCGATGAACCAGTTCAATCGCAAGAACGAACCGGGTGAAGAGCCGCAGGCGACGTAAGCATATCCGCATTTTGCGGGACAAAGTTTTTTGCAGCAGAGAGTTTGGAGATAACGAATGAATCGTAACTATGAATTGATGTTCATCGTCCGGCCCGACATGGTGGACGAGGATCTGAACAAGCTGATTTCCACGCTCGAGTCTTCGGTGACCTCGGCGGGCGGAACCACCAAGAGCGAAGTTTGGGGCAAGCGCCGTCTCGCGTACAGGGTAGGCAAGTTCAACGACGGAATCTTTGTGCTGATGTTGATTGAAGCGACCGGCGCCGTCGTACACGAAGTCGAACGCCGCCTGCGCGTGACCGAGCCGGTGATCAAATTCCTCACCGTGCGCACGGACGAAGAACTGAAGCGGCTCGACAAGATCAAGAAACTACGCGACGCGAAAAAGAAAGTCAGCGCACAACCCGCCGCCGCTGCTCCGGTAACACCGGTACCGGCACCGCCAGCAACTCCGGAAGCGCCGACGGAAGCACCGGCCTCGGCGCCGGTCTAGCGAGAACAGGTTTGCATTTTAGAACAGGTTCGTATCGGGGTATCGCTTTCGCGATACCGCAGGTTCGTCGAAATCAATCGCCCCTTTAGGGGTTGCGCGGGGACCGGGCATCTCGCCCCTCCGCCAACGAATTCTTAGAAAGCAGGAGCACTATGGCAGAAGAAACAAAAGCACCAGCCGGGGGATCAAGCCACGGCGATAGTCGTCCGGAGCGTAGTGGTGGGGATCGTCCCGAGCGCAGCGGGCCGCCACGAGGTCCGCGTCCCGGCGGAGGCCCCGGTGGTCCCCGCGAAGGTGGGCGCAAATTTTTCCGGCGCAAGAAGGTTTGCAAGTTCTGCGTCGAAAAAATCGAAGCGGTCAATTACAAGGATGTACGTCTGCTGGCACAGTTCGTCGCCGAGAGCGGCAAGATCACTCCGCGACGCCTGACCGGCGTGTGCACGCCGCACCAGCGGCGTTTGTCGCGAGCCATCAAGCAGGCGCGCAACATCGCCCTGCTGCCGTTCGCCGGACGCGCGCAGTAAATTCAAGATCGTCGTTGGTCGCTAGCCGTTAGTCGTTAGTCGTTCGCAGCCAGGCAAGTTGGTTGACTGTTTGAGAATTTGCAAACGACCAACGACCAACGACCAACGACCGATGACTAACGACCAGGCTACTTACGAAACGGAGTTATCCATGGAAGTCATTCTGAAAGAAGACGTGCCCAAGCTGGGCAGCCGCGGCGAGGTGGTGAAAGTCGCCGAGGGATACGGGCGGAATTTTCTGCTGCCCAAGAAGCTGGCGATTGAGGCCACCTCCGCCAATAAGACGGTCATTGAGCAGATGAAGGCGGCCTCGGTGCGCCGCTCCGCCAAGGAAAAGACCGAAGCCGAAGCGCTGGCCAAGCAGTTTGACGGGCTCGAGGTGAAGTTCCTGCGCAAGTCCGGCGAAGGCGATCACCTGTTTGGATCGGTGACGGCTGGCGACATTGCCGAAGCGCTTGAGAAGCAGAGTTTCCACATCGATCGCCGGAAGATCCAGTTGCACGAACCGCTCAAGACCGTCGGCGAGTTCATCATCCCCATCAAGCTGCACAAGGATGTGACCACGCACCTGAAGGTCGTCGTAGATAAAGAAGCGGCAGCAGCAGAATAGTTTGTTTCGCAATGGAGCGCCGGGCGTCTCGCCCGTCCTGCCGGGCGGGGACGCCCGGCGCTCCATCAAACATCACCAACGTCCGCCCCAAAGAATTCCTCCACTTTTTTCAAGTCCGTGGTCCTGCTGTAGCGCGGCAAGCTCTCCACAAACACCCGCCCGTACTGCTTCTTCAAAATCCGGTTGTCGAGCAGCGCCAGCAGGCCGCGATCGTGCAACGATCGAATCAATCTCCCAAATCCCTGCTTCAGCGTAATAACCGCGCTCGGCACTTGGTATTCAAAGAAAGCGTTGCCGCCGCCAGCGTCGATCGCTTTCACCCGCGCCGCGACTACCGGATCACTCGGCACGGCAAACGGCAGGCGATCGATGATTACGCAGCTCAACTGTTCGCCTTGCACGTCCACGCCCTGCCAGAAGGAAGATGTCCCAAACAACACGCAGTGCGGCGTGAGCCGGAACTCTTCGAGCAGCGCCGATTTTGGAGCGTCGCCCTGTTTGAGCATCGGATATTCCAATAGCCCAAGCAGCCGCTCGTAAATATCGTTCATCTGCGCGTAGCTGGTGAAGAGCACGAACGCGCGTCCGCGTGTAATCTCCAGCAACCGCCGGATAACGCCGGCAGCCTCTCCCGCAAATTGCGGCGTGCGCGGATCGGGCAGATCGGGAGGGACGTAAAAAATCGCCTGACTTTCGTAATCGAAGTGCGAGGCGACGATCAGTTCGCGCGCGTGATCGAGCCCCAGCCTCTGCCGTATGTACTCAAACCCGCCTCCGACGGCCAGCGTTGCCGAAGTCAGCACCGACGCCTCCAGCTTCGACCACAGGCACTCGCGCAGGATCTGCCCAACTTCGATCGGAGTCGCCTGCAGGAAAACATTCATACGCCCGCCCGCGCGTTCTGATGATTTCTGCCGGGCAGGGGCGCCCGGCGCTCCACGGAATCCTCGCCGCTCGATCCAGAAGACCGTGTTTGGGTCTTCGTTTTCCATCACGAAGCCAAGTTGCGCCTGCAATTGCTGCGCTCGACGCACCAGCGTGAAGACTTCTTCCGGCTTCTGTGGCAACTGCTCCAGTTCCGCGCCCAGCCGGTACAGCGATTGATTGAGCGCGAGAAATTCTTCGCCGTTTTCTTCAAGAAACTCGCGGCGAGAATCGAAGGCAAATCGCCCTTCGTTCGCGGGCAGAAGAGAAAAAAACAGCTGCGAGCGTTCCCGCACCGACTGAATCGCCCCCGACATCTGTGGCGTGTAGAGTTTCTCGCGTTGCAGCAGGTGTTCGACGTCGCGCGTCAGTTCGTCCATCCGGAGGTTGCTGACCGAAATCCCAAAGTAGTTGCCGGCGATGTCTTCCAGCTCGTGCGCTTCGTCGAAAATCACCGCCCCGCACTCGGGAAGCACTCCGGCGTCGGGCGCGCCCTCGGCTTCAAGTTTGATGGAGAGGTCGGCAAAGAATAGATGGTGATTGACGATGATGATGTCGCTCTCAGCCGCGCGCCGCCGCATCTCGGTGATGAAGCAGCGGCCGTATTCCTTGCATTTCTGGCCGAGACAAGTATCGGCCCGCGCGTCGAGTTTGTGCCAAAGAGCGCTGGCCTCGGGCAGTTCCGCGAGTTCCGCGCGGTCGCCGGTCTGCGTTGTCTTCTCCCACGCGGCGATAGCGCGGTAGTGCTCAATCTCTTCCAGCCCGCTGAGCACGGGCTGGTCGGTGAGGTCGATAAGTTTCTTGCGGCAAAGATAGTTGTTACGCCCCTTCATGTAACAGACGCTGAGTTTTCGGTCTCCATCAGGAAACAGTGCCCGCTCCAGCGCCGGGACATCTTTAAAGTAAAGCTGCTCCTGCAGGTTCTTCGTGCCGGTGGAGATGATGACGCGCTTGCCCGAGCGGGCCACTGAACGGATAATAGGCAGCAGATAAGCCAAAGTTTTGCCAGTACCAGTGCCCGCCTCGACGATGAGGTGCCGGTTCTCTTCGAGCGCCTCTTCTACCGCCTGGGCCATCTGCAACTGCCCGCGGCGAAACTCGTAGGCGGGATGCGTTTTCGAGAGCAAGCCTCCCGGCGCGAAGAACTGATACAGCGAGAATCCTGCAGGCCGAGTTTCTGGGGGGGACACGGGATGGGATGAGGAAGGCACGGAGTCTCTATAATAGCGGGATGGACCGCGCAACTCATCCCCGCCGTTGAGCAAAAGAGGATTTTGAGCAAAAAAAAACCAACCCCACTCGTCGCCATCGTCGGGCGCCCGAACGTTGGCAAATCGACGCTCTTCAATCATCTGACTGGATCGCGGCGCGCCATCGTCGGCGACGAGCCCGGCATCACGCGCGACCGCCTCTATGGCGAGGTCGAATGGCTCGGGCACGAGTTTCGCGTGGTGGATACCGGCGGCATCGTTCCCGAAGATAAAGATTTCATTCCGTCGGAGATCTTCCGTCAGGCAAAAGTCGCGTTCGAAGAAGCGGCGGCGATCATCATGGTCGTCGATGCCCGTACGGAGATCGCAGGCCCCGATCGCGAATTAGCTCGACTGCTGGCGAGGACCGGCAAGCCGCTCTTTCTCGCCGTCAACAAAATGGATTCCGACAAGCAGGATGGATTGCTCGACGAGTTTCATGTGCTCGGAATGCGGAATATGTTTCCGATTTCGGCTGAGCATGGACGCGGCGTCGACGATCTGCTGGACGCCATCCTTAAGGTGATTCCTAACGTCAAGAGCTTAACCACAGAGGGCACTGAGGACACGGGGGACGGCACAGGGGAGACCACACCCACTCCTGAGGAGCCGCATGAAATCAGGGTGGCAATCATTGGGCATCCGAACGTCGGCAAGTCCACGCTGCTGAATCAACTCACCGGAGTCGACCGCGCCATCGTCTCGCCCGTTGCGGGGACCACGCGGGATTCCATCGACGAAGTCATCCGCTACCACGGCCGCGATATTCGCTTCGTGGATACAGCTGGCATTCGCCGCAAAGGCAAGACGCACCTGATGGCCGAAAAGCTTTCGGTGGTCATGGCGCGCAAGAACATCGAAGACGCCGACATCGTGCTCTTCATGGTGGACGCCACCGAAGGCGCCAGCGGGCTCGACGCGAACATCGCCGGCTATGCCCACGAGAGCGGACGCTCGGTGATTATCCTGGTCAATAAATGGGACCTCGTGGCAAGCGGCGAGAAGCGCGCCGTCAGCCAGTCGAAGACGGCACGCATCCAGGACGCCAAGCGCCCGCAAGACCGTGCTCTCTACGAAGAGCGCCTGCGCTACGGGCTCAAATTCTTGGCCTACGCTCCCGTGCTCTTTCTCTCCGCGCACACCGGCAAGGGAACGGAAAAGATTCTTCCCCTGATCGAGAAGGTGGCTGCCGAGCGCCGCAAGCGCGTCACGACCGGCGAGATGAACCGGTTTCTGAGGACGGTTGACTTCGACCGCGCCTCCGTTCCCGTTAGCAAGCGCGTGAAAATCTACTACATGACGCAAGCGGGAGTGGCGCCGCCCATGTTTGTACTCTTCACCGACCGCGCTGTGAAGCTGCACTTTTCCTATCAACGCTTCCTCGAAAACCAGATCCGCGCTGCGTTCGGTTTCATGGGCTCGCCTATTTGGATCAAGAACCGGGCGCGGGACTGATGTTCTAGTGGGCCTATTTGTTCGCGTTAGCGTGGATCAACAACAAGGCTAGTCCAGCCCAACTGCGCTAATATTGCAGTGATTGGAATCGAAACCGTGACCAATTCACCCATCAGTCTTTCTTTTCGTTACTCCGAGAGCGACTACGTTCGAGCTTTGCGCGCTCACTATGCCGACCGCCTGCGCCTTTGGCTGGACATTTGCGTGGTTGTTTTGGTCGGGGCCGCGGGTATTTACCTCTGGCCGTCTCTGAGCAGCAAAGTGTACCTTGGCGTTTCTATAGCATTTGCGGTCATTCTCTTTGCCGCCTTCTTCGTTATTCCACCGTTGATTTTCCGCCGAGAACCAAAGTTCCGCGATGAGTACTCACTGACGTTCTCTCGGGAGGGCATCTACTTCCAGACAGCACACATCAACTCCCATCTGGCTTGGGATTTGTATTCACGAGCTCTGGTCGATGCCCACTCGTACCTGCTTTACTACGGATCCCGAACTTTTACAGTAATTCCCAAGCGAGTTTTTCAGAACAACGAGCAGCAAGAAGCGTTCGATCAATTGCTTGCCGGGCACGTCTCGAAGATTGTCAGAAGAAAATAATCCCAGGGTATTTGCCGCGTTAGGCCCGAATGTCATTAAGGGCGGGCGCGAAGCGCCTACCCCGCCATCGGCAAATGCTTCCCATCCTCCGTCAGCAGCCCCACGCGGTCGACGCCGGCGACCCGGGCGATTGCAATCACGTCTGCTACGTCCTGGAAATCAATGTCATTATCAGCTTCCAGGTACGCGATCCGCTCCACGCGAATGGCGAAAATATCTCGCAGCCGTTCGCGCAAGCGATCCCATTCCACCGCTTCTTCATTCACCATCACCTGCGGGTGTTCCGCTCCCGGTTTCGCGTGACGAATCTGAATCACAATCGTGCGCTGAGGCGGCGGGATCGAGGGATCTTTTGCATTGGACTGCGGAAGCTCTGTTTGCAAACCAGTTGGCCGCTGCTCAATCACCACCACCATGAAAACGATGATGAGCACCAGCAGAACGTCAATCAGCGGAGTGACGTTCATCTTTGGACCTGTTGAAAACGAACCACCGCCTGAGAACCCCATTCGGTATTCCTCTCTCAGGCACGCGCGTGTCTTGATTCATTGGACACCCGGATGGCGCGGAGAGTTCCAGGGCCTGCGCCGGTATAAGTAGGGGGTGTCTTGAAGGTAGTGGAGAATTCCGGCTTCCCAAAGGTTTGTGCCGGGAGTAGGGGTCCTTCGACTCCGCAGCTCCATTCGCAAGCGAATGGAGCCGCTCCGCTCAGGATGACAGCGGGGTACACCGCGATGACAGAAGGGTACACCGCGAATTCCCTGTTTCCAGTTACGACCCGCTAGAATCGAATTATCGAGACGGCGTGTTGCTTATTTGAGTTTATAGACCGGGGACCATGGTGAAATATCGCTCGCGGTTCGCACTAGGAACCATTTTTCTCGCGCTCAATCTGTTCCTGCTCACTCTGCCGGCGCACGCCCAGGACAACTACGAAATCCAGGTTTACTCTTCGGAAGCGACGCCGAAAAACGTCACCATGGTGGAAATCCATTCCAACTTCACCGTGGACGGCCAGAAGCAAGTAGTCAACGGCGTCCTCCCTTCGAATCACGCCTTGCACGAAACGCTGGAGATCACACAAGGCTGGACCGACTGGTTTGAGACCGGCTTCTATGTGTTCTCGAGCATTCAGCCCGGCGGTTCAGGCGGCGGGGGCTGGAACTGGGTCGGCGATCACATTCGCCCGCGCATCACGGCTCCTGAGTCATGGCACTTGCCGGTTGGCCTGAGCCTGGCGCAGGAAATTGGCTACCAGCGGCGGAAGTTTGCGGAGGACAGCTGGAACTACGAGCTTCGTCCCATCATCGACAAGAAGATTGGCCCCTGGTACTTTGCGTTTAATCCGGCGTTTGACCGGGCGTTGCATGGCCTGAATACGGGCAAGGGTTGGGGATTCTCTCCGAATGTGAAAGTCAGTTTTGATTTCACCAAGAAGGTCACCGGCGGCCTCGAATACTACGGAGCGCTCGGGCCGGTCTCAAATTTCGATCCCAGTTCTCAACAGTCGCAGCAGATCTTTCCGACGATTGACCTCAATCTTTCGCCGAACTGGGAATTTAATTTCGGTGCTGGGGTGGATGTAACTAACTCCGGCGATCACTTGATCCTAAAATGCATCATCGGACGACGCTTTAGTTGGGGACACAAGCCTCGCGCGGCGCAAAAATAGTGGAGGGACGGGCGTCCCTTCGGCACGCTCAGGGCAGGCTCTTGCCCGTCCTTCGTATGCTGAGATTATCGTGGCTGGGCGGGGACGCCCGGCTCTCCACTAGCCAATCGGCTCCGGCGACGGTGGCAGCGGAGGCGCTTCAAATGGCGGCGGAGGCTCAGGAACCGGCGGCAATTCCGGTGCAGGAAGTGGAGCGGGCGGCGCCGGATTCAGCAGCGCGTCGAGATTCGGATATCGCGAAGCGAGAAAATACATTGCGTATGCGGGGAAAAAGACCGTACCCGGCACGCAAACCAAAGCGATTAGATAAATCAGCAGGAATAGGAGCAGGCTTCCGAAGATGATCGCGAGGCTGATCGTCGTTACGCTCCATCCCATCCCCGCCGCTGCGCCCGCTACCACTGCAACTACTCCCGGCACAGCAATAAACAGCACCGGGATGATTGCGATGATGCTGAACAAAATGCCCGCCGCAATGGAAAGCACCAGCTTAAGCAGAAGGTAAACGGCAAATCGTCCCTTCTCCAGCCGGATCAGTGCCAGTAAGCGGTGCCAGCCGTCGGCAAAATCAAGGCCTTCGAGAGCCATAATCGGCACCAGAAAGTCTTTTGCCAGCGCGTGCACCACTGCGGTTGCCAGCGCGAACACGATAAAGAAGCCAACCAGCAGAAGGACTCCGAGAATCAAGCGCCCCACGTGCTGCTTGATATCTGTCATCCATCCCGCAGCGAAAGCCAGCGCCAGCGGCACGCCAACCATGATCAGAAGAAACATCCAGACCGAAAACTGAAACACAATCTGCCACAAAAAGAATCGGCCGCCGGCCCGACGCCATTTGCTCCATGCCTCACCAATCGAACACTCCCGCCGCAGCACCGAGTCGAACAGGATGAGCCGGAACACGCTGTTGATGTACAGGAACACAACGGACAACACCATGACGGCGAGGATTCCGATCACGATCAATCCCAGGAACTGCGCGATGTGCTCGGAAATGTGCGCGGGAATACGCGCGGGGTCGAAAGGGGACAGACCGGAGAACATGCCCGACGGCAGAAACTCGCTATTGCTCTTTCGTGGTCGCTGGGCAAACTGCCCGAAGTTTCCGAAACTGCATCCGCCGACATGCAGTTCCGCCGCCAGAATCCCAACCAGCGCGAGGCGCGACCATTGCCCCCAACGGAAGCGCGTGAACAGTTGCAGGCGGGTGTGCTGCAGCGCAGGCTGTATGCAATCAACGGCGGAAGCGGGCAATGGATCACCTCGTACTAACGTCGCCAAGGTATCGCGCCAAGACTTCCGCCGTCAACGCGGAATGCGACCTCGCCGGTGGAGCGCCGGGCGTCCGCGCCCGGACCCGAACTCTCGACGGGCGAGAAGCCCGTCACTCCACGAACGTTCATTCGTATCGCAGCGCATCGACAGGATCCAGGTTCGCCGCGCGCGACGCGGGAATCAGTGCGCTCAGCACGCCGACGAACAGCAACACCAACGTCGAAATCATGACGGTAAAAAATGAAATTCTTAGGTGGATGTCCGCCTTTCCGGAGTCATCTTCGAACAGCGGGCCCATCAGCGGAAGCGTTCCGACTGCAACCGCAACCACGTATGACACCACGATCCCGATGGCGCCGCCGAGCAGCATGATGAACAGCGTCTCCGCGAGAAACTGCGCTTTGATGTGCCATTTCCGTGCGCCCAGAGCGCGCCGCAATCCGATTTCCCGAATGCGCTCATCGACCGAGACGAGCATGATGTTCATCACGCCGACGCCGCCGATCCCTAGAGTGAGAATCCCGATAAAGATCAGCAGCACCTGCAGGCCGACGGTGATGCCGTTGATGACGGGCCGGAACTCTTCGCGGCCGAACATCTGAAGGGCCTTCTTGTCGGTGGGCGAGAATTGCTGGCGCGTGGCGATCGCAGCAAGCACCTGCGCCTCCGCGCGAGCCTCGAACTGCGGTGCGATGGGTTCAAACACCAGCACGTCGCCGAACTTCGCGTTCCAAAGATCATTCGCCGCCGAGTAGGGAATCCACGTCGACTCGTCGTCGCTCGAGAAATAGTTGCTCAACTGGATCTTGCGGTCCATGGTGCCAATGACAGTAAAGCGCACTCCGGCAATTTCGACCGTTTCGCCCACCGCCGGGCGTCCGCCGAACAGCTGCTCGCGTACGCGCGCACCCAGGAAAACGACGCGGCGCCGTTCGAGCTCGTCGAGCGAATTGATCCAGCGGCCCTCCGAAGGTTGTTCGTTCCGCATATCGCCGTATTCCGGGCACACGCCGCGGACGGGCGCCGTGCCGACCATGCGGTTTCCGTAGGCGATGCCCGGACGGCGCACGGTTTCGAGACACGCGTGGCGCACATAGTTGGCCGTCTCCTTGATCATGTCGAGGTCGGCTTGCTCGAGGACGACCTTCTTGCCCGCGCGCTGGCCGCCGGGTTGTTCGCTGGTCTGTTGCGGCCAAGCGATCCCGAGGCGCTGGTGCTGTGGGAAGCGCAGTTTGGCGATTTTGCCAACGTGGC
>OBLT010002701.1_pt1 | contig 10937 bp, 15 predicted proteins | sample 1518721 | NCBI WGS metagenome assembly OBLT01 (sample SAMEA3539307, study PRJEB22396) | soil metagenome | biome: tundra; feature: field; material: soil | place: USA | collected 2010-05 | depth 0.15 m | reverse complement strand
GCGAACTCGCGATCCTCGATCGCTGAGGACAGCCTCGTCTCGCAGCGGGGGACATAGAATTCAGCAATGCGGAAATGCACAATCTCGCGGGATTCCGACTCAGGAAGTGGTACCTCGACGCCGTTTCCGGCGATGGGGAAGTCCTCGTCGGGTACCAGGCCCGGCTCGAGTTCCGCCAACTTTCGGTCCAGGGCGCGAGCTTTCTGCTCTCACCGCAACGGGGGAGTGGGCGAGGCGCATCGACGTGGACGCGGGCGCCCTCGCCGGAGAGCGGCAGTTCAGGAATCCGTTGGCCCGTCCCACGCCTTGAAGTCCGTGGGACGTGGACCGCTACGGGCGCCGCAATCCCACGGAGGCTCTTTCACTCGAACGAGGGGATGGTGGACTGGAAGGGTGTGGACTATTTCTTGAGAAGGTCCCGAATCTCGGTGAGGAGCTGCTGATCTATCGTGGGTCCGGCCGTGGCAAGGGCGGGTGCCTCCCCCCGGAGGCGGTTCGCCTGCTTCACGACGAGGAAGATCACGAAACCCACGATCAAAAAGTCGAGGACGGCATTGAAAAAGACGCCGTAATTGACAGTCGGGAGGCCGGCCGCCTTTGCCGCCGCGAGGGTCTCGGCCGGTTTTCCGGAGAGATTGATGAACAGGTTGGAGAAGTCGACTTTCCCCAGCAGCAGGCCGACAGGCGGCATGAGGACGTCGTTCGTGAACGACGCCACGATCTTTCCGAACGCGGCCCCGATGACGACCCCGATGGCGAGATCGAGAACGTTGCCCTTACTGATGAATTCCTTGAATTCCCTGATCATGAGTGCTCCTGTCATGGAACCGGAATGGTTCCCCTCGATCAGTCGCAAAATATACGAGAGGCGTATGAACGCAAGTGCGGTGCCGGTTGGCGCGTAAGGTCCGGCGAGAGGTGGTTGCGACCGCAGCTCCCCGGCCCGCGGTGAACGCGTGAGCGCGCGCGCTTACACGCTCGTCTACGACGGAGACTGCCGGTTCTGTGTCCGGTCGGCGGAGCTCGTCGCCGCTTGGGACCGGGAAGGTGCGGTCGAGCTCGTCCCGCTCCAGCGCGGTGGCCTCGGCGAGCGCTTCCCGTGGATCCCAAAAGACGCGTACCACGAGGCCATGCAGCTCGTCGGTCCCGCCAACGAGACATGGAGCGGCGCCGCCGCGGCCGAGCGTCTCGTAAAAATCCTTCCGGGCGGGCGCCCGCTGGGATGCCTTTTCGCGCTACCCTTCGCGCGGCCGGTCGCCGACCGCGTCTACCGCCTCATCGCGCGCAACCGGTTCCGGCTCGGCTGCGGCGCGCACTGCGTGCGGCCGGGCCGATGACCCTTATTCCGGGAGGATGACCTCCGTCCGGCGGTTCAGGGCGCGTCCCTCGGCCGTGCCGTTCGAGGCGACCTCGAACTGTTTGCCGAAGCCCTGCGTCTTGATGCGCGCGGCGTCCACCTTCTGGTTCACGAGGAAATTCCGCACTGCCTCGGCGCGCTGGAGCGAGAGCTTGTCATTGAGGGCGTCGCTGCCGGTCGAGTCCGTGTAGCCGCAGACGTAGACCGCGGCTTTGGGGAAGTACTGATTCAGGATCTCGGCCTGCTTCGCGAGCACGGGGAGCGCGTCCGGCTTGAGGTCGGACTTGGCCGAATCGAAACAGACCTTCTCGGCGTATTCGAAGACGAGGACGCGCGTCAGGCCGAGCTTCTTCGCGACGGGCGAGATGTCCCCCTTGCCCATGCGGAAAATGACCTGGGCCTGATCGGGCGAGACGATCCGGATGCGCTTTTCGACGACCTCGAGATCGGCGTTCGCCGCTGTGATCGACGAGACGTCCTCGAAGGTATTCACGTTGAGGGATTTCGGCGTCTCCCCGAGAACCTTCCCCTTGTAGGAGACCGTGGCTTTCTCGGGCTCGGAGAGGACGTCGATCGCCATCTTCATTTCGACGCCGTGCGTGCAGCCCGCGAGCAGCGCGGCGAAGGCGATCGGGAGCGCAAGGCGAACGGGTTTCTTCATGAACAGCCTCCCTAGACCGGCAACGGGGAGCATTATCCGACGGATCGGGCGCCGTCAAAAGCGAATCGAGAGGCCGAAACGGCCTTCGACGGGCTGGCCCTGCTCGTCCCGCGCCGCGCGGAACCGGTACCTCGAGAGGGCCTCGAGCGCGAGCGCGTCGCACGCCGACGAAACAGGGGAGATGACGTGGCGGCTCTTCAGGCTGCCGTCCTCTCCGATGACGACCGAAATCCCGACGACCTGACCGCCGCATTCGCGCTCCTGCATAGGTGACAGCGCGATCTTGACCCCCTCCTCGACATCCGGCTTCGTCACCGCGCGTCGGGGGACGGGTGCGGGCAGAGCGGTGTGGACGGGCACGGAAGCGGGTGCGCCGGTGGTGACCTCGCGGGCGGCACGGGCCCGCGCCGGAGCGGCCGTCGTCGCAGCCGCGGGAAGGGGCGTGGGCACGGTCAGAAACGCCGTAGGCGTCGGCGCCTCGACGCGAGGGGGAACGGCGGTCGGGGCGGGCGGCGGAGCCACTGCGGTGATCGCCGGACTCGCCTCGGGAGCGACCTTCGGGCCTTGCTCGCGCGTCAGGAAGTAAGCGCCCGCCGCGAGGGCCGCGAGGACGAGGATGCCGACCGTTGGCCAGAGCCACGCCAGGCGCCGCGCCGGGGCGAGAGCCGCCGGAACCGGAGCCGTCTCAACCGGAAGTTCGGGCCGCGACTGCGGGGAGGGCCGCGCGAGCGGCGGTGCGGGGACGGGCGCCTCGGTCGGGACCGCGGGACGCTTGCTGGAGGAGCGCGAGCGCGTCGTTCTCGGGTGGACTTCCGCGAGAAAAGCCTCGAGGTCCTCCCGCATCTCGGCGGCCGTCGCGTAGCGCGCCTCCCGGTCGCGCGTCAGAGAGCGGTGGACGATGCGTTCGAGCTCGGGGTGAACGCCAGCGCGCCGGCCGGAGAGCGGCGGCGCGTCCTCGGTCAGGCGCCGCGCGAGAGCCGACATGTTCTCCGTGCGGTAGGGGATGATTCCGGCGAGCATCTGGTACAGCGAGACGCCGAGCGAGTAAACGTCGGTGCGCCCGTCGAGCGGCAGGCCCCGGAGCTGCTCGGGCGAGAGGTAGGCCGGCGAGCCGAGAATGAATCCCGTCTGCGTCTTCACGAGGTTGTCACCCGTCTTCGCGATGCCGAAATCCATGAGAAACGGCCGTCCGCGCTTGTCGAGGATGACGTTGTCGGGCTTGATGTCGCGGTGGATGATCCCGCGCGTGTGGCTGTAGTCGAGCGCGTCGAGAAGCGGAACGACGATCCGCGCGGCGGTTTCTTCGTCGAACGCGCCGCGCCTCGCGAGCTCACCCGTGAGCGTCGGCCCCTCCACGAACTGCATCGAGTACCAGAGCGTGCCCTCGACGTGCCCGAAATCGTAGATCTTCACGATGCTCGGGTGCTCGAGCGAGGCTGCGACGCGCGCCTCCTGGCGGAAGCGCCGCGCGAACTCGGAGCCCTCGACGTGCGTTTCGAGCAGCACTTTCAGGGCCTCGAATCGCTGCAGGCTCGCGCTCCTGACCTGATATACGGACGCGAACCCGCCACGCCCCAGGAAACCCAGCACCTCGTAACGGCCGGCAAGAAGCTTCTCGACCGCCCGGCCGCGGTCGTCGACGGGCTGCACGCCGCATGGTAACGCCTCGAACGTGGCATCGTCCTCGGAGTCGCGGACGGCCGGCGGCTGAGGGTTCAGGCGGGCCGGGGCTTGCGGGCGCGCGAGAAGCCGAGGACGCCGGCGAGCGGTGCGCCCGCGTTGCGCCGGCGGCCGAAGAACGACGTCGACTCGCGCCGGATGAGAATCGTCACGACGGCCGCTAGGATCCAAGGCACGAGCAGAAAGAGGCCGACGAGAGGCCAGATGTTCGGGTCCTTCGGCGAAGACGAGGCCGCGCACGAGGGGCACGCCATCGCACCGCGCGCGAGGAGCACGCCGGCGGCAAGGAGAGCGGCGCGGACGGTCGTCTTCATGGCTGCCTCAGTGGTGGACCCACGGTACGGGCACGCCCCGCAGGAGATTGAACGCATCGAGCAGGAGGAACACCGCGTAGGAGCCCGCGAGCGGAAGGGGCAGGAACGCGAGCCACATCAGCGAGCGTTTTTCGTACTTCAGGTGCATGTAGTAGAGGCCAACGAACGAGGCCTTCGACAGCGCGAGCGCGATCATGACGGTCGAGATGATCCGCTTGTCGATCTTCGTGTAGGAGACCGCGACCTCGACGATCGTGAGGACGAGGAGCACCCAGAAGATGCGGAAATAGTCGCGCCGGTGATCCGGGGCCCGCTGAACGCCGGCGTCCGCCGCGTGAGGAACCGAGGATGCGTGCTCGCTCATGTCGGTCTCTTTCAGGGAATGAGGTAGACGAGGGTGAAGACGAGGATCCAGATGAGGTCGACGAAGTGCCAGAACAGGCCCGTGATCTCGACGAAATTCGCGCCGTTCTCGAGGTGCTTGCCGCGCGAGACGCCGAACGCCGTGATCAGCAGGTAGCAGACGCCCGTGAAAACGTGCGCGCCGTGGAAGCTCGTGATGACGTAGAAAGTCGCCGGGAAGTTGCCTGACGGAAGCGTGAAGCCCTCGCGGATGAGGTGCCGGTACTCGTAGACCTGCCCGCACAGGAAAAGGATGCCGCCTGATGCCGTGGCGAGCAGCCAGCGGACCGCCTGCTTCGCGTTCCCGTGCTTCGCCGAGTCGAGCGCGAGCACCATCGTGAGGCTGCTGACGATGAGCACGAAGGTCATGACCGCCGTGAAGGGGATCCCGAGGACGGTCGTGGGCGTAGGCCACTGCTTGTTGCCGGCGCGGAGGATTCCGTAGGCGAGGAGCAGCCCGCCGAACGTCATCGCGTCCGTGACGAGAAAGATCCACATGCCGACCTTGCCCGTCGTCGCCTGGCCGAACGTGGGGGTCGTCAGGGGAGTCGGAGCGGGGGCGTACGAGGCCTCGGGGCGAGAGCTCATTCAGAGTCCTTCCATGTTCACGAGGAGTCCGGTGTCGCGCATCATCAGGTCGATGTCGTCGGGGGACGGCGCGCCGATGCGGCGCATGCGGCCGCGCGCGTCGAGGAGGAGAAGACGGCCCGCGAGCGTGCCGCCTTCGGGCGCTCTGAGCGCCTTCAGCGTGGCGGCCTCGAGGGGCCTGACGTCGCCGCCCGCGAGTGTCCAGCGCCACGCGCCCGCCCCAGCGCCCTTCGCGAGGGCGGCGAGCGTCAGGCCGGCCGAGGGGGACCGTGGCGCCGTGTCGACGAAGCTGACGAGGTGAACCGCTTCACCCGTGTTACGCACGCGCCGCTGGAGCTTCGCGAGCGGCGAGCCGCCCTCCGCGAGCGCGGCGGCCGTCGTGAACTCGGCGACGACGAGGTGCCCGCGGAGGTCGGTCTCGTGAACGGGGTTGCCGGCCTGGTCGACGAGAGCGAACGCCGGAAACGAGCCGAGCACGGGCGGCGCGGGCGGCAGCGCCCGGCGAACCGAGCGCACGAGCGGCAGCGTAAAGGCGGCCGCCACGAACAGCGCCCAGAACCACGGGCTGCCGGTCAGCCACGCCGCGACGCGCTGGGGGGCCGCGGGGACGCCGGAGGTGACGAGAGAAGCGGTCATTTCTTTCCGAAAAACCTAATTCGCTTTCATGTCTTCGTGCGATGTCACGGCGAGTGCCGCGACGAGCTTCTCCCGCCGCGCGTCGGCCTCGGGTGTGCCCTTGACGTCGATCAGGGACCTCACGTAGTACGCCATCGCCCAGAGATCGTCGTCACTCAGCGCGCCTCTCCACGTGGGCATGGCCGTGCCGCCGATGCCGGAGGCGATCGTGCGATAGATGTCCTCGAGCGTCTCGCCGGACCGAACGTGGTCGCGCGTGAAGTCCGGCGGCATGAGCTTGTACCCGTAATCGCTGTCCTTCAGCTCGGCGTGATATGCATCCGGGCGGAGAATCGCCTCGCGTTTGGACAGCTCCAGGCTCGCGGCGTTGATCGTCTCCACCGTCTCGTACGCCGGGTGGCACGAGAGGCACTGCGCCAATCCGTGGTAGACCTTCATCCCGCGCGTGACGGCCTCGTCCCGGCGCTCTTTCCCCCACGGATCGGGGCCGGGCACGATCGGCTCGCCGGGCGTTTTATCGGCCCACTTCGGCGAGAGCGTCTTGATGTACTGGATGATGTCCATGAGCTCGCGCTCGGGGACGTCGTTCCACGGGAGCATCGCGCTGCCGTGGAGCCCCTTCTGGATGATGCGCAGGAAGTCCTCGTCGTTCGGAAGCTGGCCGCTCGCCACCGCTCCGAACTTGAACTGGCCCTGAGTGAAGTTGCGCGGCGGCGGGCGAAGGCCGATCGAAGCGGGCCCCTTCCCGTCGCCGTTCACGCCGTGGCAGGCGGAGCAGTACGTCACGAAGAGGTGCTCGCCGTTGTTCAGGCGGCGCGCCGAGACCTTCTTCCCGCCGAGGACCATCGACTTCGTGAAGGTCTTGCCCGGTCCGGAGCATCCGGTGCCGCCCGCAACGATCGCGGCCATGGCCGCCGTCGCCGTGATCGCCGTCGTCACCGACTTCCGAGCGGCGCTTCCGCCGATCTTCTTCCGTCCGACCTTCATAGAAATTTCTTTCTCTCTCTCTTCCAATGTCATTCCGATCTCAAACGAGATAAACCGCGACGAACATGACGACCCACACGGCGTCGACGAAGTGCCAGAACATGGCGGAGAGGCGCACCGTGCTCGCCCGGCCCGAGACGAGGCGCCCCGAGAACGCGCCCGGCAGGAGGACGGCCAGGGCCACGAGACCCGCGAGGACATGGACCGCGTGGAAGACCGTGAGAGAGTAGAAAATCGACCCGTATGTCCCAGTGTCGATCCGGAATCCGGAACGCCAGAGCGGGACCCACACGGCGAGCTGCAGCGCGAGGAACAGGCTTCCGAGCGCGAGGGCGCCGAGGAGCGCGCGCCGAAGCGCCCCCGGCTTCTCTTCCGCCTCCGGGCGGACGCCGAAGTGGAGGACGACGCTCGACCCGAGAAGGACGAGCGTGTTCAGGAAGGGCAGCGCCCTCGGGAGCGGTTGGAGGCCGTCCGGCGGCCAGGCGGGCGCCCGGAGCCGCAGGACCGCGTACGCGAAAAAGAGCGCGACGAAGAGCATCGTCCACGAGGCGAGCGCCATCACCATTCCGACGAACGAGGTTCGCCGGGACTCCTCGGGCACCGGAAAGCGAGTGACAGCCACCGCGGTGCTCATCAGCTGCCGACAGCACCCAGAGCGACGGGCTCGTCGTCGATCGGCTCGTCCTGCGCGAGCCAGTCCTTGCCGGCTACCGCCGGGTTGTTGAACTCGTGCGGCCCGTGAAGAACGATGGGGATCTCGTCGTAGTTGTGGTGCGGCGGCGGCGAGGGAATCGTCCACTCGAGCGTGCCGACCTCCCACGGATTCTCCGTCGCCTTCTTTCCGGAAATGAGGCTCGAGAGAAAGTTGCCGACGAAGAGGAACTGCGAGGCGCCCAGGAGAAGCGCCGCGCGCGTCATCCACACGTTGATCGGGTGAAGGTGCTTGAGGAACTCGTACGCCTCGTAGTTGTAGAGCCGGCGCTGCATGCCACCGTAGCCGACCACGAGCATCCCGCAGAAGACGATCGTGATCGGGATGATCGTGAGCCAGAAGTGCCACTTGCCGAGAGTGTCGTTCATCATTTTCCCGAACATCTTCGGGAACCAGAAGTAGATCGCCGCGAAGGCGCCGAGCAGCACGGAGGCCGCCATCGTGAGGTGGAAGTGCCCGATCACGAAGTACGAGTCGTGCAGGTAGATGTCCGACGAGATCGCGCCGAGGTGGAGGCCCGTGAGGCCGCCGAGGCCGAACACGAAGACGACGCCGAGCGAGAACAGCATCGGCGTCGCGAAGCGGATCGAGCCCCGCCACATCGTCCCGAGCCAGTTCAGGAAGAACACGGCCGAGGGAATCGAGATGAGCATCGTGAGCGTCATGAAACCCTGCGAGAGGAGCGGGCTCATGCCGACGACGAACATGTGGTGCCCGTAGACGGCCATCGAGAGGAGCGTGATGACGCTCATCGAGAGCGCCGTCGCCTTGTAACCGAACGCGGGCTTGCGTGAGAAGAAGGACAGGAGGTCCGAGACGATCCCCCACGCTGGGAGGATCAGGATGTAGACCTCCGGGTGGCCGAAGATCCAGAAGAGGTGCTGGTAGAGCACCGGGTCGCCGCCGCCTTTCGTGATCGCGGCGCCGGCGAGGAAGAAGTGACTCCCGAAGACGCGGTCGAGGAAGAGCAGAAGGACGCCCGCCGCGAGGACCGGCACGAAGAGGGCGTTCAGGATGGCCGTGAGCCAGATGCCCCACACCGAGAGCGGCATCTGAAAGTAGCCCATACCGGGCGCCCTCAGGCGCACCACCGTCGTGATGTAGTTGACGGCGCCCATGATCGACGCGCTCCCGGTGAAAAAGATGCCGAGGATCCAGAGAGTCTGTCCGTGGCCGGGGGAGCCCACGAGCGTCGAGAGCGTCGGATACGACTGCCAGCCTCCCGCCGCGGCGCCCATCGGGACGAAGAACGAGACGATCATGCAGAGGCCCGCGACGACGTTCGTCCAGAACGACATCAGGTTGAGCGTGGGGAACGCCATGTCCCGCGCGCCGATCATGAGGGGAATCAGGAGGTTCCCGAACGCGCCGATGAGGATCGGCGTGATCGCGAAGAAGATCATGAGCGTCCCGTGCATCGTGAAGAACGCCGCGTAGGACTGCGGGGGCATGACGCCGCCGCTCTGGGGCCAAATGAGCTGGCCGAGCACGGGGAACGGCGTGCCGGGATACGCGATCTGCCAGCGAAGCATCATCGCCATGGCCCCGCCCACGGCGAGGAAGAAGAGGCCGTACCACAGGAACTGCTTGGCGATGACCTTGTGGTCCATCGAGAAGACGTACTTCCTGAGGAACGAGGTCGGTTCCGGGTGGATGTGCTGCTCCGCGTGGAATTCGGGCCCGACGTGAAGGTGGCGGATGGGGGCCGGCTTGCTCGTCGTTGCGTCGCCCATCTCTACTGCACCCACTCCCACCCCCACAGTTGCTCCCGATCAGCCGGGTCGAACCGGCGCTTCGCGTCGCCTACGGCTTCCTTCATCCAGCGCTCGAAGTCGGCCTCGGGCTGGACGATGAGGTCGCCCTTCATCTTGTAATGGGCCCACCCGCACATCTGCGAGCACGCGATCTCGAAGTTGCCCGGCTGGAGCGCCTGGAACCACGTGCGCGTCACGTAGCCGGGGTTCGCGTCCTGCTTCAGGCGGAAGTTCGGTATGTAGAAGCTGTGGATGACGTCCTTCGCCTTCAGGTTCAGCATCACGGGCCGCCCGACGGGCACCCGCATCTCGTTGAGCGTGACGACGTCGTCCGGCGTGTTGAAGACGCCGTCGGGTCCGGCATAGCGGATGTTCCACGCCCACTGCTGGGGCATCACCTCGATCCGGACGGTGTCGGGCGAGGTGGGCCAGTTGTACGTGTACTCCTTCACGTCGATCTGCGAGACCCTCACGAGATTCATATCGATCGTCACGAAGACGATGGCGGCCAGGATGCCGGTGACAGCGAAGCTCTTCCGGTCGGTGCCGTGGGTATACAGCGCCTTGCCCCCCGGCCGCGCCCGGTACTTCCACGACGAGTACACGAGCGCGAACGCGACGAGCGCGAACGCGATGACGCACAGGAGCGTCGTGTACCAGAACAGGGCTTCCGCCCGCCAGCCGTCCCGTGAGACGTCGACGGTCGTCAGCCAGGGAAAAGGCCAGTGATGCATTCGTCTCCCCGCTGGACGGTTACTATAAGGGAACAGAGTCTCAGTTCAAGTCGCGCGTAAGCGCCTGCGTCTCGTTCTAGAATCCAGACAGAGTCTCAGTTTCGAGAGGAGGAGGCGGACCATGGGCGACGAAACCTCCCACAAGGGCCACAAGGCGGTGCTGATCTTTCTTTTCGCGCTCTGCGCCTACGCGCTGCTGCCCGTCTTCGGCGTCGGCTTCTACCGGAACGGCTCGAACCAGCTTTTCTTCCAGCTCTGGTACCTCGTCGGCTTCATGGTCATCGCCTTTTTCCTGATGCACGAGCTCATCACGCCGCTGCCGCCGAAGGACACGGGCGAGGGATAGCGGTACCTGGAGAGAGCTTCATCGAGCCCGGGGCCTTCTCCCATAACGACCGATGTCGTCGTGCTTGACGACGTCGAAGAAGAAGATCGTCCCGCCCTCGATCCTGAAAATGATCCGATCCCCGCTGTTGACCCGGGCTTCAAAGTAATACTTCTCGGGCTGGATCGGCTTGATCCTGAGGCCCGGGGTCACGGCTTGTTTGACAAGCGCGAACCCGCAGTCGTCGCAGGCCCTCTGTCGGTCGGTGGTGAGCTTGGCGTAGCTGGCTTTCCAGTCCTTGAGCCAGACTACATCCAGGACCGGCTCTCTACGCGACACGCTTTCGCCGGCTACGCTTCTTTAGGCCGTCGAGGAACCGGCGCGCCTCTTCCAGCGTTCGGGTGCGCGTGACCTGGCCGGCCGCGAGGTTCGCCTCGGCCTTGCGGATGCGCGCCTGCATTTCCGGGTGGTAGAACCAGAGCTGGTCCTTCGGGACGAGAGCCGCGGGGACGAGCTCGAACGTCCCGCGCTCCGTTCGCTCCAGGATGATGAGGTCACCGGCCTCGACGCCGAGGGCCGCACGGACATTCTCGGGCAAAGTCGCCCGTCCCTTCTTGTCCAGCGTGACGAATGCCGAGCTCATCGAAACCCCTCGGAACCCTCTCAGTCCCACAGTGGGACTATACCACTCAGTCGAAGCGGACGCTGACGAGCTTCGACACTCCCGGCTCCTCCTGCGTGACGCCGTAGAGGGCCTGCGCGGTCTCCATCGTCCTCTTGTTGTGCG
>OBLT010002700.1_pt1 | contig 10939 bp, 8 predicted proteins | sample 1518721 | NCBI WGS metagenome assembly OBLT01 (sample SAMEA3539307, study PRJEB22396) | soil metagenome | biome: tundra; feature: field; material: soil | place: USA | collected 2010-05 | depth 0.15 m | reverse complement strand
CCGAGATCTACACTCTTTCCCTACACGACGCTCTTCCGATCTACTGCAATCAGAATCTGATTCCGCTCGTCTTTTTCCACGACGTCAACGGCTTCATGGTGGGACGCGATGCCGAGTGGACGGGCATCATCAAGGCCGGAGCGAAAATGGTGAATGCGGTGTCGAACTCCGTCGTGCCGAAGATCACCGTGATCGTCGGTGGTTCGTTCGGCGCCGGACACTACGCCATGTGCGGCAAAGCTTATGACCCGCGTTTCGTCTTCGCCTGGCCCACCGCGAAGTACGCGGTCATGAGCGGAGACGCCGCTGCCGGCACGCTGGTGGAAATCAAAGTGAAGCAACTGGAGCGCAGCGGAAAAAAGTTGAGCGAAGAAGAAAGAAAAGAACTATTCGACTCAACCAAGAAGACCTACGACGAGCAGACTGACCCGCGCTATGGCGCCGCGCGCCTCTGGATCGATAAGATCATCGACCCCATGGAAACGCGCCAGGCGATCACGCAGGCGCTGGAAGCGGCGTCGCTGAACCCGGATGTTCCGGAGTTCAAGGTGGGAGTCTTGCAAACATAGAATCGCGTGATCGGATCATCCGGTGATCTAAAGAACCTCCGATGACCTGATTGCAGGTAGCCATGAGCGAAGCCATCAAGTTGATCGAGTGTCCCCGCGATGCCTGGCAAGGCCTCAAGGGCCAGATCCCTGCCGAGCTCAAGACCAACTATCTCCAGGCCCTGATCTCTGCCGGATTCAAGCACATCGACGCCGTCAGCTTCGTCTCTCCTAACGCAGTGCCTCAGATGGCCGACTCCGAAGCGGTTCTGAAAGAACTCGATCCGCCCGACGACGTGGAAATCATCGGCATCGTGGTCAATGAAAAAGGCGCGCAGCGAGCGATTGCGACCGAGGCCGTGCGGACCCTGGGATTCCCCTACTCGATCTCGCCGACTTTCTTGCAGAACAATCAACGGCAGACGCTCGAAGACGCAATCGAAGAACTGGAAAAGATCGAGAAGAAAGCCGACGAAGCCGGTCTCGACACCGTCGTCTACATCTCGATGGCCTTCGGCAATCCCTACGGCGACCCGTGGAGCGTCGATGAAATTGTCGAAGCCGTGGGCTTACTTGAGTTGCAGGAGATTCGTACGATCTCGCTCGCCGACACCGTAGGCGTAGCGCCGCCCGAGAAAATTGAGGAAGTCGTCTCCGCGGTAATGGCGAAGTACGACTACCTCGAAATCGGAGTCCATCTGCACAGCCGCCCCGACCAGGCCGCCGCCAAAATCGCCGCAGCCTTTGAAGCCGGTTGCCGCCGCTTCGACTCCGCCATCGGCGGCCTCGGCGGATGCCCCTTCGCGCAGGATGATCTGGTTGGGAATATTCCAACGGAAAGGGTAGTCGAAACCTTGCGTGGTCGCGGTGCGCAGTTGCCGCCACTGAAATCGTTGGACGCCCTTGTGCGCGCGACCGCAGAAATCGGCGCCAGATACAAAGCCTCTCTCATGCCCTGACCCTCACACCTTAACCCTCACACCCTAAATAGAATTGTCATCCTGAGCGAAGCGAAGGACCTGCTTTTGCCCGCGCGACCACTGCAGATGCAAGATCGGAAGCGCTGTTGAACAACTGGGGTAATCGCACAAACCCGCTGTGATCCCTCGCACAGCCAACCTCCCCAAGAATTTGTCATGCTGAGCGAAGCGAAGCACCTGCTTTCCCATGCGCAATTTCTACGTTTACATCCTCTCCAGCAAGTCGCGAGTTCTGTACACGGGCATCACCGACGACATCTATCGCCGCACCTGGGAGCACAAGAACGACGTCCATCCCGGTTTTTACCAGCGATTACAAAGTCCATCGTCTCGTTTACTATGAAACATTCAAGTACGTGAACAATGCGATTGCCCGCGAAAAGTCGATTAAGGGATGGCTGCGGCGAAAGAAAATTGCGTTGATTGAAGCGGAGAACCCGACCTGGAAAGACCTGAGCGCTTCGTGGTTCGACGGAAAGCAGGTCCTTCGCTTCGCTCAGGATGACAAAGTTTTTGTTGAAGATGAACAGCTAAAGAGAAGTGCAAGAACGCCCATTCTAGGTTTACGAATGAACTACAAAACACTCCAACTCGCCTTCGACTCCAATATCGCCACCCTCACCCTCAACCGCCCCGACAAGCGCAATGCCGTCAGCTACGAACTCATTGCCGATCTGATCCGCGCTCTGGAAGAAGTAAGAAACTCCTCCGCCGGCATCCTGATTCTTACCGGAGCAGGGAAAGCCTTCTGCTCCGGCCTGGACCTCGACACTCTTAAAGGCCTGATCGGCCGCACGCCCGAGCAAAATGTCGAAGACTCGCGAACCATGGTCGGCCTGTTTCGTTCGCTCTATGAATTTCCCAAGCCGACGATCGCCGCGGTCAACGGCGCGGCCATCGCCGGCGGCACGGGACTCGCCCTGCTCTGCGATTTCACTCTCGCCGTTCCGGATGCGAAGTTTGGCTACACCGAGGTCCGCATCGGATTCGTGCCCGCCATCGTCTCGACTTTTCTGCTGCGCCAGGTCGGCGAAAAAATCGCCCGCGACCTGCTGCTCACCGGCCGCATCTTCGACGCCGCGGAAGCTCTGAAGCTGGGCCTGATCAACGAAATCGTACCTGCAGAAAAATTGCTTGACCGTGCCCGCGAACTGGCCGCGCAATTGGCGGAGAACAGTCCGCTCTCGCTTCTCTATACCAAGCGCCTGCTGACCGATCACGCGCGAGCCGAACTCGATTCGCAAATTGAAGCCGCCATCCGCGAGAATGCCGGCATCCGCGAGAGCGCCGATTTTCGCGAGGGGATCGAGTCATTCCTCGAAAAACGCAAACCAAAGTGGACGGGCCGATGAGTCGTCCGTATACATCGATGTCTATGAATCTAAACAAGACTGCGACGGTGAATGAAACTCGCATTCGCGTCCGCTACGCCGAAACCGACCAGATGGGCGTCGTCTATCACGCCAATCATTTCATCTGGTTTGAAGTGGGGCGAGTGGAACTCCTCCGCCAGCTCGGCTTCAGCTATAAAGACATGGAGCGCGAAGACGATTGCTTTATCGCCGTAGTCGATGCCCGCTGCCGCTATAAGGCTCCGGTACACTATGATGACGAGGTCGTCGTGCGCACGTATCTGAAACATGTCCGGGAGAAGGTAATCCACTTCGGGTACGAACTGCGGAAAGTGGATACGGGCAAGTTGCTGGCCGAAGGCGAGACCACGCACATCGTCGCCAATGCGAAAATGAAGCCCCGCGCGCTGCCCGAGAAATACATGAAAGTGTTTCGCGCAGCCGTAGGCGGCCCCTAAAGGGGTATCCGATTTGGAAGATTTTACGGCATCGCTAAAGCGATGCCCTGATACGAAACCCGAGTTCCTCCGCAACCTGCATAGGTGGCCGAACTCGGAAGCGAACAGCCAATAACGAACGACCCGCAACTGGGAACTGAGAACCGGGAACTGGGAACTGCCTTGAAAGCCCTGCACATTAACGGAAACGATCTGACCCTCGAGGCGGTGCGTGAAGTGGCCGCCGAAAAACGGCCCGTATTGCTCGACCCCGACGCACGCGAGGCCGTCAACCGCGCCCGCGCCGTCGTCGACGCGCTCGTCGCCAACAATAAGATTTCCTACGCGATCACGACTGGCGTCGGCAAGCTCAGCGATGTGCACATCGTGGGCGATCAGATCCGCGAGTTGCAAGTCAACCTGGTGCGCTCGCATGCCGTCGGCGTGGGTGAACCGCTTGCGCTTCCCGACACGCGCGCCATGATGCTGCTGCGCGCCAACTCGCTGTCGAAAGGCTACTCGGGCGTGCGCGCCATCGTCATCGACACCCTCTGCGAGATGCTCAATCGCGGGGTGACGCCGCTGGTTCCATCGCAGGGAAGCGTGGGAGCGAGCGGCGATCTGGCGCCGCTGGCGCACCTGGCGCTGGCACTGATCGGCGAAGGCGAATGCATTAACGAAGCCGTAAAAGGCGTGCGCATCCCAAGCGCCGAAGCGATGAAGCGCGCGCAAATCAAGCCCTTGGTGCTCGAAGCGAAAGAGGCCGTGTCCTTGATCAATGGTACCCAGGCCATGCTCGCCATCGGTACCCTTATGCTGCTCGCCGCGGAGACGCTGGTCGATACCGCCGACGTCATCGGCGCGATGACCTGCGATGCGCTCAAGGGAACCAACGTCGCCTTCGACGAACGCATTCAAAAAGCGCGGCCCCATGCCGGACAAATCAAGACTGCAGCCAACCTGCGCCGTCTGCTCGAACCGAGCGAGATCCGCCAGTCGCATAGCGACTGTGGCCGCGTGCAGGATGCCTATTCGTTACGCTGCATCCCGCAGGTGCATGGCGCGGTGCGTGACACGCTCGCCCATTGCCGTGCGGTGTTTGAGACGGAGATGAACTCGGCGGTCGATAACCCGCTCGTGTTCGTGAAGAATCCGAAGGCGATGGATGGTGAGGGCGACGTTCTTTCCGGCGGCAACTTTCACGGCCAGCCGCTCGCCTTCGCGCTCGACTTTCTCGCCATTGCTTTGAGCGCGCTGGCCGGCATTAGCGAGCGGCGGCTGGAGCGCATGGTAAACCCCGCGCTCAGCGAAGGCCTGCCGCCATTTCTCGCGCCGGGTGCGGGAATGAACTCCGGCTTCATGATGCCGCAAGTCACCGCCGCCGCGCTGGTGAGCGAAAACAAAGTGCTGGCGCATCCCGCGTCGGTCGATTCGATTACGACGTCCGGAAATAAGGAAGACTTTGTTTCCATGGGCATGACCGCCGCGAACAAGCTGAAGAGGGTGGTGGAGAACACGCGCAACACGCTCGCCATTGAGGCCATGGCGGCGGCGCAGGCGATTGACTTTCTCGCACCGCTCAAGACTTCCAAGCCATTGCAGGTAGCGCACGCGGCGATCCGGGCGGTGTGTGCGACGATGGTGAAGGATCGCGTGATGTACCAGGATTTCGCGCGCATCGCGGAGTTGATCGCCAGCGGCAAGCTGGCCGATGCAGTGCGCTAAAGATCCTCACTAAATTTGTCCTTCCGGCCCTGAGCTCGCCGAAGGGGAAGGACCTGCTTCTCGCCCACGCCACGCTGCTGCCGGGGACGTGAATCGCTCCCAAGAATGCGCGGACTGCGAATGTTTGCGCATTCAGCGCAAATTCTATGCGGTTGGGAAGAGCCAGAATCGTTGTGTACAGCTACTTCTGGATGCGTTAAACTTGAGCGATTCAACGCTTCTTCCCCCAAGAGGCGCAGCAGACCTTTCAGCGTTTGCGCGTTGGTTTCGGTGCGACGGAATCGGACGAGCGACGAACGGATCAAAAGCCTCCGGAAGCAACCAGCGAGAAAACTAAATGGGGACCAGCACATGCCAGGACATCGTAAAGGAAATTGCCGCATTGGCGGCACGGCTGTCCTTGCCGTCCTTGTTTTCATCAGCGCGGGTGCACAGCTGGCTGCGGGCCAGGTAGCTGTCACTACCTATCACTACGACAACAACCGTACCGGATGGAATCAGCATGAAACGGTCCTGACGCCCGCCAACGTGGCGATCCCGTCGTTCGGCTTGCTGCAGACCGTGATGCTCGACGACCAGGTGGACGCTCAGCCGCTGGTGGTGCCGGGCGTGCAGATTACGGCGGGACAATTTCAGGGTCCGCACGATGTGGTTTATGTGGCGACGGAACACAACACGGTGTACGCCATCGACGTTCACAACGGGACAGTGCTGTTGAGTCCGAATTTCGGACCGCCGGTGCCGCGTCCGTTGAATTGCAACAACAACGGGCCGAACGTCGGGATCAACTCGACACCGGTGATCGACCTGAGCAGCAACACGTTGTACGTGATGATCTACTCGCAGGACCAGACTGGTCCGGCCTACTATCTTCACGCGCTCGACCTGGGGAGCTTGAACGACAAGGTCGCGCCGCAGTTGGTCACGGCTTCGCAGGCGCTGACCGATGGAACGGCATTCAACTTCAACGCGACTTACCAGCGTCAGCGGCCGGCCCTCTTGCTCGCGAACGGCAGCATCTATGCGGGGTTTGGCAGCTTCTGTGACTTCAAACCCAGCCTATCGCGGGGCTGGCTGCTGGGGTGGACGGCGGGATCGCTGGCGCCGTTTCCCTCGAACCAACTCCTTGACCGACAGGCAACTTCGCCGAAAACCTTCTTTCTGTCATCAATCTGGATGTCGGGGTACGGACCGGCGGCCGACGATGCGGGCAACATCCTGTTCGTGACCGGAAACTCGGATAAATCGGGAACCACGTACGACGGGATCACGAACATTCAGGAGAGTGTCGTCAAGGTCTCGCCCACGTTGACGACGGTGCTTGATCTGTTCACGCCGATGAATCAAGCCACCCTCGATCTGCATGATACTGATTTCGGCTCGGGCGGAGTGCTGGTGCTGCCCGATCAGCCGGGTCCGACGCCACATCTGGCAGTGGCAGCGGGCAAGGCGGGAATGATGTTTCTTATGAACGAGGACAATCTGGGTGGGTACTCGACGCTGAAGAACAATGTGCTGGGCAGCTACGGGGTGGGCGCCTGCTGGTGCGGCCAGTCGTATTTCGTGGACCCGCTGGATGGATTGGGACGGGTGGTGAGCAGCGGCGGCAGGCTAGTGAACGCCTGGAAGGTGCAGACGTCGCCCACAGTAGCGTTGATCAAGGAGGCGACTTCTCCGTCGATAGGTGGCGCGCAGCATCCAGGATTCTTCACCACGATTTCGTCGAACGGAAATGCCCAGCCAATCATTTGGGCAATATCGCATCCACCGAATACCACAGCGGCGCCGATTTCTCTGTTTGCCTTTGATCCGGACTCGGGAAGCACCATGACGGAGTTGTTTGCAGGGACTGCGGGCGCGTGGCCGAATCTGGGCGGAAATGCGAACCTGGTTCCGGTGGTGGCGAACGGCTTGGTGTTCGTGGCCAGCAATAAGCAATTGCAGATCTTTGGGCTGGCCAAGGCCACGACCCCAACCCCGACCACGACCGCTCTGGTTTCGTCCATGAATCCTTCGGTGTCCGGAAAGCCGGTTGCCTTTACGGCGCTGGTCTCGTCATTGGTTGGCACACCCACGGGCAGAATTAAATACCTAAACGGCACGACAGTTCTGGCGACGCTGACGCTCACAGCTGGCTCTGCCACGTACACCACGTCAAAATTGCCGCTGGGTGCCAACAGCATCACAGCAGTTTATGTAGGCGACTCCAATAACAGTGGCAGCACGTCAGCCCCTGTGAATCAATTCGTGCTGGAGGCCACCACAACCACACTCTCGTCTTCGCCGAATCCGTCCGCCTATCGTCAAACGGTGGTCTTCACCGCAAAGGTCACTTCCAGCATTGGCACTCCGCCTGATGGAGAGACGGTCACCTTCAAGCAAGGCGCGACCGTACTGGGAACGGGAACGTTGAGCGGCGGCACGGCGAGCTTCTCTATATCGACGCTCGGGGTGGGCACGAAGTCGATCACAGCGGTGTACGTCGGCGACTCGAACTTTGCCAGCAGCTCAAAGACAATGGGTCAGGTGGTCAACAAAGCCACGACCACGACCACTTTGGTTTCCTCGCTGAATCCGTCGCAATCTGGGCAGTCTGTGACTTTTACGGCGAGCGTGGCGCCGCAGTTCAGTGGCACGCCCGGCGGCTACGTGACGTTCTACGATGGCACGACCGTCCTGAAGACTGTGTACATGAGCGGAGGCACGGCAAAGTTCACAACCTCGACGCTGGCTACGGGCACGCATACCATCACGGGGACGTACAACGGCAACGCCAGCTTTGTTGGCAGTTCGGCTTCGCTGACACAGACGGTGAATTAACTTTACCCGATTACACTAACTAAGAAAATTGGTGTTTGAAAGTTTCCGTCTGGCCGGCCTACTATCTTCACGCGCTCGATCTGGGGAACTTGAACGACAGATGCTGGTTTTTTCTGCGGCACGCGTCTAACCCGATCTGATGTGCGCTCATCCCTGAACAGTCTGGCTTCAGGCGGACTTGGCCGCCGACCCATCCAACCCCAGTTCGCGCGCGATCCCCCGCATGGCATCGATGCAGAAGGCGATGTGCTCTTCAAGGTTCACACCGAGATCGGCAGCGCCTTCGAGGATGTCTTCGCGGTGAACGTTGCGGGCGAAAGCTTTGTCCTTCATTTTCTTCCGGACGGATGGGGCTTCGACTTCGGCCAGCGATTTTCCTGGCTTGACCAAGGCGCATGCCGTGATGAATCCGGCAAGTTCATCGCAGGCGAAAAGAGTTTTTTCCATGGGTGAGACGCGCGCCACACCGGTGTACTCGGCATGCGACAGGATGGCGCGGCATATTTCCTCGGAATAACCCCGTTCTTTCAAAATCTCAGAACCTTTGTAGGGATGCTCTTCGAGGCTCGGATATTTTTCGTAATCGAAGTCATGGAGAAGTCCAACCATGCCCCACAATTCTTCGTCGGCTCCGGCTTTGCGGGCGTATGCGCGCATGCACACTTCGACTGCGAGCGCATGTTTGCGAAGACTTTCCGATTGGGTGAACTCAGTTAGTAAACACCATGCGGTATCGCGTTGAGTCATGGTTTGTACCTGTTTTCTGCCGATTTTCGCCGCTTGATTATAGCTTCGTTCCGCAAACGCTTTGTTTTCTCCCACTTTTGTCTTGACATCCACAGGCCCAATGCAGCAGATTACGCTCTGGTTGGCTTTGAGAGTAGCCCCTGCTCTGGCACTCGCAAAACCTGAATGGCTACCACATTAACCCCCGTGGACTCACGGGAAGTTGTACGCTGTGACCGTTGTTTCTTGGTGCAATTCCGCACATCCAATAGTCTCTGCCGCCGTTGTCATCTGTCATTGGACGAGGACGAGGCGGAGATTGCCGCCATGACGCCGGCGCCAGAAGTGGTGCCCATCAACGTCCATGCCAGCGGGCGTGGGCATTTGAAGCTGGCGTACTCGATCCGATCGCTGCGCCTGCGGAACGGCTTAAGCCAGCGGCAACTGGCGCTGCGCATGGCCGTGCCGCGGACTTACGTATCGAAAATCGAGAACGAGAAGGCGACGCCAACCCTGTCTTCGCTGGAGCGGCTGGCCCGGGCGCTCGAGGTCAGCATTCCAGATCTCCTCTCCGGCGGCGAACGGAACCGGCAGGAAGAAGTTCGCGAGTTGATGGAAGATCGGTTCGTGGCCGAGGTTTTGCCGTATTTGTCACAGCTGAACGGGATGCAGATGTCGAGCATCCTGGCGCAGGTGCGAGACTTGACGGTGCGGCCACGACGGAGCGCGTAAACCATGTCTGCTGTAGAGACGCGGCTTGCCGCGTCTCCGACGCGGAAGCGAGCAGGCTAGATTTTTATCCGGGCACACAACCAACTGGACAGCCGGGGCCTTCGGGCTCCGGCTTTTTTGCGGGCAGCGTCACTCCCCCACCCTGACTAAGGTGGATTCACCGTTGTCGCATCCCGCTCGCGCAGGGACAGCCGCCCTCGGCTGTCCAAGCCGAGCGCAGCTCGGCAGCCGCCGGCGGCTTCAGCAAAGCTGGATTTCCCCTAGAAGACTCTTCCCAGTTGGAAGAACCATTTCTGGTGCCCGGAATCGCCAACGCTGCCGCCAATGAAAAGTGGGCCAAGAGCGGTTTCCGCGACCACGCCCGACTCGACGTCAGTTGGAAACTTCGTCTCCGAGGGAACCCCGTACATCTTGCCAATTTCGTACGAGCTGACGATATAGACCTTCTTCCCCAAAAATGGAGGCAGAGTCAAGAGTTCGCGAATGTAGCCGGCGCGGAACAGGTAATACTGCTCGCCAAAGAGTTCGTTCGTGCCGTACGCGCTTAAGCGCAGCGGCGCGCCCAGGAAGAAGAGCGGGATACCGGTATTGCGGACGCCAAAGGTGCTTCCACCATCGGCGGAAGCGAAAACAGATCCTTTGGCGCTGACCGGTTTAAAACCTTCCAGGCGAGTTTCCAGGACAGGAAGCGGTTCGACCGCCCCGGGGTAGGCGTCATACCAATGAAACCTGGCTTCGGCGTTGTAGCCGCGGCGGGGAACAATCGGGTCGTCGGTGTGGACGGTACGGAAATGGATATGGATGTCGCCAATTCGCCCACTGACGGAAACGAATTCCGCCTTGCCCAGATTGAGATGGGCGCTGGTAAAGCCGGCTTGATATCCCACACGAAGTTCGGTGAACCGATCGAATCCGTAGCCCACATCAATGCCGCCGTCTTCCTGTCCAAGTCGATAGAGCGCGACCGGATCATTGACCTTAAAGAATCGGAATCCAGCATTGCCGACGCCAGCGTGAGGCGCGAAGAACCACTTGCTCAAAGAATTAAAAGGCCGGTACAGTTCCGTGGAAACGCTGTAGGTATTGCCGAATGCGAAATCGGTTCGCCATTCGGAACGGTACCCGACGACATTCTGGAAGGTCAGACGCCCGGCGTACGTGAACGTCACGTCCTTGGCTTCGGAGCCGTCGGCCTCAAAACCGAGCTGCAGGCTCGGGGGCTCATGGCTCTTTTCGTGGACGGTAACGATCAGCCCGGTCTGGCTGTCTCTTTCCCCGAGCCAATAATCGAAGGAATCAAAATTTCCGATTCCAGTTAGCTGGTTGAACTTATCCTCCATCACGGGAATATCAATCGGCTTGCCTTCGAGCGGCTGTAGGAAGCGCTCCACTTCCTGGGACGCTTTTGGGCCGGTGCCCCTGACCTCCACGAATTGGGGCGCCGGAACCTCGCTCTTCACCCGCTCCTTTCGCTGACTCAAATAGGCGTTCCAGGCGGCATCGTCGAGGGTATAGGGAGCGAGGATGTTCGCTTTACCGGCGGCCGCTTGCGAGCCGCGGTCGATGATGGTCCCGGCGTTCTTGTAGCCGATGGCATCGAAGTCTTTGAGATCAATGAT
>OBLT010002699.1_pt1 | contig 10939 bp, 7 predicted proteins | sample 1518721 | NCBI WGS metagenome assembly OBLT01 (sample SAMEA3539307, study PRJEB22396) | soil metagenome | biome: tundra; feature: field; material: soil | place: USA | collected 2010-05 | depth 0.15 m | reverse complement strand
ATTGGCGTGCCGTTGACGACGTTGCCGGGGTCGTTGACGTCGAGATAACAGCCGACGCGACACTTGACGATCGACAAGACGCCCAGCGGACGCGAACGGGGAGGACACGATCATGAGCGACACCACGACTGCGAGCGCGGAGAGCGCGGTCCGGCCGTTCCGAATCGAAGTACCTCAGGGCGAGATCGACGAGCTGCGCCGCCGCATCGATGCGACCCGCTGGCCGACCAGGGAACTCGTCACCGATCGGTCGCAGGGTGTGCAATTGGCGGCGGTACAGAACCTCGCGCGCTACTGGACGACTCCCGAAGATGACGAAGGAGCTGATGGCGGCAGTGATGTTTTGCACCCGCAGTGGAGGCTCCGCCACGTATCGTAATTCTCGAGCGAGGGCGGTGGTATGGGAGGCGTCAATCGTCGATGTGGTCAAACGCTTGGGTCCGATCACGTCAGGCCATGGCGAGGTGCTGGTAGCGGACCGAGATAGTCCTGCGGAACGGATATGTCCGACAGGTAAGTTCGATTCACGAGACTTACCCACCTATCGCCACGCGCACTTATGCGGGCAGGCACCACTGATCATGTTCTGCATGTGCTGAACATGCTGTACGCGGCATCAATCGTGAGATCGTTTCGGCGTCAGCACCACGAGTCGGAACAATGGCTCAGCGCATGTGAAGTATCCAGGACAGCCCAGCATAGTCCGTCCCGGCGACGGTGATCAGAACGCACAGTCGCATAGTCGCTGGCCAACTCCTGATCGCATCGCCGACCGTACGCGCTACTGTCCGTATTGTCTTCCAGAGTTCCGGACTCATCGGGTCACCTCGCATGTTGCTTGATTATGCCTCTAGTCGATCAGGCAGTTCGACTTCCGGGTAGGCCTTCCGGGGGGGTCGGAGAACCTCGGAAAGGGGGCACCAAGCGCGGTAAGCTCGAAGTAGTACTACCTGACGCCCAAGCGTCGAAGGTGGGGGAGATGGGGGAGATGGTCGAAACGCCTGGCAAGGGCGGTCCGGCAAGCTTCGCGGAAGATCTCAGGCGCTTACATGCCGCCAGTGGCGCTCCGACGTATGCCCAGCTCACCCGCGTTTACGATCGGCTTGTGAGCGCGTCGTCCACCGACCGCGGCGTTCCTCGCGACAAGGCGCGGTCGTTGCCCGATGCGACCATGTCGGATGCGCTGAGCGGTCGGCGGCTGCCGACCTGGCCGACTGTCCGAGCCTTCGTCGAGGCTTGCCACGAATACGCACGATTGGGGGGATTTGTCGACCGAAACTCACATCCAGACATCGAGATCTGGCATCGCAGCTGGGTGTCGGCCAAGACGGGACGGTCTGAGATTGCCCACGACGTTGGCACTAGACCGATGACCAGCGCTGAATCCGAGACCCACGAACGGCAACTCGCCTATTTTCAAGGACCATCGACCAGTCCACCCGCTGCGGTAGCGTCGATCTCGCCGCCGCTTGGACGCCGGGATCCGAAGCGACCTCTAAGGCATCGAGAGCAGTTGCTCGGACGTCTCGTCGATGCACTGTCTCGACGAGACTCCGAGGCGCGGGTTTGGGTCCTGTATGGATTAGGCGGATGTGGAAAGACCAGCGTGGCGCTTGAACTGGCGCAGTGGGCCGCCGACAATGAAGTCGACGCCTGGTGGATCGCGGCTGCCGAGGAAAGCACCCTTGTGGCTGGGTTACACACCATCGCCCGCCTGCTCGGAGCTACTGATGAGGATCTTCGCCAGGGGTATCCACCCGACGTACTGTGGCGTCGGCTCAACGAGCATGATCGACGCTGGCTCCTCGTCATCGACAACGCCGACGATCTGGATGTGTTAATCGCTGGCACGGGCGATCTGGTAGACGGAGTCGGCTGGCTCCGCGCGCCTCTCACGGATCGCGGGCTGGTACTCGTCACCAGCCGCGAAGGTAATCCGGATTCCTGGGGCCACTGGGCGAAGCTGCAGGCCGTTGACACGCTTACTCCCACTGGAGGAGCCGAAGTACTGCTCGATCTCGCACCGGAAGGAGGATCAATCGAGGAGGCAATGACGCTGTCCCAAAGACTCGGCGGGCTTCCTCTTGCGCTACGCCTTGCGGGTTCGTATCTTTCTAGAGCCGCTGAAAACTCACCCTGGAGTGATGAGGCAGAATCGATCGCTACCTTCAACGCTTACAAGGATGCGGTCGATCAGCGTCTGACTCATATTTTCGTTGGAACTGCAACCGCAGGACCAGCCGCCGAAGTGACTCGTAGGGCGATAACGACGACCTGGGAGTTGTCTCTCGACCTTCTCGAAAACCGTGGCTTTCCCTTCGCTCGTGCCTTGATGCGCCTTCTTTCATGTCTCGGCGATTCGCCGATTCCCTATGCTCTCATGTTGCAGCCAGCCTATCTTGCAGAGTCGCCGCTCTTTCGTGATATCACTGGCCGATCTCTTTGGGAGAATCTTCAAGCCCTCAGCCGAGTCGGTTTAGTGGATCTTCACTACGACAGCTCGGCTACAGACCAGTTAACAGCCCGAACTGCCGTGGTACATCCGCTCGTCCGCGATGTAAATCGCGCCAGTGCGGGGATAGTCGACCATGCCGATGATTTTCTCTCCACCGTCACCACGCTTGTTCAGCGTCCGACAGAAAAGCTCTCCCCCCAAGACCCGTCAAACTGGCCGAGGTGGCAAGTTCTTGTTCCACATTGCCCTAGCGCTTTGGAACTACTCCAGCTGTCCACGGCGATGCCCTCCCGTGCTGAGGTTGTCGCCATCACAGGGCTCTGTTTCCGCGGCGCACAATATCTGAGAGAGGCGGGCCTGTTCCGGCAAGCCGAGGCGGCATACGCACTCGTCGTGGAAGCCCGACAACGTCTACTAAGCGAAGACGACTCAGAAACGCTCGGCGCTCGTCACAGCCTGAGTTTCATCCTCTGGGATCTGGGCGAACTCGAACAGGCGGAGATGACGCTGAGGTTGGTAGTGGACACCGCTACGCGCTCGCTGGGTCCGGATGATTTTGAGACTCTACGATCGCGGCACGATCTGGCCGTTGTCCTACGAACACGCGCGAAATTCGATGAGGCAGAAAAGATACTTCGCGAGGTTCTAAGGATCCGCGAAACTGTTCTTGGCGACGAGCACTCAGAGACACTCGATACCCGGCATGAGATAGGGTTCATTGTGCAGGACCGTGGGCGCCTCGATGAGGCAGAGCAGATATTTCGCCAGGTTCTCGAGGTACGAAATCGTCTAAATGGGAAGCTCAGCCCCGAAGCAATGTATCTTCAGCATAGTATAGCCTACATTTTGTATTTGCGCGGAATGCTCAGCGAGGCTGAGGACTCGTTCAAAAGCACTCTTGCGCTATCGCGAGCCCTACTCGGTAATGAGCATCCGCACACTCTTTCCGTAGCTAACAATCTCGGCCTTGTCCTCTACAAGCGTGGCGCCGCAGAAGAGGCCGAGAATATACTTCGAGACGCCCTCTCGGCACGAATGCGCACGATTGGTCCAAATCATCAAGATACCCTGACGTCAAAGCATAATATTGGCCTCGTGCTCCGTCATGTTGGTAACCTCCGCGCAGCTGAACAAATCTTTCGTGAAGTTGACACCGAACGAAGTCATCAGATCGGCACAGATCACCCAAGCACACTAGAAAGCCGGATCAATCTGGCATTCGTACTGCACGCTCTACGGAGAACCGACGAGGCAGAACAACTACTCCGGGAAGTATCGATCGCCCGTAAACGTGTCCTGGGTCCAGACCATCCAGACACTCGGGAAGCAGTAACGGCACTCGCCGATATGAAGCACGGGTCTGACGATACGTTCCATTAGCAGCACGGCGATACTGCCTGAAACAAGGAGGATCGAGTGGCGAACTTCGCGGTCTGGGCCCCCCGTGCGGACCGAGTCCGACTGCGCATCCGCGCTTCTGATCATGTCATGTGCGCCGACAAGGGTGGCTGGTGGCGGCTGACAGTCCCAGAGGCCGACCATGGAACGGACTACGCATTTTTGCTTGACGAAGACGACGCGGCCCTGCCTGATCCCCGCTCAAGATGGCAGCCTGGAGGGGTGCACGCACCAAGCCGCGTCTATAATGATCATTTGTATAAATGGCACGATGCTCATTGGACGGGACGGCAACTTTCAGGCAGTGTCGTCTACGAACTGCATATCGGGACTTTTACTGAGGACGGAACCCTCGAGGCGGCAGCCGACCGACTCGATCATCTGGTCAATCTCGGGATCGATTTGATCGAACTGCTACCAGTTAACGCGTTCAACGGCACGCACGGTTGGGGATACGACGGTGTTTGCTGGTACGCCGTCCATGAGCCGTATGGCGGTCCCGACGGACTGAAACGGTTTGTTGATACTTGTCATGACCGTGGTTTGGGGGTGATTCTAGACGTTGTTTACAACCACCTTGGCCCATCCGGTGCTTACCTTCCCCGGTTCGGCCCTTACCTGAAGGAGCTGCGCGGCACTTGGGGTAAGCAGGTCAATCTGGATGGACCTGACTCGGAAGAGGTCCGGCGCTACATCCTCGATGATGTGCTGATGTGGCTGGCCGAATACCATCTCGACGGGTTGCGACTGGACGCCGTTCACGCGCTCGAAGATCACGGTGCGACCCATCTGCTGGAGCAGATGGTTACCGAGGTAGACGCGCTCTCAACCCATCTCGGGCGTCCACTGACGCTGATAGCCGAATCCGACCTGAACGATCCGCGGCTGGTCACTGCTAGGGAAGCCAACGGTTACGGTCTTTCCGCCCAGTGGAATGACGACGTCCACCATGCCGTCCACGTGCTACTCACTGGCGAGACTCAAGGCTACTATTCCGACTTCGCAGCCCCTGACGCGGTGACCAAGGCTCTCACACGAGCATTCTTCCACGACGGAACCTGGTCCGGCTTCCGAGGTCGACGCCATGGCCGGCCGGTAGATAGCACTCGGATACCAGGGTACCGGTTCGTAGTTTCCCTGCAGAATCACGACCAGATCGGAAACAGAGCAACTGGTGACAGATTGTCAGCAAGTCTGTCGCCGGGTCTACTGAAGGTCGGCGCAGCCCTGATTCTAACTGGACCGTATACGCCAATGCTCTTCATGGGCGAGGAATGGGCGGCATCGACGCCCTGGCAGTTCTTTACGAGCCATCTCCAGCCGGAATTGGCCGCAGCGGTCGAGCGGGGGCGGCTGGAGGAGTTCGCCGCACACGGCTGGACTGGCGAAGTGCCGAACCCGCAGAGCCCCGAGACGTTCACCCGTTCCAGGCTAAATTGGCCCGAACGGAGAAATGCCGGTCACAGAGAAATGCTCGATTTCTATCGGAGCCTTATCGCGCTGCGTAAATCCTGCCCTGAATTGTCCGATCCTCGACTGAATAGGACGCACGCTGAATCTGGTGAGCTCGCCGGCCACCGGTACGTGGTGGTATATCGTGACCGATACGCGGTTGCCTGCAACCTATCCCAAGAGCGCTGCGTGATTCGGCTGGCCAGGAATCCTCATGACGTACGGTTGGCTAGCACAACTGGCTGGACCATCAAACATAACGCGATCGAGTTGCCAGCCGAATCTGTTGCGATCGTAGACTGCAGTTAGCATCCAGCACAGTGCCCATTCACCGAGCTTCAAGCTTGTCCCGTCGGCACGACTATGCGGGCGCGGCCTTCTGCTAAGTAGACATTAAACTCCCTGTTGCGTGTGATTGGCGGTGACAAACCACTCGCAGCAACCGCTGGCGCCGAGAGCGACCCATCCGCACGACTGACCGACCAACCGACCGGGTTCATGATCGCGGACGCTGTCCGCTATATGTCCGTGCACAGCCGGACACAGTGGGACTCTCATGGACACAGGGGGACCTCGTTAGGCCAAAAGCAATAGCCCGCGAGACCGGGGAAAATCCAGCTCACGGGCTATTTCCGCTGGTGGTGGCAGGTGTTGGGTTCGAACCAACGTAGGCTAAGCCGACGGTTTTACAGAACGACATCCTTGGAAGCACTGCTACATCGCTGACCTGCTCAAATGCCGCCTTGATGCAGCATGGTCATGGGCAGCGTTCCGTCTCTGTTCCGGAGTTAAACCTGGCCGCGCTTCCCTCGCGCTGGCGGGGACGCCGCGCCCAATTACAATCCGAGAAATGATCTTGGATGAGAACCCAATTACCAGGAGGACGTGGCCCAGTCTCTCTTCTTCGGACATGCAACTCACTATGACCGGCCGGGCGGAGCCACGAAACTGGATAACGTGGCGACTGTGCGCATCGGAGACCACGAGCTGACGCGGGACCAGGCGCGAGACCTCATACGTGACTACGCCATCAGGTATCGCGCGACTGTGCTGTGGTACGACATGGCCGGCGATGACACCGACCGTCCCGATCGGGCGAGCGCCACCCAGCCCGTCAACACGGTCACCCTGGCTGACATCGGCCGGCTTGTGGCTATCAACGCCGACTTGCGCGCGGGCGATCTGTCCGCGCTGCTCACCACCGCCAGCGAACAGGCTTTCGCTGAGGTGCCCCCAGATGCCCGGCTCCAGGACTGCCCTCCAGACAGCCCGCTGTACCTGGCCGCCACACTGCTCTATGACCTGTTCCGCCGCCCTGGCATCGGGCCGGCCAAGCGCTCCAAGGTGCTGCACCTCAAGCGCCCATGGCCCGTCCCGATCTATGACAGCCACGTGCACCGGATATACGCGAACAGAGCCGCCGCCCTCGCTCTCGAAATCGATGACCCCAGCGCCGGCTGGTGGGAGGCCCCACGACGTGATCTCTTAGACTCCGCCGATGATTTCGCCTGGCTAGCTGACGCCTGCCGCACCGACAACGATGTACGGGTGCGCCGCGCCGGATACCTTCCAGAGTTGCGACTGCTCGACATCTTGGCCTGGACACTCGGAAGTGAGCCGTAACACCTCCAGCACTCGCTTGTAAGGAAACCGAGCTACCGGGCCCTGAGCAGGCGTGACGCTACGCGGTGGGCTGGCCTGGGCGTGTATCGGGCGTGATCAGGCACTCAAGGCCAGTCTGACGGCTCGTCGCACCGCTCTATCCTTCACCCGTGGCCCGCTGTGATGGTACCGCCCGGGGAACGGGGCAAGCGGAGAATCTAACCAGCGCGCTCGTAGCGACAATGAACGGCCCCTGGGAGACCGGTTCCCGGCGTCAGGCTGATCCGCAGCCTCAACCGCACCAAGAAGGACCCGGCGTCACGGGCGGTGCCGCCGCCATTTTCACGCCGGTACGGCCAGGCCGCAGATGCTTTCAAGGCGATCTAATGAACGTCGAGCTAGCGCTGCTAGCCTCGGGCGAGGACACTGGATGGCATGCCTCGTGTGACCTGGAGGGCATGATGCCTCCTTACGGTATGTCAGCGGAGATGTGGAGAACCCAGCATCCCCCTTACCGATGCCCCATGTGCCGCAAGATGATCCTGACTAAGGTGCCGATCAGCAAGCCGGACGGCACGCCTTATCCCAAGCTCACTAGGTTTTCCCGGATGGACAAGCAGGCGCGCGCGACATGTCCCCACTGCGGCCAGAGCTGGAATGTTTTCGCATCCGCGGATACTGACGAGATAGCGATTCTAGGTTTGGTTAACACTAGACGAACAGCGGCACCTCTGGGTTTCGACGATCATGTAAGAGACAATCGTTCTAGCGGCATTCCGATGTCCGCGCCTTTTAAGGTTTCTCACCGCTGGGTTCGCAAGCTGGAGGTGCAGTGGGAGGCTGCGAAGACCGTAAGTGCAGCTAGTAGATTCTCTAGCTCTGGCGCTGGAGTTGAACGAAAGGTCGAGCAGTCGTTGAAAGCAAGCCTGTGGAAGTCGGAGGAGTCTGAGCAGCTCGCGGAAGATACCGTTGATGCGCCGATTCCCCCACACCGCAGGCTGACAGTGCGTGTTCATTGGAAAGAGATTTGGCAGGAAGGAGACCTTAGAGTTGGGCTTCCGGATGGAACTGTCGCTGAGATACCGTATCGAGCCGCAGTCGGGCTGGTGCCTGACATAGAAAATATCGAGGGATGAGACCACCGACCTCGGGTCAGACCCTAGAACGTCGCTATGACTGGGGTCGGACAATCGTGGTAGATCCGGCGGGGCTCACGGCAATCGAAAGTTTGGAGGACATCAGCCCACGAACTAGCGCGTGAGCGCTACGCCCGGCCCGTGGAAAGCTTAGGACGATGGCTTAATAATAAGTTCATATGCAATCTTGAGGGCGCGCGATGGTCGCTCGTCGCGGCGTGCGGCCTGGTGAGGGAGAATCGGAGTGACCTTAGTCTGAATCATCGGCTAGGCGAGAGAGGAACCGCCGACCCGAGTCGGTGAAGTCATAGCGGGTCTCTTGCGGGCCTTGGACCCTGATGCCGTGAGATACTCGCGCTGCGATGAGCCCGTGCAACTCTAGCGTTCCGAGCAGCGCGCGGATGCCGTTCGCGAGCCCGCGATCAGCGGCCACAATTGTGGAAGCCATCCATCCTTCCGCTGGCTGGGCGGTCGCTATGCGGTCGAGCAAGCGTATGTGCATCATGTCGATGTCCTCGACGGCTTTGATGAACAGCAGTTCCTCGTCGATCTGCGCGTCATCCCCCATGACGCCAGCGGCCAGAGCACGGCCAAGTGCCCGCCTCTTTTCCCGTAGTGCGGTGTCCTGAGCGATTATCAGGGTCCGGGTGAACAGCTCCTGGCGGCGATCATCAGCCACAGCTCTACTGAAGAATTCATCTAGAGGGACATCTGCTGCATCAGCGGCATCCATGAGAGTGTCAGCGGCATGCTCGGCACGTCGCTGCCCGACGCGCGCGAGCGAGGTCATAATGGCCGCCAGTGCTGGCGCGAACATCGTGGCCAGCGCGCCGGGTACCACACCATATAGAGTGAGCGCGCCCGCGAAGAACGCGGCAACGAGCTGGATGGCCAGATTGCGATCTATCTCGCGGTCTGCCTCGGTAATCTCAAAGTCGTCTGCCTCGGCAACTACGCCGTCGCCCGCCTCGGTGAGTTCACCGTCGTCATCTCCGGCAGGCTCGTCCTCGGCGTTGGCATCCGTGTCCACAATCACCACGCTACCGGTCGCGGCTCTCACCGGCGGCGCTAGCCTGCCCGGACGCGCCAGCGACCGCGCGCCGCCGACGACCCGGGCCACGCGCGGCCAGAGGGGTTGCCCCCAACACGCTTTCCAAGTCTGTGGGTCCACGTCCACCGGGAGTCGGCACCCTCTGTACTAGCGGCGAACAGCTCGGCCCGGACGTCGGCGAACACCCCTGAACGCTAGCGAATGAGACCAGAACTGAGACCAGGTAGCAGGTTATCTCGGGGCAGCATCAGCCTCGCTGACCTTCCGCTGGTCCGAAAATAAGACCTCAGCCGGGCGCGCGGCAGCACCCGGAGGCGCGTCAGCGCCGACGGGTTCTGGGGTGCCGGGTCAGCCGGCCGCGGTAAGAGGCTGGCCGGTGTCTGGGCTTAGGGCTTCGATGATGACCTTGTAGCCGAGGCGTTCGAGGCTCTTGACGTGGTTGCGTGCCTGTCGGCGGGCGTGCATGCGCTGCTCGTAGTAGTCGGCGCCGAGATCGGTGTAGACGGCGGCAGGGTCGGACAGCAGTGCGTGGACGATGGTGAGCATGGAGTTGCCGGTGGCGACCAGGGCTTTCTTCCTGGGCATCCGGCGGGTCAGCTTCCGGTACCGGGCGCCGAGGAACGACTGGGTGTTGCCGGCGCTGATTCCTGCCTCGCCGAGGGCGGCGCCGAGGTAGGGGTTGCCGCGGCCGGTTGCGTTGCTGCCTTTGCGTTTCCCGGCGGACTGCCGGACCTGGGGTGACCACTTCGCCCGGGACACCAGGTGCGCGGCGGTGGGGAACACCGCCATGTCGGTCCCGATCTCGGCGATGATGTCCTGAGCGCAGATCATCCCGATGCCGGGCACGGCGCCGGGCTGCTCAATCTGGGGCAGGTAAGGCCCGGCCAGCTCCTCGATCGTGGCGGTGAGCTGGCTGATCTGGGCGGTGTAGTGGTCGATGACCTGCAGCATCATCGCCAGCACGGCGGCGTGCTCATCGGTGAAGAACGAGCACTCCAGCGCCTCTTCCAGCCGCCGGATCTTGCCGCGCATCTTCCCGCGGGCCATGGCCGCGAGCGCGTGCGGGTCGCGCTGCCCGGCGGCGAGCGCGTCCAGCATGTCCCGGCCCGAGACGCCGTGGATGTCGGAGATCACCGACGAGAGCTTCAGGTGCCCGTCTTCGAGCAGTTTCTCCACCCGCTGCTTCTCGGCGGTGCGGGCCTGGGTGAGGTGCCGGCGGTACCGGGTGTGGGTCCGCAGCCTGCGGATCGGCTCAGGCGGCACGAAGCTGGAGGCGATCATCCCCCGCTCGGTGATCTTGGCGAGCCAGATGGAGTCGGCCCGGTCTGTCTTGGGCCGGCCGGGCAGGGCCTTCACCTGCGCGGCGTTATACAGGTCGCAGTCGAACCCGCGGGATTCCAGCAGGAAGAACACCGGCTTCCAGTAGTCGGACGTGGCCTCCATCCCGACCTTGGTCACGCCCCAGCTGCGCAGCCAGTCCGCTAAATCCAGCAGCTGCCTGCGGGTAGTGCCGAACGTCCGGGTCTCCTGCTGGCGGCGGCCCGCGCTGGTGTCGCTGGGCACCCGGATGGTGACCTCGACCTCGGCCTTGGCGATATCCAGGCCGGCGGCCCGCTGCACGAACAGCGGCTCCTCGCGCACATCTTCCATCGATGGCTCCTACGATGAGAGGGCAGTTACGGTCGCGGTCGTCCGCAGGAGCCTGAGGCATAAGGGAAATCTGGTCCGCGGGCTCGAAGCACCATTCAGCGGCCCTGAAGATAAGGCTCCCGGCGTCAGACTTTTCAACGGGGTCCAGCCCGCCAAAGAGGAACGACGTCAGCGGACGACCGCAGACCCAGTCTC
>OBLT010002698.1_pt1 | contig 10940 bp, 9 predicted proteins | sample 1518721 | NCBI WGS metagenome assembly OBLT01 (sample SAMEA3539307, study PRJEB22396) | soil metagenome | biome: tundra; feature: field; material: soil | place: USA | collected 2010-05 | depth 0.15 m | reverse complement strand
GAATCCCGGTCGTAGATGATGGCTATAGCCTGGACATAGCCCACCCAGCAGATCGGAAGCGTGAGTGTAGTAGCGCTGTAACAGGCCGAGCAGCCTGTCACGCTCGGCTCCCTGGCAACGCGTCCCCTTCACGGCGCCGGAGTCCGGACGGAAGCTCACGTTTTTCGATTTGCCGTCCAGGCAGTGGGGAGACAGAAACTGGCGCTCGTCCTCTAATAGTTCAAATGGAAGCTGCGGCGCATACAGAAGCTTTCCGGTTTCGAGGGCGTCGGCCGCCTTCGCCACAATCTCGGGAGAGAAGGGTCCTTGCCAGGACGTGATGTCGAGCGATTCCAGGATCTCCATCGCCATAATTTCTCAGCCAACAGTCCGCTTTCGCATTCATCCTAATCTTCCGCTTGTCCCAGTCCAAGCGTTTTGCTCTTGGCGATCACTGCACGGAACTCTCCCGGCCCGTGCGCCGTATATATGCTCAGAGACCGCTTCCAGGACGACAGAGTAGCCATTGCATCGAGCTTTTTTCACCAATATTTCCTCGCCCACTGGAGATTGCAGAGCAATTGACAGGCACGGGCTAACTCTTTTGCCTCGCGCGTGTCCAACTATAAAGGAGAGTGAGCGAACTTGAATATCCGGGAGGTCCTGCGGCAGACGGCCAGTTCCATCGCGGCTCATAAGCTACGCAGCTTCCTCACCATGTTCGGGATCATCTGGGGGATCACGTCGGTCATCTTGCTGGTTGGCCTCGGCAAAGGCTTCAGCCGTGATCAGAAGGAGCGGCTGAAAACCATCGGCGTCGATCTGGCTATCATCTGGGGTGGACGAACCAGCGAACAGGCGGGTGGATACGCCGCCGGGCGCGTGGTTCGCCTTTCGATCCGCGATGCCTACCTGATCAAGCAGGAAGCGTATCTGATCAAGACTGTCAGCCCGGAACTGCGCCGCAACGTAGCCGAGGTAAGCCGTTATAACGCGGCATCGCGCCCGGTACGCGGCGTCTGGCCGGAATATCAGCGCTTCCGGTCGCTCAAAGTGCAGGAAGGGCGGCTGATGACGGATGACGATGAGAACGAAGGCCGCCGCGTGGTCGTGCTCGGGGTAGAGAGCCGCGACCAGTTGTTTCCGGGCAGGGCCGCCATCGGTGAAACTTTGATGATGAATGGCGCGCCTTACACGGTCATCGGCGTGCTCGAAAAGAAAAAGCAGAATGGCAGCTATGGTAGCGGGCCGGACAACACGCAACTCTTTGTCCCCTACGCATCGATGGCGCGCGATTATCCGCCCGCGGAACGTCCGGGCATCTTCAAAGGGTGGATCAACAACCTGGTGGTCGAAGTCGGCGATCCCGCGCATCATGAGGAGGCGTTGCGGCAGGTTTATCAGATTCTGGGACGCGAGCATCATTTTGATCCCCGCGACAAAGATGCTCTGCAGGTCTGGGACACCCTCGAAGGGTCGCAACTTGTAGAGCGCATCTTCGACATCATGACCATCTTCTTCGGCGCGGTGGCACTGATGACGCTCTCGCTCGGCGGCATTGGCGTGATGAACATCATGCTGGTCGCGGTCACCGAGCGGACGCGCGAGATTGGCGTCCGTAAATCGCTGGGCGCAACCGCGGCCGATATCCGCAACCAGTTTTTCGCCGAATCGGCGGCCTTGATGACCATCAGCGGCGCCATCGGTCTCGGCATCGGAGTGGGGATTTGCTTAGCGGTAGCCAATGTGGAACTGCCCGATATCGTGCCTCATCCCATCATTTCTCCTTTGGCGATTATCGCGTCGTTATTCACGCTGGGACTCATCACAATCGGCGCCGGAATGTATCCCGCACAGCGCGCCGCCGCACTCAGTCCGATTGAATGTCTGCGGCAAGAGTAATAGTTAAAGGAGTAATACGTGCAGGTCAAGGAATTAATCGAGCAGAGTTGGGATGCGCTCACGCGCAACCGCTTGCGCTCCGTCCTCACCATGATGGGCATCGTGTGGGGTCTGACCACGGTAGTACTTCTGCTCGGCTACGGACAAAGCGTGAGCGCCGGCGTGCTCAACGCTTTTCTGGGAATTGGCAATAACGTGATCATGGTCTGGGAAGGTCAGACCAGCATGCAGGCCGGCGGACAGCGCGCCGGCAAACGCGTTCACTTCAAGTACGAGGACGTCCAGGCCATCCGCGAGGAAGCTCCGCTGGTGCGCATGGTCAGCGCGGAGTGGGATGACAATTTCGGATATAAGTATGGCGACCGAGTAGTCACCGTGTCCACCAAAGCGGTGCAGTATCCCTATGGGGAAATGCGCAAGCTGAACATTGGCGAGGGGCGCTACTTCGAGGAGAGCGACTTCAGCGAGCACCGCCACGTTCTGATTGTGGGTCCGAATGCGTCGAAGAAAGTATTTGGCAATCGCGATCCCGTGGGCGAGTTCGTGACCATCAACGGAGAGAGCTGGGAAGTCATCGGCCTGCTGCGTCTTAAGATTCAAGATTCGTCCAATAACGGCCCTGACAATGAGAACTTCTTCATGCCCTTCGAAAGCATGGGCGACATTAACGACAAGCGTGATCCCGAGCTGATCGTCTTTCAGGCGGTCTTGCCGCTGCAGCACAAAGCGGCGTTGGCCCAGGTGCGGGAGGTGCTGGCTCGGCGCCACAATTTCAATCCCAAGGACGACAAATCGACACCTGAGTGGGACACGGTCGACGACTCGAAAGATATTCAACAGTTTGGACTCGCGCTCCAGATCATCCTCGGCTTCATCGGCATGTTGACGCTCGGAGTTGGAGGCGTCGGAGTGATGAACATCATGCTAGTCAGCGTGACCGAGCGCACCAAAGAGGTCGGATTACGTAAAGCCCTCGGCGCCCGCAATCGCGACATTGCCTGGCAGTTTCTGGTAGAAGCCCTGGTGCTGACCTTCGCAGCCGGTGCAGTGGGGATGCTGGTGTCGGTCGTATTGGCGCACGCCATTCCGCCGATGCCGCTTTACTCTGCGATGTACAAGACGGCCAATCATGAAGGCGATATCTTCCTCAAGACCTCCAGCAGCGTGATGCTTACGACGTTTCTGATTCTGACGTTTGTCGGGATTACAGCCGGGCTCTGGCCGGCCTGGAAGGCGTCGCACATGGAGCCGGTCGAAGCGCTACGGCACGAGTAATTCGAATTGAACCAGCTCAAGAACCACCAGCCAACTGCGGAGCCTTGGTCTTGCCCAGAAACTGGCTGGCCAGCCACAAAGCGGCGAGCGCGATATTGGCAAAGAACCAGCCTGTCGCCGCAAGCTTGAAAACCAGCGCTTCGCGGATTTCGACCTCGCGCATATTACGACCGGCAACCACAAATCCGTGGGAAGCACGGTTCACGACCGAGGCGATGCGGACTCCGGGGCGCGGCTGCCAGGTCACGCGTTCCTGGCGATTGGCCCGCACGAAATCGAACACGCCGCGGGGTGGCGTTGGAATCGATCCGTCGAGCCGCGCCGACGATGCGACGGGATTACCGGAGTCGTCATACACGATGACAAAAGGAGCGAGACTGTTTGCCATATCCACCTCGCGCTCGGGAACCACGTGCGCCGCGTTTTCCCCGGAGGCGAGGCGCTCGGCAGCGTCCTCGGCAAGCTGTATTTGCGGATCATTCGCCGACATGCGCAATACTTGCTGCGAGATGAGGTAACCGGTGCCCGCGATGAATGTGGTGATCGTGACCAGCATGGCGAGTTGCGGGAGGGCAGTGGCGCGAGGGGTCATGGCGAGGTACTCCGTGGCAAGCGATTGCAATAAGTCGGTGACAAGGATGCCGGCGGTCCGCAGAGGCGCTTTGCTCTCCGTCAGCATTTCTCCGGCGCAGCGGAGCATTTCTTCAGCGTAGGATTTATGAAACTCGAATGGATACAGACGGAGCCCGGCGCGGTAGGCAGCAAGGATGAAGTGGCTAAGACGAAATGGCGAAGCTCGCCGCGGCATTTACAGAGTGCTCATTTTGCGATGGTGCTCAAAGTTACTTCTTTGCGCCTGGCGGCTGCCAGCGCTTGCCGCAAACGCTCCAATTCTCCGCTTAATGCTCGCTTGCCGCCAGCGGTTATCTGGTAATAGCGCCGCCTTTCATCGTCCTCTTCCTCTACGCGCTCCTCCACCAGACCCGCAGCCGCCATACGCTGCAGGGAACCATACAGAGTGCCCGGCCCCATCCGCAGACTGCTTCCGCCGTCCGCGGCCACCTGTTTCATGATGGCGTAGCCGTGCTTCCGTCCGTCGGCGAGCGCCAGAAGAATGTGGAAGACCGCTGCCGTCAGCGGTCCGAGTGGGTCAGGGCTTCGATCGATTCTCGCCATATATCCGTTACGGATATATATGCCATGAAGACAGCGGGCGCGTCAAGAGACTCGCAAAATGTTTCATGGGACTCAGTTGGTTGTGTTCCGGATCACCTAGTAGAGTAGACGCCATGAAGACGAACTCCGATGCACGGCCATTCCTTCAAAAGCACTCACTAAGTTTAGCCGCCCTGGGAGTCGTAGCCGGGCTGATCGGACTCTACTGCAAGTCCAATCCGAATACCCATCTGGGCTCATTTTTTGGGAACGCCATCGCCGATTGGACGGGCGTTCTGGTGACCGTCGTCATGACCAAGTATTTGTACGAAAAAGGCTCGCGCGAAAGTAAAAGACCAAAGGGCAAACGGCGGTCGGCGTTAACCGAATTTCTGCGCGAACACTCGCTCACGCTGTTTCTTGTGGTCACGGGCATCGCGTGGGTGGCGGCATTCCGGGCCATGGAACCGAACAGCAAGTGGGGACAAGTCGTCGGCAACATCGTTTCGGAGTGGACTCAGATTCTGGGCCTCATCCTGATGACCAAGCGCCTGATGGAAGTCGGATCCAAGACACGTTGATTACCGTGCGGCTGCAGCCGCGCCGATTCAAACAAAGTCCAAGCCGCAGTTGTTCCGCAAGCGGTTTAGCCATGTGGTTTATGTGTCTTGTAATTTCAAATGCCGCTTTACGGGCTGTACCCTGAAAACCGAGTTAGTGACGCCAGATCTTCTGCGCGCGATGAGGGGTGTCACCGGAAGAGGCTGCATTCGGTGTAATCACCGGGGCAGGGGCAGCACTGGAAGCGACCGGAGCCGCGGCAGGTTCAGGCTTGGCGCCAACTTCATCGCCGCGGAAGTAGCGGCCTTTGGCGGCCCGCATTTCTGGCATGGCCGTATATGGCTTGGAGTAATCGTTATTCGCGTTCCAGAAGAGAAAGCCGATCCCGCCTTTTTGTTTTGCTACCTCAATTTGAACCTCAACATACTTCGGCGAGTAAGTCTTGGTGCGCCAGGCGAAGGCTTGCAGCCAGGGACGGATTACGACGCTGCTGTCCTTGGTGATGAGCTTGAAGCGGTCCATCGACTCGCCGATAAAATGCTCGGGCGCGTCGCCGGGGTGGGCAATGCCGTCCATACCGAAGAAGTGCGAGGGATAGATCATGGGCGATAACACATCACAGTGTTTCGCCATTGCGACGATGTCCTGCCCGGTATGCGCAAGGTCAACCGGACGCTGCCAAGCCATGACTCCAAAAACATCGAGCGAGAACAGGACGCCGGTTGGATGAAGCTGTGCATAGGCACGGCTGAGGAAATCGGCGATTACTTCCGAGCGAGACGGGGCAAGCCCCGTCTCTACTTTTGAATGATCGGTCTGGAAGTTGAAAGCGGCATCTTTCTGATCACCCTCGGCGGGAAAGCGCACGTAGTCGAACTGCACTTCATCGACTCCCGATTGGGCAACGAACTTCGCCAGGGCAATGTTATAGTCCTGGACTTTGAGGTTCGAGGGATCGGTCCAGACCAGCTTGCCATTCTCGCGCCAAGGCTGCCCGGTGCTGCGGGACTTCACCGCCAGTTCAGGATGGGTGGTAACTAAATGCTCGTCGCGAAAGATCGCGATGCGAGCGATGGCGTGCATGTTTTCGGAGTGCAGGAAGTGAATCAACTTAGGCAGGTCGGAAATATAGTGGCGCTGTCCGGTGGCCAGCGGGTGGTCGAAGGCTATATTGACTATGCCGTCGCTGTCCTTGACATCGAACACAACCGCGTTGCCGCCAACTTCGCGCCAATGGCGGATGATGCGTTCGCCGTGATCGCTGCCCGCCATGACTCCCGTCAAATAAATGGCGCGCACCTCGAAATCTCTTGCAACCGGGACCGATTTCTCTACAATGGGCGATTCGAGAATTCCGGGGATGATGATCTGCTCTCCGGATTTCAGGAACACTCCTGGGTGGTTGGGGTTGGCGGCGCGGATCGCCTCGGCTAGTTCAGAGGAAGTAAGGTATTTGGATCGCCTCAGATTCTTGCGGGCGACGGACGGGATGCTGTCGCCGCGCTGAGCCTGGTAAACGTCGGAGCCGGGGGGCGCAATCAGCGGCGGGGCTACGGGCTTCTTAGTGGTATCCGCTTTCACCTGGATCAACTGTGCGGTGTGAGGATTTTGAACCGCGGCGGCTTCTAAAGAAAAGAGGGTGAAGGCAGTAAGAACCAACTGGAGCCGGAAGTTGGAAGCGCGGGCTATTGAGAATCCGGATTTTGAGAAGTGAGCGCCCGCCCGGACGTTTAATTTTGACGAAGTTACGGCATTGCTAAGACTGTGCTGTGATACCAGATCCAAGGTTCGCAGTAGTTCACTACCCATCGAGATTCGAGACACGGATATTCTCCAGAGAAGAAGACTGATTCTATTGTGCATCGCCGGTAACCGATGCGGCCAGTTACTGCGGGACAACGGGGGTGGGGCCTACCAGACAGGGGCGGAAGAGTGGTTGGGACTCTGAGATAAAGTTCCAGCAGTCTGCAAAGTATTGCTCTTGAGGAAACTGTGGGGAATTGGGCCGGGTTGCCACAAAGTGGGCTAGCTGCATCTAAAACGATGAGAAATGGGCGTCTGCGGCGCCTTTCGAGGATGGCTAGCGGCTTGCACAAGGAGAAGCAGTTGCGGGGATGGAAGGCTTCCTCCCGAGTGACAAAAATGAGTAACCTGGCAGAAAACATGAAGATCCCGGAAAGGAAACAGGGGCCCGAAACCATGAGAACCAACCTTGCAACTGTGCTCGACCCGAGCCGCCGCAGCAACGACGCTCGTGACTTTGAGACTGCCTTGCGCCGCAAGATTGTGGGTCAGGACCAGGCGATCGAAAAGGTCGCGGAAATCTATCAGATGTTTCTGGCCGGGCTGAATGCGCCGGGGCGTCCCGTAGGCAATCTTCTGTTCCTGGGGCCAACTGGTTCTGGCAAGACGCGGGTCGTGGAAGCGGTGGCCGAATCTCTGTTTGGCGACGCGCGCGCCTGCATCAAGATCGATTGCGCGGAATTTCAGCACTCGCACGAGATTGCGAAGCTGATTGGCTCGCCTCCCGGATACCTGGGACACCGCGAGACGCATCCGCTGCTGACCCAGGAAGCGCTTAACCAGTGGCACACGGAAAAGCTGAAGCTGTCGATTCTGCTGTTCGACGAGATTGAAAAGGCCTCCGACTCGCTTTGGCAACTGCTGCTCGGAATTCTGGACAAGGCGACTCTGACGCTGGGCGATAACCGGCGCGTCGATCTTTCCAGCTGCATCATCATCATGACCTCGAACCTGGGCGCCGCCGAGATGAACGGGTTGGTGGATGGGGGCTTGGGCTTCGCGCCGAGAGCAGTGCAGGTGGATAACTCGCTTGACGACAAGATTACCCGATCGGCCGTGGACGCGGCGCGACGCAAGTTTGCGCCCGAGTTCATGAATCGCATCGACAAAGTGGTCGTGTTCAAGACACTGCGCTCCGAGCACCTGCAACAGATCCTTGAAATTGAATTGGGGATGGTGCAGCAGCGGGTCTTGATGGCCGCGGGCGCGCATCAGTTCGTGTTCAACTGCACGCCCCAGGTAAAGAGTTTCCTGCTGGCCGAGGGCACCGATCCGAAGTACGGGGCGCGGCATCTTAAGCGGGCGATTGAACGGCATCTGGTGTTTCCGCTGGCGAACCTGGTAGCGACGGGGCAAGTCAAGCTGGGAGATTTCATCCGCGTCGATCTGATAGGCGAGAGCAAGCTCACCTTCGTGAAAGAAGCGGAAGGTGCGATGGTGCCAGTGCTGCTCGAGCGTTACGGAGCAGCGGCGGCCATGCCGGCAGTAGCGGCAGCCCGAGCGGCGCGTCCGGTGGCGCAACGCAAGGAGTTTGGCGCCGGATCACAGAACGAAAATAAGTAAATCAAGTTGCTGGTAGGTAGGGCACCGCGTGGGCGGTGCCCTTTTTCTATTTGATTAATAATTTCTCTGCGGTTGATCACCGTGGGCTGGTCGTCCAGCGGACTGGCTGAAAAAGCGCCTTACCGCTCGCCTACTGCAAGCGAAACCCCGGTTTGGGCGTACAACGGAAAACCCGGCCCCGGTCGGGATTGCCCCCAGCATCGCAGGCAGCCCAACTCAAGAAAATTGACGAGGGTCCTAGGGGAAAGATAATCGTCTGTCCGTCAAGGTCTGCCTCAAGGCTTACACTCTCCGCGGCGGAGGGCAGGGTGAAAGAGAGTCCCTCTCCGAAAATGACGGGATATGACCAGTGTTCGCTTTGGCTCATCACCGACCGAAAGACCTCGGCCTCTAAAATAAAAGTGGCGGTGTCTGACCAGTCGCGGGCCGAGACCGTGATGATCTGGCCGCCTTGCGAGAAATGGTCGGCCTCAATTGTTGTGAAGGGACAGGGGCCGGCGATGCAGGAAGCGCGAGCATTGCGGAATTCATTACCCGTCCCGGCATCCAACGTGGCCGAACCGAAGGCCGCCTTCCACTTCCCGTCGGGTGAGCAAGGACGTTGGTTGTTACAAGGCACGTTGCCCTTGTTCTCAATCTCGAAAGTCTTGACCGCACTCCCAACATTCAGCTCAGTCATGCCCTTGACGGCGTATCTGACCCGCACATTGGCCACCTTTACCTCGGGTTGATTTGACCGGACGGAATTGTTGGACAGCGGAACGAGATGGACAATGTAAAGCTTGTTGCTCACAAAATCGTTCAGATCAAGGGGGCGGTATAGCGGGTTGCGAAAGGAGAGAACGATGGGATGGCCCGGCCGAATTGGTTTCCGCAGCTTAAGAAAAAAATATCCGGAGGAATCAGACTTCGCGTCGAACATCCCCAGATCGCCTGCGGAGATGGCAACTCCGCCAATGGGCTGCTGTTTCCGAGGGTCCGATTCCTGGACCAGAACCGCTCCCCGAAGAAAGATCGGCTTCTGTCTCTGCCAGCGGACCAGCAGGAAGGCGCCGGCCAGCACGAGTGCGCCAACCGCTACCCAAGCCTCGATTTTGTGAATACGAGTCATGCGCGCATCATTACCAACGTTTTCTATATGATGACGGTGGAGATTGAACTTTTCCGCCCGGCACGGCAATGGAGAATATTATAGTTGCATTGGAAATGGGTGCCGTAAAGCTGGAAATAGTTGTGGACCACGCGAGGCTTTTTCGTTTCCAGAGCTTCGTTCGGGTGCCTTTGTGCCCTCCGTGGTAAAGGGTTTGCAGGCTCACTCCCACACATGATGGATGCTAAACACAATCTGCTTTCGCGCCGGCAGATCCTGCGACAGGTTCTGGGGACCGGTCTCGGCCTGCCGTTTGCAGGACTCTCACCGGCTTTGAACGCAGCGATGAACCCGTTCTTAAACAAAAAAGGACAACCCTCCCCAGTTCCCGGTGCTGCCGCGCCCTCGCTTATACCCGCGGAAGACGACCAGTTCCTGAACGACGTGGAAAGCGCCAGCTTTCTTTTTTTCTGGGAGCAGGGCAGCCCGAAAACCGGGATGGTGAAGGACCGCTGTAACGTTCACAACGACAATCAAAACGTTGCCTCCAGCATTGCTGCGACGGGGTTCGGTCTTACCGCTCTCTGCATTGGGGAACATCGAGGCTTCATCTCCACCAGCGCTGCGGTGGAGCGAGTCGTCGCCACCCTACGCTTTCTGTGGAAAAAGCTGCCCAATCACCGCGGGTTTTTCTACCACTTCGCCAACCCCGAAACCGGGGAGCGCATGTTCGACTCCGAAGTGTCCTCGGTGGATACGACGATACTCCTCTGCGGAATTCTCATGTGCCGCCAGCACTTTCATCATCCCGGAATCTCACAACTCGCCGATCTGATTTTCAACCGCGTGGATTGGACCTGGCTTTCAGAGGACACGACCCTGCTGACCCACGGGTGGACCCCGGAGGTCGGCTTTCTTCCCTCGCGGTGGGATTACTACAGCGAACTGATGATGATGTATCTGCTGGGCATGGGTTCATCGGCCCATCCCTTGCGGGCGGAGACCTGGAACGCATGGAAGCGTTTGACCTTTGAATATGATGGCATGCGCTATATCGGGTCGTTCGCGCCGCTTTTCGTACATCAGTACTCGCAGGCGTGGTTCGATTTTCGCGGCAAGCGCGACAAGTATTCGGACTATTTCCAGAATTCTGTGATCGCCACTGAAGTCCACCGGCGTTTTTGTCTCGAGTTAGCCAAGCAGTTCCCCGATTACAGTGAGGACCTGTGGGGAATTACTGCCTCCGACTCCGAGCATGGGTATGTCGCTTGGGGCGGGCCTCCCGCCACCGGACCTCTCGATGGCAGCGTTGTTCCGAGCGCGGCTGGCGGATCGTTGCCGTTCCTGCCCGCCGCGACTCTCCGTGTTTTGAAAACGATTCGAAGCCGCTACCCGTCGGCCTGGAGCAAATACGGCTTCGTAAACGCCTTCAATCCCCTCAAGAACTGGTATGACTCCGATGTGATTGGCATCGACACCGGAATCATCCTGTTGATGGCGGAGAATCTGCGCACCGGGTTCGTCTGGGACACGTTCATGAAGACCGCCGAAGCGCAGCGTGGAATGGAGCGAGCAGGATTCCACAAATATTAGCGTCAAATACCAGCGATCA
>OBLT010002697.1_pt1 | contig 10942 bp, 9 predicted proteins | sample 1518721 | NCBI WGS metagenome assembly OBLT01 (sample SAMEA3539307, study PRJEB22396) | soil metagenome | biome: tundra; feature: field; material: soil | place: USA | collected 2010-05 | depth 0.15 m | reverse complement strand
AGACAGTTTGGACGGGCAGCATGCCGCTGAGACGACGCATCCCACCCCATCGAACCAAAAGATCGATTCTCGAGACGTCGGCGCTGGCAAGGCGGTCGTGAAACCGTCGTTTCGGATCTCCCTGGGCGGCTGTGCGGAGATCCCATTCCCAGCCGTAGTTTACGAGGACGTTGACTCTCATTCCCGTGCCCTGGCGGGCGTCGGCGTAAGGGCGCAGCTTTTGCGGGAACATCGAGGACGTTGTGTCTCCAACCACACGAATGGCGACGTCACGTTCCCGCGCGCGTTCGACGAACCCTACGCAAGCGTTCGTGAATGCCTCGGATTGTTCCGGCGGTCGCTTGGCGTTGTCAGTCGTGAAACCATAGACGCTGACCTCCCGGACGCCAATGTGGAGACATTCGTCGAGCATTCTCAGTCCACGCTCAAGTCCTGCCGCATATCCCAATTGAGGGAGAAGACCCCTCAGTCGTGCCCAACGCCGGTTCCCGTCAGGAATAAGACCAACGTGATCTGGAAGTCGGGAGAACTTCGGGGCGACCTTGGCTTTCGGGGGCGACGTAGCGCTTAACCCGCTAGCTCGCGTCTCATATTTGTCAATGAGTGGCGGTTTAGCTTGAATTTCCATCGGCTATTCTTTCAGTGTGGATGTGCGGTTGGCTTCCGTTGGCGTCGTCCCCCGCGATGATAACGTGACGAACGAGTGACAGGTCAATTCAATCGCTGGTCTGGTGTTCGGAAGAGACGCCGCTGCACGCCTGGCTGCCGAGACTGAATTCAAGAATGACCACCAGTCGAAGGCTGAGCGAAAGGGTTCGTGATGCAACTTCCTGAACTCCCATCGATTGAATCCTAACACTTTGATTCTGCGTTGGCAGGATCGCCTCGGAAGAGCGACACGATGAAGCGAGGGGCCTCCTTCGTTAAGGGAGCCCCTCGTAGAGTTGGGCTAGGCCCTGGCGTGAGAATCCTTAGCCTTGGGAACACTCGCTTCGCTCGATGAGCAGATGTCATCGGCATGTGCCGTCTTGAAAATCTCCTCTGCTCGCTTCTGTTCGTCACTCTTTGCGGTGTGAACGGAGATTAGGATGTTTCCACTCTTAATCTTGCCCTCGTAGCGTTTGGCTTCGATCTCCGGAATGCCCAAGCCGATGAGCGCGCCGGTGATACCGCCTACCGTTGCTCCAGCTGCGGCACCGCTGAGAGCTGCGAGGAGTGGACCGGCAGCAATGAATGGCCCAAGCCCAGGAATAGCAAGGGCACCGATACCAGCGAGGAGCCCAATAGTCCCCCCGAGAGCTCCCCCAGCGCCGGCTCCGGCGACCGCACCTTCGGGTGCTTTTGTATTGTGCTCATGAGCAAAATCCTTCGATCCTTGCCTGTCCGGGAAAAGAACGGAGATGTCGCTGCTCGAAAAGCCCGCATTCTGAAGATTGCCTACGATAGAATTGGCCTGAGTCTGATTCTGAACGATACACATTACTGACTTTTTCATAATGTCCTCTTCTCTTTGACGATGTTTAACTCAATTCAGTTGATTATTTCTAGCTGATTGTCGACGTCGCTCACCCCTGCGGTGCGTTTCGCAATGCCCTCAATCGCAGTCCTTTCCTTGTGGCTCTGTACGGGGCCCCGGAGCGTCACCCTGGTTCCAAGCGTAATGATCTTTACGTTCTTGCCATTAAATGAAATGGTCTTGTCCCCCATGATCCCCTTGCGGATGTTGGCAGTGATCGCTATTTGCGCTGCACTGTTCGATTGGTCCATGGGGGTGAGGGAATCTTTGCGATCTCGCGTGTTAACCTTGGTGTTGTCCACGTTCATCATCTCGTCGGCACCGCCTGGATTCGCGCCGACCGCCTTCTGCATACGTTTGGCGTGCGCCTTGTGCGTCTTGGCGGACTCCTGCATCTGCTCGCCCTTGACCTTTTCCGTAGCCCCTGCACGCTCCAATCGTGCCCCCTCTGCTGCAGTGCTGTCGTTCCTCTCGAGCGACTTGGCTTCCTTCTGCATTTCTTCACCCTTTCTTTGCTTGGCCTCGCCCGCAGCTGCGGTCTTCTCGGCGGCTTCCTTCTCGCGAACGGCATTGCTCTCTCGGACATTGCCCTTGGCTTCCAGGGCATTGCCTTCTCTTTGCACAGTGTTCTCAGCGGCGTTTGCGGTCGCGTTCACTGCCAGTAGGGCTGACAACGAAGCTCCCAGAAGAAGATTCTGAATTTGCATATGGGTCTCCTTGTGACTGTTTTGACGCCGGTCGACTCGATGAGCCTCGGCGGAGATGCCAACCAGAGTTAGCAAAGCAGGAGCCAACCGGGGCAGGCTGAGAAAACCTCTCGCCCCCAAAGGGTTTACGGCACTTTGGCGTTGTCAGTCGGGCTGGGCTCAGCCAAGATGACTGGATTAGGCTATCAACATGATGAAGCCATGCGACGTGCAATTCCTGCCAAGGCCCTCCTGTACGCGGCCAAGAGAATCCGCGCAAATGTGACCCGCGAGCAGTTGCCATTACTTGGCTTTCTTCGGGGAGGGAGACTGGGATTTCTGACGCCAAGAATCGGTGTGGATGTCTATGTGCGGAGATCCGCTTGGCGCGCAGTCCACTCTCTATTCGGTGGTTTTGCCGTCGAAGTGCTCGTTGTCGGCCTCCGCCTCGTGGCGGGTATGGTGGACGACGCCATCCCGATGATTCGGGGGCGCATAGAGCGTGTACAGCTTCATGGGTGCAGTACCGGTATTGATGATGTTGTGATTTGTTCCAGCCGGGACAAGGACCGCAAAGCCCGCTCGGATCGCCGTCCGAACGCCATTGAGAACCGCCTCACCGGAACCCTCCTCCACGCGAAAGAACTGGTCGAGCTTGTGGACTTCCGCCCCGATCTCTTCCTTGGGCTTTAGTGCCATGACGACGAGCTGGCAATTTGTTGCCGTGTATACCACCCGGCGAAACTCGTCATTCTTGATGGCGAGACCTTCGATGTCTTGCACAAATCCCTTCATAGCGACTCCCTTTGCGTTTTGGCCGGCGACGGCACTTGATGGTATCAGCGTTATCATTGGGCTCTCGTTGCGAGGGACAGGTCGGGGCGACTCACGAGAACACGCGACCATTGCGAGCGTAAGCGCGAATGCAGATATGCCCCGAAAAGCAGAAGTCACTAATGCGAATCTCCTTCCTGGGCACATGAACTTGTCTACTGGTCCTTCCCAGTCGGTCCTAGTGTTCCCCACGGTCGACCTCCTTGTGCTTTCGGGCCTTTGGTGGTGAGGCTCGCCGCACGCGGAACACGCCGCGAGGTTGGGGCATGGTTCCTTCGCCGCTGTCTCCCCGATGATTTCGATGCAGACCCTTTAAGCAATATGTAGGCCATCCCGCAACGTCTGTTCCGGCGCGCTCGTTGCAACCGCTAAGGCAGAGTGGAGCAGCCTCGTTGTCTGCAAGATAGGCTTCGCGTTGTTAGCGACTTGAGCTGCTTTGTGCAGCCCGCGACGTACGCGGCTCAGCTCCACCGTAGCTTCGCGTTGGAAGAGCGTCTTTCTCTCGTCATCCCGGGGTTATGGAGACGCGGTAGTTGGGCACCGCGATGGGCAATCTCGTTACGCGCTTCTCGCGTGCAACAGGCTGATGTCCGTGCCGCGCCGCGGATTCGTCATAATGATTGGACGGCTCCATCAATCTGATTCGATGACGATACAGATCGAGGTGGTGGAGTGGCTCTATCCGGTGGCGTTGCACTCGACGTGGTGACGGTATTCGTGCCAGGGCATTCTTGGAACCGCGCGCGAATGGACCACGCAGTCTGCCTTGCCTAGCGATTATTGTGCACTTTGCGATGGTTCTTGATCTGGCACGCAAATTGAAACTCCGAAGTGCCTAGCGCTCAGGCGTACGCTCTTTAAGGGGAACGGTGGCGAAATGAACCAAATCACGCATGTCCGGAAGAGCCCAGATACTCTGGGGTTACTGCTCGTGCTGGCGAGCGCGGTTGGGTGCGCGCCCTCCTTGATCGTCGGGCCGCTCACTCACCAGCAAGAGGAGCGCGATCACCTTCTGAACCGGGCAAGACAAGCCGGTATGTCGACGGATCTCCTCGATAGGGTCCTTCCGCCGCTCACGCCTGAAGAGAAGAGCCTGGCGGACGAACAGGATCACTCGTGCCGGTCGTCCTACTTGCGGAAGGACGGATTCACTTGGACAGGAAGCGGTTTGGTCGCCGCGGCCGCTGGCCTCACGATCGGCGGCGCGTACGCCACCGGTAACAACGACAAGACCGGCAAGGTCATATTCGGAGTGAGCGCCGGTACCATGGCGGCTCTCGGCAGCGGGCTCGTGGCCATCGGCGGCATCATTCAGCAGCGCTTCACCGACCGCGGCTGCATGACCAAGGCCTACGTGAAATGATGCAAATTCAAGAAGGTGATCGCCGGTGAGCGTGCTTGACCATCTCCGTCATCCCGGGTGGCCGCGCCGCGTAGTGTTTGGCCTCGGACTGCTGGTTGCCCTGACGATCATCATCCGTTTCGTGCTTGATCCGATCGCCGCCCACTTCACCCACAAGCAATTGAACGCATCCGAGGCAGTGAGCGGCGACTTCGAGAGCGTGCACGTGACCCTACTACCGCCTGGCTACGGGATCCGTCGTCTCAAGATGATAGAAGCGCAAGGCGGCGATTGGCGCCACCCACTCTTCTATGCCGAGCACGCGCGGGTCACCCTCGACTGGCGGCGGCTCTTGCACGCCGAGTTAGCGGCGCGCCTTCGCCTGGATGGCCCCAAGATGGTCATGATCGCGACGGGTAAAAAGCTGAAGATTCCGGACATCGGCGCCGCTCTCGAGAAAGTGATTCCGGCGCGTGTGGATCGGGTCGAGGTTCGTGAAGGCGAGTTTCTCTACCGCGATGTCACCGCCCCGCGCCACCCGGAGATCTGGCTTCATGATATCGAGCTCGCCGCGGAGAACCTAACGACCCGCAAAAGGCTTGCTGGCGGCCGCCCGGCTACGGTTAGCGCGCGCGCTACCCTCGGCAAGAGCGGGACTGTCACCTTCTTCGCCTCCGCAGATCTTTTCGCCGCGAAACCAGAGTTTGCCGGCCAGCTGGCGCTTCGCGGCTGGAGGGTAGCTGAACTTTACGATCTGGAAGAGCCGGCGACGAAGCTTCAAACACCGAAGGGGAGTTTGGACCTCTTCGCCGAGTTCAAGGCACGGGACGGCGGGATCTCTGGCGGGGTCAAGCCGGTGCTCAGGAACGTCGAAGTGCAGCCAACCGAGGATGGCTTCGGCAATAAACTCAAGGCGTGGATCGCCGACAAGGGCCTCCGCCTGTTCTCGGACCGCGTCCCGGGGCGCAACGCGGCCGCGACCGTCATCCCCATCCAAGGTCGCCTCGATCAGCCCGACGTCCAGATCTGGCCGACCATCTTGGGTGTCCTACGCAACGCCTTCGTCGAAGGGATCTCTGCGGGGTTCGCCCATCTTCCGCCGCCAGCGTCCCCAGAGAAAGAGAGCGTGCTGACCCAGGCCACACACGCCCTGCAAAAGGACAAGGGACCGCCGAAAGCGCAGCCGCCAAAGATCGAAACCGGGAGCAATAAGAAATGAGAGTAGCCGAACCCCTGAGCATCGCGATTTTCGCGCTCGCCCTTGCCGGCTGTGCCCACACGAAGACGACTGAGCCGGCCCCGCCCGAAGTCGCGGAGAAGCCATCCTCCACTGAGCGAGCGCCGCGCACGGGCACGCTGCGAGTAGCACCAACCGGCGAACAGCCAAAGACCACGCCGCTTGCCAAGGCACCCGAGGGTCTTCTCACGCCTGGGGCCGAGCAGAAGATTCACGACAAACTGTCGGCGGGGGGCTTCATGAAAGAGGATGCGAACGCCTCGACCGAGGCAGCGCTCCGTCGTTTTCAGGCCGCGCACGATCTTCCGTCGACCGGCGTCCCCGATCACGAGACCGTTCGAAGGCTGGGACTTAACCCGGATGCCTTGTTTCGCAAAGCGGCCCCGTGAGAGGACCATTCTGTCTTCGGCTATCGCATCGGGTGCGTCCATTTCGGCACGGAATCGCAACACGCCTAAATGGCGTTACCAGTTCGTAACCGCATAGCTACTGTCCCAGTCAAGGTCAGAGGGCTCAGGAGGGCAAGAGAATGAAGTTGCTTAGGACCACTTGGCAATTGATCAAGGAGACATTGAGCAGTTGGAGTGACGACAAGGGGCCTCGCATGGGAGCTGCCCTATCGTATTACACTACGTTTTCCCTTGCGCCAATTTTGGTCTTGGCAATTTCAATCGCCGGTCTGGCATTCGGAAGAGATGCCGCGCAGGGCCGCATCGTGGGGCAGCTTGAAGGCTTGCTGGGACACGATTCAGCAGCCGTCGTACAAACTATGCTCGCCAAGGCTAGTCAACGGGGCTCGGGCGCAATTGCCATCGTGGTGGGACTCGTAACGCTATTCATAGGCGCGACAGGCGTCGTCATCGAGCTTCAGGACGCGATCAATACCGTGTGGAAAGTAATTCCGAAACCCGGACGAGGCATTCGGGGACTCATTCGGGATCGTCTCCTGTCCGTCGGCCTGATCTTGAGCCTCGGGTTTCTCCTTCTGGTCTCCCTGGTCATTAGCGCCGGGTTGGAGTTCATCGGAAGTGTGCTTGGCCACTTCATTCCTGGATGGGTGATCTTGGGCTATATCCTGAACTACGGTGTGTCGCTGATGGCGATCGCCGTATTGGTCGCGATGATCTTCAAGATTCTTCCCGACGCGCACGTAGCCTGGAAGGACGTCTGGATCGGGGCCTTTGTGACCTCGGTGTTGTTTCACATGGGCAAATACCTGATCGGGTTGTACGTGGGGCGCGCCAGCGTCGGCTCTGCCTTCGGCGCCGCTGGATCTTTGGCCGTCCTGTTAGTGTGGATCTACTACTCTGCTCAGCTCATCCTGCTGGGCGCGGAATTCACGAGATGCTACGCGACCCGATTCGGCCATTGGGTAGTGGCGACAAAAGGGGCTGTCGCAGCGCCCGAGACACCTCTGGCGCGACTGGCCGCCGAGAAGCAAGTGAAGAATGACCATGAGGCGAAGACCGCGGGGAAGGCCACCACGGGGCCAACTTGAGAGGCGTTACCGCGTCGAATCTCAGTTCATCGCCACACGGTCGACGAACTCACTCCCACGTTTGACCCATGCGTGGCTGCAACTCATGGCGGTGTCGCCGAGGTTTGCGCCGAGAACGGTCTTTTCCGGGACGGATGCGTTGTCGTTGTTCATGGGCAATTGCGCACGACAGGTCGGAGCACGTCATCGCTTGGGTTTGCTTTTGAGGACAAGCGACGCTGAGTTGTACAGCGCCTGTAGGACCCGGGACTACGTCACTTGGTCCGTTGGGACGACAGGAAGATCAGCCAGCTCGCACTACAGACGGCTCGAAATCCGTCGTATTCAATTGGGGCAAGGTTGGTATCCGATCCGATCGCAGGAATATTGAGAACGGAAGACTTCAACGGCGGCATTAAACCCGCAGTCCGGAAGACACGCGAAGCCCTATCCTCTCTCCGTGGCAAAAGCGGTGCCGGACAGCACTGGAATGACCAGCACGGATCCCTCAAGATATTAGGGCAAAATCAAGAATCATAACGAGAGCCGGGAGCGTGCATGTGACTGAGTGTACGGTTTGCTCGACATTGCGCCGTTGGGTTCTTCTTCCCCACATCCAGTCTGCTGGCCACCGTGCAATTCCGATCGGTCCGTTAGGCCGTTCGGCGCTCTGAACACCGCGGGTGATTCCAATTGGGACGCGGCGAAACGCAATTGCCTTCTAAGAAAGGTCAAATGACACATCCAATGCGTCTTACTGCCATGCTTTCATTGACCGTGGCTATGTCTTGCGGCCCGTCCAACACCACTGGTTTAGCTCGCCCCTGATGAACAAATTACTCCCCAAGAAGCAGTGGCACTACATGATCCTTGGCGCGTTGCTCTTGGCCGGGATGGGCGCGGCATTCTCGACCAGGTTCCTTGCCAGGGCTCAAAAACCGGTAGCGCTGAACGCAATGTTGCTACAAATGCGCAGCGATCCAGCCTTGTGGACGGTCACCGAGCGCGACGTTTCAATTCTCATTCTGGACATTCAAAGAAATAATGTTGCAGGCTTGGCGATCGCGCCTTCGGGAATGTTCGTATCTACACAAGTCGGGCATAGGTACTTTGTCAGCGACAACGCTGGAAAGCTTTCCGGCCTCGCCCTGACGTATTATCAGAAGGGTCAGACCGACGCATTTCCGCTGGCAGTCGTAAGTGAAGATGTCCATAACGCCAATGGCCGGCACTTGGACCTCGGTCTGCTGCTGACCATTGCTCTTTTCTCAGCCTTTGGCATACAAGCTTTCCGTGTCTATCGTGGAAACGGATTTGGATTCTCCCAAACTGAGTCTGTTGTTACGTTTGAGGATGTCATTGGCGCCGCAGAAGCCAAATCGGCGCTCATGGACATCAAGTCCTATCTTAAGGACCCCAAAGAGTTCACCGCACTCGGTGCTCGCCCTCCCAAAGGAGTACTGCTATCCGGCCCTCCTGGCACCGGAAAGACACAGCTTGCCAAGGCCTTAGCCGGCGAGTGCAAAGTACACTTCATTCCAGCGACCGGTGGCGACTTCACCGCGATGTTTGTGGGATTGGGTTCGATGCGCGTGAAGTCCCTGTTTCGAAAGGCGCGTAAGCATGCACCGTGCATCGTTTTTATCGACGAGATCGATGGGGTCGGGCGGCGAACGACCACCGACAACGGTGGTGCCTCTGAAGCGGAGGGCAACCGTATCATCAACCAGATACTGGCCGAGATCGACGGCTTCAATTCTTCAAGCGGTGTGATTGTGATCGGGGCGACCAATTTTCCAGATGCCGTGGACCCGGCGTTGCTGCGAGAAGGGCGTTTCGACCGCAAGATCCAACTCAAACTTCCCGCTCTGGTCGATCGAGAAGCCTTGTTTCGCCTCTACGCCAAGAAGGTCAAGACCGTCGGTGAGCTCGGTTACGCCAGGTTGGCCCGTCTCACCACCGGGTTGACGCCGGCAGCGATCGCCTATGTGGTCAACCATGCTGCCCTGATTTCGGCTCGCAACGAGCAGCTCGATGTCCCAATGGCCAACTTCATCGAAGCGATCGAGGTATGCCGGATGGGTGAAGTCAATGGTTCATCCTCGGCCTTGACAGAAGGCGAGCGGGAACGCGTGGCAGTGCACGAGGCAGGGCACGCGATCATTGCCCAAGTCATGAACGTAGGCAGGGTTGAGAAGGTCACCATTTTGTCGCGTGGGAGCGCGCTTGGCGTCACCCTTGTTACGCAAACCGAAGACAAACAATTGCATCTGAAGTCGGAGTTGCAAAATCGCATTCAGATGTTGCTTGGAGGTCGTGCAGCCGAGCTCATTACCTACGGCGAGGCATCAAGCGGCGCAGCGAGCGATCTGAAGGAGGCATCAAGACTTGCCCTGTCCATGGTTGCAACGCTAGGTCTAAGTGACAAGGGCACGCTGTTTAGTCTGGATGCGTTGAGCGCGCTCCATCTCAAGCCTGATGCGACGATCGCCGTGGCCCAGGCAGAGTCCATCCTCGCAACCCAGAATGAGCAATGTCTGACAACCCTACGCGAGCTGCACGGCGCTTTGGTGGAGCTAACCGAGAAACTCGTAGAACACGAGACCCTAGATGGAGAAGAGGTGGCTCAAGCGATATCAAACGCTCGCACAGCAGGCAAGAAGACCGAAGGCCTGAGCCGCGCGTCCGGTGTCCAATAGGACTCCGAGGCTCCTCACTACCGGGCCGACTGGAGGGGGCGGCATGTGCAAAATCAAGGGCGACTGGTGCGTAATCATGGACAAGAAGACAGCGCCGTCGGAACGCGCCTCGATCTTGTCCGACGCGCTCGCAACCATGGACATCGAGTGTGTCTTCTTGCCGCCCAAGGTGCGTGAAATGGTCGCCCAACGCCGCGTCAGTCTGACTTTGCTCAACCCCTAGACTAGTGCTCAGACCGCGGCGTACAGATCGCGGCGGCCGGTAACGAAGACACGAGGGGCATCAGCCATCGCCTGCTCCGCAATAATGCCGATCGGTAACTGGTCGCTTCCCCACCGGCGGCCAGGATTAGGATTCGTGTCGACCTTGGAAACGAAGAGGTGAATGTAGGCGTGGCGTGGGCTGCGGAACCTCCCCCGCCGTGGCGATCGCCCCAAACGGCCGGGCAGTCGTGGTCTGGCAGGGTGGACCGGCTACGGCACCCAACATTCAGGCGAGCATCCGGCCCGCGAGCGGCGGAACCTGGAGCGCCCCCGCCCTATGATGCCAAGGTAGTCGGCGACTACACGGGATTGACACCTCCCGCTGATTTGGACAAAGACGCCGACGACCGAGCGGGCAGCAACAATTGGGATGGGACCACACCCATCCTGAGGATCGGCTTGTCGCACGCCAGCCTGAGATAGAACGGATGGCCATGAATTCGACCAAGTGGGCGGGCGACGTGATGGAAGATCTCGGGATGAGCAAATCGGCGGTGGTCGCAGCTGCGCGCGCTTTATGAGGGCGTTCGCGGGCCTGCAATGCGGGCCTTCGTCCTGCCAAATACCCGACGCAGGGCCAACGAAGCCGCGTGATAGCCGCACATGCCGTGGACGCCGCCCCCGGGAGGCGTTGAACTAGAGCACAGATAGATCCCCGGCACTGGTGTCTGATACGAAGTCCAACGGAGGGTCGGACGCATCAGAATTTGGCGAATGTCGTTGGCGCCGCCCGTGATATCACCGCCTTCATAGTTCTCGTTGTATTGAGAAAGCTCCGCGGCGGTCAGTCGTCATCTCGGGAGCATCTCCCAGCGGCACTCAGCCAGCGAAAGAGGGTGGCGCACTTGCGTACAGAAAACTCGGGAAGATCTTCGCACGCAGCTGGG
>OBLT010002696.1_pt1 | contig 10943 bp, 12 predicted proteins | sample 1518721 | NCBI WGS metagenome assembly OBLT01 (sample SAMEA3539307, study PRJEB22396) | soil metagenome | biome: tundra; feature: field; material: soil | place: USA | collected 2010-05 | depth 0.15 m | reverse complement strand
GCAGCCCCCGCCAGTTGTCCAGAAGTCGGCTTGGAGGAAATGAGACCGCGCTTCCTCGAAGCCCGTGTGTGGACCGGATGCCAGGTCTCAGAGCAGACGAACCATCGACGTGGACTTCGGCGGGGGTTCCTAGGCGCAGTGCCCAAGTCGACGGTGATGCCTATTTGCATTAAGACATCGCCTTCGGTGGCGTGTTCACCCCGGTGCTCGCAAAACACTCGAAGTCGTTCTCGCTCATCGACTGCATCTCGGTTGGCGTCGATCGAATGCAGCGAAACTTCGAGCCAATGCGAAAGCAAGTGGAAGCCTGGCAGAAAAGTGAACTGACGGACGTCACCACCAAGGTGGTCATCTACGAGGCATTCGTTGAGGGCAGACTGGAAGCTCCCAAACACCTTGCGCGCAGCGTGCGTGACCTCTACTTCGGGCCCAAGTACGAGGAATTCCGGCCGCGAACGATCTGGAGTCTTTCGAATGCGTTCACCTCGGCGTTCAAGGAACTGGATGCCATTCCACAATTCAAGGCCACGGCCAAGCTGGGCGAATTCCTCGAAGCCCGGTTCTCACAATCGTCCTAGCCCTCGGGGCGGTCTTGGCCCGACCGCCCCATCCCAACACCAAACGGACCCATAGTGGATGCGACCCCTGCCCTGACATTGCCAGACACGTCTCCCCAAATATTGTTTGAAACGATTTTTGTCCGTTCCGCACTATCCCAATAAGTGGAAGACATCGCGCTAGATCAGGCGATGGGCCACAGTTTAGGAGCCCAACCTGGAAACTCCCGGTTGGGCTCCAGTAAAGTGCCGGAGCCGACGGGGAAGCGGCTCCGGCGCTTGGTTCGCAGTCTTCTCCACAGAAGGCAGATCGGTTGGTCCGCCCTGATTGATAAGAGTTTCACGCTTCCCTGTGCACGCCGCCCGCTCCATCTCGCCGCCCAGGTACCGCTGCAGCAGCCACGCGGCTCTGAAACGCCTGTCTTCGTTACCGACGCGGTCGCTCACCATCGTCCCGGAAAACGACCACAGTTCCCCATCCCAAGTGCTACACTGTCTGCCACCTACCGACACTCGGGGCAAGCTCTTGCAATTTCACTCCTTCGATGAAGCCTACGTCGAGCGGCTGCGGGCGGGAGATTTTCGCACGCAGGAGCATTTTCGCGTGTATTTCACCGCGCTGATCCAGGTGAAATTGCGCTCTCGGCTCCAGTCGCGGGAAGCCATCGAAGATGTGCGTCAGGAAACCTTCGCCCGATTTTACGTGGCGCTGCGCGAGGAGAAGATCGTTCATCCGGAGCGGTTGGGATCATTTATTAACTCGGTCTGCAACAACGTCTTGCTGGAGCACTATCGCACGACCGCGCGCCACGGTTCGCTCGATGATGACGACGAACGGAAGGAATTCCCCTCTCCGGTCCTCGATCCGCTGGCCAGGTTGACTGCCCAGGAAATCCAACAGAAGGTCCGGGAAATTCTCGATCAACTTCCAGAGCGGGACCGGAGGCTTTTACGCGAGGTTTTCCTCGAGGAGCGAGACAAGGATGAAGTTTGCCGCGACTTTGGTGTAGACCGGGAGTATCTGCGGGTGTTGCTGCACCGTGCGAAACAATCGTTCAAGTCATCATATTTAAAGAATAATGATGCGCCGGAGTTCACTCCGGCCTGATCGCTGTGCAACGCCGGGTCGCGCCGGCGCACTATTAATTGATTATACGAGGGGGCATTTTACATATGGACCACGATGCGGTGGTTCGTCAAAACATGACGGAGCGATATCTGCTCAACGAACTCGATCCCGAGGCACGAGACGAATTTGAAGAGCATTATTTCGATTGTCCGGATTGTGCGGCCGACGTGCAAGCGGGCGCTTTATTCGTGGAACAGAGCAAGGTTGTGTTGGGGTCCGAGGAGAGCAAAGGGATTCTATCCGAAAGGCCGGCAGCGTCTCCGGTGCAAGTGCCCGTCCCCGTACCGGCGAGTTCCGGATGGTTCACCTGGCTGCGGCCTGTATTTGCCGTGCCTGTTCTTGCCCTGTTGCTGGCCGTGATTGGTTATCAAAATCGGGCCAACTCTCACTTGCAGCAGGTGGCCAATAGTCCGCAGCTCCTGGCATCGGCGGTTGTCAATGTCAACGTCAGGGGCACGGAGCCAATTTTAGTCCCGGCTCACGCCGGACAGGCATTTGGGCTGTCCCTAAACGTTCCGCCCGACAGCCGCTTTTCTTCTTACAAATTGGACTTGTATAGCTCGCAGGGAAAACTGGAATGGTCGCGCACGATCCCGGCTTCAGGAAACGACACGTTGTCGCTCTATGTTCCGGGAAGCGATCATGCGCCCAGTACGCTGGCGGTGCACGGCATCACTGCCGGCGATGAAAGCGTGGATCTCGGCCGATATCCGATTGAGCTACAAAATTAGAAGTGAACTCAAACGAGTGGAGCGAAATATATGGCAGCCCTACCGAACGAACTATCGATGGTTGAGCCAAACCCATTTCACAACTATTATGCGGAAGCCAATGTTCTGACTGCGGACCTTGAGCAGCCGTTAAAAGACAAAATCAGACCCCAGGCATTTGTGAAACTGCCCAGGGACGGCCAATACCAGTTCAGTCAGGCGGATCCTTTCCGCTTTGAAGGTATTCTTTCCTACAAGTCCGGTTACACCCAGGTGGCGGGACATCCGAGTTCGAAGATTGCCGGCTTCACCACGCTGGCAACTTCCGTCCTCGATGGCCTGAACGTGCTCGACGTGGTGACCGCCGATCGCGTGGTGGCGCAGATTTCCACCGTGCATCCTGCCTATGGCACAGGTCAGGTGCCGTCGGTTACTTTCCTGGGCACGCGCTTCGACAATCTGAGGATTGCTGGACACAAGGTCGAAGTGGAGCGAAGTCTCGACATTCTTGGTCCCAAGCCCGTCGACGACGAATCGTACTTTGACAATCGCGACGTCCGCGACCGGATTTCACGGCAATACGACAGGATTGCCGCGGCGAACGATCTTCCTGATTGGGCTGCACAGCAGTACCCGAAGGGCCGCTCTGCGCTCAACGGGAGTGGCAAGCTTGAATGCTCTCTGATCAGCAGCGTTGCAGGTGCTCCCGGAATCTCATTTGGTCACGTTATCGACCTGCCCCACTTCGGAAAAATATTCCTGGGCGAGTTGAAGGTAGAGCGCGAGCCGGGCAATCCGAGCAAGGGAATCTACGACGCGTACAAGTTTCACCTGACCATGATCCGGATGCAGATGGGCTGCCTGGCAGAGGGAAATATTTCTGTCACGCCGCTGGATTCAAACGGCAGTGGCGGCAGAAACTAGAGCGGGCGTGGGTAGACGGTGCCCACCGATCATGCGATGCGAGGATTAGTCTCGTCTATAGACTGCCTGATCCTCGCATACGCCAAATTGATATTGCGTGTCCACTTCTTGATGGATACGGGATCCTTGATTTCGCGCGCAAGCGCAAGCGCTCGTTGGTAGTAGGAGATCGCCGTGAAATGGTCGCGGCGATGGAGATACACATTGCCGATGTTGGCCAGAACCACCTGATAGTTGTGCACGACCCCGGCCTCGTGGTTTACGCGCTCGGCCTTGCGGAATAACTCCATTGCCTTCTGGTCGTCCCCCAAGCCCAGATAGCAGACTGCCAACTCACTCCACGCCATCGCGATCGACAGGCGCGCGCCAGCATTCTCGAAGATTCCGAGCGACTCTTGGAGCCAAGGCATCGCTTCCTCGTAGTGCTCTTGAATCATCAGATTCTTGCCGATGCCCCAAAGAGCATGGCCGCGGAGGCGCCAGCCGCCAACCTTGTCGGCGAGCTTGAGAGCCGCACGAAACAGGCGGTCCGAAGAAACGTAATCTTTTTGGCGGAAGAAAATAAAAGCCCAGGACAAGCAGACGTCGGCCTCGAGCTTCAGCAAACTAGCGCCGCGGGCCATAGCGGCCGCTTCGCCGAGCAGCCGGTGTGAAGACTCATATCGACCTAGAAAGCCCGCGTAGGCCCCCCGGTACATTCTGAGGGCGGCGCTCGATTCAACGTCGCCAGCATCCGGCGGGGGCAGAGACTCCAGATACCTCAGGGCTCCCTCAGTGTCGCCGTGGGCATCTATCACGTCAGTTCGTATGAAGCGAAGTCGCCACAGCTCAGTCGTGTTGCTTTTGTCTCCGAGCCGCTGAATCTCCGCGTCTGCAATCTTGCTAGCGCCGTCCAAATCGCCGAGGCTCATTAACCCGCGCGCCGCTTCGTGCGCCGACTGTTCCGTGACCACTTCCATAATCTTGTCGACAGGTGAAAATCAGGCTGTCATTCCGAGCGGCTTCCAGCCGTGAAGAATCTGATTCGTGATTGACCCCAAGGAAGGCAGGTTCCTCGCCGACTTTCGCTTCACGGAATGACAACCCAAATGTTTCCGTAACCGGAGTTAGCCCTTACCACCTTGGCCATCGGAATCGGCCGGTTCTGCTGGGTTCGGTTGCGGGTTGTCGGCTGGAGCTACGTGTCGATTGCCGTTGCCGTCCAGTCCCGCGGATCGCACTGTGTTTGCCTCGCCGTGGTAGCCAAAAAGCAGCAATAGTGAGATAAACCAACTAAACATACTAAATCCTCCTTGGGGGGGGAATTATATCGGACATCCCACGATTTTCAAGTTAAAATCTTGCGACAACTGGAGGGGCATGATCCGCGCACCAAAAAATCGAGGTCCCAATTCCAGGAGCGAACGGGAAGCTCGCTGCGGGACGCGAGCTTTGGCGACCGTTCTGCTAGTTACCATGCTTGTGTGCGTTTCGGCATGCACCCACCGCGATCCTCAGGCCGCCTTCGATCACGCCAAGGAGACTCTTCGGAAGGGCGACACGATGGCGGCGGCCTCGGAGGCGGAGAGAGGCTACAAGGACTTCCACACCTTTGGTCCTGAGTGGGCGTGGAAATTCACGATCCTCAGGGTATGGATGTTGCACTTACGTGGCTTGAATGACCAGGCGCTCAGGCTCCTTAACTCCGAGCCAGCCCCTCCTCCCTCCAACGAATTGGCCGTTCAAAAACTAAGGTGGGAGGGCCTCACCTATGCTTCATTGCACAGGTTCACGGAGGCAGATGAGGCGTTTCGGAAGGCCGAGCGGCTCTGCGCGGTTACTGACTATCCCGTCTGTGCGGAGGTGGTTGGCGCGCAGGGCGTCTTGGAAATGGATCGCGGCCGCTATGCCCAGGCGCAAACCCTCTTTGAAAGTGTTCTAGCTGCTGCTCGCTCGAGCGGTGACCAATTCTGGGAAGCTGATGCGTTGTTGAATCTGAGCTGGTCCGCGGACGAACAGACGCACTTTGACCAGGCGCTCGATTGGGCCGACGCCGCCCGCCAGATTTCCATGACTCACGCATATGCTGACATCGCGCAGGTCGCGCTAGGGAACATGGGCTGGGCTTATTACAAACTTGGCGACCCAGAAAAAGCTGAGGGGACATTTCTCGAGGCTAGAAAACAGGCTGAGAAGCTCGGCGACGTAACCGACCAGGTCAGATGGATCACGGACGCCGCATATATTGACCTTGATGCTGGGAGGTTCGCAGTTGCCGAGGGGTCGTTCCAGCAGTCGCTCACGCTAGCGCGCCAAATCAACAGTAGAGAAGACATCGTCAATTCACTAATTGCCCTGGCCTTTGTCTACGAGCAAACCGGAAAGCTGGACGACGCCAAGCGTTATGCGGATGAAGCGCTCGCCAAGGCGCGAGAGGATAAGAACGGGCGGGACCAAGTCTATCCGCGGCTGGTTCAAGGGCGATTAGCCGCCCGACTGCATGACCCTACGACTGCGGAGAGTGCATTCCGCGAAGTCGCGCAATCGCCGGATTGTCCAGTCTTTTTGAAGTGGGAGGCGGAGCGTTCGCTGGCCCGGCTTTATGAAGACGGAAGCCACTTCGATTCCGCCGACGGCGAGTATCGAACCGCGCTCACCACCTTTGAAACCGCGCGCTCCGAACTTCAGCACGAAGATTCCCGGCTGCCATTTCTTACCAACGCCTCGCGGATCTACGACGACTACATCCACTTCCTGGTGGCTCGGGGCAAGACGACCGAGGCCTTGCAGGTCGCCGACTTCAGCCGTGCCCGAACTCTGTCTGAAGGGCTCGGATTGTTGTCCAAAGGAACCTCCTTTGCCCCCGGGCTACTCAATGCCCGGCAAATTGCCAGCCATGCCGGTGGCACAGTCCTTTTCTACTGGATGGGCGAAGAACAGTCCTACCTGTGGGCGATCACGCCACATAACGTCGGTCTGTTTCGACTCCCTCCGGCAGCAGAAATCAAGGCCAGAGTAGAGCGCTACCGAAAGGCCATCATCGACCAACGTGAGTCCTCCTCGCCAACCGCCGGTGACGATGGCGCCGCACTCTATCGCATCCTGGCGGAGCCGGCGAAAGGCTTTCTGCCGAAAGACCTTTCGTCGCAGAACCTGGCAAAGAATGGGAAAGTCTTCATCGTCCCTGATGGCAACCTGAACAGCCTGAATTTCGAAACGCTGCTGGTCTCGGAGCCGAAGCAGCACTACTGGATTGAAGATGTCACAATCTCCAGCGCCAGTTCGCTGCGAATGCTGCAGGCCTTTCACGCCGCGCACAGCGAAGGCGCGGGCAACCTGCTCCTGTTCGGCGACGCCATTGCGCCCAACGAGGACTTCCCCCAGTTGCCGAAAGCCTCCATCGAGATGGACAGCATCAAAAAGCACTTCTCACCTGGCCAGGAACAGGTGTTTTCACGCGATCAGGCGAGTCCGCCAGCGTATCTGGCCAGCAAGCCAGAGCGCTTCTCCTACATTCATTTTGTCGCACATGGGACGGCCAGCCGGCTGAGTCCTCTCGACTCTGCCATTGTGTTGTCCAAAGTGAACGCGGAAGCGGACTCCTTCAAGCTTTATGCCCGCGACATCATTCGTCACCCCTTGCGGGCTGAACTCGTCACCGTTTCCACATGCCGCAGCGCGGGAGAACGTGCGTACTCGGGAGAAGGACTGGTGGGGCTCTCCTGGGCTTTCGTCCGCGCCGGCGCTCACAATGTGATCGGAGCGTTGTGGGACGTCAGTGATGCCTCAACTCCCCAGCTCATGGACGAACTTTACGGGGAGTTGAAAAAAGGAAAGACTCCCGACGCAGCTCTTCGCAATGCCAAGCTCACCCTGCTTCACTCCAGCGCTTCTTTTCGCAAACCGTTTTACTGGGCGCCCTTTCAGCTCTACACGGGATCTTGACGGCATCGCAGCACGGTTGAAGTCTTTCTCAATGAGTTCGACAGCTCTTAAAAACCAGTACCGCGCCAGAGTAGTCAGAATAAGTCGTGAGCCAGGCGACGTTTCCGGTCGATGGAACCGCGCGAGACAATCCCATGACTCAATTCTCCATTCATTGGATTTTGAGTCTTAACCAGTTGTCTCATTCTTAGGGGCAAGTCAATTCAAGACCGCTTTGTGTCAGGTCCATTCTCCCGCGAGAATGGCGCTCAAAGATGATTGTCTGTACTCTGTTTCCCCTTCGCGGCGGCCGCGTTCATCACTGCCAGAATCGCGGTCGAAGGCTAATGCGGACGCGTGTACCTCGCTAACCAGAAGGAAACACAAATTGCTGTCTGCGCACGGCTGGCAAGCTTGTGCACTCCATCAAGAGGAGTAGCGGGGGTCGCGTTTTGAGCTGCGATCCCCTGTTTCCCTCATTGGTTCGGACATCCTCCGAGGCTCAATTCCGAGTCCAGCGTACTGGAAAGGCTGTTCAGCCAGAAGTTCTTGAACGGCACTTCCGCATGTGGCATGGAAAAGTTCTGCGTGATATGGGCTGCCGGGGTACCGCCTCCGCAAGCTTGAGTTTTGATCGATCCGGAAAACGGGCCGGTGCTCATGAGAGAGAACGAGGTCCAGTCCAGGCTCGCGCCTTGTGCGCTATGACACGTCCGGCATACCGGCTTGACCACATTGTTGCGCTGTGGTTATGGATGTGTGGCGGGCTACAGGGAAACCACACACCCGTAGCGTAGTTTCGGAACTGACGCGTCGGCAACTTCGTCACATTGTCACGAGCATGTTGACGCCAGTCCTGTCCATGCGCGCCAAGAGCTTTAATACGGTGGCGTCGCTTTCAGCCGGAGTGTCAGTGCATGCAACGGAACCCCGAGCCGGTCGCTCCTGCGTTTCGGTTCCAGGAATGGCGAGCAAAAAAGGTGACATTTGTGGATCGCCCGCCAAAGAAGTTTTCTTGTAACAATTTGGGCTCTTCAATCACTATTCATTAGAAAAGCAAGAAGGGGCAGTCATAACTCATTTCCTTCAATTTCCTATGCAGGGCTCATAGAAGCCCGTGTTAACCATATGTTTGTTTCCTAGGGACTACTCCAGCAAGAGCGATCGGAGGGCAACATGCCGGCACAATCACGTCTTCACGCCATCAAAGGAAGTGAACGACCCCGTAGTGAGCGCTCCCGTTTGCTCGGCGCGCTCGACAGCAACGAACAGTTGTACATCACCTTCATCCTCCGCTCACGCCCGGACGGCCCACCGCTACCCGATCAAGAGCACTGGCGCAAAACGCCGCCCGGCAAGCGCACATTCCTGTCTCCGCGCGAGTTTGCTGAGAAATACGGTGCAAGCCAGGCCGATCTGGACGTCGTAGCGAACTTCGCAGCGTCCCATGGCATGACGGTGGTCGAAAAGCAGGTCGGCCCCGCCCGTAGTCGTCGCCTGCGGAACGGCTGCGCAGATGAACGCGGCATTCGGAATCACCCTAAATCGGTATGAATCGCCCCGTCACGTCTCGAAGCGTCCCCGTCGCGATGGTCGCCACGAAAAAAAACATGCCGAAGCAACGACCCAGGTGCACCGCGGCTTCGATGGATCTGTGCACATACCAGCGAAACTCGCAGCCATCGTCACCGCAGTATTCGGCCTCGACAACCGCATCGTCGGCGGCACCAACGGCACCGGCGACCCGTCGGGGAGTACATCTCTCGACGTGCCTACCCTCGCCCAAATGTACAACTTCCCCAACACCGGCGCGGCAAACCAAACAATAGCTTTGCTTGCCCTCCTGTCGGAGCTGACCAGACTTGCATCCAGCCCAACGAGGACGTTTACATCCGGGCTTCCGACGGCTTGGTTACCCGCCCCGTCGCCGGATATGTCTACAGTGCCAACTGGGAAACTTGCACTGGCGGGATTTGCACCCGCTAGACCATCAATTCAGCTTCACTGCACTATCCCGGCGCTCTCCGGTTGGCCGACTATGATCTCGCCGGCATCGATCTCCGCGATCCTGGAAACAAGCCGGTTCATAGGCTCGCGATCATGCGATGTCATCAGCAAAACACCTTGAAAGATCTTAAGGAACTGCTCGAAGAGGTTCCAAGAAAGTTGGCGATCTTAAAACAGTCTGTAACGGTTTGCACCCTCTAGCCACTACTCCATATACATTTCACGTCAAGCAATGACTCATGAGGTAATGCACTATGCTCCGACTTACGCAGAAATTCAATCAACTGAACTTAGCTATAAAATTGTTGGCGCCGGATTCTTCTGTCTATTGACCATTCTTGGCGTCGCGAGCCACCTGTTGAGCCAGTCACCGTTGCGCAAGAACCCCGCTGTCCATTCGACCGCCAGTTCAGATCCGCGCGTCACTGGAACGATTGCGGTTGCGAATATAGCAACACTATTGGCTGCACCGGGTGGCAATAATACTGCGGTCGAGCTACCGGATATTCCGCTGACACTGCGAGACTTGATCGGTCAATCTGACGTGGCCCATACCGAATCGGCGCTCAACGGCTATTTTGAATTTAACGCGCCCAAGCCGGGCCGCTATGCTGTGTGCTGGGATATTAGTGGGACCAAAGCGTGCACTAAGCCTTTTAGTATGTCTGGGCATGATGTTGCACTGCGAACAATTCTCACGCCTGTTTCGTCAGCGCGCGTCATGGGTTCGGTGTTGACTGGGGACAGACGTCCGTGCTGGGTTAACGATCATTTCTTCAACCTCAATGTGTCGACAACCGTCACCGCGTCGCCTTCGGGAAAGAGCACGGTCAGTCGACAGGTGCGCGCCAACACCAACGGCGAATTTGCGCTCATCAATCTAGTGGCGGGCACTTATAACGTCACCGCAACCCGCGAAAAGGCGACGGCAAGTGGACAGGCGACTGTGGGGCAAACCAAGGCGCTCACCCTTAATCTTGCCAATCACGCACCTCGCATCCGCGAAATCAGTCTACATGCGGCGTCGGGCAACGCGAGAGTAAGGCTAAAATCGCCTGGTGCGACGGTACGCGCTTTTGCCGATGTGGTTGACCCTGACAACGATAAAATAGAATATATCTGGCGCAACAACGACGGCAGCAGCGCGCAGCAGGGTCCAAGCGAAACATTCGATTTGCATGTTCCCGAACACGGCATTGAATCGACCTACCTCATCGCGTGATGGCAAGGGCGGCTATGCCTACCGCCGCTATGACCTTGAGGCGACGCCCAAGGACGTGGAGTTTTCCGGCATAATTTTGGACGAAACGACCAATCTGCCACTTGAGGGCGCGATGGTGAGCGTCGGTGATGTAACGACCAAATCCAAAGCCACGGGTTGGTTTGATTTGGCGGTCAAACCCAAAGAAGGTTCGCGCTACGTGCTCAATATCCATCGACAGGGCTATGCGCTCGCATCGCGGCTATATGGCGATACAAACCTCGGTGGTACCTATGATTTGATCCGAACGCAAGTGTCGGCGCTACCCGCGAGCGACGCGATAAGCATCGTGGACACCCAAAGGCAGCGGCCCTTGCGGCAACAGCCCCAATGGACGCAATCAAACGACGCGGGTGCTCGCACAGCCGCAACTTCATCAATTTGACCTCGCAACGCCCGCCCACGATACGAAGGCCAGCATGATGCTCGCCACCTTTAATCAGGGCGGCACT
>OBLT010002695.1_pt1 | contig 10945 bp, 6 predicted proteins | sample 1518721 | NCBI WGS metagenome assembly OBLT01 (sample SAMEA3539307, study PRJEB22396) | soil metagenome | biome: tundra; feature: field; material: soil | place: USA | collected 2010-05 | depth 0.15 m | reverse complement strand
TTCGGAGCCGCGAACGTCAGAGAGCGGATGCGCAATTACTTATGACGTTCTGTTTAAATCTTTTCAGATCTGCAGTGTAAAAGTGCAATGAGGCTATTGCCACAAGAGGCCCAAAGGTGCATACTTCTGCCTAGGAGGGATCTCAAAACCGAAATCCTGGCTCGGATATCTTAGATTATTTTAGATATTCCCCCCACGCCGCTGGTTAGTCTGCGCGTGGCTAGCAAGAAGGCCTGCAAGGGGGGACGGCTGCTGGGACAGGTGTGTGTGTGGGAGGAAGCTGCGGGGCAAGGCTCGACGCAAAGGTCGTATGGGTGCCGGAAGGCCCTGGACGGGCGATTTGGGAGATCGAAGTTGTTGAGGACATCGCCAAAGGTTGAGTTTTTCGGATCTCAGGGTATTTTTTGTTGATTTTCGCGACAGACCGGTGCAGAATATTACCACAGGATGTTCAAAACGGAAATCCTGGTTTACTAGCTGATCGGGATCTCAAAATCGAAATCCCGGTCCAAAAAGTGGGAGGCCTAGAGATGACGGGAAAACGAATTATGGCGGCGTTCTCGCTTGCGGCGCTTCTGTGCGTCTGCGTGTTCGCCCAAACGACAACTGGCAGCCTGCTCGGAATTGTGACCGATTCCAGCAACGCCGCCGTCCCAGGAGCGCAAGTCGAGCTGAAGAACCTGAGCACTGGATTCGTCCGAACAACCGCGAGCGGACCCGAAGGCATCTTCCGGTTCAACAGCTTGGAGCCGGCCAGGTACGACTTGACAATCAAGCCGACGGCCGGGTTCAAGACATATGCTCAGAAAAGCATTGACGTCACCGCCAACGAGGTTCGCGACTTGGGGCGGGTCGCGCTGGAACTGGGGGCGTTAACCGAGCAAATCTCGGTTACGGCGGCCGTGACGCCGATACAGACGGCTTCGAGCGAGAACTCCAAACTGGTCGACTCCAGCCAGATTGCGGATCTCACCTTGAAGGGCCGCGATATGTTTGCGGCATTGGTGACGATGCCCGGGGTGAACTTCGGAGATGCGTATCTCACGGGCGGAGACACCACCGCCGAGAACACAGGCCTGGTAAACCTGAGCATCAACGGGAGTACGGGTACCAACTACGACGCCAAGATCAACTTTCAGGTGGATGGGATCGTGGACTTGGACACCGGCTCGAACAGTACCACGACTTACGAGCCGACCATGGATACCATCGCCGAGGTCCGCGTGATGACCACCAACTACCAGGCGGAGTACGGCCGCGGCTCCGGCGGCATGATTTCGGTGGTCACCAAGGGCGGGAGCCAGGAATTCCACGGCAGCGCGTATTTCAACAAGCGGCACGAGGAGTTCAATGCCAAGAGCTTTTTCCAGAACTACAATGGTCAGCAGAAAAGCCTCTACCGTTTCGCCGTGTTTGGCTACAGCCTGGGCGGTCCGGTCGCTATTCCGAAGCTGCCCAGCATGCTGAAAAAGAAGCTGTTTTTCTTCGTCTCGCAGGAATATACCAGGCAGAAGCCGGCCACCGACGTCACCTACGCCATGCTGCCGACGGTGAACCAACGGGCGGGGAATTTCGCGGGGTACGCCAGTAGCACCGGACAACAGTATACCCTCCGCAATCCCTCGACCGGCGCCCCGCTCACGGGAAACAACCTCACGCAGCTTGTAGGAACGTCGTTTTACGACCCGTCTTCGGCGGCCTTCGGCCAGGCGATGCTGAACTTCTTCCCCCTGCCGAACCTGTGCAATGCGGCCTCCGGGCCCACGCCTCCCGCGGGTTGCACCGTCGACTCCAACACCGCCAATAACTACTCACGCAACTATGTCGACTCGTTCAACGAGTCGCATCCGCGCCGCAACGACACGGTGCGCATCGACTGGAACCCCACCTCGAAGTTGACCGGTTGGTTCCGCTACATCAACGATTTCGACAACCGAAACGGCGGCGGCGGCATCGCGCTGAAGAACTCGGCGGGGCAGTGGGTGCCCAACAGCAGCGATTATCCCGAGCCGGGGCATGGATATGGATTCGGAATCACCTACACGATTAGTCCGACCATGGTGAACGAACTTACGGCCGGCAAGAACTGGGGCACTTACGATACCTATGCGCACGACCCGTCCCAACTCGCGCGTGCGAACATGGGCAACCCGCCGTCGTGGAACAACTTCGCAACCGACCCGGCCTTCGTGAGCGACATGAGCAGTTGGCGCCCCTCGGGCCTCGCCCCAGGCAACGAGAATTTCTCGGTTTTCATCCCCGCCGTCAGCTTTGGGGGCGGGCAGGAGCCTGGCGAGACGAGCGCACCGAGCGGCACCCTCACGTATACGAACCTGAACTGGATCTACAGCATCAACGATGCCCTCAGCAAGACTTGGCATGCGCACAACCTGAAGGCCGGTTTTTATTGGGAGTCGAATGAGAAGCTCCAGCAGCAAGGAACGGGCTCGTACCTGGGCAACTACAGCTTCAGCAGCACCACAGCCATGACGAGCGATGTCCAAGACGGTTTTGGCAACGCCTGGATGGGGAATTTCAACACGTACAGCGAAGGCCAGCGGGTCATGGGGGATTTTTTGGTCCGGGGCTTTGAGGTGTTCGTACAGGATAACTGGCGCGTCAGCCGGCGGTTGACGCTGGACTACGGCGTCCGTTTCTACCATGATCCGCCTATAGTGAACACCAGTATCACGACTTTCGGGACGGTGTTCGTACCCTCCACCTACAACCCCGCGGCGGCCGAACGGATATACTACCCCGGTTGCGCGGTTTCCACGGCGACGGCGACCTGCCCCACGGCCAGCCAATACGCCATCGATCTGGCGACCGGATACAAGACGTTCTACGCCCTGAATGGCACGCTGGTTCCGGCTGCGGTGGGGGGCTATTCGACGACGCCTACTCCCTTTCCGGGCATGCAGCAAGCCACTACCAGCAACCCCAATCTTCCGCATTCGATGTACACGGTGAACCCATTTGCTCCGACTCCGCGGTTTGGGTTTGCCTGGGACGTATTCGGCAACGGCAAGACAGCCATCCGTGGGGGCGTCGGGGCGTTTCTGAACCGCGGCAGCGCGGACCAGACCATGGGTTTTACCGGACAGCCGCCGACCGTGGTCAACCGCTCGCTCTACTACACCACGATCAACCAGATTCCTAGCTTCGCGAACAGCGCTGCGATTTCGCCGATCGGCACCTCTGGGTTTCTTGGCGAGCAGAAACTCGAAGGAGCCTACACCGGGAGCCTCATGATCCAGCAGAATGTGGGCTTCGGGACGGTTGTGGAAGCCGCTTATGTGTTTAACTGGCGCCGGCATGTTCCGGACACCCGTCAGATCAACGCCATTCCGATATACGGGGAGTACAACCCCTCATGGGCCAGCCCCATGACAGGGTACCTGTACGCCAACGCATCGGGTAAAGATCTCAGCGACAATTACTTCCGGCCGCTAAAGGGCTTGGGCTCGATGAACACGTCGCAGTTCGAGCAATCCACCGACTACAATGCGTTGCAAATCAACCTGCGGCGCAACATGACGAAGCACCTGTCGTACGGGTTGGCGTACACCCTCGCGAAGACGATGAGCGGCAGCACCGATCCCCTCTTCGCGGACAAGTTCCGCAACTGGGGGCCTTCGTATTTTGCCGCTCCGCAGGTCATGGCGATCAACTACGTCTATGAAGTGCCCAACCTGGGACAAAAGCTGAACTTCAAAGCGCTGGGTTGGGTTACCGACCACTGGACGGTATCGGGCATCACCCAGGTGCGCAGCGACAGGGTCGCCGGCGTTCCGGGCATTTCGTTCAGCGGCACGAGTACGACCAACGCCTCCCCGAACTTCACCGGCTCCCCGGACGGGGCCAGGATGTTCGTCATTGGGAACACGCAACTTCCCTCGGGCCAAGCGTCGTTCGTTGGCGGCCCTGCTGTGGCGACCAGCCAGGGCAGCCCGGCGGCAAGCGGCTACGGCCCCAACGGGACGCCCGGCAACCAGCTCATCAACGAAAGCGCGTTCCAGATTCCGTTTCCGTGCAGTTACACGCCGGCGTCCACTCCGCAACTGGGCATTGGGGAATCCATGGAATGCTTCGGCAACGCCGGGGCTGGCAGTCTAGTGACCGTTCCAGGTACGCGCACGAACAACTGGGACATGACTTTCTCCAAGAACTTCCCGCTAAAGAGCGAGAAGCGCATGCTGATGTTCCGGGCGGAGATGTACAACATCTTTAACCACACGCAGTTCAATGGATGGAGCATCAGTCCCTCGTACGATTGGAACAACTGGAAGAACGGCGTTTCGGTGCAGACTGCCAGCGGATTGGGCCGTTACACCGGGGCGCTGAACCCGCGGCAGATGTCGATGTCGTTGCGGTTCCAATTCTAGCGTCCTGTCTCACCCGGGAAACGGGCCGGGCATGCCCGGCCCCTACGCGACTGGATGCGTAGGGGCCGGATACATCCGGCCCTTCCGGAGCAAGGAGAGCGGTGAGAGTGACTTTGTTGCGATGTTGCGCGCTCGCCCTGTTCGGGCTCGCATGCTCGACCGCGGCGCCCAAGGTCGAGAAAGTCGAGCCACCCAACTGGTGGACCCCTCACACGTTAAACCCGATCCAGGTTCTCCTCACCGGGAGCGACCTGAAAGGAACCACGGTTACGACGGCGTCGAAGGGATTCAAGATCGATGTCCGGGCCGCCTCCGACGACGGCCGATACCTGTTCGTTTATCTCGACCTCGGTAAAGAACTCCGGCCAGGCGCCTATCGGTTTCAACTCAGGAACGGCTCCGGAACCGGCGAGTTCACCTTCACGCTGGACCGGTCCCTGGATCCCAAGGGCCGCTTTCAAGGTTTCAGCCCGGACGACGTAATCTACCTGATCATGCCCGATCGGTTCGCCAATGGCGATCCGGCGAACGACAGCCTGCCTGAGTACGGCCGCCCGGCGGATCGGAAGTCCGCTGGGGCTTACCATGGAGGCGATATCCAAGGCATTCGCGATCATCTGGGATATCTCAAGGACTTGGGCGTCACGGGAATCTGGGTTACGCCCGTCTACAAGAACTCCGTCTCCGGTTCTGGCGCGGGCGGCGCTTACCACGGCTACTCGTCGGTGGATTTCTACGACGTGGAGCCGCATTTCGGAACGGTGAAGGACTTCAGGGACTTGGTGGATGCCGCCCACCGGATGGGGCTCAAGGTGGTTCAGGACCAGGTGGCCAATCACAGTGGACCACGCCATCCCTGGGTCGCGAATCCGCCGACGAAGACGTGGTTCAACTACCTCGACCGTTCGCCCAAGCCAAGGAACAACTTCGATATCGCCGGGCTGACGGATCCCTACGCGCGCCCTCAACGGCGCGACTTGCCGCTACGCGGCTGGTTTGCCGGCAGTCTTCCCGATTTGAATCAGGAGGACCCGTTGGTCGCCGACTACCTGATCCAGAACGCGTTGTGGTGGATCGGTATGACGGGGATCGACGCCGTCCGTCAAGACACCTACCCGTACGTCGACCGCCCGTTCTGGGAGAAGTATCAGACCGCGATCAACCGGCAATATCCCGGCTTCGTGGTGGTGGGAGAGATTACGGCGCCGAACCCGGCTTCGCTTTCGTTCTTTGAAGGCGGCGCCAGGCGCAACGGAGTGGACACCAAACTCCCTTCGATTCTGGACTTCCCGCTGGAAGGGGCGGTACGCAACGTCTTCGCTTTGGGCCAGCCCATGACGAGACTGGTGGAACTGCTGGCGCAGGATTCTCTCTACCAGCGGCCCGAGATGCTGGTGGTGTTCCCTGGGAATCACGACCAGCCACGGTTTCTCACGGCCGCCAACGGCGACATTTCCAAGTTCTTAATGGCCGAAACTTTCACGTTGACCACCAGGAGGGTGGTGCACTTGTACTATGGCGATGAGGTCGCGATGCAGGGAGGCCGCGACCCCGATAACCGGCGGGACTTCCCCGGCGGGTGGCCCGGCGACGCCGTCAACGCGTTCACTCCCGAGGGCCGTATGGGCGACGCCGCGACGGTCTTCAACTGGACCCGCGATCTTCTGCGCTTCCGTCAGGCGCACACGGCCCTGCGGCGCGGCGGCCTGGTCCAGTTACTGGTCGACCAGGATCGGTACGCATACCTTCGGACCTCGCCGGAAGAGGATGTGCTGGTGGTTCTGAATCGCGCCGGACGCGAAAAGCCAATCCAAATCGACGTGGACGATCTACCGTTGAGGGAGGGGCTTCGTTTGCAGTCCTTTGCGGCCGGGTCGCCGGACGCAACCGTCTCCGGAGGCAAGGTTACGATCGGCCAGCCCAAGGAGATTCAGATGTACTGGGCCTCACGTCATCCGCCCAACTGAACTGGAGAAAAATCAAGAGACATGAAACAACTTCTTATCCTCATGGCAGCGCTCTCGACACTCGGAGCGCAGCAACCGCCGGCGTCTGCCGGTGACGACGTTCGCGGGTACAACGATACTCCCCAGATACCGGGCCAAAAATGGAAAGTTCATGACATGGAGCGTCCGCGCCCGGTGAAGGTGTCGCCGGGTACGCCTTTGTTGAACGAAGCTCCGCCTTCCGACGCCATCGTGCTCTTCGATGGGAAGGACCTTTCCCGATGGGTGGCGCAGGGACGTGGCGGAGCGGTGCAGGACCCCAAGTGGAAGGTGGAGAACGGCTATATGGAGATCGTCCCGCGGACCGGCCGCCTGGTTACCAAAGAGAAGTTCGGGGACTGCCAGCTTCATATCGAGTGGATGATTCCCCAGACCGCCACCGGCCAGGGTCAAGGCATTGGTAACAGCGGCGTGGAACTCATGACGCGGTACGAAATCCAGGTGCTCGAATCGTACGAGAACCTGACCTACGCCGATGGGGGCGCCGGCGCCATCTATGGAGTCTGGCCGCCGTTAGTCAACCCGGCTCGCCCGAAGGGCGAATGGAACGTTTACGACATCCTCTTCGAGGCGCCGCGGTTCGATGGCGACAAACTGCTCACGCCCGCCTACGCTACGGTGCTCTTCAATGGCGTGCTGGTACAGAACCACAAGGACTATCTCGGCACGACGGTCTGGAGGCGCGTGGGCGTCTATACGCCGCACCCGCCCGAACAGCCACTGAGCCTGCAAGACCACACTCAACCCGTACGATTCCGAAATATCTGGATACGGAAGCTCGGTCAGTGAGCGGCGACGCTCTTGACATCCGGAGGCCCGGGAGGTAGGGGTTGGTCATGACCAGCCGTGAACGCGTCTTCGCCATGTTGGAAGGCAGAGTGGTGGACCGGCTGCCTTGCATGCCGATCACGATGATGTTCGCCGCCGATTGCCTCGGGGTCAAGTACGGACAGTACGCCAGGGATCACCGGATCTTGGTTGAGGGTCAGGTCAAAACGGCGGAGCTGTTTGAATTCGACCATGTATCGGCGATCTCGGACCCCGCCCGAGAGGCCGCGGACTGCGGCGCGAAGATCCATTGGTACGAGGACCAGCCGCCGGCAACCGTCGAGAGCGAAGCGTTGCTGACCGACAAGTCAATGCTGGCGCGGTTGAAGCCGCCGGATCCGATGGGCGGCGGCCGCATGGAGGATCGCGTTCACGGCATCGAGTTGCTGCGGCGGCGAGTTGGCTCCGACAGGTTCATCGAGGGCTGGATCGAAGGCCCCTGCGCCGAGGCGGCCGACTTGCGTGGAATCAACCGCCTCATGATCGATTTTTTCGACGACCCGGAGTTCGTGCGCGACCTGTTCGAGTTCGTCCTGGGCACGGGGACCCGCTTCGCGCGCGTGCAGATCGAAGCCGGCGCCGATATCGTAGGAGTCGGCGATGCCGCAGCTTCGCTCGTCGGTCCGAGAATCTACCGGGAGTTCGTGTGGCCCTTCGAGAAGCGGCTGGTGGACGCCATTCACGCGATGGGCGGCCGGGTGCGCCTGCATATTTGCGGGAACACTCGAAAGATATTGGGCGGCATCGGAGAGCTGGGCTGCGATATGGTCGATCTCGACTTCCCCGTACCGCTCGAGGAGGCCCGGGCACAAATGAAACCCCGCCAGGTCCTGGCCGGCAATCTCAATCCGACCAAGGACGTCCGTAGCGGCACGCCTGAGACGATCCTTCACGCGCTCGCGGAGTGCTACCGGCAGGCCGGGCCCAACTACATTGTCGCAGCCGGTTGTGAAATCGTCCGGGATACGCCGCATGCCAACGTCAGGGCGCTGACCGAATTTGCACAGACAGTGGGGTAGGCCTCCTGGCCTGCCCAGCGCGCAGAGCGCGCCTTCGGCGCGAAGGCAGGCCGGGAGGCCCGCCCCACTGAATAGAGGAGAATCTAAACATATGACGGCAGATCGTAGGGAATTCCTGATCGGCGCAGGCGCTGCATTTACCACTTCTATCTTTACTGGCAACGTAAAGGGAGCGAACGACCGAATTGCCGCTGCGTTTATCGGCGTGGGCGAACGAGGAAGTTCGGATATGAATGACGCCATGAGGGAGCCCAACCTCCAGGTTGTTGCGGTTTGTGACGTCTACCAGCCAAACCTCGAGAGGGCGGCCGCCGCGGCTGGGGAAAAGGGCCATTCGCCAAAGTCCGTCAAGGACTTCCGCGAGATTCTCGCCGACAAATCCGTGGACGTGGTGTGCATCACCACACCCGACCATTGGCATGCCTACATGACGGTCGAGGCCTGCAAAGCCGGCAAGGATGTCTACGTCGAGAAGCCGGTCGCCTGCGTCGTCGATGAAGCGCGCAAGATGGTCGAGGCCGCACGCAAGTACGACCGCGTGGTCCAGGCCGGTACGCAGCGGCGTTCGTTGGATCATGTCAAGAGGGCCTGCGAGATTGTGCGAAACGGCGAGCTCGGTCAGATCCCCTACGTCCACATGTGGAATTACAGGCCGGAGCCCCCGGAAGGTATCGGCCACACGCCGGACGGCGATCCGCCTACGGGCCTCGACTGGGACCTGTGGCTCGGGCCGGCTCCTAAGCGTCCTTTCAACCAGAACCGTTTCGGGGTCGACCCTAACCGGTTTTCCACGTTCCGCTACTTCTGGGATTATGCCGGCGGGCAGTTGACCGATAACGGCGTCCACGTGACCGACATCATGCACATGGCGATGAACGAACCGGCGCCAAAGGTAGTCACGGCTATCGGCTCCAAGCACTACTTGAAGGACGACCGCGAGACGCCCGACACAATGCAGGTGACCTTGGAATACCCCGATTTCATCGCCTCGTACGAGTACCGTTTTTGTAACGGTCAAAGCTTGATCGCGAGCGGCTTCCAGCCTGCATCGGGCATTACACAGGGCCTGAGTTTCCACGGCGAGAAGGCCACGTTGTACCTGGACGACGGCGGCTACCAACTGATTCCGGAGCCAACGCCACAGCCGGCTCTGGCGCTGCGGTTAACCGGCGAGCCCAAGCCGCCCGATCCACCTGTACGGGTGAGGGGCGCGGGCTCCTCGGTCAGTCACTGGGCCAACTTCCAGGACTGCGTCCGAACGCGCAAGAAGCCCATTTCCGACATCGAGTACGTGGCCCGCTCGACGACAGCCTGCCTGCTTGGCAACGTCGCCATGCGCGCCAAGACGCGCATCGATTGGGACGATAAGACCGGAACCGCGCTCCAGAAAGAAGTGCGCCCCTTCCTGACACGGGAGTACCGCAAGCCTTGGAGACTGACGGTTTAGTTAGACATGCATCCGTCGGAATAGGCGATCAGCCGTGTGTCGCCGAGTGGCCGTTATTGCGAAGGCGATCGACAATCTGCTTGTCGACGTTCTCGTCGGCGACAATCCTCACCCAGCCAATCTCTCCGGACGATAGACGACATCGGCGCGAAGCGCTTCGGCCGCAAACGCCATTGCCGCCCGCACTCCCTGCGCGGTCAAACGGGGGTGCTCCGATAGGATCTGCTCCACCGTTTCGCCGGCGGCCAGTTTCTCCAGAATCAACTCAACGGTAATTCGGGTTCCGGCAACCACGGGCTTTCCCATCATGATCCTTGGATCGGAAGTGATCGAATCTACACGCACAGGAGTCACTGTTCGCTTTCAGTCTACACTGGCGTGGAAGCCGGGCTCCTAACCCCACGCTCACCGCCGCAACAACCGCTCCGTGGCCGATTCGTGGCCAGGCGCGAATTGCTCCGCGGCGCCCCGCAGATACGGTCGGAACTCCCGGGTCCAGTAATCGACGAACCCGGTCCGCCGAATCTCGGCGAGCGCCGCGACATAGTGATCGAGAACCGCCTCGCCCAGGACTTTGCCCGTTCGCCGGGCCGCGGAACGGGCCGCGCGCGACAACCACAACACGTTCGCGGGAACGTGCGCCACGGTCGACACCGCCATCAGCGACGACATCATGAACACCGACCGGCCCTGTTCTTTCGCCGATTCCCGGAGGTTTTCCCAGACCCGCTCCACGCGTGCGAGCGCCGGGACGCTCCTCGGCGGAATGGTCCGCAGGTCGTCCTTCAGTTGGCCCCATTCGCGGCGCAAGCCCGGAATATCCACCGGCGGAAGATTGAGCGTGTCCGCCAGGTGCCCGGTGGTCTTTTCGAGACCGTCCAGCACCTGCTCCATCGTCTCGAATCGCGCTTCCCGGTCGAGCAGTCCTTCTTCTTGCAGCGCCTGTGAAATCTCCTGGATCAGCTTGAGGCTTCCGCCCGCCGCATCCGCCAGCGCCGCCAGGACCCAGATCGGAGAGGCCTGGAACGCCAGGATACCCAGCAGCTCGATCCCATGACTCGCGGTGCGCTTGAGCAGGAAGTTCTCGGCCAGCCGCCCTTCCGACGGGTAGACGCCTTCGACCTGCCCGACTTCCTCGATCAGGAACCGCAGCGCCACGCCGACCATCGTGCGATACAAGGCGGTTCGCCGCACGCTGGCCGGCAGCGCGACGTTTCCGATCTCGCGAAGCAATCCGCCAGACAACGCCCCCAGCGAGCG
>OBLT010002692.1_pt1 | contig 10949 bp, 7 predicted proteins | sample 1518721 | NCBI WGS metagenome assembly OBLT01 (sample SAMEA3539307, study PRJEB22396) | soil metagenome | biome: tundra; feature: field; material: soil | place: USA | collected 2010-05 | depth 0.15 m | reverse complement strand
GTGGAGGAGGCTAACCAATAAGGAAAGAAAAACTTCGCGGCGGAGTCAATGCGATCGGGAGGAATCACGTTGGACTGCCCGTTGTAACTGAACTGCTGGCTCGTCGTGGGGTCGTAGATCGCATTTCTACCTGAAAAGTCTCCCGTAAGCATCGCGGGCGTGGGAACTCGGTTGTCGAAGAACTGTTCCTGCCGAACACGAAGAAGCTCCCAGCTACCGAAGAAGAAGGTCTTGTCGCGAATGATTCGGCCACCCCCAGCTACGCCGAATTGATTTTGGATAAGCCTTGGGTTACTTGAGTTAGGTGGGGTAAAGTAGTTTTTCGCCGAGAAAGCACTATTTCGCGCGAATTCCCAAGCGGAGCCGTGGTACTGATTGGCGCCTGCTTTGGTGGCAACGAGAACCTGCAGCGGAAAGCGTCCATTTTCAGCGCTGAAGTTTGAGGTTTGAACATTAAACTCCGCAATGGTGTCCACACTCGGAATCGCGATCGCGCCCTCATCCATCGAACCATTGGCGTTGGATCCGTCCAACTGGAACTGCGTCTGGCCACTTGCGACACCGGAGCCCTGAACAGTTGACCCACGTTCCGCGCCGAATTGGCCGCCCGCCTGACCGGTATATTGCATGCCGGGCGCGAGGCCTACGAGTTGGATGACATTACGGCCATCCAGGGGCAGGTCAACAACCTGCTTCTGTTGAATCACAGTCTCTGCGGCGGCACTTTCAGTCTGGATTTGTTGTGCTAGTCCTGCCACCGTAACCTGTTCGCTTACGCTTCCTAATTGGAGCACGGGAGACAGCCTGCTTCGCTGGCCGATCTCCAGCACCATCTTTTCCAGCTTCCAGCCCTTGAAGCCATTCATCGAAACCGTCACAGAATATTGGCCAATGGGCAGCGACAATATCTCGAAATCGCCGGACGCATTGGTCAATACCTCTTTGGTGAACCCGGTATCCAGGTTCTTTGCCGTCACCTTCGCTCCTGGGATCACAGCTCCGCTCTGATCCGCGACGACGCCAAGAACGATACCTTCATTTGCAATCTGGGCTTGCGGGATGCTAGTCACGGCAAATAGCGTTGCAATCAAAACAATTAATTTGCTCATGGAGATCCTCTCCTAGTCGTTTGCGGTGTTCGAGCGACGAGCCATAATCGCAAACGACTTTAGTGGACTCATTCTTCAATTCGACGGATTATTAAGCAATGGAGATAAGACCTCGAAGGAGTAGATTGTCCGGCCCGCCGGATGGAAATCGAACCTCGCAGCTATCTGCGTGACTCCGCGAGGCCCAACGACTCCCGCTCAAAAGGGGATCAGGCTCTCAGCGGAAGCATTCACGATCTGGCGCAGGTGAATTCTGCCTATGGCAGCAACGTGCTGATATTTGGCCCCAGGTACGCCCCCGCACAGTCCGTGCAGATGAACCGGCAGTCTCTGCAGAAGAACTTAATCCATTGAAGGGTGCGGGCTTCAGCCCGTGCATGAATGGCTTAAAATCGGGCGGGCTCTAAGCCCCTGAGGGACATTTTGGGAGTCTTTGTCCGAAACTCTTGCCTTTTTCGGCAGCCTGTAAAACCGTTCAATTAGTCGGACATATTACACACGCCAGTCGAATTTCGTGTTAAAGTACGCCACATGGGTACATTTGATGGACTAAAAACGCAATCCGTGCCTGCGTTGGAGAGGGGGCTTCTAATTCTTGAGCAGCTCGCCCAGTCGCGGCGTGGTGTCACCTTGTCGCAGTTGACACGCAAACTTCAGCTGTCTCGGAGTACAGTGCACGCGCTTCTACTCACGTACCAACGCTGTGGGTATTTACAACGGGAAAGAGAAACAGGCCGCTATTGTCTGGGTTGGCGCCTGTACACACTTGCCAACATGGCGCTGTGCAGAAACTTCCTGCATGAACAACTCTCTTCTATCCTCAACCGATTGATGTTAGAGACGAGGCTGACAGTGCATCTCGCCGTCATGGTTGAAGGTGAAGCCATCCTGATCGATAGAATCCAACCACCTGAAGCGCCCCGGCTGGCCAGTTGGGTGGGCAAGAGAATGGGATTACACTGTACCGCTCTAGGGAAAGCTTTGATCGCTCATTTACCCGCTGCGGAACTGGAAAACCTTATCGCCAAACATGGGCTTTGTCGCTACAACGAGAATACTATTATTTCCATGCGAAAGCTTCACTCAGCCTGCGAACAGGTTCGGCAGTTGGGTTATGCCTTAGACGATGAGGAAGAGGAGATTGGTACGCGATGTGTCGGCGCGCCTGTATACAGCGTCGACGGTGAGGTTGCAGCTGCAATCAGTATCTCGGGCACAAGAGCGGAGCTTGAAGACATCCCCGGCAAGGCGGCCCTCGTGATGCATGCTGCCGCTTCGTTGCCGAAGCATATCGGTTCAGTCTGCAATAAGTCCTGTGTGTCGGCCCAGGCGGAAGAATCCCAATTTAAGGTCGCTTGAGCGTTTTCCGGTTTGAGGCCTGGTTGATGGTCTGGAATCGGGCCAGTGCTTCCGTGTTGGGGGAAGGGGCAACGGGCGTACTCCATTTTGGAGAGTATGAGCAGTTGTTTTGCATGAGCTTGCCTCTACGTCAGTTCCACTCGGCCTCTCTCTGTTGACGGTGATGTCCTGCCAAGGCTTTCCGCTCAACTCCAGGCGGTTTAGGTTCCGTTGCGCCTCAACTCCTGTATTCCAAGCCGTCATCACGTCCAGCCGGTCGGATGCAAATTGCTGAAATGGCTTCGCGCCCACTATAAAAACCATACCGGATACCGGATTATTGTGCACAAGATCAGAGCGTCGTACGAGATCCACAGGAGTGACTCTCGGTTGGATCACCTCATTGCAACCACTGGTTTTCCCAGAACGAGGTGGCCGGTTGGTTGTTCTCATCATTCTGATTGCAACAGGAGTTTTCGATGAAGATTAATCGCCGAGAAGTGATTTTACTCGGCGTGTCTACATTGATCGAGAGTCAAGTCCTGAGCGAACCCAAGCTGTTCGACTCCCCGGCCCCCGCCGTGTCCAACCGGAATGAGCCGCTCGTAAACGAAGTGACGATCTACCGTGATACATACGGCGTTCCGCATATCGTGGGTGAGACAGAGGAAGCCGCGTTCTTTGGGTATGGCTATGCCCAGGCGGAAGATCATCTCGAGCGGATGATGCTGCAATACCGGGATGCGCAGGGTCGTCGCGCGGAGGTCCTTGGATTCGAAGCCTTGGGCGACGGCTATCTGCACTTCATCCCTTATGAATACCGCTGGGACGGCGATTACCTGCAGCGGCTTCTCCGCACCAAGCAAGGTGTGCTGGAAAACAAATCCAAAATCGATCCCGCTGTTTTCAAGATTCTCGATGCCTTCGCGCGCGGCGTCAACTATTACATTGCCAAGCATCGGCAAGAAATCCCTACATGGATTGACAGCATCACGGCAGAAGATATCGAAGCATTCGAACGTAGTAATTATTTTCGCTTCTACACCATTCACGAGGCGCTCATGAAGCTGTCAGACGAGACCTGGAACTTCCCGAATTTCGGTTCCAATCAATGGGCAATCTCTCCAGCCAAGTCGGCCAATGGGCGCATCATTCACGTTGAACACACGCACATGCCATGGGCAAACCACTTTCAGAATTACGAGGCGCACCTGATGGTTCCGGGCAAGCTGAACGCAGGCGGAATGAGCTGGTTCGGGAGTCCGTTTTTCCTGATGGGGTTTAACGACAAGATCACTTGGTCGGCAACCTGGAACCAGCCCAACATGTCCGACGTATACGAAGAAAAGATCAACCCCGCAAACAATCTGCAATACCTGTACGAAGACGCGTGGCGGGACATTCGCGTTGAAACCGCAAATTTCCGTGTGAAGGGACCCAAGGACACGGAGTCAGTCTCGCTCCCTCTGTATTACACACACCACGGTCCGGTCGTAAAGTTCGATAAGGAGCAGCACCGCGCCTGGGCGGTTAAACTGCCCAACTTCGACGGCGTGAATTACTCGCTTGGCTTATATGGATTGATGAAGGCACTCAATCTCGATGAGTTTAAAGAGGCACTGGCGCGCCAGCTCATTCCGCGCTGGAACTTTCTGTATTCCGACTCGAAAAACATCTATTGGGTACACAACGGCACTGTTCCCCGCAGGAATGAAAAATATAACTGGCTGAAGCCGGTTCCGGGATGGACAAGAGAGACCGAATGGGGGCCGTTCATCCCGTTCGGGAAATATCCCCAGCTCACAAACCCTGCTTCCGGGTTTCTCCAGAACTGCAACAACCCCTTCTGGGTCTCTACTCCTAACTCAGGCTTGGATCCACTGATGCTCGGGCCCTACTATCTGCTGTCGAATCCGGTCAAGCAGGGTACGTACATGGCGGCGTTAAACACGCGCGGCGAGCGGCTGTTTCAGGTCCTGGGTCAGGTCCGGAAGTTCACGTTGGACGAGATGACCGATCTCGGTTACGACACATATATCCTGCCCGCCGATGTGATCGTGCCGCTGCTCGTGGAGGCCGCTAAGACTTGGCTAAAGGACGCCCGGTTGCGGTCGCCGCTCGAGAAGTTGAAGGCCTGGGACCACCGTTCGGCAATCGATTCGCTAGCCATGACCTATCTCTTCTATTGGGCCAAAACCTACCAGGAGATGTTTTCGGAAGCGAAGTATGCCCGTTTTATGGCCTACGATCGCGGCACAATCGACATCCACTCCGCGGAGGAGCGGGACATGGCATGGCGCGCGTTTGTAGAGGCAATCGAGCGTCTGCGCAAAAAGTTTGGCAAGGTGGAAATCCCCTGGGGACAGATTAACGTCTTGGTGCGCGGCGGCGTATTTCCGATGGATGGAGCCAGCGTTGAGCTGTTTGGAGTGCTCCATCCCGACGAAGGGCCGGAACAGGATGACGGACGGATCTTCTGCAATGACGGTTGGGGACACTTCATGGTTGTTATGGAGGAGGATCCGGCAAGCGGTAAGCCCAAGCAGGTCTGGAGCCTGTTGCCATACGGCGAGTCGGAGCATCCATCGTCCCCGCACTACAACGACTTGGCAAAGCTGCATAGCGAACACCGCATCAAGCCCTTCTGGCTTACCCCGGGGGAAATATTGGAAAACAGCGAATCGGTATGGGGGGATAAGAACCGTATCCACCGCATGGATCCAAGGAGACAGATCTAAGTACGAGCTAATGGAGTCCTTAACGCACGCATCACTCGAAGGAGAGGCTGCAAATGAAATGTTTCAAGGCGAATTCTGAATTCTTCATAGTCTGCTGTGCGTTGGCTCTTCTCTGGTTCTTTCCCGCAGCCCATGCGCAAGTGTCTTCCGCCGAAATCGGAGGAGTGGTCACTGACAGTTCCGGTGCGATTTTGCCGAGTGCAAACGTGCTGATCGTGAATCAAGGGACTGGCGCACGCCGGAGCACCGAGACGAATCAGTCCGGAGCCTTCGTCGTTCCCGCGCTGGAGCCGGGCAATTATCGTGTTACTGTAGAAGCCGCTAGTTTCAGGAAGACGGTAGTCGACCGTGTCACGCTGAACGTTGGCGACAGGAAAACTCTCAACTTCTCACTGACGGTCGGCGAGACAACGCAAACGGTCACAGTAACGTCTACGGGCGCACTGATCAATTCCACATCGGCGGACATTAGTGCGGTCATCAATGAAGATGAGGTAAAGGATCTGCCGCTCAACGGCAGGGATCCATCAAGCCTGGTCCTCCTGACGACAGGCGTGTCGAACGTCCTGGCCACAAGTGCTGGATGGGTTCAGGCAGCGATCCCCACTGAAACCGCCGCATCTGCGGGAGGTGGACGACAAGGAAGCACCTACTACCTCCTCGACGGCGTTCCCAACATGGACACTTATCTGCTTACCGCAGCGCCGTTTCCAAATGCGGATGCGACCCAGGAATTCAGGGTAATATCGAATAATTACGGTGCTCAATACGGATTTGCGCCGAGCGCCGTGGTCAGCATCCAAACGAAATCGGGCACGGATACATTTCACGGAGCGCTGTTCGAATTCCTGAGGAACAACGATCTTAACGCGGGAAACTATTTCTCCAGCCTGGTCGATCCACTGAAAAGGAATCAGTTTGGCGGGGCTATCGGCGGACCCGTGCTCAAGCAAAAGCTCTTCTTCTTCCTTAACTATCAAGCGACCAGGGCCAGCGAAGCATCATCGACCAACACCACATTCGATCCAACCCAAGCCATGCTCAATGGCGATTTTAGTGCCGTACCGCAGGTTCTGAGCGGACCATTTCAAACAGTGAATGGGGTGCCGAATCAGGTCAATCCATCGCTCTTCAGTAAAGGGGCGCTTGCACTCGCCAAGCTCATACCATTAGGGCAAAACTTAAGTACCGGTGAAGTGAATTACCTGGGGCCCGCGTACAAGATTTCCTACGATGAAGGCACTGGCCGCGTCGATTACGCACTCTCCGACAAACAGCACATGATCTTGAGAAGCTTCATAATCAACTACGATAGTCCGTCAGTGGCGACTCCAGGGAATCTTTTGGCAATCGCGATCAATCAGTCTGGTGAAAGCGGCAGATCGTTCAATGAAGTTCTTGGCCATACATGGACGATCGGTCCAAGCCTGGTAAATGTCTTTGAAGGATCGTGGACACGATTGGATGCCGGTTTTGGAGGACATGAAGAACGCGCGGATGGTTCTCCCGCCTGCTTGAGTCAATTTATCGATATTGCAGAACCACCCGGATGTTATATGAACTTTGTGGGGGCATCCAATGGATTTTCCGTTCCACCAGCGATGCCCTACACATACCACAGGATTTCATGGGGCGCAACAGATTCAATAACCAAAACAGTTTCAAATCACCTACTCACTGCCGGGGTGGACGCCTACCGTCAGTTAGCGCATGAGGTCAGTACTTGGCCTGCATATCCACAACTTTACTTTTCCGGATACGCTACGGGTTTTGGACTTGCAGATTTCCTACTTGGTGATATCGGTTCCTTCCTGCAAGGCGGAGGTGAGGTGAATGTCGAGCAGGGTTGGGTCCTCGGTGTGTACGGCCAGGACCAATACCGGGCATCTCGGTCGCTGACGGTGACTGCCGGTCTCCGATGGGAGCCGTACGTTCCGGCGGTAATTGCGGGTGGACATGGTTCTGCCTTTGTACCGGGACAGCAGAGCCAACGCTTTCCAAATGCGCCGGAAGGCTTGGTGTTCATTGGTGATAAAGGAGTGCAACAGGGCCTCGCGCCAAACGATTACTCAATTGTTGAGCCCCGAATTGGTCTCGCATTTCAACCTCGCAACATGCCGAAGACGGCATTCCGGGCGGGATTTGGGATGTTCGTAGCGCCAATGCAGTATTCGCAGTACAGCCCTTTCGGAGACGTCCCGCCCTTCGACCCGGCCTATACTTTGAATGCAACGGCTAGCTCACCGGTCTCTTTCGATAATCCATGGATTGGGTTTGCATACACCGGTGGAAAGAGTCCGTTTCCTCCTTTTGCCTCCGCTACCTATAATCCGCCGGCAAATGTTCAATTTGTTACGCCCGTAACTCTCCAGGGGACGTTTGCAAGGAATTTCAAACTAGGTGTGACGCAGAGTTGGAATGCTTCCGCAGAGCAGGAGCTCCCATGGCAGATGGCCCTGCATATAGCATATGTAGGAAGTCAATCGTACCATCAGGCTACTCCAATTGACCTGAATCCCGGGATATATGCAAATCAGAGCAATCGAAGCACTTATCCGTTGATGGGCCCCATTAATGAGTCGATGACCGCAGGAACGGCATCTTATCATTCACTGCAGGCCGCTCTGAATAAGCATCTCTCGCACGGTATTCAGTTTCAGTCGAGCTTTACGTGGTCAAAGGCCATCGACATAAACAGCATCGGGAGCTTAGCCCAGGGTGGCCAAATAGGCGACCCCTTTGATTTGAAATGGAATCGTGGGATCTCCAGTTTGAATTTCCCTTTCATTTCGATTACAAGTTTCATCTATGAGACTCCTTCCCTGAAGAATTCAGGCTATCTCATGAGGAACATTCTCGGACTATGGCAGGTGAGTGGGATATGGACCCTGCAATCGGGCCAACCATTCGGCATTGTCGGTGGTGATGGAAATAACAACTCAGGGGCACTTCAGTACGGGGATCGTGCCGATGTAACAGGAAAGTCATATCAGGTTCATCAGGGAGGGAAATCTCATTGGCTGAATCAGTATTTCAATCCTGGTGCTTTCGCGGTAAATGCGCCTGGAACGTTTGGCAACTCCGGAAGAAATATCTTTCAGGCGCCCGGGACCGATACCGCTGATATTGGCATCGACAAGAATTGGCAGTTCCACGAAAAGTATGCCATCCAGTTCCGCTGGGAGATGTTTAATGCTCTCAATCATCCCAGCTTTGGTATTCCGAGCAACGATCCATCGAGTGGCAACACTGGGCAGATTACGTCGACTGGTGTTACACCGCCTCGCGTGATGCAGGGAGCCCTCAAATTCACCTTCTAAGCTCTTAAGTTGGATTGCCGGCTCGTTTGTGGTGGCGCTTCTCACGCGGGGCGCTACCAATGAACGTTTGGGTGTAGGTCGCTTTCGTGACATTTATCGGGCACACGGTGTTCTGGCAGTGTCCTCAGTATCGGACAGTTCGTGGAAAGCCGGTAATTTGCGTCTTTAACTTTCATCGTTTTGCAGTTAGTCTTGAGGGCATGGCCAACCAATCGGAACGTATCTTAAGAAGCCCAGCAACAACAGTAGATCTTGAGTTGTTCGCACATATCGAATCGCATCTTTATACAGCGGTAATATCCGATTCCCTTGATGAGCTCGGATACCGTAACCAAGCATTCCGGGAATTCATTCGGCCCCTCTCTCCCAACGATCGATTCGCCGGCTGGGCGCGAACATTCGCCTATGCAGACATTTACCATATCCCTCCCGACCCCTATGCCATGGAAATCGAAGCCTTGGACTCTATCCTTACAGGCGAGGTCGTCGTCGCGTCTACTGCGGGCTCCTTGCAGACCGCGCCGTGGGGTGAATTGCTGTCGACGGCGGCACGTGCGCGAGGAGCGAGAGGGGCTGTGATCGACGGACTTGTTCGTGATGTACGAAAGATACATCAACTCGGATTTCCGGTTTTTGCTCGCGGTATAAAGCCTGTGGATTCAAAAGGCCGCGGAACCATCATCGACTACAACGTCCCGGTTGAATGTGCTGGGGTGCTTGTTTCGCCGGGGGACTTGGTGTTTGCCGACTACGATGGTGTGGTAGCTGTACCAGCCGAGGTTCTTCCCGACGTCATCAAGCTTGCCGATGAAAAAGCCAAGAAGGAAGACGGAAGCCGCGCCGACCTGTTGCGAGGAGACTATTTGAGGGACGTTTATGCAAAGTACGGGGTGTTATAGTGCGGAGGTGTCGATCGCCTCAAAGGACCGGCTAAACCGTGTCGCATGAATCCCTGGCAGATGCCGAGCAAGCGAAGCCGGATATGATTGCGAATTATGCTTGCGAAACCGGAGAAAGCCCACTCTGGCATCCCAAGGAACGACGACTTTATTGGAGCGATATTCCGGCCGGACGCCTATTCCGCTACACTCCGTCGACAGGCGCGCATGAGCAGTGTTATCAGGGCAGGCCAGTAGGCGGCTTTACCATACAGGCGAACGGGGCGCTACTTCTGTTTATGGATCGCGGCACAATCGCTCTTTGGCGCGACGGAGTTGCGACTGAAATCGTGACGGAAATTCCCTCTGAACGTCAATGCTGCTTCAATGATGCCATTGCCGACCCTTACGGCCGCGTCTTCTGCGGCACCGTGCCCAACGGAGAAGGTAAAGGAAGGCTTTACCGACTCGATCAAGACGCTTCTCTTCATTTGCTTTTAGACGGCATTGGCTGCTCGAATGGCATGGCGTTTGCCCTTGATCGCAAGAGTTTCTACTATACCGACTCGCTTGCCAGGGAGATCTATCTGTTCAACTACAATCTCGAAGACGGCTCCATCAGCGATCGCCGAGTCTTTGCTCGTTTCGATGAGGCAGATGGTCTCCCGGATGGGGCGACTCTCGACTCTCAAGGCAGGTTGTGGTGCGCTTTATGGGACGGGGCTAGTATTGTTCGCCTAAGTTCCGGTGGCGAGATTGCCGAGCGGATCAGTCTTCCAACCTCTCAAGTGTCGAGCTTGACCTTCGGCGGAGACGATTATGCTGACATCTATATCACTACCGCAGGCGGAAATACCTCGGTGGAGTGCGACCCTGTGGCGGGGGCTCTTTTCCGGATTAAAGCGCAGATTCCCGGTGTTCCGGAATTCTTCTCCCGTATCGAAGTTCCGGCAATCTCTCCGCTGACGACATAGGGGGAAGCGACATCCGGCAGCCGGTGCAGGTCCCATTCTCATGCATCCGATTAGCAGGATGCTTCATCACTTGTAGACAGCCTCTTCGTTGTTCTTCCGTGGTGCGGGTGTTAGATTAACGCTAACCTGAACTGATAGAGGGGTTGGATCATGCTGGTTGATTGCCACTCTCATGTGTGGGCCTATCCCGGCCATCTCTCCGACGAATTTGTAAACGAGGCTAACGCGAGAAGTCGTGGGCATAAACTGGACCTTGACATTCCGCCGGAAAAACACCTGCAAGCTATGTCAGGTGTCGATAAGGTGATCGTATTCGGGCTGCGAGCCCATCATTCGGGACTGCGAGTTCCGAACGAGTACATTGCTACGTATGCCGCAAGCCATCCGGAAAAGGTCATTGGCTTCGGCGCAATTGACCCCGCGGTCGATCCAATTGACGAAACGCTTGATGAAATCGTGCGGCTCAAACTCCGCGGTGTCAAGCTCGGCCCGATCTATCAGAATATTCATCCGACCGATCCCAGGATGATGACGGTCTACCAGTTCTGTCAGGCACATCGGCTTCCCATCATGATTCATCAGGGAACTACAT
>OBLT010002690.1_pt1 | contig 10955 bp, 6 predicted proteins | sample 1518721 | NCBI WGS metagenome assembly OBLT01 (sample SAMEA3539307, study PRJEB22396) | soil metagenome | biome: tundra; feature: field; material: soil | place: USA | collected 2010-05 | depth 0.15 m | reverse complement strand
ATTCACCAGGTCCATCTCTGGACACCCACCTACAGCCCGAGCGGGCTGGCGAGGCCCGAAGCGCAAACGCCTCCCGAAGGCATGAACTGGGACGAATGGTGCGGACCGTCGCCCGCGCGGCCGTATCACAAGACGTATCACTACGGCAATTGGCGGCCGTGGTGGGACTTCGGCACGGGGACCATCGGCGACTTCGGCTGCCACACGCTCCAGATGTTCCACGACGAGCTGGAGATGGGCGTTCCGGATTGGGTTGACGGCGTCGGAAGCCAAGCCTTCTCACTGGCCGGCCGCGTCGACAATCCCGAGTGCATGAGCATCGCCAACACCATCCAGTGGCACATTCCGGCGCGCGGCGCCAAGCCGGCAATGATGGCGTTCTTCTATGACGGCGGCCTGATGCCGCCGCGGCCGGAGAGCATGCCGCCGGAGGTCCCTATGCCGGGCAGCGGCATCATGTTCGTGGGCGAGAAAGGCGTGCAGATCTCGGCTTTCTACGGCGGCAACCCGTGGCTGCCATTCGGCGCACAACCCCGGCCAGGACAGCAGGTGCGCGGACTGCCCGGCGGCTGGCTCCTGCCGGAAAGCCGCTTCAAGGATTTCCAACAGCCGCCGGCGACTTTGCCGCGCTGCGAAAAGCCGGATCACTACACCGAGTGGGTGCGCATGTGCAAAGCGGGCAAGAAGTCGATCACGCCGATCGAGTTCGCCTGCGGCCTGACGGAATTCGCCCTATTGGGAACGCTGGCCCTGCGCCGCTACGCGCTCCCCGCCCCGCCCCGCGCCGCAACCGGCGCTGGCGCCGCGCCGCGTGCAAACCGAGAGGCGAAAGTCCTGGCGTGGGACACAAAAGCCATGAAGATCACCAACGACGATGCCGCCAACGGCCTGGTCGACCCGCCCTATCGCAAGGAGTGGGATTACAGGGCGTGAGCGCCCAGCGACGACTCCCAGCGCCTCCTCACAGCAACTTTCGTTCGCTTGGATACAATACGGACATGCAATCAAGCTACAAGCCTCGATTCCTGGCCTTCGCCGCGTTGTTTGTGCTTTCATCTGGGATCGCCTTCGGGCAAACCGTGACGATCGACGCCAACAGCGGCGGTAGAGTCTTCGATGGCGTCGGCGCGATCAGCGGCGGAGGCGGCAACTCCCGGCTCCTGATCGACTATGCGGAGCCCTATCGGAGCCAGATTCTCGATTACCTGTTTAAGCCGCACTACGGCGCCAGCCTGCACATCCTCAAGGTGGAGATTGGCGCCGACATGGACTCGACCGATGGGGCCGAGTCGAGTCACATGCACACGGCCAAGGACGAGAACTACAACCGCGGCTATGAGTGGTGGCTGATGGAACAGGCGAAAGCCAGAAACCCTCAGATCAAGCTCGCCGCCCTGCCGTGGGGCGCGCCGCACTGGGTTGGCGACGGAAACTATTGGTCTCAGGACATGATCGGCTACATGATCAAGTGGATCAAGCATGCGAAGTCCGACCATCATCTGACCATCGACTATGTCGGAGGACGAAACGAAAAGGGCTACAACGTTCAGTGGTACAAAGATTTCAAGGCGGCGCTTCGGGCTAACGGCCTCTCTTCCATCAAAGTGGTCGCCTCCGACGACTGGCAAAGGAATCGCCTGTGGGCCATCGCCACGGAGATGAAAAACGATCCGGCGCTGAACGACGCAATCGATGTCGTGGGCGCTCACGGTCCGGGCTGGGGCGGTTATCCCACCGCCGATGCCTTATCTCTCGGGAAGCCGCTCTGGGACAGTGAAGGCCACTACGACGAGAAGCTGCCTTTCAATGAAATGGCGCGCAACATCAACCGTAACTATCCCGCCGGCAAGGTTACGGCCGCCGTCTACTGGCCGATTGTCAGCGCCATCTACGACAACCTGCCCTACGATAACATCGGAATGATCAAATGCAACCAGCCGTGGTCGGGGCATTACGTTGTCACTCCTTCGGTCTGGGCGATGGCCCATACCGCTCAGTTCACCCAACCCGGCTGGCGCTATCTCGATGGCGCGTCGGGCTTCTTTAACCAGGACGCCACGGGCGCCCACGGAAGCTTCGTCACGCTGAAGTCGCCCGACAACAAGGACTACAGCGTCATCATCGAAACCGTCCAGGCCAAAGCCCCTCAGACGGTTCGGTTCAGCGTCGCCGGTTTCCCGAAGGCCGCCGTACATCTCTGGTCGACCGGCTTCACTTCCAGCAACACCTCGGATTGGTTTGTGAAGCAACCCGACATCGTTCCGGCCGATGGCCAGTTCTCACTCACCGTCCAGCCCGGCTTTGTGTACACCCTCACTACGACCACGGGACAAACCAAAGGCGCCGTCGCCCCACCCGCCGTCGCTCCGTTCCCCATCCCTTACTCCGACAACTTCGAAGCCTACTCCGCGGGCAAGCTGGCGAAATACTTTTCCGATATGTACGGGGGGTTCGAAACGTCGCGCTGCGCCGGAAACAGAAAGGGCATGTGTCTCAGCCAGGTGGTCCCGGCGGAGCCCACCGCGTGGAAGAAGACCAGCAACCGCCCATTCACCATCATTGGCGATCTGGATTGGTCGGACTATCGGGTTTCGAGCGACGTTCTGTTGGAGCAGCCAGGCGCCGTCGAACTGATCGGCCGCATCACTGGGATGAGCGGCGCCGATGTGCCGAATTCCTATGTGCTGCGCGTCTCGGATACGGGGTCGTGGTCTGTATTGAAGACCGGCACGAAACAGGAGGAAGCCGTACTGGCGTCGGGCAAAGTGAATCCTCTGGGGGTCGGCGCCTGGCACGGATTGTCGCTGGAGTTTCAGGGCGGTTCCCTGACTGCGCGGATCGAAGGAGTCGCACTGCCGACGGTTTCCGACTCCAGTTATGCCAAGGGCATGGTTGGCCTGGGAGTGGCCGGGTACGTGATGGCCCAGTTCGACAACTTCAAGGTCGATCCCTTGAAACCGTGACGCCGGCCCTTTTAACCTCACGCACCAGAACGAGCGATAAACTCGCTGGGTCGTCCCGCACGATTCCGGTGCGGACCACGGCCTGAAAGAACTCTGGCAGCGCCCGCTGCCGGGCTGGGTCGAACCGTCCTAGTAACGCCGTCACGCCCGCGGTGGAGGTGAGGAATTCGATCCCGGCCGATGTTCCATACGTGTCGAGCCCCGCCGAACTGACGATCTTTGTTCCCGGCGTGATGCCGGGCAGAACACTGATCAGGGAGTAACTGACCGTGAGCGCCTTGCTGCCGGGATCCGACTCCGAGACGTAGTATGCCTGCTCGCCGGGCCGCGGGTTGGAGTTCACAATCTGGCCGTTGTTGTTGCAGACCAGCGGTGTCTGGCCGGGATTGACCTTATCCTGCAATTCGTTGGCCCAGGGAGACCCCAAAAAAATCACGTTCGCTTCCCGCATGGCGTCATACGTGAGCGCGCGGCTGCGAATCACCTTCAGAGGCCGGCCGGCTTCGGTGAATAGCTTGGTGAGCCGAAAGACACTGAATACTTCGCCGGTGCCCGTCCAGCTACTGCTGAAGATGAAACTGGACCCAAGTCTGACGATCTCCGGGTCCACGTTGGCGTCGTCGGGCGAGATGTTCACCGGCGCGCCAACGGGAGCGCTCAAGGGGCCCGAATACGGAAGAAGAACTTGGTTGCGCGATGTGCGGATGCGCAGAAACACCGGATTCGTAAACGAGATCACGCAGTCGAAATCGGGACGAAGCATGCCCCCCCAGACGGCGGCGAGCGGTAGCGTTCGAAGGTCCTCCCGCCCCGCCGGCGCGCGGCGCCCGATCGGCATCCGGAAGGCGATCGCGCTGGTTAGAACGCCCGCAAGAAACACTCCCGCGAATGCCCCCCATACGAGCGCGCGCGGGCGTCTCGTTGCCGGTCTAGCGGGAAGAGCGATCAATTCGCTCTCCGGACTCTTGGCGCCGGGCGTCGGGCATCCGACGTCGAGTTGCTCCTGATGGCGCTGAAACGACGGAACGTAGCTACCCTTGGGAATCGTGATCCGGAACACATCGGCCGCGCCCTCGGCTTCGTAGTACCCTTCGAGGGTTTTACGGAGCCGGTGGGCCTGGACGCGCACGCTGTTATCCAGACGGCTGTCGAAACTGGTGGGACGCCCAAACACATCCATCGCGATGGTCGATTCCTTGATGCTGTCGACCGATCCTTCGGCGCATTTCCGAACCAGATATTCCAGAAGTTGGCGCAAACTGGGCGACTTCCGAAATCTCTCGGCCCGCAGCAGCCGTTCGAGGTACTGTGTCAGGTCCTCGGCGTGCGACGCAACGGGGAGCTGCGGTTGAGGTACATTCATTTTCGACGTCCCCGGCACTCTTCTTCCAGCTCAATTTAACACACGCTCATCCCGGCCAACGTGGGGCCGGCGAGCGATGCATTGCGGCCATCATTTCAAATCTCCGAAATGCACCGCCTCGGGAACGGCCGACTCGTCGAGTAACTGAATCGTAGTCGAAGGTCCGAGATCCACCGGGTTCCCCCACGCCCGCAACGCCCAGACGACTCTCTTGTCCGGCGTGACTTCGAGCGCCTGAACGGGAGCGGTGACGGGATCGGCCGGCCCATTCCACTGATTGAACCAGGTATTGATGAGCGTGTCCCCATTGGGCAGCCGTTTCGCGATTTGCATCGAGTTGAACAGGTAGTCCGGCACATCCGCGGGCGTAAACTCCCAGACAGTGGCCCCGGCGGAGTTCACCTCGCGAACCAGTCTGGCGCCGGCGATCAAAGTGTTGCCGTTCTTCAAACGCTCCGCCGACCAGGTGGCGGTCCCCGGCGTGTGCGACCAGAGTTCCTTGCCGTTCGAGTCGTATTCAACGACTTTGTTCAGGTCCATGTGCGCCACAAGCAATGTGCCGGCCTCGGTGAGCCGCGCATGACGGAAATGGCCATGCACGCTCTTGGGGTCCCTGACCGGAACGACAAACTCACGCTCGTTCTTGCCGGTGACGATATTCACGACCACAACCTTGGCGGGGTCGCCGTTTTGCACGTAAAGCACTCGGTCGTTACCGATCGGCTGTGCGGTGTGTATCTCCGTTCCGGGCGGAGCGTCATAGCGCCAGAGCACCTTCTTATCCCGGTCGATCAGCGCTACGCCGAATTGGTGCGCGAAGAGTACGTTGCCATTGGAAAGCAGCACGGCATCGCTGATTTCGCCCTTTCCCGCGGGATCGTGAAACTCCCAGGCGACCTTTCCGTTCCGCACGATGTACATGTCCTGCGACTTGGCCTCTCCGGCGTAGAAGAAATCGTGCTGCGCTAAACCCCTGCCGGGCAAGATGCTGGGGAAGCTGGGTTTCGCCGCCGCTGCGGGCTTGGCTTGCTGCCCCCGCGCAGGCGTGACGGCGCACACGGCGCCGACGGCTACGATCAGAGAAATCAATCGGAGCGTCTGAGTGTTCTTCATTATGAAAGACTCCTTCCGGGCTGCTAATAACCGTAAATCTGCAAGTGAATCGCCTTGGGAGCGCCGCCCGCCAATCGAAAACCCTGCCCGGACTCGTTCTTGATGGCCTTGTTCGGGGCGTCGTAATTCAACATGATGTCGTCGCCGTTCAAGCGGCGCCCAGGCGCCCAGCGTCCATCCACGTACGTGCCTTCTTCCAGCTTCGCAACCGCGGCCGCCGACCCACCCGATCCATTGAACGTGGCTTGCAAGCCGCTGCCCAGAATCACGTAGTCGTCCGGTCCGGTCGAAATCACGATGGCATACGAGGATGCTTGCGCAGCGGCGCCGGGCCCACCCGCCGCGGTCCCCACTGGCGCCGGCGTCGTAGCCGGCGCCGGCTGCCGTATCCTCCCCATTGAGAATGCCAGCGTGTAGTTGCCCAATTGCACTGTTTCGGCGGGGTGCTGAGCGTTCAGCGAGACCGCTTTGATTGTGCCCTTGGCCTGTGCCTCCAGAATCTCCGGGGCCGCCTGGCCAAGCAATCCGTACGCCTGGGCCAGGGGCGTTGAAGCATCCGCCTGACGCTCGATTCCGAAGGGCGATATTCCCATCGCGGCGTGGCTGCCAATCGCGAAGAACGCGTTCGCGGCATCCCCGCGGGTCTCCGGAATCCACAGCGGATTCCCAGACCGGTCGTAGCGCTCGCACCATTCCGCGAAGTTCGGCAGGTAGATATCGGGCGCGAGGATGTCGATGCCCGGCGCGCCTTGCTGCCACACGTTCAACTTGATGGGCAGCGCGCCGCCGCTCGAGTACTGGCCGATGGACTCGCCCAGGTCCACGTTGATGAACATGGGCAGCGGATACTCGGCTTTGCCGGCTTTCGCCACTTTGTCGACGTAGAGCGCGTAGTACCAAGCCATGAAGATTTCGTTGGTCATGGGGTGGTCGCCGAACACCTCCGTCCACGTTCCGGACGTTTTGCCTCCGGCCGCTTCCCAATACTCGCGGAATTCGGAGACCAGGTTCGCCTTGTTCTTCACCATGTAGTCCATGAGTTGCTTGGGCACGGGAGCATTGAAGGCGGTCTTGGCCTCCGGAACCTGGTCGCGCGTGGCGCCCGGGCAGCCCACCTCGTTCTCCACCTGCATCATGATCACGGTGTGGGCTTCCCCATCCACTTCGCGGATGTGGCGCATCAGCGCGGCATAGGCGTTCGCGTCCGCTTTCCAGTTGGCGTCCTTGAAAACCGAAAGGTAGGTAATCACCTGCCCGTTCTCAGCCAGAAAAAGCGGATACTGCTTCCGATCCTTCTTCACCCATAGCGGCGTATACGTGGAATCGCCGTTCTTCCAGCTTCCGAACCAGAGGAAGATCAGGCGCAAGTGGTTCCTGCGAGCCTCGCGGATGGCGCCGTCCACCAGTGCGAAGTCGAACTTGCCCGGTTCCGGTTCGACCAACTCCCACGTGACCGCCGCCAGGACCGTATTCATGTTGGCCGCGACCAGCTTGGACCAGTACGGCTCCATGTACTCCATGCTGGACGACGCCGAGTTGGTCAACTCGCCGGCCAGGACCAGGAACGGGCGGCCGTCCACGATCAACTGAGTGGCCTTGCCGCGCTTCTCGAGTTGCGGAATGGAAGAGGCGGAAACGGACTGGGCATCCGCTATGCCGATCCCGAGCAGCGCAACGGCGCAGGGCAGCACATGTCGAAGTTTCATTTGCCAACACGATACCGCCATGCGCGGTCTTGCACAAGGATTTATAACTTGCGAACCCGAACTTTCCCACGGTAATGTTTAGTTCAAGGAGAATTGATTTGAGCCTTTCAATTGCGTCAAACCAAACGCGTACCTGTCGAACAGCTCTCGTGACTCGTCTCTTGGGCTCGGTGGGACTGATCGTTTGGGCGCTTGCGTGGGTGGCCTCGGCTCAAACGGCGCCCTATGCTCCGCCAGCATCGCCGCGCGCCAAACTGAGTTTCGATCCGGACTGGAAGTTCATCCATGAGGACGTGCCCGGCGCGGAGGCGCCCAATTTCGATGATTCGTCTTGGACCACCATCAGCACGCCCCACACCTTCAACGACGTCGACTCATTTCGCCAGATCATTTCCCATAGCGGCGGGGACCGCGGCACGTTCAAGGGTCTGGTTTGGTACCGCAAACACTTCAAGCTTCCGGCCAAACTTGCCGGCGATAAGATATTCCTCGAATTCGAGGGCATGCGGCAGGCCGGCGACATTTTCCTGAATGGCAAGGAAGTGGGGCTCTACGAAAACGGAGTGACGGCCTACGGCTTGGACATCTCCGGCGCCGTTCACTTCGGGAACGAAGAGAACGTCCTGGCCGTCAAGCTCGATAACCGCACTACTTACGTCGAGCGTTCCAGCAATACTCCGTTTGAATGGAATGCCAATGACTTCAATCCCGACCACGGGGGCATTAACCGGCATGTCTGGTTGCACGTCACCGGAAAGATTTATCAGACGCTGCCACTCTATTACGGCCTGGAAAGCACCGGCGCGTATGTTCATGCCGGAAACTTCAATATCGCAGGAAAAAGCGCCGACGTCACCGTCGAGTCACAAGTACACAATGCGTCTGGCGGGCGCTCCGCGGTAAAGTTGTCATCCGTGGTTGTCGATCGGAAGGGGCAGGTTCGCGCCCGCCTCGACGGCAGCTCCGCCGATATGGCCGCCGGCGAAAAGACCGTCTTGACCGCGGTCGGCGCGCTCAAAGGCGCGCGCTTCTGGAGTCCGGACGACCCCTATCTTTATGACGTCTACACCATCCTCACGGTGGACGGCAAGACCGTCGACGTCGACAAGGTGACGACCGGCTTTCGCAAGACCGAATTCAAAGGCGGCGCCGGTACGGGCGGCGTATATCTCAACGACAAATTCGTCTACCTGAAGGGCTTCGCCCAGCGCGCCAGCAACGAATGGGCCGGCCTGGGGCAGGCATATCCGGACTGGATGCACGACTTCAACGCCCAGTTGATTCGCGACAGCCACGCCAACTACATCCGCTGGATGCATATTGCGCCGCAGCGCGTCGATGCGGATTCGGCCGACCGTTTCGGCATCATCCAGATCTGCCCCGCCGGAGACAAGGAACGAGACGCGGAAGGACGCCAATGGGAGCAGCGCTTGGAGGTCATGCGCGATACCATGATTTACTTCCGCAACAGTCCCAGCATCCTTTTCTGGGAGGCGGGCAACACGGTGGTTACCGTGGAGCACATGCAGCAGATGGTTGCTCTGCGCAAGCAATGGGATCCGGACGGCGGCCGCGTGGTGGGCGCTCGCGGCAACGACAACGTCGCGGCCAACACCGCCACGACTCCTCTCGCCGAGTTCTTTGGCGTAATGATTGGCCAGGATCCGCGGACAGACCAGCTTTCAGGCCCCACTGCGATGTTCCGCGGATACAGCGCCGAGCGCCGCGATCGCGCGCCCCTCATTGAAACCGAGGACTTTCGAGACGAAGGGGCGCGGCGATTCTGGGACGATTTCTCGCCGCCGTATTTTGGTTTCAAGAAGGGGCCGAACGACACCTATCAATATACGTCCGAGAGCTTCGCCCTGGCGTCGGTCAATCGCTACAAGGCTTATTGGGACAACCGCATTTCCAACACGGACCCGGCGCATTCCAAGTGGTCGGGCTATGCGTCCATCTATTTCTCCGATTCCGATGCGGATGGACGGCAGGACTCGAGCGAAGTCTGCCGGGTCAGCGGCAAGGTGGACGCGGTTCGTCTGCCCAAAGAAATCTATTTCGCCCATCGTGTGATGCAGAACGATCAGCCCGACATCCATATGCTGGGCCACTGGAGTTATCCGGTTGGTCCTGACGTCAAGAAGACGGTGAAGACTATCTACGTCATCGCTAATACCGAGTCGGTGGAGTTGTTCTTAAACGGAAAATCGGTGGGCGTGAACTCCCAGCCCGTCAGCGGATATGTCTTCGCTTTTGCCAATGTGGAATTCACGCCCGGGAGTCTGAAGGCTGTCGGCAGCAATAACGGTAAGTCGGTGGCTCAGGAGGAACTGACGACCGCCGGCCCGCCGGCGCAAATTAAACTCATGCCGATAGTCGGTCCGCGGGGTCTGCAGGCCGACGGGCAGGATGTGGCGCTCATTGACGTGGAAGTCGTCGATGCCCAAGGCCGGCGCTGCCCAACCGATGATGACAGAGTCGATTTCACCCTCGCCGGACCGGGTATCTGGCGCGGCGGCTACAATAGCGGCAAGACCGATTCCACAAACAATCTCTACCTGAATACCGAATGCGGGATCAACCGTGTTTCAGTCCGTTCGACCCGTCCGGGAGGCACGATTACAATCAGCGCCAGCCGTCCTGGTTTGAAGTCTGGTCAAGTTAGCATCATCGCCAAGCCGGTCAAGACCGTTGACGGTCTGGCCGCCTTTGTGCCGCAGCATTTGCGGGGGCCGGCGGAGCAATAGAAAGCGATAACAGGATTGATCCGCCGCCATCCGCACCGGTGTAGAATGCCTTCATGCGTATGACAGCCGTCTGTGTTCCTCTGATTCTCTCGGGGTTGGCGCTGGCCGCCGATCATCCGGAGATTCCACTTTGGGCCAACGGAGCGCCGGGCTCGGAAGGCAAAACTGCCAAGGAAGTCGACAAGCCGCCCAATGAGGACCACGGCTACTTCAAGGTAACCAGCGTCAACAGCCCCTCCATCACGGTGTTTCTGCCGCCGCGAGAGACGGCCACGGGCGCCGCGATGGTGATTGCGCCGGGCGGCGGCCACCAGTTCCTCAACTTCGATCAGGAAGGCACGAACGTGGCCGAGTATCTCAACAGCATCGGTGTGGCGGGCTTCGTTCTCAAGTACCGTCTGGCGCGCGAACCGGGCTCGACTTACAAAGTCGATGACGCCCTCGCCGATGCGCAGCGCGCTATCCGCCTGATCCGCAGCCGCGCCGATGAGTGGCGCATGAGCCCGGCGCGCGTCGGCATCATGGGATTCTCGGCGGGCGGTGAGGTAGCCGCGCTGGCAGCCACGCGTTTCGACGCCGGCAAGACCGACTCCGCCGATCCCATCGACCGTCAAAGTTCGCGGCCCGATTTCGATGCGCTGATTTACCCGGGCATCCGTGCGGAGAGTTACACCATCCCGAAGGATATGCCACTGACCTTCATGCTATGCGCGGACAACGACCGCGGACCTTCCACCGCTCTTGCCGGTCTGTACCCCATGCTGAAGGCGGCCGGCATCAAGACGGAGTTGCACGTCTACGCCTCCGGCGGTCACGGTTTCGGAATCAATCCGAACACCGGGAGTCAATCGCCGGTAGCCACGACGTGGCAATTGCGCCTCGGCGACTGGCTCAAAGACATCGGAATGCTGGTGGCAAACTGACCGTTTAGCGCGCCACCAGTCGAACCGGGCCGAGAAGACCCGAAGCTGGCAACGGCGACGCGCCGCGGCCCCCTCCACCGGAACCTCCCGCTCCCGCCGCGCCCGGCGCGGCTGCGCTTCCCGAAGCGCCTTGCGCTCTG
>OBLT010002685.1_pt1 | contig 10962 bp, 9 predicted proteins | sample 1518721 | NCBI WGS metagenome assembly OBLT01 (sample SAMEA3539307, study PRJEB22396) | soil metagenome | biome: tundra; feature: field; material: soil | place: USA | collected 2010-05 | depth 0.15 m | reverse complement strand
CGCTCACTTCGCGCAAGGTCCGGCGAGGATCTCAGACGCTATTCATAGCCTCGCCTCGTTTTCATAACGACAGCAGAGGGTTGCCGGCAGTTACTCAGAGCAGCGTCGGGCATCGTAGAGAGTGAGCAAATAGGGCAACGCATAGAGGAGTGACAATGACTTGGATCATGGTGAACGTGCCGATTATGGTGGTTTTCGTCGCCCTGTGGGTGGGCATCCCCACCTGGCTGGTGCTGAGGCACCCGGACAGGAAGCCGGCGCTTTCCGCGGCGCCTGCCGTCAGGAACCTGGTCCGGCGGCCCGAGCCGAGCCGTGAAGACGCCGGCTACCGCCGTGCGGCCTAGCCGGGCTGGATCACGATGATCGCACGTTGGACCGCGGTGATTGCCTCCCGCGGGGAGACGCGTACCTAGCACAGCCACTCGGTCGGCCGGCACCGGGCCGGCCGAGCCGGTGATCGCGGGCCGGAAGCCTGGGGAACCTCCCTCCCACCAGGCTTCCGGCCCGCTGTGCGTGGCGGCACCGCCGCGGGCGGGCAGCCAGGGATGTGAGAGGCTGCCGGGATGCTGGCGTTGAGCATCGCGGCCACGGCGGCCGCGGTCGTGTGGGCGTACCTGGTCGTGGGGCACGGCGGGTACTGGCGGGCCAGCCAGTGGCTACCGCCGGTGGCGGCCGAACCGGACCGGTGGCCGGACGTGGTGGCCATCGTCCCGGCCAGGAACGAAGCCGAGATGCTGCCGGTCACGCTGCCTGCATTGCTCGGCCAGGACTATCCAGGCGCGCTGAGCGTCATCGTCGTCGACGACGCCAGTTCCGACGGCACCGCCGAGGTCGCGACCAGCCTGGGCCGCGGGTCCGCCCGCGCGCTGCGCGTTGTGCCCGGGACCGCGCCCCCGGACGCCGCGGAACCTCCCGGCGGCCTCGCCCCCGGTTCCGGCCGCTGGGCGGGCAAGGTGTGGGCGATGGCCCAGGGCCTGGCCGCGGCGGGGCCCGGGCCTGGCTATGTACTGTTCACCGACGCCGACATCGCCTGGGCCGCGGGCACGCTGCGCGGGCTGGTGGCCGCGGCCGAAGGCGACGACCGGGATCTGGTCTCGCAGATGGCGCTGCTGCGGACGGCCACCCGCTGGGAACGCGTGGTGGTCCCCGCGTTCGTGTACTTCTTCGCCCAGCTTTATCCGTTCCGGCGGGTGAACGTGCCAGGTTCGCGCACCGCGGCGGCGGCGGGCGGCTGCATGCTGGTGCGCCGCGGCGCGCTTGAGCGGTCGGGCGGGGTGGCGCCGATCCGCGGCGCCCTCATCGACGACGTGGCCATGGGCCGGATGATCAAGGCCCAGCGGGGACGCTGCTGGCTCGGGCTGTCCCGCCAGGTGGTGAGCGTGCGGCCGTACCCCGAACTCGCCGACCTGTGGCAGATGGTGGCCAGGTCGGCTTACACCCAGCTGAACTATTCCGCGCCGCTGCTGGTCGCGACGCTCATCGGGCTGCTGTTTCTCTACGCGCTCCCGCCCGTCGCGGCGATCACCGGCCTCGCGGCCGGGCTGCGGCCGGCGGCCGCGGCCCTGGCGGCCGGAGCGGGGCTGGCGGGCTGGGCGCTGATGGCGTTGAGCTACCTGCCCATGCTGAGGCTGTACCGGCTGTCGCCGCTGCGGGCGCCCGGCCTGCCGCTGATCGCCCTGCTGTACGCCGCGATGACCGCTGACTCGGCGCGGCGGCACTACGCCGGAGCGGGCGCGCAGTGGCGGGGACGGACGAACCGCACCCGGTTACGCTTGCGGCCGGGGCTCATCCAGGCCCTGATAAGAACGAAGCGAGAGGTGATCCGGTGACGATCAGCGTTCAGGGTGTGGTGGCCCGAGGTAAGGGCGAGCCCGTCGAGGTGACGACGGTTCTCGTGCCCGAGCCCGGACCTGGCGAGGCGCTCGTGGACGTGCAGGCCTGCGGGGTGTGCCACACCGACCTGCACTACAAGCAGGGCGGCATCGGAAACGACTTCCCCTACCTGCTCGGGCACGAGGCGGCCGGGGTGGTCGAGGCGGTCGGGCCCGACGTGACCGACGTGGCGCCCGGCGATTTCGTCATCCTCAACTGGCGCGCCGTCTGCGGGCGGTGCCGCGCGTGCCGCCGGGGCCGGCCGTGGTACTGCTTCGACACCCGCAACGCGAGCCAGAAGATGACGCTGGAGGACGGCACCACGCTGTCCCCGGCGCTCGGCATCGGCGCGTTCGCCGCCAAGACGCTGGTCGCCTCCGGCCAGTGCACCAAGGTCAATCCGGCCATCAGCCCGGCCACCGCGGGCCTGCTCGGCTGCGGCGTGATGGCGGGCCTGGGCGCCGCGCTCAACACCGGCGGCGTGACCCGGGGGGACAGCGTCGCGGTGATCGGCTGCGGCGGCGTCGGCGACGGCGCGATTCTCGGCGCTCAGCTGGCCGGGGCCACCACGATCATCGCGGTGGACGTGGACGACAGGAAGCTGGAGTGGGCCAGGCAGTTCGGCGCCACCGACGTGGTCAACTCGCGGACCGGTGATCCGGTGGCCCAGATCAGGGAACTGACCGGCGGGTTCGGCGCCGACGTGGTGATCGAGGCCATCGGCCGGCCGGAAACCTGCCAGCAGGCGTTCTACGCGCGCGATCTGGCCGGCACCGTGGTGCTAGTCGGGGTGCCGACCCCGGAGATGCGGCTCGAACTACCGCTGCTCGATGTGTTCGGCCGCGGCGGCGCGCTCAAGTCCTCCTGGTACGGGGACTGCCTGCCCAGCCGCGACTTCCCGATGCTGGTCGACCTGCACCTGGCGGGCCGCCTGCCGCTTGAGAAGTTCGTGTCGGAAACGATCGCCCTGGATGAGGTGGAAGAGGCCTTCGCCCGGATGGGCCGCGGCGAGGTCCTGCGCAGCGTCGTCTCGCTGTGACGCAGGCCCGCATCGCGATGTGGTCAGGGCCGCGGACGGTGTCCACGGCCCTGATGCGGGCCTGGGAGAACCGGCCCGACACCGTCGTCGCCGACGAGCCGCTTTACGCCTTTTACCTGGACCGCACCGGCCTGGAACACCCTGGCCGGGAGGAGGTGATCGCGAGCCAGCCCACCGACTGGCGGGTGGTGCTTGACCAGCTGACCGGTGCCCCGCTGCCGCCCGGCGTCGGCATCAGCTACGCCAAGCACATGACGCACCACCTGCTGCCCGAGGTGGACCGCGCCGCGTTCGGCCCGCTGCGGCACGCGCACCTGATCAGGGAGCCGCGTGAGCTGCTCGCCTCGTACGCCCGGGTGCGGGCCGAGCCCTCGCTCGACGATCTCGGCATCAGCCAGCAGGCGGAGATCTTCGAGAGCTTCGGCGGCCCGGTGGTGGATTCTCGTGACCTGCTCGCCGACCCCGAGGGGATCCTGCGCGCGCTCTGCCGGGCGCTCGACGTGCCCTTCGATCAGCGGATGCTGGCCTGGCCCGCCGGGCCTCGGGCCAGCGACGGCGTGTGGGCGCCCTACTGGTACGACCGGGTGCACGCGTCCACCGGCTTCGCGGCCTACGCACCGCCCGCCGCCACGCTGCCTGCCCGCCTCGAGCCCCTCGCCGCCCGCTGCCTGCCGTACTTCTCGCGGCTGCACGACTACCGCATTTCTAGCCTGGGAGGTCCCGATGCTGCAGGTCTTCGATGAGCGTAACCGTGATCTCATCGTCAACGTCAACGGCAGGCTCAGCCACCGCGACCAGGCCAGGGTGAGCCCGTTCGACTCGGTCGTGCAGGGCGGCGACGCGGTCTGGGAAGGCCTGCGGCTCTACCACGGGAAGATCTTCCGGCTGGCCGAGCACCTGGCCCGGCTGCGCGGCTCGGCCCGCGCCCTGGCGTTCGGGCCGGTCCCGCCGGATGAGGAGATCACCGAGCAGATCAGGCGCACCCTGGCGGCGAACGGCATGCGGGACGGCGTGCACATCCGGCTGACCCTCAGCCGCGGGGTCAAGCTCACCTCGGGCATGGATCCCCGGCTCAACCAGGCCGGGCCGACGCTGATCGTGCTGGCCGAGTTCAAGGATCCGGTGTACGACGCCACCGGGATCACGCTGATCACCGCGAGCGTGCGCCGTCCCGCGCCGGACTGCCTGGACCCGAAGATCCACCACAACAACCTGCTGCCCTCGATCCTGGCCAAGATCGAGGCGAACGTGGCCGGCGCCGACGACGCGGTCATGCTCGACCCGCGGGGCTTCATCGCGGAGACCAACGCCACCCACATCTTCCTGGTCACCGGCGGGACGCTGGCCACACCGACGACCGCATCCTGCCCGGAGGGCATCACCCGGGCGGCGGTCCTCGAGCTGGCCGCCTCGGCCGGGATCGCCTGCCAGCCCGGCGACTACACGCTGCCGCAGCTCTACACGGCCACCGAAGCGTTCGTGACCGGGACCATGGGCGGCCTGGTCCCTGTCCTATGCGTCGACGGCCGGACCATCGGCGACGGCACCCCAGGACCCCCCGGGCCGGTGACCAAGCGCCTGACCGCCCTGTTCGCCGACCTCACCGCCGCCACCGGCACCCCCGTCGCCTGACTCCCCGCGCGCCCCAACCAGGGGCATCGCAGCTGGCCTGGGGCACGCAGCCCGGGCCGTTCGGGCTTAATGGCCTTTGATTTTTCCGTCTTCGAGGTCCAGGACGGAATCTGCGATGCTGATCAAGTCCGGGTCGTGGGTGGCGACCAGGGCCGTCACGCCCTCGGACTGCACGACGGCGCGCAGCAGCCGCATGATCTGCTTGGCGGTCTCGGAATCGAGCTGGCCGGTGGGCTCGTCCGCGAGCAGCACCTCGGGGCTCCCGGCCAGCGCCCGGGCGATCGCGACCCGCTGCTGCTGGCCGCCGGACAGCTCGCCTGGCCGCTGCCTGGCGTGATCGCCGAGGCCGACGATGTCCAGCATCAGCCGGACCCGTTCCTCGCGCTTCCGCGCGGCCAGCCCGGCGATCCGCAGCGGTACGCCGACGTTCTCCGCCGCGGACAGGATCGGGATCAGGCCGAACGACTGGAAGATGAACGCCACCGAGGTGCGTCGCAGCCGCAGCCGCTCCTGGTCCGACATCGACGTCACGTCGTGCCCGGCGACCTGCACGCTGCCGCTATCCGGCCGGTCAAGACCGCCGACGATGTTGAGCAGCGTGGTCTTCCCCGACCCCGACCGGCCCCGCAGGGCGACCAGCTGGCCGGGGGGAACGGTGAAGGACACCCCGCGCAGGGCCGGGGTGGTGGCGCGGCCCCGGCCGAAGGTCCTGGTGACCTCGGTGACGGCCACCATATCCCGGGCGAGCACGGGGTTCGCGGTGCTCACGTGGCGTCCTGGCGCTCACCGGGGGTCCCGGGTTCTCCGGGGCTGCGCTGGTCTGGCCAGACGCCGATATGGTCGGGCTCGGCTTCCAGCCGGACCAGGTCGCGCAGGCCGAGCGGTTCGGTCATCTCCTTCGGCAGCTGCAGGCGCCCGGCCCGGTCGAGCACCGCGTACTCCACCGCGTGCTGCGCCACCTCGCCGTCGTCGCCGGTCGTGGCGTGCCGGTGGGTCTCCGTGCTGGTCCGGCCGTCCCTGATCGCCACCACCCGGCGTACCACCGACGACACCGCCGGGTCGTGCGTGACGATCAGCACGGTCACGCCGAGTTCTGAGTTCGCCTGCTGCAGCGCGCCGAACACCTCGGCCGCGGTGGCCGTGTCCAGCTCGCCGGTGGGCTCGTCGGCGAGCAGCACCTTCGGCTCGTTGACCAGCGCCACCGCGATCGCGGCCCGCTGCTGTTCACCGCCGGACATCTGGTCCGGCCTGCGGTCCAGGCAGTCGCCGAGGCCGAGCAGGCCGAGCAGCTCGGCCGAGCGCGAGCGGCGGTCCTTCAGCCGGCTCCCGGCCAGCCGCATCGGCAGCTCCACGTTCTGCTGCGCGGTCAGGTACGACAGCAGGTTGCGTGAGGTCTGCTGCCAGATGAAGCCCACCACCTGCCGCCGGTAGGCCAGCCGCTGCCGGGCGTTCATCGCGGCGAGATCGTTGCCCGCCACCCGCACCGAGCCCGCCGTCGGCGTGTCCAGGCCGGCCAGGATGTTCATCAGGGTGGACTTGCCGCTGCCCGAGGCGCCCACCAGTGCGACGATCTCGCCCTCGGCGACCAGCAGGTCCAGGCCCTGCAGCGCCTGGACCTCGATCCCGGCCGCGATGTAGATCCGGACCAGCCGGTCGCAGACGATCAGCGAGCCGGCCCCGAAGTCGCGGTGCCGCCGCGCCGATTCCGCACCCAGGTCCGCGATGCTGGTCGCCATCTGCGCGCCTCCTTAGCTTCTAGTTTGCCCGCAGCAGCCCGGTGGTACCCCGGCGGCGCAGCGCCCGGGCCTCCCCGGCCAGGGTGACCGCCGCGAGCACGCAGGTGACGACGGCGGGCAGGCCGAGCGTTATCAGGTCGGGGGCGAACTCGACCGGGGCGCCGGTACCGGTGAACGCGGACAGGTCGATCGAGGAGCCAATGAGATGCGGCAGCAGCACCGCGCAGACGGCGCCGGCCAGCACCGCGGCCAGCACGGCGGGCATGGCCTCGGTCATCACCAGCCGGGTGGCCCGCCCGTGGCCCATGACGGTCAGCCGGGCCAGGGTCAGCTCGCGTTCGGCCGACCCGAGCGCCAGGCCGAGGATCACGATGAACAAGCCGAACGCGGCGGCCGCGGCGATGGTGAGCACGATGATGAGCAGCGCGCCGTGCTGCAGGGGTGAGCTGGCCAGCGCGGCCAGCACCGTGCTGCGGAAGGTGATGTCGTTGCCCGGGATCACCTTGTCGGCGACCGCGGTCAGCTGGGCGTCGTCGATCGCGGCCCCGGTGACCAGGATCAGGTTGGGCGCGGGCTGGCCGGCCGGCCCGGGCAGCGTCTGCAGCGGCATGACGATGAACGCGCCGCCGGCGGTCTGAGCGGGCGTGCTGCTCACCACCCCGGCCACCCGAACGTCGACCGGACCCATCGCGTCCAGCGAGTTCAGCTGGGTCGTCCCGGTCCCGAGCACGGTGACGGCGTCCGGTGAGGCGATGACGGGGATCACCCGGCCCGGGGACACGATCCCGCCCGTCCCCGTCCCCGGGCCCGTCCCGGTTCCGATCCTGGCCGCGGCGAAGGCCGGGAACGGGGTGCCCGCGACCACCGCCGCGTAGCTGGCGGGATCGACGGCGGCCACCTCAAGCGGCTGGCCGCCGGGCGTGATCCAGTTCGTATTCCAGACCGCGGTGGCCGCCTGGACGCCGCGGACGCGCGCGATGGCCCGGATCGCGGCGGAGGTGACCGGGCCGGACGCGGGGCCGGGCCGGATGGCCGCCTGGGCCCCGGTGCTCTGCCAGGACGCGGCCGTCTCACCGCGGTCGATACCGCCGCTGACCATGCCGGCGAAGGTGGCCAGGGACAGCGCCAGGACCAGTCCGAACGCGGGCAGCACGCCGGCCAGCGAGGACCGGGCCGCCCGGGACAGCGCGACGAAGCCGGTGGCCCCCGCGCCGCGCGCCGAGGCGGCGAGCAGGCCGCGCATGACCAGCGGATATAGCCGCAGCATGACCAGGACGACCGGGATGGCCAGCAGCACCGGCGTGGCCGCGAGGTACAGGTCGGTCCCGCCCGCGGCCGGCAGGCCCTGGTCATGCAGCACCACCAGGCCGGCCACCGCGGCGGCGCAGGCCGTGACCTCGGCCACCGGACGGCGCCAGGCGATGCGGGTCCGGGCCGTTTCGGTGCCGGTGATCCGGGCCGGGTTGGCGGCCGGGGCGGGTTTGCGCTGCTGCCACGCCGCGATCAGCGGCGGTCCGGCCAGTGCGGCCACCACCGCGATGGCGGCCAGGGACGCCCCGAGCGACGACGACGCGGGATGGCCGGGAAGCAGCGCGACGGCCAGCCCGGCGCCGATCAGGGCCGCAGGCACGACCGCGATCGCTGCGGGCCGCGCCATCAGCGCCGCCACCTGGCGCAGCGACCCGCCCCGGGCCCGCAGCAGGGTCAGCTCGGCCGCCCGGCCGACGACGATCATCCGGGCCGCGAGCAAGATCACCGCCGCGCCGACCACGATCAGGCTGACGAACAGCAGCAGCAGCACCGTTTCGATGGCGGCCTGGGTGGCGAGGAACACCGACAGGTTCGCCAGCAACGGCACGGTCGCGGTCAGCGTCTGCGCGGCCGGCGCCAGCGGCCCGGTCAGCGGGAAGGTGACCTGGGTGGCCTGGTTCAGCCGGTCATAGAGCCGCTGCGCCTGGTCCGCGCCCAGGCCGCCGACGGTGAGCGGGAAGTCCCAGGACATCTCCATGCCGGGACCGCTGAACGTGTTCTGCATCGCGGCGAACTGGCCCGGGTCCGCGAAGACCCCGCCCACCCAGTACGGCAGGCCGCCCCTGGGCGGCGTGTTGATGCTGGGCACGCCCACGGTGGAATCCTGCGTCCAGAAGGTCGAGCCGAGCCCGCGCTGACGCACGATCGCGGTGACGAACAACACGGTCGCGCCGTCCGGGCCGGTCACCGTGAGCCGGCTTCCCGGGTGCAGGCTGAACCGGGCCGCGGTCTGGGTGGTGGCCGTCACCGGCAGCGTCCCGCGCGGAGCCGCGGTGCCCGCGTAGCTGCCCGCCACGAGCTGGGCGTTGCTCGCCAGGACGTTCCGGTAGCCCACCTCGATCTTGGGCGGGGCTCCGGCGTTCGCGCTGGGCGCCGCACCCGAGACGCCGAGCAGGTTCGTGCTCAGGCCCGCCCAGGCCCCGGCGGCCAGCGGCAGCCCGAGGGCCTGCAGCCCGTCGCGGATCTCGTCCTGCGACTGGCTGAGCACCCCGTCGGGCAGCACCGGGCCGGGCAGGTCCCCGGCGTCCCGCAGGCTGCTGGCGAACGCGGTCCAGGTCCCGCTCACCTGGACCGCCTTGGTCGTGCTGAGCAGTCCGGTCAGCGTCTGGTGCAGGGCTTGGGACCGGGTGTGCAGGCTGAGCGCCGGCCCGGCGATCGCGACGAACACGCAGCCGCAGACCAGCAGGACCAGGGCGAGCGTGCCGCCCGCCGCCGAGCCCGCGGTGCGCCTCAGGTCTGGGATCATTCTCATGCCGTGCTCCCCGCTCGCCTCATGCTGACTCCGCGGTCCGCAGCGCGGCGGCGGCGTCGGGGCGCCGCACGATGGTCAGGCCCGCGGCCAGCACGGGCAGCACGGCGACGGCCAGGGCCAGCGGGAGCGTCTGAGCCCAGCTGAACTGGATGAGCACCGGCGGCGCCGGCGTGGTCGCGGCCGAGGTGAGCGTGATCGCCGGGACCAGCAGTTCGGCCAGGACGACGCCGAGAACGAGCCCGGCCAGCGCCGAGGGCAGGCTCAGCATGAGCTTTTCCAGGCAAAGCTGGGCCGCGGCGGCGCGGGGCGGCACGCCGAGCGCGGCCAGCAGCGCGTTTTCCGCGCGCCGCTGACGCACCCCGGCCGCGATGCTCACGCAGAAGCCGGTGATGGCCAGCAGCGCGGCCGCGATGGCGACGGCCAGCAGGGCCTGCTGCGGAATGGTCGACAGCGGATTGCCGAGCAGCCGCGAGGCCAGGCTGCCCGCGCTGGTGACCGCGAAGCCGGGCGGCAGGCTGGCAGCCAGCCCGGGCGGCAGGCTGGCAGACCCGGATGAGGTGGCCAGCCACCACTGGGTCGCCTGCGCGGGGGGCAGCGAGTCTGCGGTCAGGATGTCCTGGAGCGTGCCGAGGTCGATGACCAGGGCCCCGCCGCTGCCCGGCACGGTGGGGAACGTGGCCAGCGCCGCGACGATCTTCACGCTGACGTTGGCGCCGTTGACGGAAGTCTGCACGGTGGAGCCGACGCTGGCGTTGGCCGCGGCGAGGAAACCCTGGGTGGCCAGGCCGGGCACGACGGTCACCCGGGCCGGGATGGTGAGCGTCAGCTGGGCCGCGATCGGGCTGGGGGGCACGCCGGTCAACGCGCTCGAGGTCAGCCCGTAGCCGGTCGCGAACGTCACCGCCAGCGGGCCGTGGACCCCTTGGCCCCCCGGGCCCGTCCGGCCGGCGGACGAGCGGGCAGCGGAAACCGCGGGCGCGGCCGCCGGGCCGTCCGTGCCGGTGGTCTGGCGGACGCCGGACAGCTCGGCCGACGAGGCGATGGCCGGCCAGCCGAGCATGGCCGTGCCGGGGATCTGCGCCGTGCCAGGTCCGCCGGAGACGCTGACCACGGTGAAGGTGGCGGAGGCCCGGGGCCGGGTCGCGGGCATCGTGTAGTTCAGGCCGACCGCGGTCAGCCGCAGCGGATAGATCGCCCCACGGGCTCCTCCGCTCAAACTGACGGCCAGGGTATGGGCCTGGCCGTCGGCGGGCAGCGTGCCCGCGTTGAGCTGGTAGGCGTTGCCGTCGGCGTCCTGGACGGACACCGTGACCTGGACCGGAGTCAGGCCCAGGGTGGCGGGGCCGAGCCGGGCGGTGAGCGAGAACCCGGCCGTGTGGCCCGGCAGCGTTACGCCCGGGGCCGGTCCGGCCGGGCGGATCTTGCCGAACAGGCCAGGCTCGCCCAGCGACGACTGGTCCGGACGCAGCAGCACGGTGTCCGCGGCCTGGGCGGCATCGATGGCCAGGGTCTGCGCGCCGATGGAGGACTGCGCGAAGGTCGCCACCGGCATCGCGTGCCGGACCCCCGGCGCCTGAGCCAGCGCGCCGGCCTGGGCGGCGGACAGCGGTGCGCTGGTCTGCACCCGGACGTCCGCGCCCGCGTTGAACGCGGCCTGGTCGTGATCGGAACCGGTCCAGCTGTCCCGCTGGGACAGCGCCAGCGTTCCCGTCGCCACGGCCAGCACGATCAGCAGCGCCGCGCCGCCCTGCCTGATCGGCTGACGGCTGATCTGCCAGCTGGCCAGGGCGGTGGTCAGCCGTCGCCCGCGGGCCGCCAGCAGGTCGCCGGCCTTGCCCCCGGCCCGCGGAAATGCTTGATGAAATTAAGGGAGGTAAATTGTGACGATGCGCGAGTCCATT
>OBLT010002684.1_pt1 | contig 10965 bp, 8 predicted proteins | sample 1518721 | NCBI WGS metagenome assembly OBLT01 (sample SAMEA3539307, study PRJEB22396) | soil metagenome | biome: tundra; feature: field; material: soil | place: USA | collected 2010-05 | depth 0.15 m | reverse complement strand
AAAACTCAGTGGTTTCGAAAATTTCTCCGTCTGGGAAGAAGGTGATCTTCGTCCCCCTTTTCCTGGTTTCGCCAAACACGGCCAGCGGGCTATCCGGTACGCCGCGGCGGTAAGTCTGTTTGAAAACCTTGCCATTGCGCCGGATCTCCAGTTCAAGTCTTTCGGAGAGGGCGTTTACAACCGATACACCGACGCCATGGAGCCCGCCTGACACCTTGTATGAGGTATTGTCGAATTTTCCGCCGGCATGGAGGACGGTGAGCACTACTTCGGCCGCTGATATTCCTTCGGTCGGATGGATGTCTGTGGGGATGCCGCGGCCGTTGTCCACCACGGTGACCGAACCGTCCAGGTTGATACTGACCGTTATATCGTCGCAGTGGCCCGCCAGCGCTTCGTCAATGGAATTATCGACGATCTCGTAAACAAGGTGATGCAGACCCTGGCTCGATGTTGAGCCGATGTACATCGCCGGCCTCTTCCTGACAGCAGACAGCCCCTCCAGCACCTTTATATTGTCTGCCCCGTAATCGTTACTAGGTTGATCGTTCATTATTTTCTCAATTCTCCCTAAGCACTTTTCCGGCTTCGACGTGAAAAGCACTGAAATTTGTTTTGCTCTGCAGCATAATATTCTGCAGGCTTGTCGTGGTAATGAAGACCTGCATACTCCTCTGTTCCAGAAATTCCATCAGGTTCCGGTTTCTGTCCCGGTCGAGTTCCGAAGTCAGGTCATCCAGAAGCAGTATCGGGGGGTAACCGAATTTGTTTTCCAGGTAACTGATCTCTGCCATCTTCAGGGCAAGGATAAAACTCCTCTGCTCTCCCTGGGAGGCGTGACGCTTAAGAGGAACGCCGTTCAGGAGAAATTCCACGTCGTCCCGATGCGGTCCGACGATGGTGATGCCCCGTCTTCTCTCCTCCGCCGTACTCCTGGCCAGGGAATCGAGCAGCCCTTCGGGGGTGTATACCCCTTCAGCCGGATGGGGGAGGTACCTTATTCCGGCCTCCTCGGATCCACCTGCAATCGCCAGATAATAATGGCGAAGCAGCGGGGCAATTTCATCCAGGTATGCAATCCGGTCAGACATGAGTCTGGCGCCGGTCTGGGCAAACTGGATGTCCCAGGCATGAAGATCGTCCGATTCACCGGTTTTCAGCAGGATATTACGATTTTTAAGAATCCGGTAATAGTCATGGTGAATCCGGAGATAATCCGCATCGCCGCTGAATATCGCCCGGTCCAGGTATCTCCGGCGGTTTTCGGGTTGACCCTTTGCCATGGCCATCTCGTCAGGGGAAAACACCACGACGTTGAGGCTGCCAAAAAAATCGGATATCCTGACTACAGATTTCCGGTCAATTCTGGCCTTTTTACCACCTTTTTCAATGAGAAGGGCGATCTCCCTCATCACCCCGTCCCGCTCAACTGCCCCCCGCAGAATTCCATAAGGCATTCCCCAGCGGATCAGCTCACTGTTACGGGCCATCCGGAAGGACTTCATGGTTCCGAGAAGGTAAATGGATTCCAGAAGATTGGTTTTCCCCTGGGCATTATTACCGAAAAAAATATTAAATCCGTCGCCAAATGAAAGGTCGGTTTGCTCAATGTTTCTGAATGATGTAACCGACAAGTTTTTCAGTATCATATGACTGCTGTTTCATGAAAAAGGCCACTCATCCGGGAGAGGCCTTTATTTCAAGCCCGCACCGTGCAGAAATAGAGCCGGTTACAGGCGCATCGGCATTATTACTGCCTGGAATCCAGTGTCGCCAAAAGGCCGAAGTATTGTCGGCGAAAGTTCATCCCTGAAAAGGAGTTCAACCTCTGTCTCACCCAGAACCGTCAGCACATCTATCAGATACCTGGCATTGAATCGGGAAGTGAGGTGTTCGTCCGAATAATCCATTTCCAGTTCCTCACGAGCTTCCCCCAATTCAGGATTGCTTGATGATATCTCCAGCAAACCTGATCTTACATCGAACTTTACCCCCTTGAACTTCTCACTGGAAAGGATGGCCATTCTTTTGAGGGAGTGAAGAAGGAGTTCCCTGTCAACCTTGACAATCCTGGTGTTATTCTGGGGTATTACCCTGGTGTAGTCCGGAAATTCTCCGTCAACAAGGCGCATCACCACAACGGTGTTTCCCTTTTTTACTACGGCATTGTTGTCCATGAAACCAAGGAGTATCTCTTCGTCTTCTTCCTCAGCAAGTTTTTTCAGTTCGAAAATCCCTTTTTTGGGAAATATTACCCCTTTTTCAAGCTCCCGGCTTATTGTCCCTGTCAGTTCCCTTTCAACGACGGAAAGGCGGTGTCCGTCAGTTGCCACCATCCGGATGGTTATCTTGCCGTTATCTTCAGTAGCCTTTACGAAGACACCGTTCAGGTTATACTTGGTTTCATCGTGGCAGATTGCGTATGAGGTTTTCTCTATCATTTCCCTGAGTACCGCAGTGTTGAGCCGAACGAAGCTGTCGTCAGTAACCTTTGGAAAATAGGGAAACTCCTCAGATGAGAGACCGACTATATTGAAATTAGCCTTTCCGCTCCGTATCTCAACCCAGTCGTTTTCCTTGGATAGAAAATGTATCTTATCGTCTGATAACTCTTTGATAATTTCGTATATTTTTTTGGCGGAAACCGTTATTTTTCCTTCTTTTACCACATCTGTAGCATAGGAGCTTCTCATCCCTACTTCAAGGTCTGTAGCCGTAATGTGAATTTTTTCCGGAAAAGCCTCGATTAATACATTGGAAAGAATCGGCATGGTGTTTCTTCGTTCAACTATTCCCTGAACCTTCTGGAGAGCTTTTAAGAAGTTTTCCTTATCAATCCTGAATTCCATTTCAGCTCCTTTCAACAGACCATTTTGTTATTTAGTAATATAAATAAAATCAGTAATAGTAGATAGGGGCTGTTAACATGTTGATAAATACCTAAATACCTTGATTGGTTAAAAATTATAAAGTTATAACCTGCTGATAAAGTGCCTGGTAATTAAACATTAATAAACAGGTGAAAATATTATCGACAGTTATAAACAGGTTTTCCAGCCTAACTCAACAGGCTTCTTTTTAGTGCCTCGATTGTATCGAGAATCTGCATGTCCTGAGTTAAAAGTCTTTCAATTTTTTTCACCGAATGAATAATAGTGGAGTGATCCTTGCCACCGAATTTTTCACCGATCTCCGGATAGGAAGCCTTTGTCAGGTCCCGACAGAGGTAGATGGCAATCTGTCGTGGTACGACTATCTGCTTCAGTCTTTTTTCCGATTTAAGCTCTGAGACCTTGATCTTGAAATGATCCGCAACATGTTTCTGGATGATTTCGATGCTCAGGTCCCTGGTTTTATCCACAATAATGTCTTTTAACACTTCACGGGCCATCTTGAGGGTTATTTCATTGCCGGTGAGGCTTGAAAAAGCACCGAGTCTGATTAGCATTCCTTCCAGTTCCCGAATATTAGTAGTGGAACTGGTTGCCAGGAAAAGTGCTACGTCATCAGTCAGACGTATATTGTCCATCTCGGACTTTTTCTTCAGAATCGCCACCTTGGTTTCAATGTCCGGGGCCTGGATATCGGCGATAAGTCCCCACTCGAAACGGGACCGGAGTCTTTCCTCTAAACCAGGAATATCCTTAGGGAACTTATCAGAGGTTACAACTATCTGCTTATGAGATTCATAAAGGGAATTGAAGGTATGGAAAAATTCCTCCTGTGTTCTTTCTTTGCCGGCAATAAACTGGACATCGTCAATGAGAAGAATGTCCATGCTCCGGAACTTGTTTCTGAACTGGTCCATCTTGTTGTATCGGATGCAGTTGATAAGCTCATTCATGAATTTTTCTGAGGTGTAGTAGCAAACCCTGGCCTTTTTGTTTCTGGCAAGGATATGATTGCCGATTGCAGACAGAAGATGGGTTTTACCCAGACCAACCCCACCGTAGATAAACAGGGGGTTGTAGTTTGTTGCCGGCTTGTTGGCCACGGCCTGGGAGGCGGCATGGGCGAATTGATTGCTTCCGCCGCAGACGAAGGTTTCAAAAGTATATTTGGGATTGAGGTTGGAAGGAAAATCACCATGCTTAGGCTTATCAACCTGAGGAATCTGGTTTTCGGGAATCGACATTTCTGGAAGGATAGAGGATTTTTCCTGGTGAAGCTTTTCATTAACCTTCAGTTCCAGTTGGAATTTTACTCCGGTTCTGGATGATATCGCCTCCTGAATCATGGAGAGATACTTCTCCTCGACCCACTCCTTTACAAATTTGTTTGGCGCTTCAAGGAGAAAGACATTGTTCTTGAAGTTCAGGAATCTGATCTGCTTTATCCATGTGTCGAATGTCTGAGGAGTCAGAACCTTGGCAATATTTGACCGGGCTTCTAGCCAGATGTTTTCCATTAACAGACCTTTTTGGTATTGTTTAACCAATGCTTAGTGCGGTTATTTATCACTAAAACGCCAGACCTGGGGATGTCACAGGGAAAAATCCTGATTTTTCCTGGCAGGAGCAATGGAGTTTTTCACAGGGGTATCCACAGACCTGAATTTTAGTAAAAAAACTTGTGCAACCTGAATTATCAAGGAAAAAACGTGGGTACAGAGAGCCGTTTTCGAGTGTGAAAGCGTATCAGAGCAGACCGTTTTTTGCAAGGGCAAACTTTAACCGGAATATAAAATATAACTTGACAAGCGTGTGTAAGTATGATTAAGAATACCCTTTACACCAAAATGAACCTACAAAATTGTTTCGGAGCATGAATCAATGAAAAGAACCTTTCAGCCAAGCAATACCTCCAGGAAAAGAACCCACGGCTTCCTGGTCCGCATGTCCACAAAGAACGGCCGGCTGGTAATCAAGAGGCGTCGGGCCAAAGGGCGCAAAAGGCTTGCTGTAACCATAGCTACAAAGTAATCCGGCCTTTACTTGCAGAGCTTTTCAAGGCAGGAGAGGCTGTTAAAGCGGTCGGAGTTTCTCAGTTTATCCGATGACGGACGAAAGATTCACTCCGGGAATTTTCTGCTTATCTGGAAGGATTCGGCATTGCCTGCTGCCAGGATTGGCATCACTGTGAGCCGCAAGGTCGGTAACGCGGTAGTCAGGAATCGGATCAAGAGGCTGGTCAGGGAGTTTTTCCGCCAGAACAAAGAAATTTTTAGTCCGTGCGATTACAATATAATTGCCAAGCGAGGGGCTGCTTTTCTGAAATTTAATCAGATTTCTCTGGAATTGGTCGCAGCCCTGCAAAGCGCCAAAAAAAAATGCCAATGCTGATAAAAATCATTGTCCACGGCATCAGAATTTATCAGAAAATTGTTTCTCCTTTTTTGGGTGAAGCATGCCGTTTCTACCCTTCCTGTTCTCATTATTCCGCCCAGTCCCTTCAAAAATACGGTCTTTTCAAAGGGATCAGACTGACTGTCACTAGATTAGCCAAGTGCCATCCCTTCCATCCCGGCGGTCACGATCCTGTAGTATAATTGTTCTGGAGAACCCATGGAAAAAAGAGTTGTCATTGCCATTATTCTTTCTATAGCCGTTCTCTACGGTTATTCCTATCTTGTCCCTCAGCCACCAAAAAAAGAAGCGGAAGTAAAATCTCAGGGTCAGGCGACAGCCGGGAAGGCTGCAACAGCGAGTCCGACAGCCGTTCCTGTATCTCCTGCCCCCGTAATACCCCAGGCTGGTATGGCCCCTGCCAGGGACATTAACGTGGAAACCGATCTTTACCATGCCGTTTTCAATACCCGGGGGGGGACCCTTAAAAGTCTGGTCCTAAAGAAATATAGAGATACGGGTGGTCCGGGAGGAAAACCGATTACCCTTGTTGGCGAAAAGGACCCACAGTATTTATCCCTGAAGACTGAGGCTCAGGGTTTTGCTTTTGACCCCTCGATTTCATGCAGTGTTAACAGTGACGGGTTTACAGTCGGGCAGGGGGATAAAAGAGAACTGGAATTTACCTGCTCTTCCATTCAGGGCAACACACTGAAAAAAGGGTACACAATTTATGGAAACAGCTACTCGATAGATTTGAAACAACAGGTCGTCAATACCAGTTCCGCCAATCAGGAGGGTACTCTTCGGCTACTTCTTTACCATCATGTTGATCCCTTGGTCAAGGAAAGCCGTTTTGAGGAGCATGGTCCGGTTTCCATGACCGGCAAGGATGTTGTATTATTAAAGGCAAAGGATCTCGAAAAAGGCCCCAAAACATACGAAAAGGAAATCCTCTGGACCGGCTATGCGGATAAATATTTCCTGGAATCGGTTATATCAGTCAACGGTTCGGTCGGGGGAGTGGTTATAAGGAGCGATAAGGGTTATATCGAGAACAGCATCTCTTCCGTGAAACTGACCCTGCATCCCGGTGAAACCGCAGTAGTTCCCTATAAGCTCTATTTCGGTCCAAAAGACCTTGATATATTAAAAGCTCAGGGGAGCCAGCTTGAGCAGATCATTGATCTGGGCTGGTTTTCGGCAGTGGCAAAACCGCTCCTTTTCTGCATGAAATATCTCTACCGGTATGTCCATAACTATGGGATTGCCATAATCATTATTACTGTCGTTATAAAGATTCTTTTTTACCCGCTTACCTACAAAAGCTACAAGTCGATGAAAGAGATGCAGAAGCTTCAGCCAAAAATGGCGGCCCTTAAGGAGAAACACAAGAACGACCGGGACGCAATGAACAAGGCAGTCATGGAGTTGTACAAAACCCACAAGGTCAACCCCTTGGGAGGATGCCTTCCGATGGTGATCCAGATGCCGATTTTCATAGCACTCTATCGCGCCTTGATGTCATCCATAGAACTTCGTCACGCCCCGTTCATGTTCTGGATGCATGATTTGTCGGCTCCGGACGTTTTATTCAGTCATATGTTCGGGCTTCCTTTTACACTCGGACCACTCCCTCTCCTTATGGGTGCTTCGATGTTCGCTCAGCAGAAAATGACGCCATCGACCGGCATGGACCCGGCCCAGGCCAAGATGATGATGGCTCTGCCGCTGGTATTCACAGTCATGTTTCTTAATATGCCTACGGGTCTCGTTCTCTACTGGCTTGTCAACAACATCCTCACCATAGCGCAGCAGATGTACATCAACAAGCAGTTGAAGTAGCAGGGTGGGGGTATGTATATCCAGGACACTATTGCGGCCATCTGCACCCCACCCGGTGAGGGGGGTGTCGGCATAATCAGGGTGAGCGGGCCGGAATCCGGGAAGATTGCCAGTGAAATATTCAGCATAAAACGAGACGGTGGCCTAGAAAGCCACCGTTTTTATTATGGAGAGATTGTAGACCCTCGATCTGGTCTAATACTTGATGAGGTCCTGGTTGTCCTGATGGTAGCTCCCCGCAGTTACACTAGGGAGGATGTACTGGAAATCCAGTGTCATGGGGGTTATCTGCTTCTGCAGAGAATACTCGATCTGGTGGTCAGTGTCGGTGCACGAACGGCGGAACCAGGGGAATTCACCAAGCGTGCCTTTATTAACGGCAGGATCGATCTGGTTCAGGCCGAGGCGGTAATCGATGTTATCCGGAGCAAGACCGATGCAGCACTGGCTATGGCCCAGAATCAGAGGGAAGGAGCTCTTTCCAGGCGGATATATGCTGCAAGAGAAAAGCTGGTGCATGCTCTCGCCCTTCTGGAGGTGCATATCGATTTTCCCGAAGATGAGGTCGGTGCGACGTCAGCCGAGGAAATAAAGAGTCTGGTGCAGAATGCTTTTCTGGAAATAGGTTCACTCCTTGCCGGGTACAATGAAGGCAAGGCCTTGAAAGATGGGGTCGCGGTTCTGATTGCCGGGAAGCCGAATGTCGGCAAATCTAGCCTTCTCAATACCCTGCTCCAGGAAAAAAGGGCCATAGTGACCTCCGTTCCAGGCACGACCAGGGATATCATAGAAGAAGTAATTAATATCGGGGGGCTTCCGGTCAGGGTTATTGATACTGCCGGGGTGAGGCATACCGATGATATTGTTGAACGGGAAGGGGTGCTGATTACCCTTGAAAGGATTCCGCAGGCAGATCTTGTTATTTTCCTTCTGGACGGGTCCCGCCCCTTTGATATTGAAGACAGTATGATTTTCTCTCTCCTTGGCCATGCGGTAACTATCCCGGTTGTTAACAAGAGCGAACTTCCCCGAGTTATCGAGATTCCTGCGGATGTACAAAGAATGAGTGTAATTGAAATATCTACCCGCACTGGTGAAGGGATCGAACTGCTTCGGGAAAGAATCATGAACACGTTCCTTCATGGGATTGCGGTGGATTCAAGGGAATATGTTTCACTTTCCCATGCCCGCCATTATGACGCCCTCAGTCGTGCTGGAGAAATGCTGACAGAATTTAAAAGGAAAAGTGCTGAAGGAGAATGCCTTGAAATTCTGGCCTGCGAACTTCGGTCGGCCCTTTCCGCCATCGGAGAGGTGACAGGCGAAACTACTCCGGAAGACCTTCTTGAATTGATATTTTCTCGTTTCTGCGTAGGAAAGTAAAATTGTTCCACGTGGAACGTTTTTGTGAAAACACCATGTATAAAGGGTTTGCCGCTTGGATACAGTATCCGGATAAATAGTTTGTGGAACAATTTCAGGGATTGCTTGATCGGCGGATGTTCTCGGATTAAAAAATGATTGACTACGACCGAAAATATGACGTCATCGTGGTAGGAGCAGGGCATGCGGGATGTGAGGCTGCTCTGGCAGCCGCCCGTATGGGGTGCAGTACACTTCTGCTGACTATAAACCTGGACGCCATTGCCCTGATGTCGTGCAATCCGGCAATCGGAGGCCTGGCCAAGGGGCACCTGGTTAAGGAAATCGATGCTCTTGGCGGTGAAATGGCAAAGAACATCGACGCTACGGGTATTCAGTTCCGGATCCTGAATACCCGCAAAGGGCCATCCGTCAGGGCATCCCGTGCCCAGGCGGACAAGCAGCTTTACCGGCTGAGGATGAAGCGGGTCCTTGAGGCTCAGGAAAACCTCCATCTGAAGCAGGGTGAGGTGACCGGCCTGTTTGTCGAGGATTGCCAGGTTCTCGGTGTCGACACCAGGGCGAAGGTCCGCTTTCTCGGAAAGACTGTCATTTTGACCACCGGCACATTCATGCGGGGCCTTATCCATATCGGTCTCACCAGTTACCCTGGGGGGCGCGCCGGAGATCTTCCCTCGGTCGGGCTTTCCGACCAGATGAAAGAATATGGATTCCAGGTCGGGAGGCTCAAAACCGGTACCCCGGCAAGGCTTGACGGCCGTACTATCGACTTCAGCCGGCTGGAGCCGCAGTATGGGGATGATCCGCCGCAACCCTTTTCCTTCAGCTCTCTCCGTATCGACCAGCCCCAGGTGCCGTGTCACATTGCCTACACAAATGAGCGTAGTCACGACATCATTCGTAGCGGGCTCGACAGGTCACCCCTCTATGCCGGGATCATCGAGGGAATCGGCCCACGCTACTGTCCCTCGATAGAAGACAAGGTGGTACGCTTTCCGGAGAAGAGCCGGCATCAGACTTTCATCGAACCTGAGGGGAGAGAGACGGTTGAGGTCTACCCGAGCGGGCTCTCCACCTCTCTCCCCATAGATATCCAGTGGGCCTTTTACCGGAGCATCGAAGGGCTGGAGCAGGTGGAAATCATGCGTCCTGCCTATGCCATAGAGTATGATTACGTCGATCCGATCCAGATCCATGCCTCAATGGAAACAAAACTGGTCCGCAACCTATATCACGCCGGGCAGATTAACGGCACCTCCGGCTACGAGGAGGCGGCCGGGCAGGGGATCATGGCCGGCATAAACTCCGCTCTCCGGGTAAAGGGGAAGGAGCCGCTTGTCCTGGGAAGGAGTGAGGCTTACATCGGGGTGATGATCGACGACCTGGTCACTCTCGGGACAAAGGAACCCTACCGGATGTTTACTTCCCGGGCGGAATACCGCCTGCTGCTGCGGGAGGACAACGCAGATCTCCGCCTGATGGAAAAGGGGTACGAAGTCGGCCTTGTCTGCGAATCGGAGTACCGCTTATTCCAGGAAAAACGGGAAATGATTGATGGTGAAATAGACCGGATTCGCCTGGCCAGGATTCTTCCGAGCGAGGCCGATCCTGCCTTTCTGGAGGAATTTGGCCTCACCGGCATGCAGAATGCCCTTTCCCTGGAGCATTTTCTCCGGCGTCCCGATGTGTCCTACCGGGAACTTGCCCGGATAGATTCCCTCTGCAGGGAATTGCCTGAAACGGTGACGGATCAGGTGGAAATACAGGTGAAATACCAGGGGTACATAAACCGCCAGCAGGAGGAAGTGGAGCGCTCCCGAAAGCTGGAAACGACTCCTCTTCCGGAAGGGTTCGATTATCTCGTCATTGCAGGATTGACCACCGAGGTGCGGGAGAAACTGGCAAAATTTCGTCCTGACACCCTCGGACAGGCGTCCCGGATTTCAGGGATAACTCCAGCCGCCATTGCCATCATCTCAATTGCTCTAAAGGCGCGGGGCGGGAGGTGAACGATCTCGGTAAAAAGCTCTTGGCAAGCGGGGCTGCGGAACTCGGGATCAGCCTGAACTCGCCGGAATTCGGTAAATTTAATGTCTTTGCCGATGAATTGAAAAAGTGGGGCCGTAAAATCAACCTGACAGCAATCACTTCCTATGAAGGGATTGCTGTCAAGCATTTCCTCGATTCACTGACCCTACTGAAGGTCGTAGGGCCGAAGGGGCGCCTTCTCGACATAGGTTCCGGCGGCGGCTTTCCCGCCATCCCCCTGAAAATTGCCTGCCGTGAACTTCATGTTGTTTCGGTAGACGCCGTGGAGAAAAAGGTCATGTTCCAGCGCCATGCGGCGCGGCTTCTCGGTCTTCAAAACTTCGAGGCGCTCCATGCAAGGGGGGAAGAGCTGGCTGCACACCATGCGGCCAGCTTCGATTGGGTCGTTTCCCGCGCTTTTTCC
>OBLT010002683.1_pt1 | contig 10968 bp, 6 predicted proteins | sample 1518721 | NCBI WGS metagenome assembly OBLT01 (sample SAMEA3539307, study PRJEB22396) | soil metagenome | biome: tundra; feature: field; material: soil | place: USA | collected 2010-05 | depth 0.15 m | reverse complement strand
GGCAAAAGAGACGGATCCGGGAGGCGACGCGGTTGTTGCGGCACCCTAACTACTGACTAACACGTATAGTCACTCAGAGTAACTGCTGTTTTGGACACGAGTGACTGTTAAAAGCAGCGGAAGGATAGGGGCAAGACCATGTTTCCGCCACAGGCATCTTAATTGCTCTCGTATTGAGTGCCGCATAGGTTATTATCGCAATCGAAGCGAGCTCGTCCGCGAGCTCGTCGTGGCGAATCCAAAGGAGCTACGCCGCAATCAAGGCTCACCTCCGCAAAGAGCCATCCCGAAGCCGCACGTCGTAGAGTGGCCGACCTCCGGAGCGAAAGAGCGAAGCTGGAATAACGCCACGCCACGCCCCACCCGTGTCTGTAGCGGGGCTTCCGCAAGGCCCTGCACGAAGTCTCCATTCTACGACATCGCCGGCACTTACGCTTGACAGCATCGCGGCGTTGAGGCTACACGCCGCCGTTTGTCGCGCGAGGAACACTCGCACTTACACCCGTGATGAGAAAAATGCGGTATCATAAATGACCCCTCATGGAGACCACAGTTGTGCCTTTCTGCGCGCTGTTCGTCTATCGCTGGCGGCAAGGCTTAGTCTGCTGCTGGGGACCGGGAAGGGTGAGCGAAAGACCGAGGCGTCGCAGCCGGGGCGAACATTTGGCGGGTTTCACGGTCGAACACGCTAAGGTGCCCGCACTGGAGCTTGCGGCACTGGATTGGATCGATGTCGCCGAATAAGCCATTTCAAATCATAGCGTTGGCCCGGCAAATCCGGTTACAGACCGAGGCTCTCCAATGCGGGCAGGATTTTGCATCTGTTCAATGGAAACCTTCGCGTGACGCCGCCGAGGCAACCAGGCGGCTGCTCACGCTTCTTCAGGCGTTGACACCGGATCCGGGCTGCATCGCTCCAACCGCATCTGGTCTGCAGGCTGGCAGCCCTGATGCCGGCACCGATTTCCAAGAACCGGGCGCCGATGTCTTTGACGAGAATGCTTACCTCTACGCGAATCCCGACGTAGCAGCGGCGGTAGACGCCGGGCTGGTGAAGTCGGGCCGGGAGCACTGGCTCAAATGCGGCCGCGCGGAACTTCGTCCCGGTGGGCCACTGGAACCCTTGCCGGAGCGGTCGCGATTTCTGCCGGAATTGGCGGAGCGCGCCTTCGGCGTCAATCTGTTCGGCTTTCTTTCCACAGCCAGCGGCCTCGGTCAAGCGACGCGAGGGTTCGCGCGGGCCATCGAACATTCCGGGATACCGTATCACGCGATCGACGTTGCCCCGTGGAAGCCAGGGCCGGCCGAGATCCGGACACTGCCCGACTTCCGGCCGTACCGCGTGAATCTTATCCAACAGAACGCGGATATGATGGAGCGTTTTACGGCCGCCTATGGAGCGCACCGCCTGAACAGGTGCTATAACGTTGCCACCTGGTTTTGGGAATTACCCTCCATCCGCGCATCGTGGTTTTCCGCTTACCGTTACGTCGATGAGATCTGGGTAGCGAGCGAGTTCTGCAGGCAGTCCGTTCAGTGTCTCACTTCCTTGCCCGTGGTCCGAATGCCGTTGGTTGTGGACGGACTGGAACGCGATGCGATCTTCGATCGAAAACACTTCGGACTGCCGAAAAACGCCTTCATCTTTGGCTATGTCTTCGATATGAGCAGCCAGTTTGAGCGCAAAAATCCGCTCGCGCTGGTCAAGGCGTTTGGCAATGCTTTCGGAAACTCCCGGGATGCGCTACTTTGTTTGAAGTTCTCCAACAGCTCCTACAATAAGCGCGCCACCATGGAGTTGCAGACAGCGGTTCGGGGGGCCGGCAACATAGTCCTGTTCGATTCACTCTTCTCCACCGAGGAGATTGTATCGTTCCATGCTGTAATCGATTGTTTGGCTTCGCCGCACCGGAGCGAGGGCTTCGGGTTGAATTTGGCGGAAGCCATGTATCTCGGCAAACCGGTAATCGCCACCAGGTACTCGTCCAACATGGAGTTCATGAACGATGAGAATAGTTATCTCATCGATTACAAATTGACGCCGATCCGTGCGTCGACCGGACCCTACTCGGCTCATAGCGTTTGGGCCGAGCCATCGATCGATCACCTGGCTGTGTTGCTGCAGCGCGTTTTCGAGAACTCCGAAGAGCGCGAGCGCAAAGCCCGCGCCGGGGCTCGCCAGGTTCGCGAGCAGTTCAGCGTGGCGCGGTGTGCGGACGCCATTCGCAAAAGGCTGGAGGATTTAGGTCTTCACCGGGATGAAATTCCGGCCGGCATCTTTGGACGGCAGCGGACCTCGCGGGGCGCGTTTTTAGCCGGCCATGCGCCAGCGGAGGTGGACCGCGCAGTCCGGCAGATGAAGCACCGGCCGGTGATCAGCGTGATTACGCCGGTTTACAACGTGGACGGCCCGTTGCTCCGGCGCTGTATCGAAAGCGTTAAGTTGCAGTGGTATCCGTTTTGGGAAATGTGCCTTTGCGACGATGCTTCCACGCGGCCCGAAACGCGGGCAGTGCTCGACGAGTATCGGGGCACCGACGCCCGCATTCGCATTATTCGTCTCGATGAGAACGCCGGCATTTCGGGCGCCTCCAACCGTGCCGCGGAGATCTCGACGGGAGAGTTTCTCGCCATGCTGGACAACGACGACGAACTCACTCCCGACGCGCTATATGAGGTAGCCCGCGCCATAGACGGCGATGGCCTGATCGACCTGCTGTACACGGATGAGGACAAACTGGACGCCGCAGGCGGTCTCTGCGATCCGTACTTCAAGCCGGACTGGTCGCCGGAGCACTTGCACTCGGTGATGTACATGCTCCACCTGCTCGTCATTCGCAAGGATCTGTTCTACTCCGTCGGCGAGTTTCGCAGCGAGTATTCCGGAGCGCAGGACTACGATCTGGCGCTGCGTGCTTCGCGATTGAGCCGGAAGATCGCCCATATCCCCAAGATTCTGTACCACTGGCGCAAGGTGGACGGCTCGGCAGCCGCAGAAGTGGACGCAAAGCCCGCTGCTCTCGAGGCAGGCCGGCGCGCGCTCGAGGATCATGTGCGGCAGGCCAGCCCCGGGGCATCGGTAGAGGCCGGCAAATTGACAGGCTTGTTCCGGGTGCGGTATCCGATCGCGAATCAGCCGCTTGTATCTCTATGCATCCCCACGCACGACCAGACGGGTGAGATTCCTGGACACGGGCAGGTAAACTTCATCACGAATTTTGCGAAAAGCATTGTCGAGAGAACCGACTACCGCAACTTCGAACTTCTGATTTGCGACGACCGGAATTTGTCGCAACAAACACGCCGCGCACTACGTGACATACCGCACCGTCTCATTAGCTATCCAGGGCGGGTAGCTCCGTTCAACTTCTCCGCCAAGGCCAATTTCATGTTCCGCCACGCTCGCGGAGAGCAGATTGTGCTGCTGAATGATGACATGGAAGTCATTGCGCCGGACTGGTTGCGGGCTTTGCTTGAACACAGCCAGCGACAGGACATCGGCGCAGTGGGCGCGCGCCTCCTGTTCGGCAACGACCGTATTCAGCACGTCGGGGTTGTCATCGGAGTGAACGGCGGCGCCGCCCACGTGTATCACAATTATCCGGCATCGTTTGTCGGCTACAATGCGTTCACCCACATTGTACGCAACTACTCGGCCGTCACTGCTGCCTGCCTGGCCACGCGCAAGGCCGTTCTCGAAGAACTAGGCGGGTTGGACCTGCAATTCGCCGTCGACTATAATGACATCGATTATTGCCTGCGCGCGGTCGATCGGGGTTATCGCGTCGTCTATACCCCGTATGCGGAGTTGTACCATTTCGAAAATCAGACGGCGAAGCGCCGCGCGGCTTGTCCCGACACGCTGCGGCTATTCGTCACGCGTTGGGCACGTTTCATGGAACATGACCCTTACTACAACCCTAATCTGACTCGTAATGGTCTGGATTTCGCCCCAGCGCAACCTCCAGCCCGCGAAATGCTCGCCGCGGTGCCGGGCGATTAAGTTAATCCACCACCGGCCTAGCTTAGCTAAGCTGGATCGACAGTTAACTCGGAGGCTTTCAGTTAGTTAGTGTGCTTAGTACCCATATCCAGGCAAACGCGCCGCCGCCTGTATGGTCTGAGGCGCAAGTTCGTTATGATGCTAGCGTGATGCTGCATGGATCAGAGCGTCCCTCGCAGAGAGAGGCTGCGGCCCAAGATCCTCAAGTTCCAGCCCGGCATCTTCACGGGTGCGAGTGAGGTAGGGGCTGTAAAAGGGATCGCCGCTTTCCAGACAAGTACTCCAGCGCTGCTCGAACAGTGCGCTTTCTTCCAGCTGCACGCCAGGCTGGCGGGACTGGCATTCATAGTGCCGCAGCACAGCGGCCGGCTCGACGAGCACTTGGTAGCCGGCTTGGCGCGCGCGCAGGCAAAGATCCACATCATTGTAATTCACCGGGAAATCCTCGTCGAAACCGTGCAGGTCTTCGAAGACGCTTCTGCGGATCGCGAGGCAGGCGCCCGTCACTGCGGAAACATTGCGTGTAAATGGCAACCAGTTCCAATATTGGGCGGCAAACGAGTGGCGGTGCGGGTGTCCGGCGCCCTGCATGATCCCGATGGCCATGCCCGCGTGCTGAATAGCGCCTGATTGATACAGCAGCCTTGCTCCGACTGCGCCGACTTCGCGCCGGTGGGCGTGCGCCAGCATTTCGTAAAGCCACTGGGGAGTCAGCGGCTCAACATCGTCGTTAAGAAAAATCAGCACCCCACCTGTGGCTTCGCGCGCCCCCAAGTTGTTCATGGCAGCGAAATTAAACGGCCCGGTATACGGCACGCGCAGGCAGGTGCGCACGTCGAGGAGCCGATCCATGGCCGCAGTGTCTCCCGTGCGATGCTGCACCACTACGATCTCGCGATTGGTGTATGAGGTGCGCCGCTCGAGGGCACGCAGACAACGCGCCAGTAGTTTTGCGTTTCTGGAACAAATAACGAGGCTAGCCTTGAGATCCGCCGGTACAGGCCAGCGGACGCGATAAGTGTTAGCCAATGTGCCCGGTTCCACTACCGCCTGCGGGTCCTGGCGGCGCATCGCCTCGGAAAGAGCTTTCCACCCGGCGGCCTGCGTAAAAGGCTTTGCCTCCGCACGCAGCGCCGTGGAATCCGCATGCTGGCGCCAATGATAAAGCATACGCGGAATGTGCAACACCGCGGCGGGCCGCTCAGTCAGCCGCAATGCCAGCTCGTAATCTTGGCTGCCGTCGTATGCCGAGCGAAAGCCACCCGCTACACGGAACTTCTTCATTCGGACGACGAGCAGGTGGCCGAAATACATGCAGCAGCGCAGCAAATCCGGAGAGTAGGCGGGCTTGAAGACGGGCTGGACCCGACACCCTTGCCTGTCCAGGTGATCGTGATCGCTGTAGAGCAGATCGGCCTGCCTGTCCTGGATGGCTGCGGCGATGGAAAACAGCGCGAAGGGCGCCAACAGATCATCTTGATCCAGGAAAGCGGCGTATTCTCCGTCGGCGAATTCTGCGGCCCGGTTGGAGGCACCCGAGATACCCAGGCGTTCCGTGGAACGCACAAACCGGACGCGGGGCTCGGCCAAGGCGCGCGCGGTGAAATACTCGGCTACCCAGGATTCGTGGGAAGCATCGTCGCAAACGCAAAGCTGCCAGTAGCCGTAGGTCTGGCGCACGACGGACTCGACGGCCGCTTCCAGCCAGTCCCGGCGGGGATTGCGTACCGGGAGAATTACGCTGATGAGGGGCTCTCTGGCGAGCGCTTGTTCCAGGGGCGCCCGCTCGCTTTCAACCCAAATCCGGTAATGGTCCGTGGCTTCGCGCGGATGCGCCAACTTCAGGTAGAGCGGGTGAAAAGGAGAATGCAGGAGCAATTGGCCCAAACGCCCTTTCCAGTCTCCCAAAAAGCGGCCCGGCCACCGCAGAGTACGCAGGAAACGGCTATTCTCAATGTCGAGTAGCCGCCGCTCTAACTCGGCGTAGTGCCGGACTGCCCGCTTATCGCCGGCTTCGATATGCGAAAGGGTCTCTTCCAAGAACCCTGTTAGCGCCGAAAGTTCCTGCCGAGACGGCGAAGAATCCGTGCGGGCCAGCAACTCCCGCAATTCCGAGAGTGCCCGTCGTAGCTCTGTATTTCCTGCCAGGCTTTCCTCACGTTACGCGTGTGCGGCTTGGCGCCCCGCATATGCTTCCGATACATCGGCCACCGCACCACTCAGGATCAATTCGCCATGGTCGAGCCAGATGGCGCGGTCGCACAACTGCCGGATCATGCTCGAATGCGACACGAACAGCAGAGTCTTCCCCGCGTTGCGGAATTCATGTATCCTCTCGATGCATTTCACCTGAAACGCCGCGTCGCCCACTGCCAGAACTTCGTCGACCAGCAGAACCTCGGGATCCCTGCTGATCGCCACGGAAAACGCCAGCCTCATCACCATCCCCGTTGAGTACGTCCGCAAGGGTTCATCGATGAAATCGCGAATACCGGAGAATTCCACGATGCGTTCAAACGCCTTGGCGGTCTGCCTGCGCGAGAGCCCCAGCAACGCGGCATTTAACCAGACATTCTCCCGGCCCGTGAGATCGGGATGAAAGCCTGACCCAAGTTCCAGTAAAGCCGTCACCTGCCCGTTGACGACGACAATGCCTTCATCGGGTTGCGAGATGCCCGCCACGAGGCTCAGCAACGTGCTCTTGCCGGCTCCATTGCTCCCAATCACGGCCAGGCTTTCGCCGCGCTCCACTGAGAAGGAAACGTGCTTCAACGCAAAGAACGGATCGTCTTTTTGCCGCGTGAAGAACCGCGTCAGGTGATTGCGTAGCAACATCTGCCCAGCATGCCGTGCAAATGTCTTGGAGACGTTGTGAAATTCGATCACGCTCATGGTCTCTCACAGATGATCATAAAACCGCGTCTTCATGCTCCGAAAGACCACCAGGCCTGAGGCTAGCATGAAAATCGAGACGCAGGTGAGTTTGATAAGCAAAGCAGTGCCCGGACGCGCCCCGTCCATCAGGATATCGCGCATGGCCATCACCAGAGCCGCTACCGGATTGAGTTGGTAAATTGCCCTGTAGCTCACGGGAATAATGGCAAAAGAATAAACTACAGGCACCATCCAGAACAGCACCGTGTTGGCCGACTCTACAAAATAGCGCATGTCCCGGATATACACATTGAGCGCGGAAGTGATGAGGGAGAGCCCGCATACGAAGATGACCTCCAGTCCCCAGATCAACGGCAGCAAGATCCAATGACGGTTGGGGGTTCTTCCGAACAGAAACGCCAGCCCGATCAAAAGGCCGATCTGAATGAATAGATGCACGCAATTCGAGAGCACCGCGGCCAACGGGATGATTTCGCGCGGCGCGGGCACGCGCTTAATAAGGCCGGCGTTATCGACCAGTGAAGTGGTCCCGGAAATCCAGGCGGCACTGAAGAAGTTGAAGGGGACCAGTCCGCACATCACAAACAGAGCAAAATCCGGGTTTGGGTTCTTGAGTATCTTGGTGAAAACGAATGTCAGTACGCCCATCATTACCAGGGGATTCAAGAGCGACCAGAGCACACCCAGTGACATATTGCGATAGCGGATCTTGAAGTCCTTTGCGATCAGGTTGGATAAAAGGAATAAGGAATCGCCACGCCACATAGTTGGGACCGCGTTGGAACCCTAAGCATAGCACGCGGCTCGCCGCCGCGTCCTTGCGGGCGACTGGCGCTAGGCTGAGCGTTCCACCGTGTGGCAAGTTACCGGCCTGTCGCTATCTCTGAACGCGCCTCACTCACGGCTCAGGCCACCGCCGCTCAACCCGTTGCAGTGCGGGACCTGCCATCACCGAAGGCGCCATCGTCGGCTCCCCTCCATCCACAGCCTGTGCCCACAATCTCCCGATAAAGCATTATGTCGTATCGGTTGTAGTCCGCAATCGCGGCCAGCGTTCGCGCGCTCACCTCCAGCGGCGAGACGTCCCCGACATTCACCTTTCTTAGCACGCCCCGGCTCCAGCCATACAGACGGCATAGTTCGGCCCAACTGGCGTCCGACTTTTCCTGGTGTCCGATAAACCGAAACCGTCGCAGATTGGCCAGCGCGAGTTCAAACCATTCCTGGTTCACCAAACCCCCCAGGCAGTGCCCTTCCGTGCCAGAAAAATAGCGCGTGATCAAATTGTCTAATTCAATCGATGCCCCGCTTTCCAGCAGCTTTTCCAAAGGCGTAAACCCACCTTCCGGCAAGACCGCAGGCGGAGAGCGGTTCCGGCACATGTGTTGATAATTCGAAATCACCCGCTTCACCGGATCCCTCACAATCGTGACGTACTCGAAAGGCTGGCTGAAGTTCTCGTGGATCCCGACACCGATGTGCCCCATCACGCACTGCAGACTCCGGCGCTGTTCGTCCGGCATGAGTTTGAGCTGCCAGCGCGGAAATCCGGGCGGATCGGGATAAATCAGGGCGGTCTCGGCGCCTGAAAAGTTGGCCAGTATAGCATCGCGGAACGCGATGCCGGCGGTCTTCTGGATGTGCATGAATATAAGACACGGCCCGTCCCGTCGTTCGCCCAGGGACGCCTGCCGCCTTTCGAACCGCAGCGGAAACGCGCCGTTGCCGAGCGGATGGCCGTCCTCGCAGGTCACCGAGATCTCGGCGGCATGGGCTGGCCCTCCCCCAGGCAGCAAGACTCTAAACCCATGCAGTCCGGGCGTCCCATAGGCCACTGCTACATCGGCACGGTACTGGCACGCCAGCGCCTTTATCGGGGGAACGCCGTCACTCGAGATGGTGACAACCGCCGGAATCTCCGGGTGATTTCGATCGAACACCCAACCAGCCATCTCGCCGTTCTGAACGCAATCGACGTATCCTTCGAAGCGATGCGTCATGGTGAAATGCCAATTTTCATATAGCTGCGCATAAGTGGAACTTTCGTTGGGCGAATGCTCCATGCTGGCTAGCAACCGGCTCTGAAGCACGTCCGGATGTATCTCGGCAAAGCTCTGCCTCAGCAAGAGGTCGATCCTTTCACCTTCCAGCGGCCGCACCAACCAGTTGCCGACGCTTTCCGGAGTATCCATGTCAACGTCCTTTTGGAAGTCTTTTGAGGAGGAATTGAGATAGTGGAGTATACGCGCATCTCGGACTTCATCGGTGAAATATTCTGCGATGATCGCGTGATTAGGCATGTTGTAACGTATCGGCAGCTTGCGATAGCGCAAGTTCAGGCTAACTACCGAGAGGCTAAGCGCTATCTGGTACTTGTAGATGAAGTCCTTGACTCGCTCAACCGCTCGCATGTGTTCAAAAATGACCGTGCCAATCTGCGCCATAGTCTCCGCGGGAGCAGCCAGGACGGCGCAGTTGAAGTAGGGCGGAGACAACCGCGGAGTGTCTGGTCCCCAGAGCACTCCCCAGCAAGTGTGCTGGCAGACATAAGGGACGGGCCCTAGCGACGCTGCATCAAATACGCTCTGCCACCACTGCTCGTGGGATTGCTGGTCCCAATATTCGAACCACGGTGAGGCAAGCGCGGGCATGGCGTGAAGGCAGCCCTCCCGATCAAGGCTTTGGATCAGATCGGTGAATTCGCGGTGGATCAGAACGCCGGCATCCAGCATCAGAACATTGCGGGCCTGAAAAGGCTCTCTGAACCGGGCAAGAGCGGTTCCAAAGAAACTATGCCGAGCAAACAGAGTACGCTCCAGCCAGCGCCAGCGAATGGGGTATTGTCGTGACCAGGGCTGATGGCTAGACACATCCACGGCTTCCTGATCTGCGCCGACGGTGACGATAATCCGGCTTTCGGAAAGCGGTCCGCCGCGGCGCTTCAGCGCCGCCGCCAGATAATGGACACGATTGAAAAAATTTGTGGTCGGGCTTATCGGAACGTGAATCTCAAGATCGTCTTGCATTTTGAGCCCTTCATATTAGCTGTTCCCTCGCAATGACGGCGCCCGCAGCCCGAAGCAGGGCGGCTAGCGCACCGCGGCTTGGCCGCACGCTCGCGCGTCGGGCAGGCCAGTTGGCATTGTACAGATAGGTGTCTTGCAAATCTGTCTCGGCTGCCTCGTGTCCGGGGCAGGTGTTTACAAAGTCTTCCTGGTGTTTTTGGTTCTCGGTATCTCCTTTTTTAACACGGCAGAAGCTGGACGCCGGGTTAACACTGCGCCGACAAAGACATCCTGGATGGAAGCGGACACTCCAGGCTTTCGGAGAGCTTCACAGGCTGACTCATAATTCACAGGGTAGCATATTGCTACCGAATTTCAGTTCCTTCTAGCGTTCAAGCGGCTAGATACGGCCTGCAAATCGCTGCCACACCTCTTCACGGAATCGTCCTGCCAGAATCGACTCTTCAATGCCAGCACCAGACCTCGCAGGTCAATCCCATGTCTGTGCGAAAACTCTTTCTCGCCCAGCCGATGATACGAATCCGGATACTCCCGGTGATGCCCAGAGCAAAGCGGGATCGCCGAGAAGTCCGTGGTCTTCTGTCCCAGCCCTCTCGGCCCTATGGCGTTCGTGTGTGCGGCTTCGATCAAAACCGATCCTGGCGGACGCCCACACACCACGCATCCCAAAGTCCGAATCCAGGCCAAATAATCCGGACTCCTGTCTGGACCCCGCCTGGGATCGAGCCGTTTCTTGCGCATTGCCACAAGCCGTTTCGGCGGCAGTCCCCGCTGCAACGGCACACTCCGGCGTAATGGCACACGTCTCCTAAGCACAATCACCTCGGTTTTCAGTTGGAGGAAAAGCGCCCGGCCCAGGACGCCGCAATGGCATCCCGAGCCGGGCGTTTTTGTGTTTACAGCTTAGGGACGAAGCTCAGGACGACCGCACGCGGCCGCCGAACTCCTCTTCGCAATGCTGCGCGAAGCTGCAATGCTTCTGGCTGCAAAGCATGGACTGCCGGTTCGGACAGTACATCCCGGTTCCCATGGCCTTCTGCGCCA
>OBLT010002679.1_pt1 | contig 10973 bp, 10 predicted proteins | sample 1518721 | NCBI WGS metagenome assembly OBLT01 (sample SAMEA3539307, study PRJEB22396) | soil metagenome | biome: tundra; feature: field; material: soil | place: USA | collected 2010-05 | depth 0.15 m | reverse complement strand
CAGTAGTCGTCGCTCCTTGCTGCGAGAGCAGGTCGATGTCCGCCGCCCGTAGCTCTAGGCGCACGCCGAGAATCGTGTCCGCAGGGGTGGCTGCGGTCATTGCTATTGGTATTCTGATCGCGGTTTCCCTCGCGACTGCCCAGGACATGCCGCGCTTCCGCTGGGAGAACTTCACCACCGCCAACGGACTGCCCGACAATCACGTGTTCTGCGTTCTCGTGGATGGAGACCGCATCTGGGCGGGCACCGAGAACGGGCTTGGCCGGTACGAAAACGGTGCATGGAAAATCTTTCGTCCCGCCGATGGTCTGGCGCACCAGGCCGTGCTTTCGCTTGCCGTCGACAAGCGGACCGGCGATCTGTGGGCGGGCACGATGGGTGGCCTGAGCCGCATCTCCGCCGGACGCATCGATACTTTTACTCAACTGAATTCCGGTTTGAGCAACGACATCGTGTACGGCGTGGGCGTGCAGGGAGATTTTCTGTGGACCGCAACCGCCGCCGGCGCCAGCCGCCTGAACACGCGAACGGGCCAGTGGGCACTCTTCAACGAGCGCAACACTCCGATGTACGAGATCTGGACCTATGCCGTCAGTCCCGCGCAAGACAAGGTTTACTACGCAGTGTGGGGCGGCGGAGTGCTCGAATACGACGTCAAGACCGAGCGCTGGAAAAACTACGACGACCCCGACGGCGAAACCGAGTTAGTGTTGATGAAGGACCAGGGACTGATCCACGAAATCACGACATCGGTCAGCTATGTGGACAAGATTCTCTGGGTTGCGACTTACTTCGGCGCCAGTCGATATGACGGAAGATACTGGCATAACTTCCTGCAGAAAGACAGCGGCTTACCGAGTAACTTCCTGAACCAGATCAAAGGCGTGGATGGCAATCGCGCCTGGTTTTCCACCGATAAAGGGCTGGCTTATTACGATGGCACGAACTGGGCCGTCTATCGGCCTGCGCTCGACACGCGCCAGCCGGAGATGCTGGTGCGCGATGCGGCTGGCACGATTAAGAACATAGCAGTGCAAAGCGCGCCCGCGCATAACTACATCCTCGGAGTCGACTTCCAGGGAGAGGACCTTTGGGTAGCGACGGCCAAAGGCTTGAGCCACGGTATTCGTCAACTTGGCTCAACGGAAAGCGCACAAGTTTTGCAAGAACAAGAGTCAGCACGAGGTAAGTTAATACCGAAGAAGTGAATCCTCAAGGAGTCTTACTAATGAACGTTCAAGAGCTACTCACGGAAATTACTACGGCGCCCGTGGTCAAGCGCGCCATCACCAACCACTCAGTGCTGAATGAAGCCTACGCTTACGGCAGCGCGTTCTCGCGCGGCATGCGGATCGACTTGAACGGGCTGACCATTCTGCTGATCTCGGGCACGGCCAGCATCGACGACGAGGGCCGGACGGTGCACGAGGGCGACCTGCGCGCCCAGACGCGCCGTACATTCGACAACATTACGGCCTTGCTTGCGTCCGAAGGTGCAACCTGGCATGACATCGTGCGCACGACTTGCTATCTCCGCGATATCGAGCGCGACTACAAGGAGTTCAACGAAGAGCGGACGGCATTCTACCAGGAACAGAAACTCGATCCGCTGCCGGCTTCGACCGGAATCCAGGTGATTCTCTGCCGCCCCGATCTGCTGGTGGAGATCGAAGCGATTGCCATGTTCCGCAGCGAAACGCCCAAAGAATAAGGAGTAGCGCTTATGCGTCGCGTGCTGGTATTTCTAGTCGCGTCTATGCTCGTGTCCACGGCGTGGGCCCAGACGTCCTCGCCGTGTTCCTGCGGAAGCAATCCTCCGGGCCGGCCCGCTCCACGTTCGCTGAAGCCCTACACCGGCGCACCCGAGGATTTACGGCCGTTCTCCAAGTTCACAACTCCTTACTACGAGTACTATCAGGATCTGGTCGAATACAACGGCGCGGCCCGCGACATCCCCGATCCGGAACTCAAAGACCTCAACGAGATTCGTATTGGCTTTCTGGCACCGCTTTACGACCACCCCGACCAAGTGCTTGGGAATCGCATGCTGAATGGCGCAAAAATGGCGGCCGAAGAAGCGAACACTGCCGGCGGTTACGGGGGCAAACCTTTTCGCCTCGTTACCCACAACGATTATGACAACTGGCAGAACAGCAGCGCTGGCGCTGGCGGCGTTTCAAGAGATTCCGCCATCTGGGGCTCAGCCTCCAACGACGCTGTCAGGATGATCTATGACGACAAAGTTTGGGCAATGTTCGGCTCCATTAGCGCGGAATCCACGCACATCGCCCTTCGCCTGACGTTGAAAGCCGAAACTCCGCTGATCAACAGCGCTTCCACCGACCCCACGATTCCCGAGACCATCATCCCGTGGTACTTCACCGATCTGCAGGATGACCGCGAGCAGGGCTACACACTGGCGCGCCACATTTATACAGAACTTGGCCTGAAGCGGATCGCGATCCTGCGCGTGAACGATCGCTACGGCCGCTTCGGGGTCATCAAGTTTCGCGATGCCTCGCGGCGACTGGGACACCCGGTGGTGATCGAGCAGAAGTTTCGGCCAGGCGATACCGATTTCCGCCACCAACTTCAAGTGATCGAGGATTCGCGGGTGGACGGGATCGTGCTCTGGACCAACGTCGGCCCGGCCGCGATGATCCTGCAGCAGATGCAGGAACTCGGAATGAAGCATCGCGTGTTCGGCAGTCACCGCACGATTAGCGGTACGATCGGTGGCACTGGCGGCGACGAACTCGTCAAGCTGGCCGGACCGGCCGCGGAAGGCTTCGAGGCTGTCTTTCCATACGATCCTACCCGTACAGACCCGCGCTGGCTCGACTTCAATGCCCGCTACGAGGCGCGCTTCCATGAGAAGCCGGATCACTTCGCCTCTCTGGCCTACGATGCGATGCAGATTCTGCTGGACGCGATCTGCCGCGCGGGGTTGAACAGGGGCAGAATTCGCGATGCACTGACCGGCGTCGAGAGCCATAAGGGCGTGACCGGCGACATGGTCTTCGATCCAAACAGTAAGAACATCGCTCCGCTCTTCCTCGCCCGCGTCCACAACGGAAGCATCGAGTACAGGCGCATCACGATGGAGAAGCCGTATGCTCGCGTAGGGGAAAACGGAGTTCAGTACGCGGGCCCAGCGCTGGCCGAGGGAAAAACCGGCAACCTGCAAATCGGCGTCTTCGGGCCGCGAGCCGATGAAATCGTGCACTCTGCGGAGGTAATCCGTTTACTCCGGGAGATCAACGGCAACGGTCAAGGCCTATCAGAACACCCCATATCTCTGATTGGGATTCCCTCGCAGCTTTCCTGGGGAAAGGCTTCCAACGAACTCGTGAAGGTGGTTTATCAGGATCATGTTCTCGCGCTGATCGCACTCGACCGCCCGTCCAGTCACCTGGCTGAACAAATCGCGGTTAAGTCTTTCATTCCAGTGGTCGCCATCTCTTCCGACCGCGCGCTGACCACGACCAACATTCCTTGGATCTTCCGCCTACCGGAAGGTACACCGATCGAGCAAGCGCTGCGCAGCCTCGCGGTAGCCATCAACCATGCCGGGCCTAACCGTGAAAAAATTCGTAACCTGCTCGCATCGGGTAAAGCTGTGGCGGGAGCGAGCTTTGAATCCACCGGAGAACTGCGGCAATCGGCTCAATGACCGTAGCGCAGGAGTTTCCCCGAATCCCGCAACTATAGCAAAATAGATCAATGGCCAGCGTAAGAATGGACAAGTGGCTCTGGGCGGCCAGATTTTTCAAGACGCGCGCCTTGTCTGCACGAGCCTGTGAGCTCGGCAGAATTCAATCGAACGGGCAGCCCGCCAAAGCTGCGCGCGAGGTCCGGATTGGAGACCGGTTGCGGGTGATCAACGAGGGCGGCGACTTTCAAGTGGAAGTCCTGCTGCTCAGCGAGGTGCGCGGCCCAGCTTCAGTTGCGCAAACGCTCTACCGCGAGACGGAGGCGAGCCGGGAACTGCGCCTGAAGGTGGCAGCGGAGCGCAAGGCGATGAAGCAGTTCGAAGAATTACCCGCAGGCAGGCCATCAAAACGCGATCGCCGCGAAATCATACGGTTCCGGGGAAGAGTCTGATCGCAAGCAGATGACGGCACTATCATTCGAACTCGACTTCTATTCAAACTCCACCACGACCTGATTCACCTTGACAGCGTCCCCTTGTGCCACCCTCACATTCTTAACTTTTCCGGCGACTGGCGAGGTGACGTTGGTCTCCATTTTCATGGCTTCGAGCACCATCATCAGGTCGTCCGCTTGCATCGCTTGTCCGGGTGCGACGCTTACCTTGATGACTACGCCCGCAACCGGACTGCGGCAGACTTTCTCCTCGTCAACGTTTTCCTCAGCCACTTGAGCTGGAGTTCGCGTGGCCGGCGCTGGCGCCGACTGAACGGTCGCCGGTACTACAGGATACGGTCCATAATTCGGCATCCGCGGCGTCGAATCATCTTCTAAAACTTCGACTTCGACTTCGTACGTCTTTCCATCAATTCCGATCTGAAGTTTCAAGTTATGAGTTCCTTCCGTCGAGGTGACTTCATTGCGGCCTTACCTCGTTCGTAGATTATGAGAGGCTTGCACAAACACGCGCCCCTGCTGGGACCAGGGATTCACGATCTCGTATGGCGACTGGAGCCTTTTGGCGGAGCGAATCCGGACTCTCTTGCCGAGGAATGCGGTTACGGCTGCCGCCATCACGACCAGCATTTCCGGGGTGACTTCCTCTTCCGGATGAACCGCTGCTTTCGCGGCGGGAGCGGTGGCTTCCACTTTCGCAATCGGCGCGGAAACTGGAGTGGCCGACGGCTTGATCGCGGCAGGCTGGCTTAGTTCTGCAACTTGGGTCTGCAGAACTTTGAGAGTACTGGTGAGCGCGTTCCTCTGGCGCTCCGTTTCCAGCCGCAGTTCCGCAGCTATCCGCCGGAACGCGCGCTGCGAACTGACGTACGTCAGCACACAGCCCACAGCAACCAACACGACCACGGTCGCCACATCGATTCCATTCAATGCCACGCGCCACTCCTCGTCATGCTCTCAGGGGAGACGCGGCCAGCCGCGTCTCTACGGAAGGTTGTCATAAAGGAATCAATCCATGTTTCTTGGGAGGACGAAGTTCCCGCTTGGCGTGCAACGATTCCAGCGCCAGTGCCAGGCACTTCCTCGTCTCCGCGGGCTCGATGATGTCATCCACCAGCCGGCGGCCAGCCGAAAAATACGGGTTCGCGAAGGTCTCGCGATATTCGTTGATCAGTTCCTTGCGGCGGAGGGCTTTATCCTGCGCTGCGTCGATCTCACGCCGGAACACGATCTCGGCCGCGCCCTCGGCCCCCATGACTGCGATCTCAGCCGTGGGCCAGGCCACGACCCGGTCGGCGCCGAGATCTTTGCCGCACATGGCGAGGTACGCGCCGCCATAGGCTTTACGCAACACCAACGTAATTTTCGGCACGGTAGCCGCCGAATAGGCAAACAGCATCTTGGCGCCATGACGGATGATGCCGCCGTGCTCCTGCTCCACTCCGGGCAGGAAGCCGGGCACATCCACGAACGTGAGCAGCGGGATGTTGAAGGCATTGCAGAAGCGAATAAAGCGCGCCGCTTTATCGGAAGCATTAATGTCGAGCGCACCGGCGAGAACGTTCGGCTGGTTGGCAACAATACCCACGGGCCGGCCTTGCAGATGCCCAAAACCGATAATCAGATTCGGGGCGAACCCCGGTTGGATCTCGAGAAAGTCCTGATAGTCCACCACCCGGGTGATGACGCCACGCACGTCGTAAGCCAGTTTGCTGTCGACCGGAACAATCCCGTTCATTTCCGCATCGGAATCCAGTGGCAGATTGTGCGGCATGCGGGGCGGATCTTCCAGGTTGTTGGCAGGCATGAAGCTGAGCAATCGCCGGCAAAGCTGCATGGCTTCGTCGTCATTGTTGGCGATGAGGTGAACCACTCCCGATTTATTCATCTGCGCATGGGGACCACCAAGCTCCTCAGCGGTGACCACTTCTCCGGTGACCTGCTTGATCACCTGGGGCCCGGTGATGAACATTTGGCCTTGCCGGGTCTGAATAATGAAGTCGGTGAGGGCGGGGCTGTAGGCCGCACCTCCCGCACACGGTCCACAAATCAGGGAAATCTGCGGGACGGTTCCGGAGAGTCGAACGTTGTTGTAAAACACGCGACCGTATGCGCTCAGACTGTCGATGCCTTCCTGAACGCGCGCCCCGCCGGAATCATTGATGAAGACAAAAGGACTGCCGGTCTTGAGCGAGAGACGCATCATGTCGGCAATCTTGTCGCTATGAACATGGCCGGCCGCTCCTCCCGCCACGGTAAAATCCTGGCTGGCAAGATGCACCAGGCGGCCATCAATGGTGGCGCATCCCGTCACCACACCATCCGCGGGCATTTCCTTGTCGGCCATACCGAAATGCGTGGCGCGGTGGCGCGCAAACAGTCCCATTTCCTGGAAACTGCTTTTGTCTACCAATCTTTCGACTCGTTCGCGCGCCGTTAGTTTGCCGGCGGCATGCTGCTTGTCGATGCGCTCTTTGCCGCCGCCGAGTTCGACTGCCGCTCGCTTGGCGCGAAGGGTAGCAACCTTGTCTGCCATTGTCTTTAATTTAGGACTCGTTGCTTGCTTAGCCATCCTTGCTCCTGATTCAGTCATAGGAATATGAATTCGCGTTTTATTTTCCCGGGGCCACGGTTACCTGGTGCTCTTTCCCGTTCAGCGTGATGACATAGCTCGCTTTCGCGCGTCTTTCTTGGCCGCCACCCCCTGCTTCCGGAGCTTTGGACTCTGGCGCCTTCCGGGATGGATCTTTGCCCAGGTTCTTGCGGCCCTCGGCGCGGCTCTTAAAGAACTTTGGAGCCACCTGCGGGAACATGGCATAGGTCAACACATCCTCATCGCTGCCGTTGCAGCCTTCCAAGGCATGCGCGGCCGTGCTCAGGTGCTCCCACTCCGGCTTGAGCAGGTCGGCGGGACGACAGGTAATCGGCGGCTTCTTGGCGTGCGCCTCGGCCTTCTTCAGCACCTCGGGATTCTTTTCGCCCAGCGTGCTCCCGTAGTAACCAAGCATCAGATCGGCAAACTCTCCGGTCATCACTTTGTACTTTCCCATCAGCACGTTAAACACCGCCTGTGAGCCCACAATCTGGCTGGAAGGCGTGACCAGGGGTGGATAGCCGGCGTCCTTGCGAACATTCGGCACTTCCAGCAGAACTTCCTGCAACCGGTCGGCTGCACCTTGCCCTTTCAGCTGGCTTTCCATGTTGGAGATCATTCCACCCGGAATCTGGCTTTTGAAGATTTCCGTATCGACGCCGCTAAACTCGCTGAAGAACTCCCGGTAGCGCGGGCGGATGGAGGTGAAGTGCTGATTCACGCGCAGCACACGTTCCTTGTCGAGGCGGGTTTCGTATCCAGTCCCTTCCAGCATCTCAACCAGACTTTCCGTCGGGTTATGTCCCGGCCCTAACGACAAGGAACTGATGGCCGTATCCACGATGTCGCACCCGGCCTCGATCGCCTTCATCAGCGACACCAACGTGACACCGGTGGTGGCGTGTGCGTGAACATGGACCAGCATGTCCTTGCCGCACTTGTCCTTGATGCCCTTCACCAGGTCATAGGCAGGCTGCGGCTTCAGCAGGCCGGCCATGTCTTTAATGCAAATCGAATCGCAGCCCATCTCCTGGAGCTGCTGCGCCATCTGGACAAAAGCGGCAACCGTATGCAAAGGACTGATGGTGTACGAAATCGTGCCCTCAGCATGCTTGCCAGTTTTCTTAACCGCATCGACGCTGGTCTTGAGGTTGCGCACATCGTTGAGAGCGTCGAAAATGCGAAACACGTCCATCCCGTTTGCCGCAGCCTTCTCCACAAAGCGCTGCACCACTCCATCTTCATAATGCCGGTACCCCAGCAGGTTCTGGCCACGAAGTAACATCTGGAGCCGGCTCTTCGGAAGCAGTTTGCGGAACGTGCGCAGCCGCTCCCACGGGTCCTCATTCAGAAAGCGAATGCAGGAATCGAAGGTCGCGCCTCCCCAACATTCCACCGACCAGTAGCCGGCATTATCGATGTCTTCGCAGGCCGGGATCATGTCGTCCATCGCCATGCGAGTGGCAAACAAACTCTGGTGAGCGTCTCGAAGTGCAAGTTCTGTGATCTCAATCACGCGGGACATTTGCGACTCCTCTACAAATAGTCTACAGCCCAAATCTGGAACGGGTTGCGCGCCCATGAAACATATTGGTTAATTTCCCAGAACGGTACGGGCGGGTCCGGTTGCCATATAAAAGGCATATCGGTTGCCGATGCGGCAGGCTCTACTGAGTTTCTCGGATTTCTGCGCTCTTTCTACTCTCTGGGCTGAGAGTAAGGAGTGGAAGGGAGACGAGAGGACGGTAGTAGGCTACTTTGAATTTTCCTTTCTCGGGAGCAGTAGCCAAACCAATAGGGAATATGCCGCGGCGGAAAGAATCAGCAGCCACCATGGGTGAAACAGGAGCGGAAAGAAGACCCATAGAGCAATCAGCAACCACAGACGCCAACCTGTTGGCATACTATTTACGCCGCTCTTTCCGCCCTCCACTGTTCCTAGGACTCCCAGAGGGCTACCAAGTCCTCCACGCTCCACAGCCGGTCTGTGACGCCAGCGGCGCCATAGCCAGGGACATGCGAAGTGTACGATGAATCCTGATGAAGTTGTAGGCGAAGTAGTTTAGCGCAGTCGCAGCCGCGTGATTCTCAAGTTTACGGCTGAATCTATTCGACAAGCGCGTGTACCGCCTCATGCTGGTGCGAACGCTCCAATTCTGCCTTTCGACAAACGAAGTTGGGGAACGTGCTTGAAATCAGGGTTTCCGTTGACTGCCTTCATACTGAGCAGTTTTAACCATTAAGCAACCAGCGGAACGCTTATAACCAAAGCTGGCTCTCCCTCAAGTGTTGGGTTCGGGTGGGGCACTTGAGGAGCGGGATTGCCGGAAGGGTTGCCACACCGACGAACGCGCCACGGGCTACTCCAATTTCGGTGAACGAATGAAATACCGGACCAACAACAGTGCTTCCCGGGAACGCGTATCTCACATGATCTACACAACCAACTTCCGTCGATTGGGTATCTTGATTCGCACGTCGATCTTTTCCCTCGGGGCCGTCCTTGCGCTTGCCCAGACAGGCCTTGCTCAATCTGTTCCCGCAACCGCGACCCGCACGATGCCGCCCGTAATCGTCATCGGTTTCGTCGGCGGGTTCATCAAGCACGATAATCTTGTCCACAGCGAGGTGCAGCTCGCGGCGCGCCTGCGCAAGGCTTACCCCATGGGAGTGGACGTGGAGACCTTTGAGAGTTACCGCGGAGAAAAAGCCAGAAAGAAAGTTCTGAGCCTGCTGGACACGAACCATGATGGGACGCTAAGCCCCGACGAGAAGCAGAATGCCCGCATCATCATTTACGGGCATAGCTGGGGCGGCTCGCAAGCCATCGCCTTGGCACGTAAACTGGAGAAGGATGGCATCCCGGTGCTGCTCACCATTCAAGTGGATAGTGTCTCTAAGCTTCGTCGAAATGATGCGGTCATCCCCGCGAACGTAGCCCAGGCCGCCAATTTCTACCAACCGAATGGACTTCTCCACGGCCAGCCCAAGATTCGGGCTGCCGATTCAACACGCACGAGAATCATCGGGAATTTTCGATTCGACTACAAAGCGAGCCCCTATAAATGCGACGAGTATCCCTGGTACGACCGCGTCTTCGTGAAGTCCCACACCCAAATTGAATGCGATCCAGGTGTGTGGAAACAAGCGGAGTCTCTGATACGGTCGAACCTCCCCGCAACACCAGGGAGGGGAGATGAAACGCATTGAAGACGATCTGCATCGCCACGCAATACTGTTCTGTTTTCTCTCGCAGTCCGCGCAGTTGTCCTGGTGTTGCTTAAGGCGCAGCTACATTAAGATGAAGATGAATGCTCTCAAAGCCAACGGGCACGTCTTTTAATATGCCAAGCGCATCCCGGAGATCCAGGTCGTCCCCCTCCATACGGATTGTCGGCCAGCCGGAAACGATCCCATTCGCGTAAGCACATAATCCGCTGGCCGCCATTGGCCCGCCGCTTGCCGGTCTGCACGCCGGTTGTTAGCATGGATGCTCTGCACTATTCCCAGGAGGCTTCTATGGCGACCGATACCCTGACCAGCCCGGCAACCGCGGGCGGCTCGACCAAGACCAAGGTTTTCAAGAATTTCATTGACGGCGAATGGGTCGAATCCGACAGCGGACGGACTTTCGAAGACCGCAATCCCGCCGACACGCGCGAAGTCGTAGCCATCTTCCAGCGGTCAAATAAGGCAGATGTTGACGCCGCCGTGGACGCCGCCAAGCGCGCGTTTGCCAAATGGCGTCTGGTGCCGGCGCCCCGCCGCGCTGAAATGGTTTTCCGTGCCGCCGAGATCCTCATTGAACGCAAAGAAGATCACGCCCGCGACATGACCCGGGAAATGGGCAAGGTGCTGAAAGAAACTCGCGGCGATGTGCAGGAAGCCATCGACGCCGCTTACTACAACGCTGGAGAAGGCCGCCGCCTGTTCGGCCCAACCGTGCCCTCGGAGTTGCCCAACAAGTTCGCCATGGCCGTCCGCCAACCCATCGGCGTCTGCGGCATGATCACGCCCTGGAATTTCCCCATGGCCATCTCTTCCTGGAAGCTGCTGCCCGCCGTGGTTTGCGGCAACACTTGCGTGATCAAGCCGGCACAGGATACTCCGCTCTCCACTTTCAACCTGGTGCAGGCGCTGACCGACGCGGGCATCCCGAAAGGCATCATCAACATTGTGACCGGCTTCGGCTCGGAAGTCGGCACGCCGCTGACCGAGCATCCGGTCGTCCGCGCCATCTCGCTTACCGGTTCTTCGGCGGTTGGCAGAATCG
>OBLT010002677.1_pt1 | contig 10974 bp, 9 predicted proteins | sample 1518721 | NCBI WGS metagenome assembly OBLT01 (sample SAMEA3539307, study PRJEB22396) | soil metagenome | biome: tundra; feature: field; material: soil | place: USA | collected 2010-05 | depth 0.15 m | reverse complement strand
CCCGCTACATCGACTTCCTCATCCCCGGCCTGCTAGGCATGAACCTGATGAACTCTGGCATGTGGGGAGTAGGCTTCGCGCTGGTAGAAATGCGCCAGCGCAAACTGCTGAAGCGCTTCGTAGCCACGCCCATGCGCCGCAGCGATTTCCTTCTAGCCCTAACCAGCAGCCGCCTGGTCCTGATGGTGATCGAAGTAGGCTTGCTCTTAGGCTTCGGCGTCCTCGTCTTTCACATGAGGGTGCGAGGGTCGATTCTCTCCGTCATTTTCCTAGGATCGCTCGGAGCGGTAGCCTTCGGCGGCGTAGGCCTCCTAACCGCCTGCCGCGCGCAGAAAATCGAAAGCGTTTCCGGCCTCATCAACCTGGTCATGATGCCGATGTGGATCTTCTCCGGCGTCTTCTTCTCCTACGATAGATTTCCCGCCGTCGCCCACCCCTTCATCAAAGCCCTCCCGCTAACCGCGCTCAACGACGCGCTGCGAGCCACGATATTGGAAGGCGCCCCTCTGAGTTCACAATCGGGGCGCCTGCTGGTGCTCGCAGTTTGGGGCGGAGTTTCGTTTATCCTGGCGCTGCGCTGGTTCCGGTGGACCTAGGGGAGCTTTCAGACGTCCAGTGATCCCATAGAGGGAGAAGGTTCCGGTTATTGCAGGCCGAATTCTTGTTCCGCCAGATTTGAGATCGCGGAGATGCACCGCCGAAGACTGTCTGAATTGCCTGCCGCCACATCGGGTCTCCATCCGGACTCGACACTCTGGATGAACTCAATCATGCGCGAGGTATACGCGGGGCCCACCTGTTGCCCGCTCCCAATGTTCGGAACCATGTCCTCGCGGATCGCCCGGCGTCTCGAGCTTCGCGCAAGTTGCACCATAAGCCGCTTGGGGTCCGGAACGCTATCCGGGTCGGCTGGAATCTCGGCGACTGACACGCCCAAGAACTTGGCGATCCGTTCAGTATCTGCGAGCAGCCACGACTCAAGTTCCCGTACGGCGACACGAAGACGCATCAAACGGGAGGGAGTTGGGAGCCATCGAGTCAGTACCTCGGGAACGCAGGCGCCATCATCGTCAAGATCAACGAGCACCACCCAATGGCGAAATTGTGCAGAGTGATTGTATCCATGGAGCTTCGTGAGAATGTACGACTTGCCATATCGCCCGTAAACCTGTCCTACGCTCGCACCAACAGAAGAGCAGATTCGCTTTAGTAAAACCTCGTCCACGAGACCCTCGACGGCTGCTGTTAGCACGACTGGGGCGGCCATGGTTATTCGTCGGCGAAAAAGCTGAGCTGTTCAGCCTGCGCTGGCCTTGTCCTAGGCATCACAATGTCGGCGATGTTGATGCCACCTTCGAGAAGTTCCCTGACGTCGGCGAGTTCTCCGGCGGGCCTTGCGGCGGTGCCTTCCTGACTCGGCTCCAATAGAACGACCTCATTCATGCCGACTCCTTCTCTGAGAAGCTCCGTCGAATGTGTGGTTGCTATTATCTGTCGTCCGGACCTCCGCTGAATTCGTGCAAACATCTGTGGAATGTAGCGAATCACCTCTGGGTGGAGTGATAGTTCCGGCTCTTCAAGCAGCAACGGCCCGCTACCATCCAATGTTGCCCAGAGTAGACCTAGTAGACGCAACGTGCCATCGGAGAATTGTTCTTCGGTCTGCCATGCTCCCTGCGGACGCCAATGCTGATATTTGCCTCTGAGGTGCGGCGTTCCTTTGACCGGGTCGCGCTGTAGTTCTAATGCGTCTAGTTGCGGCACAGCTACCCTAAGAGCTTCCTCGATCCTCTTGAGCCGCGAAGTCTGTGTCTTCTCTGGCGTTCTAGCAATCTGCTCCAGGAAATCGCCCCCGTATGGATCATCCTTCCGGCCAACCGAACGATCTGGTTCCCGAACAAGCTGTGGAACGATATGGAGATAACGAACAGCGTAAAAAAACTCGGCGATTTCCCGGTAGTCCTTGTTGACGTTGACTTGCTGCAAGTAGGTCTGCGTCAGTTGCTCCGGGTCTGAGCTGTCATATTCATTCGGACGCTCGAACAGTGTCTTTCCGTCGTGCACTACCTTCTCTCCGCGTATTACAGGTCTTTGGAGGTTGTCCTGGTTAAATCGAAGCTCGTACTGCCACACTGAAGGGTGTTCATCAACTCCGATATGCACGCTGATGTGGATGTCCGAGTACCTGCGCGCGAACAGTGATCGCAGACCTGACACACCGCCTCTGGACTGAACTGCCAGCTCAAATCCCCGGCCTACCGAAACGATGTCATGTAGGAATCTAAGAAGATCCAAGAAATTCGACTTGCCCGACGCGTTCGGACCCACGATGAATGTCCGGCGCTGCAGCGGGACTTCAATCTTACCGAAGTTGCGCCAGTTCTCGACTTGAATGCTGGTAAACCGTAGCGCTCTGTTGGTAGGAAGCTGCATTTTCGAGTTGCACCGTTTGCTGCGCCCTGATTATAGCTGGAGGTCCAAACGGGGCGCTCCGTAGGGTCGACTGGATAACCATGTCGTGCAGTCGAGGATCACTCCCATGCGGACGGGTTCAGCGGTTCACGATGGCTGTTGATGGCTTCTTCGAGATCGCGTGCAAAGTCCCCGTCAAGCGTTGCATTGGAGGCGTGCTCTTTGGCCAGCCTTAGAGACTCCGAGAGCAACCGAACATGCGGCTCGGCGGGTCGAACCAGGGCCACAGGGCATGCGTCATCACCGATGACGATCTCGCCCCCGGCGCGTACCCGCGCCAGCACTCCGGCGAAGTCGCGGGCGGCTTCCGCTTCCGAGATGTGGATGATGTTCCTCGCCATAGCCAGCATTATATCGTTTTCGAGACGTGTGAGGCCGCGCGCCTTCCCACTCCCGCAATTGGACGCCAGACCTTTTTCATCACAAATTTTCCGTACCCCCATCACAGACATCCAATCCGCCCCGCGCGACAATGAAGACGACCCCGTCTCCAGAGACGGTCCGCGCACTGCCCAAAACCATCTCAGCGTTCCTTGAAAACCGAGATTCGACCCGAAAAAGGGGGCTTGACACGATTTACTCCACTACGAAGGCCCACTGAGTCAGGGAAATCCCCTAAGTCCTTATTCCGGACTACTTTGATATAAGTCCTTTCGATTCAAAGACCAAGTGACAAAATTCCAGCTAACCCCATGATTCCAATAGACCGGGGGGAGGGGCGTAGGGGTACTAACCAGTAAACATCCTCGGTAAATGAGCGAAAAAGTCCAAAAAAGAGGAAAAGCGTCCCCACAAAAAGAAAGTTGAACATTTGGGATTGCTCCAGAGGGCGGGGCCGAGCTTGCGCTCGGCTTGGACGGGCGAGGGCGCCCGTCCCTCCACCGGCTACGTTTTCGACTTTTTGTACTCGTCGAACGCATCCAGGAACCGGTCAATATCCTGCCTCGACAGGTAATACGGCGTGGACAGGCGCAGCTTGTGCGGTTCGGCCCCGCGGATGCGGATTTTCTTTTCCTTCCACATCCAGTGCTCCAGGTCCATGCGGACAAGCGGAGGCACATTGACGGTTGCAATCGCGCAGCGCATCGAGGCATCCGGAGAAGTCCACGACACCGCGCCGCGTTTGAGCATGGCTGCGAGAATGTAGTCGCAGAGCTGGCGGTGGCGGCGTTCGATTCGGTCCATGCCGATGTCGTTGGCCAGTTGAATCGAGGCGCGCAGACCCCACAGGGCGGGCACGTTGGAACTGCCGATCCGCTGGAATCGTTCGGCGCGGAGCTTTACGTCGTCCCAGCCTTCGGTGGCGATCGTGTTCCACAGGCGGTCAATCATCTCGTCCCGGACGAAAAGAAATCCCGAGCCCTTGGGCGCCTGCAGCCACTTGTGCGGACTCGATGAATACAGGTCGCAGCCTACCTCGTGCAGGTTCAGACGCATCATTCCCGGAACGTGCGCTCCATCGACGGCGGAAATAATGCCTTTGCTCCGGGCCAGCGCACAGAGTTCCTTCGCCGGCAGCACCACGCCTGAGAACGTGCTGATGTGGCTGAAAAACAAAACTCGTGTCCGCGGAGTAATGGCTTCGCTAAAGGGATTCAACACCTGCGCGGGATTTTCTACCGGCTTCGGCAGCGTGATCTTCTTAACGACGATTCCGTAGCGTTTCGCCCGCAAATTCCACGGGTGCTCGCCTCCGGGATGCTCCTGGTCGGTCATGAGCACTTCGTCGCCGGGCTTCAGGTCGACGCCGTTCGCAATGTAGCTATTGGCCTCGGTGGCATTTCTGAGCAGCGCGATTTCGTCGCGGGTGCAGCCGACAAACGCGGCCAGCGGATCGCGAAACTGATTCCACGACGCGTATCCCCAGATCGGATAGTCCTCGGGATCGGCCTCGTTCAGCTTCTCGCAGGCTTCATAGCCTTCAAACACCGCGCGGAGCACCGGCGCCGGACTCGAACCCACGGTGCCGTTGTTCAGGTAGATTTCGTCCGCCGGGATCAGGAACTGCTTGCGGAGTTCGCGCCAGTAGGCGTCTTCGTTAGAGTCAAGAAGGGAGCGGTCTGGCAGTTTCGACGGCAGCGATTCAAGTTGCGCCCATAGATTTCCGCGCCAGGCCAGGCCCGCGCCCACGGCGAGAGATGAAGCGAACGACGATGACAGAAAGCTGCGACGGTCCAGCATGCTCGGTTCCGCCTTTCCAAAAGTCGCGCCATCGTACACCGGCGGACGGAAAACGCAAAGGGCGCTGGTCCGCGGCGTGGACAAAAGCAACCACTAAGGACACGAAGGTAGACACGAAGTAGCACGAAGGAAGCCCGTTGAGGATTTCACCCTTCGTGTGCCTTCGTGCCCTTGGTGGTTAATGAATTTGGGGGTACTATCCGCACCGACGGCTGCGGAAAGAAGCTCAGCTGCCGCTTCTTGAAAATAACGGGTAACTTTACGGCGCGCGCCTGCGTCCAACTAGGTGGGAAACTACGCTCACCCGACTTGCTATCAGGGGTATAATCGTCTGAGCCGACCGGGTTTCCACGGGGTGTCCAAATGTGGTTCCGTAAATCGCTGATTGCCTTGAGTTTACTGGCGTTGATGGCGTTGCCTGCGCTGGCGCAGGACCAAACTTCCCAGACGCCGAACGCGCCGCAAACCTCACCGCAGCAAACCTCAGAGGATCAGAGCACCCAGCCTCAGAGCGCTCAGCCACCGACTGCGCCAACTCCAGCGCCGGATCCCTCCGCAGCCCCGGGTTCCACTCCGACTCCGCCCGCGGACGCCTCCGCTAGCGGCGGCGATTCGGCCCCTAGTGCGCCGCCTCCCATCCAGGAGCCCGACGACAGCAGGGTCAAGCACGACGGCAGTAAGAGCGATGTGGATGCCATCGGCAACCGCAAGGTGGGTGGGCGCGGCATGGGCAACTGGTACTCGCTCGAAACCGAAATCAGGATGGGCAAGCAATACTCGATGCAGGTCGAGAATGGCGTGAAGTTGGTTCAGGACCCGGTGGTGAACGAGTACGTCAACCGCATCGGTCAGAATCTGGTGCGCAATTCCGATGCGCAGGTGCCGTTCACGATCAAGGTGATCGACTCCGACGAAGTGAACGCGTTCGCGCTGCCCGGCGGATTCTTCTACGTGAACTCCGGTCTGATTCTGGCGGCTGACGAAGAGGCCGAACTGGCCGGCGTGATGGCGCATGAGATCGCGCACGTTGCCGCCCGCCACATGACGCGACAGATGACGCGCGCGCAGTGGGCGAACATCGGCACCATTCCTCTGATCTTTATCGGAGGCGGCATTGGCTACGGAATCTACGAAGCAGCCGGACTGGGCTTACCGCTCACGTTTATGAAGTTCCAGCGCAGTTTTGAAGCGGAGGCGGACTATCTCGGCCTGCAATATATGTATAAGACCGGGTACGATCCGCAAGCATTCATCAGCTTCTTTGAAAAGATTCAGGCGAAAGAAAAGAAGAAACCGGGCACGCTTGCCAAGGCCTTCGCTTCCCACCCGCAGACGCCTGACCGCATTGAGAAGTCGCAACAGGAGATTGCGACCATTCTTCCGGCGCGCGCGCAATATGTGGTTTCCACCTCGGAATTTGACGACGTGAAATCGCGGCTGTCGACGATTGAGAACCGACACAAGGTGATTGAAGAGAAGGATGGAAACCGTCCCAGCCTGCGCCGCACTTCAACCACGGACAAGTCCACCGGTGCGGACAAGACCGACGACGATCGACCGACGTTGAAGCGCCGGGACGATAAACCGGACCAGAATTAACGGCAGCTTGCGGACAGAACAAAAAACCGGCGGATGATCCGCCGGTTTCTTGTTGAAGTTTGAGCGTTCATCCTACGATCCCGCGGCCACCGACTTTACTGCGATCGTGGTGCCATCTACTTCTCCGGTTACTGTTGCCTTCGCTCCCGCCAGATCGTTCAGCTTATCGAGCGCGGCTTTATCCGAGGTCTCCAGCGTGTAGACCTTGTCTCCGACCACGAGCGCGTACTTCGATCCATGCTTCACGCAGCTGCGCGCGCAATCCGCGGCCTTGCCGGGCATTTCGTGTTTTGCCCCGCACATGGCGTCGCTGACTTCGCCGGTCAAGGTCTGGCTCTTACCGGCTGCCAGCGCCGGAACCGCCATCAGCCCTGCCAGCATCTGCATCCCAAGCACCGCAGCCGCAATTCGATTCACTTTCATTCTCTTTCGTCTCCTGTGACACAGAATATTGGTTCTGACTGAAGACGCTAATGACGCGAATATCGTGCCGTCACCGTCATGAGGTCACTATAGAGATTCTCACGCAGCCTTGAAGTTACAAAAATATTTTGTCCTTTGCACGTGCAGCTTTAAGCGCTACTGCTGCTTGAAACGAATCTCCACGTCGACGGTCTTGTCCTTCGCGTCCAGCGTCGCATGAGTGCTGATGTCCCAGCGCACTCCGCGCGGAACGAGCTGTCTGGTATCCTCCAGAAACTTCTTGGGATAGTCGGCGTTGTAAGGCTGCCCTTCGCGCAGAGTCCACGCTTCCTGCATACGAGCTTTGGCCTGCGTATCGAGTCCTAAGATCTCCAACTCTCCCATTTTGTAGAGGTCGCCTTCGAGGACGTTCAGCTCGTAGTGGACGGTGTTTTTCTCGTCGTCGAGTTGGGCGTCGGGCTTGATCTGTGCCGTCATGTAGCCACGGCTGCGGTAAAGCTTGTTCACATTGTCGAGGTCGCTGACAAGACGTACGGCATCGGCGGCTTGTCCGGCCGGCAGGTGGATGAGAGGCGCAACTTCCGCGGTGGTAATGGCAGAGTTGCCCTTCCAGTCGACGCTAGAGGTTGAATAGATCTTGCCCGGCTGCACCGGCACGATCGCATCCACCTGAAGCTCGGCGGGCCCTTGCGCACCCGGCGCAGGAGAAGGTTGAGGCACCAAGCGCGCGTCGGACGGCCCAAACGCTGCCTTCAAATATCCGCGTTGCAGATATACCGGCAGCAGGTCGAACTTTGCGGCCGCAACTAGGGAAGAGCGCAAATATTCTGCTCCCGTGAGGCGCCGCGCTGCGATTGTGAGCAGAGCTGTTTGCTCCGTCGAGGCCCCCGGAAATTCGACGTTTCGAATTTTAATGCTAACTTCCTCGACCCGGTAGGCGATCGCGGTCAGGGGACCGCCCGATTCATCCTGGCCCTCGCGCAGATAGTCTACGCGTCCTGGGAATTGCTTCTCGGTGAGAATCGCTTGCAGCGCCTCGGAAACACGATCTGGAAGGCTGCCTGCGACCGGCAGCACCTGCTTGAACAGCGGGACGCGGCGTTGTAGGGCGGTCTGCAATTCCTCGTCGGTGAACCAGACGAAGTTTTCGAAACGCGCGGGAACCAGCTTACTCTTGTCGGTATCCGCGAGATGCAGTTCGAGTTTCGTGCCGGTGCCTGAAGAAGTAAACGAATAGGCAACTTCGCTGAACAGGCCGAAATCGCCCAGACGCTGCACCGCCTCTTTGAAATCGCCGTCGGCGACGTTCTGGCCCATTTGCAGGCCGCTCGCGGCGAGAATTTCTTTGTCGGTGTAGCGCGTCGTTCCCGCAACTTTAAGTGCGATGAGATTGGAAGCATCGACTGGGGAAACCTTGCCGCGCGTGGGCTGCTTTTGGGCTACAGCAGCCGAGAGGAGCAGGGACAAGCAGATCGCGAAACGCATGACCCGGTTCATTTGGATCGCTTCCCAGCCCCGGCCGTGGCAAAATTCTTTTGTTTGACCGCGATCTCCATGAAGGCCTTGGCGGCGCGGCTGAGCGACTTGTCTTTGCGAAACACGATGGCAAGGTCGCGCCGGATTTGCGCGTCGGCAAACGTAATCGCAACCAGGGCCTTGGCCCGGATGTCTTCCTCGATATTGGAGCGTGCGATAAATCCCACTCCGACACCGGCGGCCACAAAGCGCTTCAGCAGTTCGCTGGAATCGAGTTCCATGGCCACGTTCGGCTTTAAATGATGGTCATAGAACAGCGCATCAAGTCCGTCGCGGGTGTGACCCAGTTTGGGCACTACCAGTGGATACTCCGAGACCTCCGCGACGGTAACGCTCTTTCTTGCTGCGAGTGGGTGACTCGGGGCCGTGATGACGACGAGTTCATCGCGATGAATCATCTGCGCTTCGAGCCGGTTGTCGGTCACGGGCAGCGAGACCACGCCAAAGTCCACCACGTTCTCGATAATCGACTCCAGAATCTTGGCGTAGTCGGAGCGCTTGATGCTCACGGAGACGTTCGGATAGTCGCGTTTGAATTGCGCAAACACCTCGGGCAGGATGTGCAGGCAGGTGCCTTCATTTGCCCCCACCACAATTTCGCCGCGGGGCACGCGCTCGGTCTCGGCAATTTCGTTGAGGATGGTCTTGCGCCGTTCCAGCGTTTCCTCGGAATACTTGAAAAATAATTTGCCGGATGCGGTGAGCGAGACGCGGCCTCCGGAGCGGTCGAGCAGACGAGCTCCAACTTCTTCTTCCAGGGCGCGAATTTGGGAAGAAATGGCGGGCTGAGTGCGGAAACGCTTCTCCGCCGCGCGGGAGAAGCTGGAGAGGCGCGCGACTTCCAGAAAAATTTCTAGCTGATCGAAGTCCATTGTGGAGTCGTCAACACACTACAACGAGGGTGACTTGATCGGCAAATGCGAAATGAGCTTCGAGCAGGCTCGATGCACGAGACTTTCGTTTGCAAGTTTCCGGTTTCCGATTTGGCGATGGGTCTGGTATCCCCCCAGAGCCGGTCTTTTGGAATCAAAGACTTGGCGATTAGTTTCTTCCATGTCTTTGAGGAATAAGGACTTGTTCGTAAAGTATTTATAAATCAAAGACTTAGCGGGGTAAATATCCCATGGCATCAAGTGTAACGGAGGAACCGTGACAGGGCAGTTAATACCCGCGGGTCGAGCTGCGATGCAATTACCCTAGATGGACGCTATCGGGGAATCCCACTCTTGCGCAAAGAACGCGCAAGAATGGGGCACCCATCATCGGGCATTTTGTGGCGCTAGACGTTGATCACGGCGATGAGTTCTTTTACGGCGGCGGCGCTTTTGTCTAGGGCCGCTTTTTCTTCTGGGGTTAGTTTGATCTCGATGATCTGCTCGATCCCCTTGGCGCCGAGTTTCACCGGCACGCCGACAAAGAGTCCGTGGATGCCGTACTCTCCATTGAGGTAGGCGGCGCACGGGAGAATTTTCTTCTTGTCTTTGAGGATAGCCTCAACCATCTCGGTGGCGGCCGCCGATGGGGCGTAGTAAGCCGATCCGGTCTTGAGATGTTTGACGATCTCAGCGCCGCCGTCGCGGGTGCGCTGGACGATGCGGTCGAGAGTGGCTTTATCCATGAGTTCGGTGATAGGAATGCCGGCGACGGTGGAATAGCGGGGAAGCGGGACCATGGTGTCGCCGTGTCCGCCGAGGACGAAGGCGGTTACATTCTCGACGCTGACTTTGAGTTCCTGGGCGATAAAGGCGCGGAAGCGGGCGGAGTCGAGTATACCGGCCATGCCGATGACGCGCTCCCGCGGAAAGCCGCTCAGCTTGTAGGCGGCCTGCGCCATGGCGTCGAGGGGATTGGAGACGATGATGAGGATGCAGTTCGGCGAGTGCTGCACGACCTTGCCGACTACGTCGCTCATGATTTTGTAGTTGGTATTCAGAAGATCGTCGCGGCTCATGCCGGGCTTGCGTGGAATTCCGGCGGTGACGACGACAATGTCGGAGTTTGCTGTGTCGGCATAGTCGTTTGTGCCGAGGATGGCGGAATCGCGTTTCTCGATCGGCATGGCCTCGAGCAAATCGAGACCTTTTCCCTGGGGGACGCCTTCCACGATGTCGATCAGCACGACATCGGCTAGTTCTTTCGATGCGATCCAGTGAGCGGCGGTGGCGCCCACGTTTCCGGAACCTACTATCGTTACTTTATTGCGCATAAAGCTTCTCTCCCATCAAAAGCGTTAACCACTAAGGATACTAAGGTACACCAAGGAAAAATCAACATCGTCTTAGTCCGCCGCCACGGCTACTCTCATGTTCTCGATCATGCACGTGGCAAACTCGCTGGTCTTGACTTTGGTGGCGCCTTCCATCAGGCGCTCGAAATCGTAAGTTACTTTTTTCTGTTCGATGGTGCACTCCAGGCTCCGCTCGATCAGATCGGCGGCTTCGGTCCATCCAAGGAAGCGGAACATCATGACGCCCGACAAAATCACGGAGCCGGGATTGATGACGTCTTTGTCGGCGTATTTGGGGGCGGTGCCGTGGGTGGCTTCGAAGATGGCGTAACCGTCGCCGATGTTCGCTCCGGGAGCGATGCCGAGGCCGCCGACCTGGGCGGCGCACGCGTCCGAAATGTAATCGCCGTTCAGATTGGGCGTGGCCAGAACGCTGTATTCATCGGCCCGCGTTACCACCTGCTGGAAGATGGAATCGGCAATGCGGTCGTTGATCATCAGCTTCTTCTTCCATGCGCCTTTGCCGTGCGTGGCGT